>Ga0070723_10000473_pt1 | contig 10603 bp, 8 predicted proteins | sample tdAd002_FD_67277 | JGI IMG/M metagenome (GOLD analysis project Ga0070723, IMG submission 67277) | Marine sediment microbial communities from the Atlantic coast under amendment with organic carbon and nitrate - tdAd00.2 | ecosystem: Environmental > Aquatic > Marine > Coastal > Sediment | place...
TACTTTGCCGTCGAATTTGACTTTTTACGAAACCGTCAATATTAATGCGATAATTTTTTATAAGGCTAAATTGATATCTATATTATAATCATTAATAGCCGGTCTTGTAAAGATGATGAATTCGAAAAATTTGAATTCATCACGTTTTGTGTTTTAAGATATAGGTTTTAAGTGATTTTATTTTTACTTGTTAAACAGATAGTTAAAACTTAATACTTAATTAAAACCTTTTATTAATAGTCCGGGCGATTTCTTTCATTACGAGCCGTTATCCAGGAGGTTTACCCGCCTTATACTATCTCCCACAACACTTTTTATATTTTTTCCCGCTCCCACAAGGACAGGGCGCATTCCGGCCGATCTTTTTTTGAGTACGCTTGGCCGGTTTTTTCTTTTCAGGTTCATCCCCACTGGAAAACATCATCCTCTGTTCCCTTGGCCGCTGAAGATCGGCAATCTTTTTGGGCTCGGATACCTGAATTCTGAATAAAATCCCCAGGGTCTCTTCTTTGATTCTGGAAATCATATCCTGAAATAGTTCGAACCCTTCTTTTTTGTATACTATTAGAGGATCCTGCTGTGCATATCCCCTGAGACCGATCCCTTCTTTGAGGTGGTCCATGCTTAAAAGATTGTCCTTCCACAGGTTGTCCACGGTCTGAAGCATGATAATTCGTTCAAGGTTTCTGAAATCTTCTGCTCCTATGGCTGCCTCTTTTTCGTCATAAACTTTTAAACAGGAATCAGAAATCAACTCGGCCAGTCCGTCTTGTGTCAAACCTTCCATGGCATCAGGATCGATATCACCCATGCGGAAATGAAACTGTTTGAACACCGCTTTATTCAGTCCCTTCCAGTCCCACTCTTCAGAGAGCAACCTCTCCTCCGTCAGATTATAAGCTATCTCTTCGGCCATTTCGTAAATCATATCTTCAATGACTGGCTTTAGACTTTTTCCGTTCAATGCTTCCCTGCGCTGTCTGTATATGACCTCCCTTTGTTGATTCATTACATCATCATACTCTAAAAGTTGCTTTCGGATATCAAAATTGTGTCCCTCGACTTTGCCCTGGGCGTTTTCAATGGCCTTGCTTATCAGATTATGCTCGATGGGCTCGCCCTCTTCCATGCCCAACTTCTCCATAATTCCTGTAATCCGTTCTCCGCCAAATATCCGTAAAAGGTCATCTTCCAAGGCAAGATAAAAACGTGATGAGCCTGGATCACCCTGTCTGCCCGACCGCCCCCTGAGCTGATTATCAATACGCCGGCTTTCATGCCTTTCAGTTCCGAGAATATGAAGCCCTCCCAGTTCAGTGACGCCTTGGCCCAATACGATATCGGTTCCTCGGCCGGCCATGTTAGTTGAAATCGTAATCGCCCCTCTCTGGCCTGCCATGGCAATGATCTCGGCCTCCTTTTCATGGTTTTTTGCATTCAGTACCGAATGTTTAATGCCTCTTTTTTTCAATTTTTTTGAAAAACTTTCTGAAACATCAATAGAAATTGTTCCCACCAGAACCGGCTGCCCCTTTTCATGAAGTTTGAAGATTTCATCCATGGCCGCATCAAATTTCTCTCTGCGGGTTTTATAAATCACATCCGAAAAATCGTTTCGGATCATGGGTTGATTTGTAGGAATAACCGACACGTCCAGGTCATATATCTTTTTGAATTCAGCAGCCTCTGTATCGGCGGTACCGGTCATGCCGGCAAGTTTATTATACATCCTAAAATAATTCTGAAAGGTAACGGTGGCCAGGGTCTGGTTTTCGTTTTCTATCTTGACGTTTTCTTTTGCTTCAAGTGCCTGGTGCAACCCTTCAGAGTAGCGTCGTCCGGGCATCAGGCGGCCTGTGAATTCATCTACGATGATAACCTCTCCATGTTTGACAATATAGTCTACATCACGCTTAAACAGGGTGTATGCTTTAAGTGCCTGGTTTATATGATGCAGAAGTTCAATATATTTCTGATCATACAAATTATCGACCTTGAGTATTTTTTCCGCTTTTGAGATCCCTTCCTCGGTCATAACTGCTGACCGGGCCTTTTCATCCACCGTGTAGTCCTCTTCAAATACAAGACGTGGAATAACGCCATTGACCAGATGATATAGTTCCGTCGATTTTTCAGCCGGACCGGATATAATCAACGGGGTTCGGGCCTCGTCAACCAATATACTGTCCACCTCATCAACAATAGCAAAATTGAGTTCTCCCTGGACAATGGATTCTTTGTCGAACTTCATATTGTCCCTCAAGTAGTCAAAGCCGAACTCATTATTCGTCCCGTAAGTAATATCCGAATTGTATGCCGCTTTACGCTCGTCATCATCCAAACCGTGTAATATGCAGCCAACAGAAAGACCAAGAAAATTATAAATATTCCCCATCCATTCTGTATCACGCCTTGCCAGATAATCGTTAACAGTTATAATATGTACGCCTTTACCTGAAAGAGCGTTCAGATAGGCCGGGAGGGTAGCTGCCAGGGTCTTGCCTTCACCTGTCTTCATTTCAGCGATTTTACCCTCATGAAGGACGACTCCTCCGATAAGCTGAACATCAAAATGTCGCATTTCCAGGGTGCGCACCGATGCTTCTCTCACTGTTGCAAAGGCTTCCGGAAGAACATCATCAAGCGTTTCCCCGTTATTCAGACGCCCTTTGAATAACTCCGTCTGGGCTTTCAGCTTTTCATCACTCATGGCCTGTATCTGGGGTTCCTGGGCATTGACTTTTTCAACAATCGGTTGAATCTTTTTTAATTCCCGTTCATTTTTGCTGCCGAAAATTTTTGTTAAAAAATTTGCAATCATATAAACAATATTCCTCTAACTGGTTGTCCGGTTTGCCCGTTAGCCAGTTTGCCCGTTTTAAAGTGATATTAATTGACCCAATTTTCTATAACAAAAAAAAGTATACCATTAATCAAAAGATATTGCAAAAATCTCTTATGATTTTATGTTAAGAAAACCGTACGAGCCGTTATCCACGAGTTTTTTCAGTAAAAATTTAATTATACATGAAGCGGCAATATTTTCAAAACGCTAAAGTGTTACAGAAAACCTTTTTTTTGAGGGGCATAAAAAAAGAGAATGAAAAGCAGATAAATCGGGAAGTAAACAACTTAATTCAGAATGTATTTTTTTGGATTTACCGGAATTCCGTTTAAGAAAACCTCATAGTGGAGATGGGTCCCTGTACTGCGTCCTGAGTTGCCCATGAGAGCAATAGCGTCACCTCTCTTGACAGTTTCTCTTCGTTTTTTCAAGGTCTTCTGCAGGTGCCCGTAGCGGGTAACCATTCCATGTCCGTGATCAATCACAATCACCTTACCCAAAAAACCTTTGGTCCCCATAAATGTTACAACTCCGTCACCTGAAGCAATAATCGGTGTCCCTTTGCGATTGGCAATATCCAGTCCTTTGTGAAATTCGCGAAGACCCGTAAAAGGGGATGTACGGTTTCCGAATCCTGAAGATATCCACCCCTTAGATGGGCGGATTGCAGGAGTAGATGACAGAAGATTACGCTTGTTTTCGAGATTTTTATAAAGAGATTCAAATCCTTTTTGCTGATTGATTGATGCCAGGTTAAGCTGCGAAGTATGCTCATGCATTTCGCGCATCAGGCTGCTATGTTTTTTCTTAAGTGGAACCTTGGAATCAAGATCTTCAGGAATTGATCCACCAACGCCAAAAAGGCTGCCATGATCAGCAGGTTTTTCAATATTGGCAATAATTCGTATCTTATTTTCAAAATTGTTCAAATTGACCAGTTTTGATTTTAAGGAGTTGATCTCCTCCGCAAACTTTTGAATCTGCCGGCGCTGTGTGACAATCTCATTAGATTGACCGGCAATTTTGCTCTCAATTTCCTGTTTGTCGAATGTTGTCTTAAGATTATAATAATCATAAACAACAAAAGTGGACAATAACAGGAACGCCGTTAAACAGACGCTGACAGTGCATAAAAAGCGTCTTGAAACAGTTAACTGTTTCACTGTTGAGCCGGTATAACTTAAAATAAATAACGAGATTTTCCTGTGCATAATAACTTTTTTAAACTTATTAAAAGTCTGTTTTATGCGATTTATGAGCGTTTTTAATATTGCTGGATTCACTGTATACTCTATTATTTCATAAAGTTATAGATACTCCGAGACGTTTAATTGCAGTAATTTAACATAAATATCATGGAGATGTCAATAATATAGGTTTAGATCTGTTTGAAACAGATGGACTTCAGCGGGTATTTTCCGGTTGAATTGACGCCGAAAACCTTTTCATCCCAAGGTTTTCGGCGTCATATAACCTGACTATAAAATAGTTATTTCTTACTACATTGTTTTATGGTTAGATAATTCCCAGACTAAATTTAAGAGACTTAAGTGTATTTCTCATAAGCATGGTGATGGTCATGGGGCCGACACCGCCCGGCACCGGAGTAATAGAACCGGCAACCTCCTTGGCGGCATCAAAATCAACATCGCCGCTTAAGATCGCAATCTTCTTGCCGGTCTTTTCACTGATCTTTTCTCCCACCCTATTGACACCCACGTCAATAACGCATGCACCCGGTTTTATCCACTCGGGTTTTACCAGTCCCGGAACACCGGCGGCAACGATCAAAATGTCCGCACGTTTACAATGGGCGGCCAAATCTTTTGTACGTGTATGAACAATTGTCACTGTTGAATTGGCCCCTTCACCCTTCTGGAGCATCATATTGGCTATTGGTTTTCCTACGATGTTAGAACGGCCAACAACAACCACCTCCGCTCCGCTTGTCTCAACACCGGAACGTACTATCATTTCCTGAATACCTGCAGGCGTACATGGTGGAAACCTGACTTCATCGCCACCGATCATCAGTCGACCCACATTGACGGGATGGAATCCATCCACATCCTTGTCAGGATCGATGGCATTCAGTACTTTTTTATCGTCAACATGCTTTGGAAGTGGCAACTGAACAAGGATGCCGTGAATGGAATCATCGTTGTTGTATTTATCAACAAGCTCCAGAAGAGCCTCTTCGGAAAGATCTACAGGCTGGGTGTCCTGAATCTCTTTGAAACCAAGCTTTTGAGCTGTTTTAATTTTTGCGGTTACATAGGAAATGGAAGCCGGATCTTCTCCGACCAGAATGGTTACAAGACCGGGAGAAACACCATATTTTTCTTTAATTTCATTAACCTCGGCTTCAATCTCTTCAAGAATCACGTTCCTGATTTCAGTTCCCTTAATGATTTTTGCAGACATCTTCAATCTCCTTTCATAAAGTTATAGATTTGGGTATAAATCACCATTCTTGACCTATATTTATTAAATCAGAATTCTATTAGTCTAATAAAATCTTAATGTCAAGAAGACTCGTCATTTGATTTGCCGGATGAAACAATAAAACGCACTGTTAAAGCAGCGTAATCAAGATATTAAGATTTTTGTAATAGTTTGGATTTGAAGGAATCGACACGGCGGACCTTCTGATCTGAGATGTCAGACCGTATCTTTCTTTTTTTGGAAATATTTTTGTTATTCTATAAAGAGCCAAACAGAGTCTGTACGACTTTTGCCAAACTTTCAGATCTCTGTAATTCTTAAGCATTTCACTCGAATCCTTGGACCCTTGACCCCTTGAATCCTTTCAAAATCATCAACTCTTTTGGAGATGATTCAAATTTAATCATACCTGAAACGGTAATATTCTCAAAAAACTAAACTAATACAGATTTTTATTGTCTTAATTTTAATTTTGTTATGTCGACACTTGTACAAATTTCGCAAGTACCATCCGGTTTTGCTTTTCTTTCCATTACAACATTTGATGAATTCGTAAAAACTCGAATTCATCACGTTAAGGTACTTTACATTCATGCCCACGGCCCTGGGCTGTTACACACCAAAAAACCGGTTAACAAAATAGACGATCTCAAAGGCATGAAAATCAGGGCCACCGGCTTCAGCGCCAAAGTGGTTAAGGCCCTTGGTGGAGTTCCGGTAGCCATGCCCCAGGGAGGCACTTACGAGGCCCTGCAAAAAGGGGTTGTGGAAGGAACATTTAGCCCCATGGAGGTTCTAAAGGGCTGGAAACAGGCCGAAGTCGTCAAATCAACTACCGAATGTTACAGCGTTGGCTATACCACCACTTTTTTTGTTGTCATGAATCTGGATAAGTGGAACGCCCTTCCGGCTGATTTAAAGAAGGTTTTTGATGAAGTCAGTGAAAAATATGTAGATATTCACGGACAGGTGTGGGACAGCACTGATGAAGAGGGCCGAAAATATACAGAGAGCCTGGGCAACAAGATTATACCGCTGTCTGATGATGAGAGTGCCAGATGGCGTAAGGCTGTTGAACCGGCCATCAAAGATTTTATTGCTAATACACCAAATGGCGATAAATACGTCAAAAAAATCAAAGAATTGATTTCCAAATAACATAATGTTTTAATTTAAGCTTAGAAAGCTATTGTCCTGTTTTTACATTGAATATATTAAGGGTATTTCTGCATAAAGGGGTTGCCCTGTATCGAACTGAAGGTTTTAGGGCAACCCCGATTTGTGTGGATTAGAGTTAGATGCATTCATTTGAAAGGATTTCCAAGGATCTTGCTAAAAGACTGTACTGGGTTGCAGGCACGGCTATTGTCGCTATGATGCTCCTCACCTGTGCGGATGTTGTTTTGCGCTATTTTCGCATGCCCATCCCCGGAACCTATGAGCTGGTTTGCTTTTTGGGAGCAGCGGCAATCGCCTTTGCCATGGCCTATACGTCTGTTGAAAAAGGTCATGTTTCGGTAAGATTTGTGGTTGAACTTTTTCCACATAAAATTCAGGGTCTGATTAACGGTATTACCAGCGGTTTCGGATTATTCCTTTTTGCGTTAATTGCATGGCAGTCCGCAATTTACGCAAATGAACTCCGCCTTTCGGGAGAGGTTTCTGTAACCCTGGAACTCCCCTTTTATCCATTCGTTTATGGGGTCGGTTTTTCGGCAGCCGTAGTTTGTCTTATATTGTTATCAGATCTTTATAAGAATCTGATGAAAATGTTTGCTAAATGAGTCTGACAACCATTGGAATCATAGGGATTGTCATTCTGGTCATCTTACTGTATTCCAAAATGCCTGTGGGCTTTGCAATGGGCTTTTTGGGATTAATCGGGTTCAGCTATGTAGTAAATTTTGAGGCCGGCTTGAATCTTTTGGTCAGAGATGTCTGGGATGTTTTTTCCTCTTATAATTTGACCGTTATCCCCCTCTTTGTATTTATGGGGCAGATTGCCTTTCACGCCGGTATAAGCCGCCGGCTCTATGATTCTGCCTATGTATTGCTAGGTCACCGCAAGGGAGGCCTTGCCATGGCAACAGTAGGCGCATGTGCCGGGTTCTCGGCCATATGCGGCTCTACTAACGCCACAGCAGCAACCATGGCCACCGTTGCTCTTCCGGAAATGAAACGATACGGATATGATATGAGTTTGGCCACAGGCACCGTTGCTGCAGCAGGCAGCCTCGGCATTCTCACACCTCCCAGCGTAATTTTCATCGTGTATGGTATTTTGACCGAACAATCTATCGGCAAGCTTTTCGCAGCCGGTATTTTTCCGGGGATCCTTCTCTGTTTTCTTTTCTTGATGACCATTCACATTAGGGTCATGAGAAATCCATCCCTTGCACCTCCCGGCCCTAAGACCAGTTTCAGGGAAAAATTCAGATCTTTTGCCGGAGTGGTGGAAACTTTGATACTGTTTGCCCTGGTCATGGGAGGAATTTTTTTCGGAATTTTCACGCCCACCGAAGCTGCAGCTACAGGCGCTTTCATGACCCTCCTCATCGCCATCTTCAGAGGACAGCTTACGCTGGGAGGGTTTTGCCCAATCTCTGTCCGATACCACCAAGATAAGCTGCATGATAATGGTAATTGTAACCGGTACCGTTATATTCGGCCATTTTATGGCCATTACAAGGGTTCCTTATGAACTTGCCGAATGGGTGAGCACTCTCCCTCTCCCCCGATTTGCCGTCATGGGGGTTATTATTTTAGTCTATCTTTTCGGCGGCTGTTTCATGGACGCCCCGGCCATGATCATGCTGACCATTCCTATTTTTTTTCCGGTGGTTCAGGCTCTTGGGTTCGATCCTATCTGGTTTGGAGTGGTAATTGTATTAATTACCGAGATGGGTGTAATAACACCGCCTGTTGGGGTCAACGTTTATGTGGTCTACGGAGTGGCTAAAGATGTTCCCCTGGAAGATATATTCAGAGGGGTTTTCCCAATGCTTGCGGCCTTGCTTCTCTGCAATCTTATCCTTCTTTTATTCCCTCAGATTGCCCTCTTTTTACCTGGCCTTATGTGGTAAGGACTCGCTCAGGATGCGGAAGCCAATATAGTTGAGCCTATGGCCGGGCGTGAAGCTGAGCCGATCTGCCGACCGGCTAAGCCTTGCGCCAAAATTCAAGCCTCCGCCGCGAAACACCCGGTACGATCCGCTCAATTGCCCGGTAGGATCGGTTACGGAACCAGAAGGATAATCTCCATACCAATCCTGGCACCATTCAAATACATTGCCGTGCATGTCATACAGTCCCCATGCGTTTGGTTTTTTTTTTGCAACAGAATGGGTCTTCTTTATTGCATTACCGCAATACCATCCTATAGCGTCCAGGCTGGGATCGTAGCCGCATTCGAGTTCCGATATCGCACCATTTGCAAAGGCTGTCGCACTTCCGGCCCGGCAAGCATATTCCCACTCTGCTTCGGTGGGCAGCCTGTAATTGTTTTCCCCCTCCAGCTGGTTCAGTTGCCGGATAAATTTCTGCACATCATCCCAGGAAACATCTTTAACCGGGCAATCATCACCACAATTATTTATGTAGGACGGGCTATTCCCCATCACCGCCAGCCAATGCCCCTGGGTCACTTCTGTGGTCTGCATGAAAAAACCCTTTGTCAGGGTCACCCGGTGCTGCTTCTCATCTTTATCGCGTCCTGATTCATTTATTGGGCTTCCCATCATAAAAGTGCCCGGCGGTATGTAGACAAAATCCATTCCATAAGAGTTAGTAAATGATTTCTCCTCACCTGTAATTTCCTGGACTTCTTCTCTGATTATGCCAAACATATTTTCTAATACATAGGCAGCCCCTTTGCGCACATCCTCGCTATCATCATCCAGAGCTCTTGTTAGCGGCTCAACGGCCTTTTTTTTATCTATCTTCCCCAACGCTTCAGTGGCATACCTTCGCACTTCTTCATCTTTGTCTCCTAGAGCTTTAATAAGCGGCTCTACCACTTCTCTATTACCGATCTCTCCCAGCGAAAAGACAGCAAATTTGCGCACACTTTCATTCTCATCACCTAGTATATTTATGAGTGGCTCAACCGTTCTTTTATCACCGATCTTTCCCAGCGCAATGGCAGCATGACAGCGTACTAAAATGTTTTCATTACTCAACGCACCAATAAGCGGATCCACCGCTTGGTCACCTATTTTTACCAACTTTTTTACTGCATCATTTCTAACATGAGTATCTTCGTTTTCAAGCTTTTTAATAAGCGAGCTCACGGATTCCACTTCTTTACCCGCCGGTCTCATGACCTTAATACGACATCCAAGTGGTAGGAAGAAGATCAAGACCAACAAGATCAGAGCAACCTTTTTTACATTACTTCTCGATAGCTGTTTTTTCATCTTCGACCACCTTCAAACAATTGAAAGACCCTGAACTACCGCTTAAGCGAGGAATCCCCTTCCATGCTGGATTATCTTTATTACCCTAATCGAGTTAAAACTCGATTAGGTGTTATTAGTTATTGGTTATCAGTTAACAGTTTTAAAAAATTGATGAGCGTTCTATTTGAATCTTGACTCTTCCCATCTTCATACCCGTATGCCTATAGCGTTATGGTCTGTTATTGAATTGGCTGTAATTCGACCCTTCTGTTTTTGGCCCGGCCTTCCTTAATGCCATGGCCGGCAATTGGCAGGATTAATCCAAATCCTTATTCTTTATGCTGATATACATGCACGTCGTGTTGTGGGAACGGGATGCTTATGCCTTCTGCATCAAAACTTTTCTTAATATTTTCGGTTGTGTCAAAATATACATCCCAATAGTCTTCCACCTTAACCCAGGGACGAACCACAAAGTTCACACTGCTGTCTGCAAGTTCTACAAGAGCAATCTTAGGGACAGGATCTTTAAAGATACGTTCGTCCTTTGCCAGGATATCCGCCATTATCTTCTTTGCTTTATCAATATCATCCCCATATCCAATGCCAAATACGAAATCAACGCGCCGTGTCCCTTTGGCTGAATAGTTCGTGATGTTGTCGGCAGTTAAACTGGCATTGGGTATAATCACAGTCTTGTTGTCGGGAGTCAGTAACTGGGTGGTAAAGATATGAATCGTTTCAACAGTGCCGGCAACACCTGCACCTTCAATATAATCACCAACCTTGAACGGACGAAAAATGATCATTAGAAAACCGGCGGCAAAATTTGACAAAGATCCTTGCAGCGCAAGACCAATAGCAAGGCCTGCAGCACCGATAACAGCTATAAATGAGGTTGTTTGGATTCCAAGCT
>Ga0070723_10000474_pt1 | contig 10572 bp, 13 predicted proteins | sample tdAd002_FD_67277 | JGI IMG/M metagenome (GOLD analysis project Ga0070723, IMG submission 67277) | Marine sediment microbial communities from the Atlantic coast under amendment with organic carbon and nitrate - tdAd00.2 | ecosystem: Environmental > Aquatic > Marine > Coastal > Sediment | place...
ATGTCACGCAGCGCGACAAGTGGGAGCCGCTCTACGAAGCAACCCAGATCAAGGGCGACGGCGAGACGCACCCGTTCCTTTCGCCGGACGACGAGTTCGCTGATTACGAAACCTGGGCGATCGGCAACCTCGACGTCAGCGAAGCCAAGACCGACGACATGCTGGCCGGTGAATATGCGCGTGAGGCATTGAAGCGCGGGTTGGCGATCGAGACGCAGCTTGGCACCAACCCCTACAAGTTCGGCATCATCGGCGCCACCGACAGCCACACCTCGCTGGCGACCGCCGGGGAAGACAATTTCTTTGGCAAGCATACCGGCTACGAACCCAAACCCGATCGGATGACGCATCCGTTCATGCAAAACGAGAACGGCTCGATCATGGGCTGGCAGCAGGTCGCCTCGGGCCTCGCTGCCGTCTGGGCCACCGAGAACACCCGCGCCGCTATTTTCGATGCGATGCAGCGCAAAGAGGTCTACGGAACGACCGGTCCACGCATACGCGTGCGCTTGTTTGGCGGCTGGGAATTTTCGGACCAGGACCTCAATTCCCGCATGCCGGCGGTGGTGGGATATGAAAAAGGCGTACCGATGGGCGGCGACCTGCGGATGATGCCCAAGGGTGCGAAGGCGCCGAGCTTTATGGTTTACGCGCTGCGCGATACGATCGGGGCCAATCTCGATCGCATCCAGCTCGTCAAGGGTTGGATGGACGCCCAGGGCAAGACGCATGAGAGGGTCTATGACGTCGCCTGGTCCGGCGACCGCAAGCCTGACGCGAAGGGCAAGTTGCCGGCCGTTGGCAACACCGTCGACGTGGCCAATGCCAACTGGACGAATAGCATAGGCGCCTCCGATCTGGGCACGGTCTGGACTGACCCGGATTTCAATCCGGCGCACAAGGCGTTCTATTACTCGCGGGTGCTAGAGATTCCGACGCCGCGCTGGACGACCTATGACGCGTTCCGCTTCGGCATCGACCTGCCCGAGGGCGTACCGACCTCGACGCAGGAGCGGGCCTACACGTCTCCGATCTGGTACACGCCCGAGGCAGTGAAGACGGCGAAGAAATAACAAATCACTCCGTCACTGCGAGCGTAGCGAAGCAATCTCATAAGCATATGAGCAGTAGTATGGAGATTACTTCGTCACTTCGTTCCTCGCAATGACGAACAAACCGGACAGTTATTGGAACAAAACATATGAGGGACAAAACCATGAGGACAAGAATTAACTTATTGACGTTCTCGTTTTTGTGCTCGGCGCTGTTCACGGCTGGAGCATTGGCAGCTGACTCCGCCGGCGAACCCGGCCTCAGTTCCGGGACCAAGAACCCGCTGAACAACGTCTATTTCGGTGAGCAGCACCTGCATACGCAGGATTCGCCCGATGCCTTCGCCATGGGCACGCGTAATTCGCAGGACGATGCCTACAAGTTCTGTAAAGGCAAGCCCATCAAGAAGTCCACCGGCGGTGGTTATACAGTTCAAAAAAAGACACCGTATGACTGGTGCGCGGTGACAGACCACGCGGTTATGATGGGACTGCTCCCGATGACGCTCGCGAAGCCGGCCAGGGCCAAGGCCCCGACGTTCGCGGTCTGGGCGCTGAAGGACCCGGACAGCGGCAACCTGGACCGCATCCAGATCATCAAGGGCTGGTACAAGAACGGCTACCCCTGGGAGAAGATCTACGACGTTGCCTGGTCCGACGGCCGCAAGCCGGCGGGAACGAAGGGGGAGGTCGTCAAGATCGTGAGCACTGACGGTGTTCACGTATCGACGAACTATCACACGGTCCCTCCTGGCAAATTGCCGCCCGTTGGCAATACGGTCGACGTGAAGAATGCGAGCTACACTAACACCATCGGCGACACCCAACTGAGCGCGGTCTGGACCGATCCGGACTTCGATCCGTCCCAGCACGCAGTTTACTACGTGCGCGTGCTGGAGATCCCTACACCGCGCTGGTCCACCTATGATGCGAAAGCACTGGGGATCACACCGCCTGCTGTGGTTCCGGCGACGATACAGGAGCGCGCCTGGGCTTCGCCCATCTGGTACACGCCGGATGCGAGCGTTGCGAAAAAGGCCATCTCTTAGCCGGGTCTTCGCGACTACTTGACGTAATAGGTTGAGGGGTTACCAGAAGTGAAATTGTTACGTGAACCACTGCTGCATTTTTTGTTCATCGGCGCAGCAATTTATCTGTTGTATGGAGCATTTGCCGAACCGGTACCGGAAGAGACCGACAAGACCATTGTCGTCAGCGCAGGCGAAATCGAGTGGATGCAAACCGCCTGGCAGAAACGCTGGAACCGGCCACCGACGGCTGCAGAGTTCGACGGTCTGATGCAGCAGTACATCAAGGAGACCGTGCTGTATCGCGAAGCGCTGACCATGGGGCTTAACAAACACGACATGGTCATCCGCCGCCGGTTGGCGCAGAAACTGGAATTCCTCGCCAAGGATCTGGTGGCGTTGACGCCACCGACCGACGAAGAGTTACAGACGTATTTCGATACGCACCAGGATCGCTACCAGGAACCGGCGCGCTACACCTTTACCCAGGTCTTCATCGATCCGGACAAGCGTGGCGACGCGACGCTGGATGACGCCGAAGCAATCAAAACCACATTGATCGCGCAAGGTGACGCCATTGAAAATGCCGGTGCGCTGGGCGATGACTTCATGCTGCAGAACTATTACCCGGAAAAGGAGCAGGCCGAAATTCAGAAGCTATTTGGCAGCGGTTTTGCTGAATCACTTATTGAACTGTCACCCGGGCAATGGCACGGGCCGGTCCTGTCCGGCTACGGTACGCACCTGGTGTATGTGAGCAACGTTACTGAACCACCGCCGCCGGTGTTTGCCGAGGTACGCGAACGGGTGGTGCAGGACTGGACGACTGAAAAGGGCGAGGAACTCAACGAGAAGTTCTATGCCAATCTGCGCGATCGCTACACCGTCGTTATTGAAGAAGTCACGCCAGAAAATAAAAAGGTCGCAGCCGCGCAGGAGCCGGTGAAGTGACTTTGAAACGCCATGTAGGAGCGGTCCCCTCGACCGCGATAAACCGGGTGCTGGATGCAACGTCTATCGCGCCGAAGGACGGCGCTCCTACAAGGTATCCCGAACCGTGCGGGATGCCCATGTGGTGGTTATTTTTTGCTGTTGTTTTTCTGGTGGGCCTGTATACGGCCATGCCAGCCAACGCCGATGAGATACGTCCCGCGCTGCTGGATATCAAGGAACAAAATACCGGCCTGTTTGCCGTCACCTGGAAAGTGCCCACGCGTGGCAATCGGGTACTGACTATCACACCGCGGCTGCCAGACAGCCTGGTATTGTTGGGTTCGCCCTCTATTCAGAACATGCCGGGTGCCAGGATCGAACATTCTACATTCAAAAGTAATGGTAAACCATTGACTGGGAAGTCGATAGTTATCGAGGGCTTGTCCGCCTTGCAGACCGATGTGCTGCTACTGATCCAGTTGCAGGACGGTACCCAGCATTCGGCGATACTGCGGCCGGGCTCGCCGGAGTTCACCATCCCGCTGGAGGCCTCGAAACTCGAGATCGCCGGCGACTATTGGCGCATGGGTACCATTCATATCCTGGAAGGGGTCGATCACCTGTTATTTGTGCTGGCGCTGTTGCTGATTGTGTCCGGTCTTATGCCGCTGCTGAAAGCCGTCACCGCGTTTACCGTTGCGCACAGTATCACGCTGGCATTGGCGACCCTGGGTGTCGTGCATGTGCCATCGGCACCCACCGAAGCCATCATTGCCTTAAGCATCCTGTTCCTGGCTTCTGAAATCGTCCACCAACGTAACGGTGTCATCGGAATTACCGAACGCTATCCCTGGGTGATCGCCTTTATCTTTGGTTTGTTTCATGGCCTGGGCTTTGCCGGTGCATTGTCTGAAATCGGCGTGCCGCAACACGAAGTGCCGTTGGCACTGTTCATGTTCAACGTTGGTGTGGAAACCGGGCAGCTGTTATTCATTGCCGTAGTGTTAAGCCTGATCGCATTGCTGAAACGGCTGCCGTTAACCGCGCTGCAAGGTGCCTGGCGATTGTTGCCCTATAGTATTGGTGGTGTGGCAGCGTACTGGACGATTGATCGGGTGATGTCGTTTATGCCGTTTGCGGTGTAACAGGATTAAAACCGGGGTCAGAGAGCAATATTCACTAATATACCGTTAACGAAAGTGAAAGGGGGCGGCCTCAACGGGCAGTGGCCCTCTTTGTGGCTCGCGAAGGCAAGACCCTGAGAACCAGGGCCAGCTTATTAACGCTGTCGTTTTTGTTTGTGGCGATTAACAGAATTGGATGAGGAGAACCAAGATGCAGGCAATATTGAAAAGATCACCGCTATTTATGATCCGCACCGGGTTGTGTGCAGCAATCACCCTCGGTCTCACGACCGGCAATGCCCTGGCTCATGACGCTAAAGGCAATGATAATCACTATGACCATAGCGGGGCGCCACACGAGACACCGCATAAGGCCGAGCCGCCGACCGGTCGTCACAGCAGCCTCGTCGCGGCGGCTACCAACCCGATTGCCAATCTGGTTCAGTTCCAACTGCAGGATCAATAGAACTGGGATAACCACAAATCCAGCGGTTACTCCAATCAGTTTCTGATTCAGCCGGTAGCCCCCTTCAAGTTGCCCTTTGAGAAGGTACCGTTGTTAATTACCCGAACCACAGTGTCCTATGTCAGTACCCCCGATCTTGGTTCCCCCGTGAATCGCAAGCACGGCTTCGGTGACACCACTTTTCTGGCAATCGGTTTACCCAAGTTAAATCTCGACAAGCAGATGATCGGGGTGGGTATTTCGTCGGTCATTCCAACTGCAGGCGATAACGACTCCACGGGTAACGGCAAGTGGCAACTCGGCCCGGCCGCGGTGTATTTCAACCAGCAGATTCCGCAAATACAGTGGGGGGCGCTGGGCTGGCACCGCTTCACGGTTGGCGAAACCAGTTCGGGCTCGGACAAGAAGAACGTGACTGTGTCTTCCATACAGCCCATTCTCATCAAACACTGGGGCAAAGGCTGGTATGCGGGCCTGCAGGATGTGACCTGGGACTATAACCACAAATCCGGCAAGTGGACGTTGCCTACCGGTCCCAGGGTAGGAAGAGTGATGAAATTCGGCAGTCAGCCGGTCAACCTTTTCGGGGCGGTTTACTACAACCCGAATTCTGACGGACCTACAGCGACATGGACTGCCAAGATAAACCTGACCCTACTGTTCCCGAAGTAGGGTGAGTTTGAAAAGATGGTGAAATAACGATGAACCTTGGTACCTTTGCATTCCGATCATTAGCCCTGGTTGCCTTCGCGCTACTCCCCGCCACGACGCACGCCGGTGCGGTCTATTTCCCTGAGATGAGTAGCGTCTCGGAGAGCGGTTACGGTGGCGCCGGCATGGTGGCCCGCGCCAACGATGCGGGCACGGTCTTTTCCAATCCCGCCGGCATGACCCGCTTCGATGAAACGGAAATCATGGCGGGTGCCCTCGGGGTTTTTATTCCCGCGGATTTCGATACGGGACCCAACAACACCGCTGACGGCAGCAGCAGGGGGGATCAATAACAGGGTCGTACCCGCAGGTTCGTTCGCCTACGTGCGGCCGCTGTCGGACAAGTTCAAAGTCGGTATCAGTCTGCACAATTACTTCGGCCTGGCCCTCGACTGGGACGACAGCTGGGTGGGACGTTACAGTTCCGTCAACGTGACCCTGCTGGCACCACAGGCTCAGCCCACCGTGGCCTACAAGGTGTCTGACTGGTTATCGGTCGGCGCGGGTGCGGCGTTCACACTCGGTTATGTGAAAGACAAAATGCGCGTCAAGTCGTTTCCCCCGGGTGGTGACGACGGCAAGCTGCGGATCTCTGATACCGATTTTGCCGTACAGTACAATTTCGGTGTGATGCTCGAGCCCTGGGAGCACACCCGCATCGGCATCCGCTACCTGACTGAAACCGACCTCGACTTCGAAGACGCACCGAATGTCTCCGGCATCACGCTGCCTGATCCTGACCCAAATGTTGCGTTTACCAGCCAGGCCGACGGACTAAAAACACAGGTAAAGATGCCACAGCAGGTGCACGCCGCCATCCACCATCAGTGGAACGATAAGCTGGCGCTGTTGGGCAGTGTCGGCTGGGAAGAGTTTTCAGAGTTTGGCAAGGTGCAGGTCGGCTTGACGAACACAGGGGGGATCAGCACCACGGTGGACGCGGACTTCCGCGATGTCTGGCACTTTGGCATCGGTACCGAATACAAGTACAAGCCCAAGTGGGAAATGACGGCAGGATTCTCACTGGATACCTCCATGTCCAGCGATCGTACACGCCCGATCGTTATTCCACTGGGCTCCATGTATCGCTACGCCATCGGCGTCAAGCACAAAAAGCGGGAAGACCTCACCCTGGGTGGTGGCCTGACCTTTATCTGGGAAGGCAACCTGCCCATCAAGGACACCGGCGACGTCTCGGGTAAGTACCAGAATGTCAGCATCTGGATTGCATCTGTCTACGCACGCTGGCATTAAAAAACGAAAACCGGGGTCAGAGAGCAATATTCGCTAATATACCGTTAATAAAGGTGGTAGGGGGGTAGGCCTTGCAGTGCAATGCCTACCCCTTTTGCGCTGAATAGTTACGGATCACAAGAGCGCGATGTACCGCACTGACGTGTTTAATAATTACAGCAATAACATATATCGGCCGAAGCAATATATATGTACTTGTATAAATATATATGTAAAAGTATAATCCGCGGATGAAAGGAATCGAGTTCCTGGGTGCCTCATTGAAGAAGGTTTGCGAATTTCCGGCTCTGGCTAAAAGGGAAGCAGGCCACCAGCTTGACCGCGTTCAGCGCGGTTTGGATCCGACGGATTGGAAACCGATGAAGTCTGTTGGCCAGGGCGTGCGCGAGATACGCATTCAATTTGAAGGCCAGTATCGCGTGATTTATATCGCATCGTTTGAGGAAAAGGTTTACGTGCTACATGCCTTTGAAAAGAAAACTCAGAAAACAGGCAAGCCGGATTTAGAGGCAGCAAAACGCGCCTATAAGCAAGTATCAGAGAGGCAACGATCATGAGTGAGAAAACACAGTTTGAAAGTGTATGGGATGCGCTTGAAGATGATCCTGTTCGCCGGGAAAACCTGAAGTTGCGTTCCGAGCTGATGATCACGATTGCAGAAGCTGTTAAAGCACGCGATTTGAAACAACAAGACGCCGCCGAGCTGCTGCTCATCTCACAACCACGCGTCAGTGCGCTATTGAAAGGTAAGATCGATGAATTTCGCCTGGATACCCTGGTGGATTTTGCACACCGGCTCGGATTGCATGTATCTATCAACATAGCCGCATAAAAAACCAGAAAACCGGGGTCAGAGAGCAATATTCCCTAATATACGGTTAATGCTATGATCTTCGTGCGCGTTGTTCACAAGGAGGTGAATCATGCCACGCAAACCCCGTTTCAATTTACCTGGGATTCCCCTGCATGTCATTCAGCGCGGTAACAATCGCGAGCCATGCTTTTTTACTAAAGCCAATTACCAGCGTTACCTGGACGACCTGAACCAGTCAGCTATTAGGTTTTCGTGCCAACTGCATGCCTATGTGCTGATGACTAACCACGTACATCTGCTGGTATCGAGTACTCAAGCCTACGGTATTTCACAGATGATGCAGGCACTGGGGCGACGATATGTCTGTTACATCAACCGTCGCCACAACCGCACCGGCACGCTTTGGGAAGGGCGCTTCAAGGCGAGCCTGGTCGATAGCGAAAACTATCTGTTGACCTGCATGCGTTATATCGAGATGAATGCTGTTCGCGCAAAGATGGTCGATCACCCGGCCGAATACCGCTGGCCCAGTTATGCGGCTAACGCGCAAGGTCAACAGAACCTGATTGTTAAACCGCATCCCCTGTACCTGGCCCTGGGTAGCTCCGCAGATAAGCGCCAGATGGCGTATCGCGAGTTGTTTCGTCAGCCTATGGAGAATCCGCAATTGCATGAGATACGCCAGACGCTGAATAACGAACTGGTGCTTGGCAGCGCTTACTTCAAGGATTGCATCGAAGCCCTGACGAATCGTCAGGTCCGGCTGGGTCAACCCGGAAGGCCGCGAACAAAGTGTGCGCAAGAGGGTGGGTAGAAGGATGTAAAAACAAGAGAGGGCAATATTAGAAAATATTGCTCTCTGACCCCGGTTTCTGACCCCGGTTTCTGCGTTAGGCCGCCACGTGCTGAATCTTGTCGAGTTCATTTTGGACCGACTTCTTGGCCTCTTCCAGGTCAAAATCAGCCTGCAGTCCCATCCAGAATTGTTCAGAGGTGCCCAGCGCCAGTGCGAGCCGGATCGCTGTGTCAGCGGTAACCGCTCTTTTGCCATGCACAATTTCATTGATGCGGCGGGGCGGTACACTCATTGCTCGGGCCAGCCGGTTCTGGCTGATGTCCATGGGCTTGAGAAATTCTTCGAGCAGAATTTCGCCAGGATGAATGTTCGGTAATTTTTTCATTTTTAACTCCTAGTGGTAATCCACGATTTCCACACTACTGGCCTCACCATTGGACCAGACAAAACAGATACGCCACTGATCGTTTATCCGGATACTGTGCTGGCCCTTGCGTTTACCTTTCAGGGCTTCGAGGCGGTTGGCCGGTGGAATGCGCAGATCATCAAGGGTTCTGGCGTTGTTCAGCATACGCAATTTCCGGCGGGCAACTGTCTGAATATTACCGGGCAGACGACGCGACCGGTGGCCCTCCCAGATCCCTTGGGTTTCTCGATCCCTGAAATTTCTTATCATTGTCAGACTATAACGCCATGCGATATATAACGTCAAGCGGTATAGCGAATAAAGAATAAAGAAAACCAGGGTCAGAGAGCAATGGTACTTACTTAAGCTGAATTCACACCCGTTTTAGATCGAAATCACAGTCGTCATTCCGGCGTATGCCGGAATCCAGTATGTTTAGCCGGGCTTTCTAGATTCCGGCATGCGCCGGAATGACGTGATTCCGGGGTCAGAGAGCAATTTATCCTAATAAACTTAGCGCTATAATTCTGGCACTTCGTATATTAGGATAAATTGCTCTCTGACCCCGGTTTACGTGACCCCGGTTTACGAAAATGCATGGCGAAGCCATCTACGATAGACTCCTCGTATTCACGGTAAAATCAGGACAGGTATGATTGTGGGCAAGCTATTTGAAAAACGTCTACCACCGAAGCGGCTAACAGTAACCGGCCTGGGCTTGCGGGCCGGATGGCTGCTGGCGGGTCTTTCGGCCTTTCCGGCACTCGCGGACATCGGTCCCGCGCTCTCGGGTTTGACGGCGCGCGCCAGCAATGCGTCAACGGTATTCTGGAGTCCCGCCGGTATTACCCGCCTGGATGAGCCGGAGTTGCTGGGGCAGGTGACGTTGGCGGGATCGGCCGCCAAGTTCGAAGTCGATGAATCGAACATCGACGGCGGCAGTGCCGATAACGATCCCCGGTTTCTCGTCATCCCAGGGGTTTATTATGCGCACCCGCTCAATGACCGCTGGTCTGTCGGCGCTTCTCTGAATGTGCCATCCGGCTTCGGTAACGCGTATGGCAAAAGCTGGTCCGGGCGCTACCTGGCGGAGGACTCTGAACTTGCCTTCGTGGCACTGGGCGGTACGGTGGGTTACAAGCTGAGCGATCACTGGTCTGTCGGTGGCGGGCCGATCATGCTGTATACCGATTCCATGACCAAGGCGCGGGTCAGGGATATCAGTGGGTCTGACGGCAGGATCAAGCTCGAAGAGGACGGCGTCGGTTTTGGCTGGCAGCTGGGACTGATGTATGAGATGAACGAGGACATGCGCATCGGTGCGGTGTATCGCTCCGAAATCGATCCGGACCTGTCCGGCCGGCCGAAGTTTCAGAATATCGGCCCGGTTCTGGAGGCCGGTCTTGACGCGCTGGGCTTGCTGGACCAGAACATCGACGTGAAATTCAAGGTGCCGGAGCAGGTGCAGCTGGGTTACTACCAGGGGTTCAAGAATGACTGGTCATTCACCCTCGATGTGATGTGGATCAATATGTCGGCGTTCGGTATCAACCATGTCAGTGTCAACTCCGATCTGACCTCCGGTACCGTTTCAGTCGATGGCAGCTACAAGGACACCTGGCTGTTTTCAACCGGGCTGAGATATCAGTACCGGCCGGACCTGGCGTTTTCCGCCGGCGCGATGTACGTAACGCCGCCCTCGAGCGACGGCCGGCGGACTATTGCTTTGCCGCTCGATCGGGTGATCGCCGTCGGTGGCGGTGTCGAGTGGCAGTGGAAAGGCTTTGAAATACACAACAGTCTGAACTACGCGCATATCGGTGACGCCAACCTCGACCAGGACAACGGCCTGGCCGGTCGCATCAACGGTTCCTTTGATACCCATTATGCCGTGGTCCTGGATACCCAGCTTATCAAGCGGTTTTAATCCGCACCTGCTTAACATGGAGTGTCATCATGCTGGTCACTTTTACCACCTCAGCCTACGC
>Ga0070723_10000475_pt1 | contig 10566 bp, 10 predicted proteins | sample tdAd002_FD_67277 | JGI IMG/M metagenome (GOLD analysis project Ga0070723, IMG submission 67277) | Marine sediment microbial communities from the Atlantic coast under amendment with organic carbon and nitrate - tdAd00.2 | ecosystem: Environmental > Aquatic > Marine > Coastal > Sediment | place...
ATGCTGCCATACCCGCCCCGGGCACAAACAATAGCCTGGACGTCTGGATCAGCGAAAAGACGATTAACCTGATCCGCCCGCTGAATGTCGGTTCCGGCCAGGAATCCGGATTTTCTAAAAATACTCTCATCAAAAAACGTTTGAAACCCCATTGACTCCAGAACAGCCTTTCCTTTCATGAATTTTTCCCGGTCAAACGGACCGGCAGGTGCAACAATGCCAACGGTATCGCCCGGTATCAGGCGGGAAGGAATTAAAAGTTTTTTTTCTGTATTATTCATATTCAGGTCCCAGCTTATGCTTTTTTATCTCGTTATCGTAAACTTATGTACAATTTTTTAAGCTTTTCCATATCACATCAGAGCTTGACATGATAGATTCAAATTGTTAAAAGTAATATGTCGGGGCGTGGCGCAGTCTGGAAGCGCACTTGAATGGGGTTCAAGGGGTCGGAGGTTCAAATCCTCTCGCCCCGACCAAAAATATCAATTGGCTACATACTGGTAATTTTTAAATCCGTTGTTGCCTCCCTAAATCAATCGAACTTTCTCCCTGTGTTTAGCTAAGGAACCCAGCCAGGATCATCGGTGTTCGCTTCGTCAAGCTATTCTGGGCTTGGTTAATGGTCAGGTGATATATGCTTTAACATGAAATCGTTTAAATTTCACTCTCTGAAAGATAAAATTCTTAAAACAAAAGCTCCTGAATATTTTCCCACGATCCACAGTAATAAAACGCTTACAACGTCGACGTTGCAAGTGCCTTCAAGCGCTATGTTTAATTTATTTTTCATTTTACTGTGGCTTTGGGATAATTAAATATTATGCTTTATATCTTGTTGTCATTATATCAGGTTCTTTGCAAGCCTTTTTTGATTGATTTCAAGAAAAACTTTTAGTAATGGTAATTCATGGCTCGAAAACCTTTATCAACCAGAATCGAAAACGATCTTCAAAAAGAAGTTAAAAAACTTGCGATTGATTTGGAGAAGCCACTTAATGACCTTCTTGAAGAAGCCATCCAGGACATTCTCAAAAAGTACGAAAAGAAAAATTAAGAATAAACTATAACCGAGGTTGCCATGACCTGAACATCAAGACCCCATTTCTCATATAGAGGTGGGGTTTTGTGTTTAGACTTCGTGTTGCATATAAAGAATTTACCGCGGGAGGGATTAAACATGGTTTTTGAACGCTACTACATTGATGTGCTTAATATGCTAAATTCTTCATTCAAAAAGATTGCTTCTGGCAACTATGATAACAAAGATGTTGAAAGGTTATTTGAACTATCAAAAACAGACAGATATCCAGGCATTTTTTCAGAAATGGCAGAGTCATTCGGCATGATGATGGTCAAAGTTGAAGCCAGAGAATTTAAGCTAAAGCAAACCATTGAAGAATTGGAAAAAACAAAGACCAAGCTATAAGAATATTTGCAAACTTTTGTAACAGAGTGCATTTTTTTTAAGATTCGCGTGTATGTGAAGTCATGAATATTACGACACAATCAAAACTCACTGTAACTAAGGATAATAATGAGCGTTTGTATTGAGGGTAATGTTTTAGAAGAATTATTACGGCTTCTAAAATTAGAAAAAATAGAGGAGAATATTTTTCGAGGTCAAAGTCAGGATTTGGGCTTTGGTAGTGTATTTGGTGGACAAGTCCTGGGCCAGGCACTATCCGCCTCATATCAAACCATACAATCGAACCGCAAAGCCCATAGCCTGCATGCATATTTTCTCAGAATGGGTGATGCTAGCAAACCGATCGTTTATGAAGTCGACTGTATCCGTGATGGAAAAAGTTTTACCACACGCCGTGTAGTTGCGATCCAAAAAGGCCGCGCGATATTTATCATGTCTGCTTCGTTTCAAATTGATGAACCCGGATTTGATCATCAAGACAAGGCTCCAGTGGTTATCGAACCGGAAGCAATAGAATCCGAGCTTGAACTTGCGATGCGGATCGCAGACAAGATACCGGATCCGATTCGAGAAAAAATCTTGTGTAAAAAACCGATTGAGTTCAGACCGGTGAATCCCATCAACCCCTTTTCCCCGGAAAAAAGGGCGCCAATTAGGTACACATGGTTTAAGGCGATCGACAAAATGCCGGATGATCCTATAGTGCACCAATATATGCTGGCCTACGCATCTGATTACGGCCTAGTGGCTACATCTCTCTATCCTCACGGGCATAGTTACTGGGAGTCTGATATGCAAGTTGCCAGCCTGGATCATGCTCTGTGGTTCCATCGGGATTTTCGAATGGATGAATGGCTTTTGTACGTCATGAAGAGCCCCAATGCTTACAAGGCTAAAGGATTAAACAACGGGAAAATCTACACTAGGGAAGGAAAACTCGTTGCCTCTGTGACCCAAGAAGGGCTTATACGGAGCCATGCCAAGAGATAGTAAGTATATTTGGAAGCTGGGATGGCGGTGTGTTTGGTAGAGGCTATAACATAATGCATTTTACCCCTCTTGGTAATAGATTAACGCCTTATCCCATCTGTGCATTCACCGCAGGATGGCATATCATTGAAAACTCTGAGACCTTAATGCGGCTTAAAATCCCAAATCGTCGTTAATCAGAATAACCTTCACCCTCCCTTTTGGGAATGATTTCTCGGTAATGGTCCATGTATTACAGATACGGTCAGGACTTTTGCATTCTTCACAATAGGAAGTTTTAACACAGGGTGTTTTTTTGTCGAGTCGTATGGCGTTGACCGGAGCGGCATAATTTTTAATACGAAACATGGCCACATCAAGATCAGGGACAATCTTATTTCGGCCTAAAAGAATAACCACATTTTTCGGACCAAAAGTGATCGCAGCAATACGGTTGCCGAACATATCAAGATTAACAAGTTGGCCGGTCTCGGTCACAGCGTTGCTTCCGGTAATAAAAAGATCGACCAGCAGCGACTGCCGGCGACGCTCCAGACTTTCTTCAGGGGGCAGGTCTTTATCAAAAGTATCCAACACTTTTAAATCGCTACTCTTTTTCAAAGCGTCATAAAGCTTCGTAGCGATGAATGTCAGCGATCCCCCCCAGGAGACGCTTTTGGCTGCGGTCTTAGGAATTATTTTTTCCAATACAATGTTTTTGGCTTCATTGGTGTTGTTTGCCACAAAAACTTCGAAATTATTTGCCTCCAAAGCGTTTTTTAGATCAGCCAGCCTTGCTTTCCAATAGTTATCAATCGGATTTTCCATGTCATACCTCCATTTCTTATATGAATTATTAATAAAAAAGTGAAGATCCTGGCCCAAAGGACCAGGCTTTCAATGTAAAAATAAACATCTATCCCGAAATAATAGACTCACAAGAGATCCGGGTTATTGGCTTGACCATTTTGGCTACAAGTGCTATTTATTTTAATCGATATAAGATTACTATAAAAATTTGAACTTTATTTTTAATAATTAAAAGCCAAAGAGGTGTTAAATGAAAAAAATAGTCTGTCTTGGTATTATTTTGTCTGTTTTAATGATTTTTGGATGCGGCAAAGCCACCGTGGAAGATGAAGCCAAGGATTTTGTTAAAAAACAGTTTAATTTTGATAATACTGTTAAGCTTGACACATCCAAATTAAAATATGCGGTTACACAAGAAAAAGATAATAAAGCAACAGTAAAAGTTTCTGGAACGATTGATTATGAAGGACAAATCTTTTTAATCAAAGAAGGCGGAAAATGGAAAATCGAAAAAGAAAAAGGTGCCCAGGTTCAACAGGATGTCATACATTAGCAACCTTATATTTTTTGTTAACAACGGTATCGATTTAATTCAAATTGGTTACGCCTTCAGTAAAATTTGATTTTTAAGAGACCGGGACTCTCCGGCTGCCATCACCCTGATAGCGGGTCTTCCTCTTACAGGACATTTGTATTCACAGATACCGCAACCCACACAGATTTTAAGATCCACATAAGGCAGTTTTGCGCTTGCCTCTTTCCCATCCGGTAACGGGACCAATTCTTCACTAAAACGTATAGCCTTGGGCGAAGTGGGACAGTGTTCTTCACAGACGATGCAGGGTCCGTTTCCCGACCATGGGAGGCATCGTCCCCGGTATATATAGGCTGATCCGATCTTGATGGGACTTTCGATTTTCTCTTTGACTGAAAATTCATATATAGCCCCTGTAGGACAGACACTGCCGCAAAGAGTACAGGTATATTCGCAATAACCCTGAGTCATAATAAGATTAGGTGTCCAGAATCCTGCCATACCCGCTTCAGTAAGAGCAGGGTTAATTACGTTTGTGGGGCAAACCTTCATGCAGAGCCCGCATCGCTGGCAGAGCTTTAAAAAATCCTTTTCGGGCAATGAACCCGGAGGTCTGACCAGACATGCATCAGATACCTTGTGGACCCTGCCGTCCAACCTTCCCAAAAAGGGAAAGGATATGCCTGCCACCAAACCACCCAGCACAGCACGGCGACCCATATCAGGCCTTTTGCTAACGCTTGGCGGCCATCCCAGTTTAAAGGCAATGGCATTTTCAGGACAGGCGTTAAAGCAGTTAAAACAGAACATACATTCCGTGGTTTCCCATTCAGGACCTGGGGCAGGAGAGGCTGCTCCCTGGCATGATTGAAGACACAATTTACAGTCAGTGCATTTCTCAGGATGTTTTTCCAGTCTCAGGATACTAAACCTTGCAAAGACTCCCAGAAGAGCGCCCAGAGGGCAGAGTGTGCGGCACCAGAAACGCGGCCTGATACGATTGAGAAACAAGATAATCAGAAAGAGGATGCCGATAAACCAGGCTGATTTAAAGGCTTTATAACCGTATCCGAAAACCGGTGATACGAGAACCTCCCCGCCGTAGCTTATATAATTCAAGGTTTTAATATCGCTTTGTGCTGCCAGATTAAATAATTCTTTAATCCCTGTTCCTATACCGGGAAAAACAGCCAGGGCCAGAGAGCGGAAGAGAAAAGCGATGGGGTCCAACAGTCCGGTGAGATTAAGACCAAGCAGAGCAGCCACAAGAAAAAGAATCAGCAGAAAATATTTAAATCTCTGACTGGGATGTTTTTGGTTGGCATATATCATACTTTGTTTTTTTAAGGCCGGTCTGATATGGCTCACCATGTGATGGATGGTTCCAAATGGACAGATAAAACCGCAGAAAACCTTGCCAGAGAAAAAAGTCAGGGCAATAATCCCCAAAGCCCACCCAAAGCCTTTGATCCATTGGTGTCCTGATATGAGAGATGTAATCCATATTAGGGGGTCTATCTGAAAAAATAATTTTACAGGATAATCCAGATCGATGTCCTGTTCAGCGGTAAGCGTTATAGAATAATCTAAATAGATGTCCTGGGGCAGGCGACTTTCAACCAGGAGAAAAACGAAAAGAATTAGAAAAAAAGCCTGGCTCATGCGTCGTATCCAGACCAGATGGTTTGCTTTCAAATGATCACCTTGTGCTGACGGAGTTTCTGGAATTCATATGTTCCTATCCCCCATTTATGCCCGAGGCGGATGAAACCAATGTCCTGGGGACGAAAATCAAAAAGACCTGCAGCTTTAGCATCTGCGGCAACAGGATCATCGCTTAGTATAAGGCGATTTAAAACCGCCACATCCGAGCTGCTTCCGCCCGAAGGACCGTTAGCGATCATGATCCTGGTAGCATCTATGAGAGTGAGCGTCGGATTGAAAAATTGGGCCAGATCCACAATAGTCAGATGGATATCCTGATGCAGGGCACTTCTCCTGCCGCCCACAGCGCCAATCCAGTTTTTCATACCAAGGGTCAAACCGCTAAGGGAATGGACCTTGGCGACCGGCAGATTGATGACTTTATCGGCCTCAACCAAAGGCACAAAAACCGGCCAGACATCCAGGCGGTGTCCCTGTAATTTCATGTTGCGCATCAAGGACGACCTGGGATAGACCAGATCCGCTCCGGTTTTTTTTGCCACCATCCCGGCCCCTGTAACGGCAAAACAGCGTCTGACGTCATGGATGGTATTGTCGGCGATTCTGACTTTTTTGGCACCGGCCTCCTGGCAAAGTTCAATAACCGCCTCCAAAACTTCTGGATTGGTAGTTGCCGCCAGATGGGGAGACCTTGCCCAGGAGATATTCGGTTTAATCACCACGACATCCTGCTTTGAAATAAATTGCTGTATTCCTCCGGTTGCCTCGAAAACCTTTCTGGTTAGCGTTTTAACAGAACTTTCTTTACTTTGGCCGATTCCCTCGATAATAAAATTTTGATTTATTGATCCGGCCCTGGCTGAAAGCGGCTTTTGAAAGGGCCATGTCATTACTCCGGTCAGCGCAAATCCCCCGGATATCTTAAGCAACTTTTTTATCGATTCTCTGCGTGTAATGGGATAACAATTCATGATCTACTCCTGAAACCTTTGAAAAGTTACTCGACATCTCATCAAACGATACCGGTTATTATTCCTGAATCATTGGGTGACTCGAAAAAAATGCGCCTGATTTCACTGACTCCGGCATCAGAGAGCATGTCCCTGATCTGTTTTTCAGAATAGGATTGTCCTGTCTGCGTTCCCAAAAGCATGTTCAGAGAAAACAACGCCGGGAAAAGAGGCCCGTCCATGTTGTTGTTTAGAATAAAGTCGTGGATCAAAATCATTCCTCCAGGCTTCATAGCAGAAACAGCCTTGCCGATAATTTTACGGCAGTCCTCTGGCCCTTCTCCATGGAGAATGTGGGACAACCATGCCACATCATAGATCCCTTCAATCTCTTCTTCGAGATAATTCACATTCTTAAAATCGACTCTGTCTTGCAAATCAAATTTAGCAATGGTCTTTTCAGCAAAGGGTTTCGTGGTGGGTAGATCATAAACAGTCGCCTTTAGCCGGGGATTGTGCATACAAAAATGGATTGCATAGGTTCCTGGGCCACCACCTAAATCTAATAGATGCCGTCTGCCGGAAAGATCAATTTTCGGCACCAATACCGGGGCTAAATTCATGGCCAGATTAAACATGCCCATGAGAAAATTTTCGCATTGTTCTTCGTCCGAGTGAGATGCTCTATGTCTTACCGAAAGGCCGGATTGAACTGCCACATCAAGCTGACTCCAGGAATCTATAAGATTGTGATGGTGCATGACTATGTGCCCGATATATCGGGAAGAGTCCTTGGAAAGAAAGGCTGAACTCAACGGGGTGTTGGAATAGATATCATCTTTTTTTTTCAGAAAATCCATGGCGGAAAAGGCGTTGAGAAGCATTTCAACGCCCCTTTTATCGCCGTTAAGTTTTTCAGCAACCTCTTCGCTCTTTAAATGGTTGTTACCGATGATCGTAAAAATTTCGAGCTTAACACCGGCATGAAGAGTGCAGGTTTCCCAATAACCTCCTGATAATTTGAGTATTTTCTCCGGTTTCAATTCTTCTGCGGTCATGACGTTTCTCCCTTTTCTGTGATCATTGGAGGTATGATTATGTTCAATCCTATCAACGTTATATCAATTTTGCAATTTTTTTAAAAATTCTGGGTATAAACACTTTACATCTTGCGATCATGAGTTGTTATCAAAAAAAATCGCAAATAAAACCAAATTCAGGAGATATCATGACTAATAAATTGAATATCCAGGACGATCTGGGAATGGCTTTTAAGCGATGCACGAATCCACTTCTTCATGAACTTAAAGATGATAGCCACATACAAAAAGCCATTTTGGTTTTCCTAAAATTTGGGGGTGAAAAATTGACTCGACAATATATTGAAATCACTAAAATGCTTTTTCGTGAAAAAGCCATTAAAGATACCTCCGAAAACCATCTTTCCTCAGCACATCAAGCGGAAGAGATTCATATCTCCGAACCCGATTCTCTTGAAAGTGACAGCTTAGAATTACTATCTGAATAGCTCAATCGATCAATCCCATGTACAAACATTAAAAAAACGAATGAGTTACATGCCATCGTGAAAAAATGGGGAAATACCCAGGTATATACCGAAAATAATCATAAATATGGCGCAAAATACAAGAATTCCATAATAAGCTTTCTTATTCAGATGCCTGAGGCCAAAAAATGAAAGGGTTGAAACAATCAAGTACCAGATCAGATCACCGGCTTCATGCCCGAGAAAAAAGGCGACAAGCTTCGGCCATTGTCTGAAAGATATGTCAAATTGTATAATAAAGGCAAGACCTATTGTGGCCCACCAGACCCACCAGTAGGGATTGGACATGGAAACCACAATTCCTCCGATAACCGGGTTTTCCAGGCCTCTACTAATCGATGAGGCAGCCTCTTGATTTTGCATGTCAGGAGGATTCAAGAAGTCGGCAGATATATTTCCGAGGTACACATCACGGACAATGGATAGCCCGAAAAAGACAAGTATCAGTCCCCCAACAATCCCGACAATACGAATAACAATGATATTTTTCAGAATAAAAGAAAAACCCAGAAGCAAAAGAATTATAATCCCTAATTCAAGTATTGCATGGCCGATTATAATCCAAAGACCCATTAAATAGCCGTGTTTACTTGTTTGAACGGATTTGATAATAGTATAGGTCAATAAAGGACCGGGAGACATGGCACCGGTCAGAGCCACCAGAAAGGAAAAAGAAAAAATTACCCAGAACGTAGAGAGAAAATTTACTAATTCATTCAACTGTCAAACCTCCGGAGAAACCGGCCCCCTGTTCCGTTCCAGCCCGTAGGTTTTACAAACCGGAAGGTGAAGCCTACGGCTCGGAGAGAACCAAAAAGCATTGAAATTATTCAATTGCTCGCGATAAAGAAATTATGCTGTTTAGATTTTTTCCATAAAAAACACAAAATTTACAACTAAGCGCCTAAAGGAGTTTGCCAATGAAAAATGCAGGAAATATAAAATTCGATCTGAATGAAGATCTTAAAAAATGTATCGAATTTCACGGTCATCTTTGCCCGGGCCTTGTTTATGGTTACCTGGTCGCAAAAAATGCTATAAACCTTCTTGGATTCAAGCGGTCAAGGGACGAAGAGGTAGTCGCCATCAGTGAAAACGATTCATGTGCAGTTGATGCCTTGCAAGTATTGCTGGGCACCTCAACCGGTAAAGGCAACCTTATTTTAAAAGATTACGGGAAAAATGCTTATACGATCCTTAACCGCTCAAGCAAAAGGGCCTACCGGTTTTCCCGCAATAGACATTATCGATATAGCGGTGAATCAAGAGAAGAGTTCGACCGGCTAGATGCAGCCATTTCTTCAGGTGCTGCAAGCGAAAAAGAGAAATGGCGACACAAGCTTCTCAAAGCAAAAGATCTTCTTTCAAGACCTTTTAGTGATATCTTCTACACAAAAGAGATAGATATTGTTATGCCGCCTTATGCGCCACTGGCACGCTCAGAAGCATGCGCAAAATGCGGTGAAATGACCATGTCAACAAAGATGGCTTACGCAGAAAACGGCAAACGCATCTGTATTCCATGCTCAACCTAAAACCTGCATTAACAACTGAATGTCTTGGCTCTAACCCGGATTTCTCATGGGTCGTATTCTGTGTGAGACCTTTGCAAAAAACCCCTTTTTGCCCAATTTCTACGTCATACTCAAATTTTAATCCTCGAAATACTCAGTGTATTCCTGTGGTTAAAATTTTCCCCTTCCTTGAACTTGAACAAAAGTCAACCACCACCCCTAAAAAGGGTGGCTTGAATGGTGACCCTGAAAGGGTCTTTGACAAAACAATTCTCACCGCAGAGCCGCAAAGATCGCAGAGTTTTTGGTTTTTCTTTTTTGCTTTTCGCTGAGACGCCGAAAAGCAAAATAACACAACCCTTCGTGGAATATAACCTCTGAGTTATTGTTGTATCGAAAGCATCTATCATGCGTTGCTTTATTGTCCCGCTTTGAGCGGGACTGAGTGCTTTTCCATTGCCGTCCTCTCAACGGCAATGGAAAAATTATTATTCTCTGCGCTCTCTGTGCCTCGAGCGAAGCGGGCGGTAAAAAACATTCTTTCACTTACCCGCATAGCAAAGCTGGGACCATCAGCATAGCTGAAGGTTTAAGGGCGTTAAATGAAATCGATTTGTCATATCATCTTGCATCAATCCTGCGGATATACTAAAGTATGATTATTCAGCAAAGATCCTAGCAACGATCTCTTTTTTAGAAGCCTGGAAAAAAACAACTGACATTTCATTTAAGGGGAGGGCAACGTTATGGCTGAAAAACAAATTGTCTGCTGTACCGACTTTTCTGAAAATGCCGAAGCTGCCTTTGTAAAAGCGCTTGAGATGGCGGAAAAGTATATAGCCAAGCTTTTGGTTATTCACGTGCTTCCGCCGGTGGCAACACCCATGTTTACCGGTATGGACACGTTGTCTAGTATGCAATTGCTGCCCGAAGAACCCAAGAAGAATCTTATTCTCCAGATAGAGGAACGGATGCAGCAGGAATACGGTGACAGGATCGGTGACAAAGTCGATTATCAGCTCATCGTTCTCGACGGTCATGTTTCAACTGAAATACTGACGTTCCTCAATGAAAATCCTGTGGATATCGTTGTGGTGGGGTCTTACGGGCTTACAGGCATGGGGCTT
>Ga0070723_10000478_pt1 | contig 10544 bp, 12 predicted proteins | sample tdAd002_FD_67277 | JGI IMG/M metagenome (GOLD analysis project Ga0070723, IMG submission 67277) | Marine sediment microbial communities from the Atlantic coast under amendment with organic carbon and nitrate - tdAd00.2 | ecosystem: Environmental > Aquatic > Marine > Coastal > Sediment | place...
GTTTTGATGTAATGCTGTGCAAGCGCATGATGATAGTTACGCTTTGCTTATTGATGTTTAAATTATTGGCTCTCCCTGAATCGGGTGGGTAAATATTCAAATGCCTGCCACAGAGGCACAGAGAACACAGAGGCTAATACTTGTTTTGTTGCTTTGATCTGGACGACATTGAACGTAGGAGCGGCTTCAGCCGCGAACAATCCGTCAGATCGCGATGAATTCGCGGCTGAAGCCGCTCCTACAAAACTAAAACCTCTGTGATCTCTGTGCCTCTGTGGCAAACAAATATCGTATCAACCCACTAAGCCTGGTGAAGACCCAGATTATTATATGATTGCTTAGCCGGGCGTGTAGGCAATAAATTTTTGTTCAACGAGTTTGTGCTCGTGGAACCAGAGCTGGAAAATCCATTCGCCTTCCACCAGCTCATAATCTTCGCTCAGCGCATAAGCATCGATAGCTGTAACGATACCATGGGTAGCGCGCTTGTTGATCGTACGTTCAGAGCGGCTAACTGTAGAGCCATCAGGCAAGGTCATCTCGGGATGGATCAGCACGCGTTTCAAACTGGGGCGTTTGTGTTCGGGTGGTAGTTTCAGCCAGTAGCGGTAACCGAATCGAACGCCCTTGCGAAGCGGTATTCGCTGCGTACTTTCCCCCACAAACTCCAGAGTGGATCCGCGGATGACCTTGCCCGTGCTGGCATTCGCGTCGTCCTGAATCCAGCCTCTACCGCGTTCACTAAACAACCCGTATTTGGTGGATTTGCCCCGCGGGAGGTCTTGCGTGTCCTGTTTTACAGCTGACTGCTGATTCTCAGCAAGTTTTTGATCGCAACCGGTCAGACAGGTGCCGAGCATGGCAATGGTGAGAAACAGAAAAATCAGATGTTTCATAATTATTGTATTGTAAATTTAAAAAAATTGGCTGCATTATCAACAATCGAGCAGTTGCCCGCATGTCGATGACACCATCGCTGATAGTTATACATTACTAAAGAAGATGGCCGGCGGCGAATGCCCTGCTACGCCGCCGGCCCTAATCTGCTTACTGGCCGAATGCCTCGTGGATGACCATCAGCATGCGTGGGTCGACCGGGATTTCTGGACCGCTATCAGATTCGCGATAGGCAAAGGTTGCGATTGGCTGGGCACAACCCTGGTTGCCCGCGGAATCCGTCGGGTCGCCGTTGCAGGTCGCTCCATCATACGCGGCGCCACCGTCCGTGAAGTCCGGGTGAGTGAGGTACTCAGCCACACCGCCGCCTTGCTTGAAGCAGGCGTTGGCCGGATGACCATCCTTGCATCCGTGTGGTCTCAGGATCTCACCCGGGTTCATGGCCGAGGCGGCGACCAGCACGGTCTCAACGTCACACAGATCCTCCAGAAGCGCATAGCCCACGCCAAAGGGCGGGCGATCCGTGGCGAACCGGCCCGAATTGCTGGGATGCCGCACGTAATCGCAGCCCTCTCCAGACATGCGGTTGGTACGGATACCGGCGATCACGTTCATGCCCGGATCCAGCGCTACACTGCGGCGCAAAGAGGCGTCGTTATAACCATCACGCGAGGCAATGTTGACACGCTGGCGAAACACCCTTGGATTACAGACTACACCATCGGGAGGAGATGCCACACCTGGTGCTTGTCCCCTCAAGCAAGGGAGCGAGCGAACACGGTCGGTAGCATAGATGTTGCCACTTTCATCAAAGCTTATGGCCCGCAGGGAGTCACGGCGCAACGGACTGTCAGCCAGTTCACCCAGGCGGAAGTCGATCACGTTGTCGACCTTGGCCTGATTCGTCGCCAGGTCGAGCGTGAAGCCCGCGGAGTTGTTAGAGCCAACGCCTGCGCTATTTACGTCAATACCGTCCTTCCAGTCGATCTGTAGGACCGCGGCGCCGTGGAAGGTGCTGATGAACATGCCCTCGTCGGAGAACATGATGCCGGCCGCGCAGCCCCACAGGTCGTGGCCGGGCGCACCCATAGCAGGTCGGCTGTACTCGTCGATCACTTCCAGGGTCTCCTGGTCGATCACCAGCAGGCGGCTGTTGGATGCGCGCACGTCAGTGTTGTTCACCGGCGGAAAGTACTGGTTGGCTTCCAGACCCATTTCGGCATCAGGATCAGAGTTCGGTGCATTGAAGAAGTTGGCGTCACAGATGGCCTGGATCAGGTTACCGTTCGGCATCAACTGAGTGCCGAGCGGACGCGGCACAGTGCCGGCGCCGATGCCGGCGGCGGGACCCGTTGTCGGATTACCCAGCAGGCTCTTGTAGGAAATCGTGCGGATCGGGGTACCGTCGCGGTGGAACTCGGTAAGGGCCTGCTGGCCTGCACTGGTAATGAAGGCATGGCCGTTCTCACCACCGGACAACACGCCAGTCGGCTTCCATGGTCCGGGACAGGTAACACCATCCGGGCATATGTCGGTACCGGCGTTGCCTGGGTTGAACGGATTGCCGACGGTGATACCGGGGGTGCCGGTGAAAATATTCATCTCGATGACACGGCCCGGTCCCTGAACACCGAATGGCGCATTCATGGCGTCCGCCATCATGTAATTGCCCTCGAGACACACGGGCGTGCCGGCATCGTCTTCATCATGTGCTATCGCACCAAGGGTAAACACGGAAATACCCACCGCTAGTGCAGACGTCATACTCGTGCGAAATTTTCTGTTTTTGCTCATATTAACTCCCGATAAGGTAAATGTTTTATTCTTTCCTTGTTAAAGGCCTGGGTTTTGTGTTCCAAAAATGCGCATGGCAATCGTAACCACTTATCTGATGACGATATAAAATTGAAAACTATTCCAGTTATGTGAGAATTATTTTGAATTGAATAGTCGCCCTCCCCGCTATTCAACGAATTAGCCCGCGAATGGAATATTTATTCAGCTGATGCCGTCTAACTTGTGAAATGAAGAAAAATATGAATTCATTCAAAAGTTTGCTGTTCCTAACAGTAAGACAACGCAAGCTATGTAAGCGTTTGCAGTCAGGACGTGGTCGCCTGTATCGTATGGCTTATGCCTGGACTCATAACGAAGATGTAGCCGATGAAGTGGTTCAGGAGACCATGATCAAGGCGATACAAAAGGTTGATCAGCTTAAAAACATAGATGCACTGGACGCCTGGTTATTTCGAGTTTTGTCAAACTGTTTTATTGATATCTGCAGAAAGCATAGAGAGCATGTTGATATCGACGATGTTGTATTGATAGAAGAAGAAACACCTGAGAGTGTTCATAGCCAGGGTGAAATGCTGGCGTCTGTAAGAACAGCCATAGCACGTGTGCCATTAAAACATCGGCAGGTTTTAACCTTGATTGATATTGAAAATTTTACCTATGCAGAAGTGTCTGACATTCTTGAAGTTCCAATAGGGACAATAATGAGTCGTTTAAACAGAGCAAGGCAGGCGCTTAAACAAATTCTTGAAGAAGAAAACTCGAATAATAAAGTGACGCTCAGGTTAGTAAGATGAATACGCAAAACAATTATTCCGATGAATATATAAGCGCTTATATTGATGGAGAGCTTGATAATGAAGAGCGCACGCACCTGTTATTTGCAGAGCAGGAAGATGAGTTACTAGCAAAGCGTATCAATGAGGCAAGGATGCTAAAAGAGAAGGTGCAGCTCGCGTATCTGGAATACTCAAAGGATAGCTTCCAGAACAAGCCTTTTAAATGTTCAGTATTCGTAAAACAGCACCGGTCATTAGTCGCCGGGTTCGTGCTATTAATAGGCCTTACTGCGTTGCTATTGCCTTATGTCTACGTGAACGGTGATTTATCACGTGCTAATGAATTGATGGATAGCACGCAACCACTCATGGAAACATCACTGGCAGATGCCGTTGGTGAGCATAGCCATGTGCTTATACACGTATCCCAATACCAGGAAGACAAATTTGGCTCGGTTATAGATGAGATTGAGGCGTTACTGCATCAGCATCATGCTGATAAATCTTTAACTGTCGAAATCGTTGCAAACAAACAGGGCTTGAAGGTGCTGGATGCTGACAGCTCGAAATTCGCCCACAGGCTGGAACAGCTAACAAAACGCTTTGATACACTGCAGCTGGTTGCCTGTGCCAGGAGCCTGACTCAACTGGCCTCTAATGGCGAGCCAGTAAACCTGCTGAAATCTATCATAACCACACCCACGGCCGCTCAACAGGTCGCCAGGCGGACCGCTGAGGGCTGGGTGTACATCAAAGTTTGATGATGTTTGCGAATTGGGGGCTACTTTTAACTACAGCCTTTGGGTCGTGGCAGTCCGGCAATCTTGTTGGCGCATTTGATCAGGCCGGTTGGAAACAGTGAATAGATATATTTTTGATCACTTCGGTCCTTGCCAAACTTTTTCTTCATGATTTTCGAGAAAGAGCGTGGCTCGCATACCTGGCCATTTTCGGTGAAATACTCTCGTGCCTCGTTGATGATGTCCCAGTGCTCCGCAGTTAAAGCATCAATTTTTTCATTCTGTGCTATCTGTTCTGCGAGATCCTCACTCCATTCGTCAAGATTTTCCAGCCAGCCGGCCTCGCTTAATTGAATGACCTTGCCGTTAACTTCTGCCTGCATGTTTATACCTCGAAATAATAACCCAGTAGATTAGTCAGGTATTATAACGAATCACACAATATTAAAAATATTAATATTTTTGTGGATTTAGCGCTGTGAGCTATAGCGGCATTATCTAACCAGTTGTCGGTTGACCTCGTCCCTCTTCTCCTGCCCTTCGAGTAATTCTATGAGAGTAAGTGCGAAATCCATTGCTGTGCCCGGACCCCGTGAGGTTACTATTTTGCCGTCAATTTCAATGGCCGTTTGCTTCACGTCTATTTGCTCGTTGTCGAGGGCTTCAAGTACGCCCGGGTATGCGGTCGCTTTTTTGCCGTCGAGCAGACCAGCTTCAGCTACTGCTTTTGGCGCAGCGCAAATGGCGCCAATATATTTCCCCCTGTCGGCATGATTTTTCAACAATGCCAGGATATTTTCGTTGTCCCTTAAGTGATCGGCGCCAGGTAAGCCTCCCGGTAGCACGATTAGATCAAAAGTCTGGTCGAGTACGGTATCAATTGAAGTGTCTGGAATGATGGTGGTGCCGCGTGACGCGGTGACGGGCTGGTCATCGAGGCCGGCAGTAGTGACCTCTACGCCGGCACGTACCAGCAAGTCGGTTATGGTAATTGCTTCAAGTTCTTCACATCCCTGAGCCAGTGGCACCAGTACTCGCGACATTATTGATTTCCTCATGGTTATGTTTCCTGGCTATCAATTCTGACACAGAAACGAGCTTGATGCCCTGCCCTTCAAGCTCATCAAGATGTTCCCTGATAAATTGTATGGTGCCAGGATGTGGATGTGCAATAGCAATTGCATATCCGGTCTGGTTTGCCTTATCAATAAAACGGGTGAATTCTCTGCGAATCGTTTCCGGTCTGAAGTCAGGATCAAGAAAGATATCACGGTCGAGATGCGGCACCTCATGTTTTTTCGCAAACAATGAAGCTACAGATTTTGTCGTAGTTCGACTGTCAATAAAATAAAGTCCCCCCTCATTTGCCAGGGCGGACATTAACCAGTCCATATGTCCGGGATGCTGCGTTAGCAAGCTCCCCATGTGGTTGTTTATGCCCTTGATATGAGGAATTGATTCAATGTCTGATTTAAGCTGCCGGTTAAACTCGACATGCGTCATGTGCAGTTTCAAAGTGCCGGGTGTGTGGCTGTGATGGCTTACAGATTGTAGTGGTAAATGCAGCATAATCTCTTTGCCGAAGTGGTTAGCCTTGTCAGCAAGTTCCGCAGCAAAAACAGTATGTGGCAGAAAGGCAAGTGTAATCGGGCCGGGCAACGCAATAGCCATATTGCCGTATTCAAGATTGTTGCCAAGATCATCGATGATAATGCTGGCAAGTTTATTGGCATAAGCCGCGGGCACAAAAAAAGCGATCAGTAAAAACAGTGTTACTGATCGCCTGTATTGTCTAAACAGCTTGTATACCAATCAGGATCTATTGAGTATCGTCAGGCCTTTTAATAACAGCAGCGCTTCATGAAGCTGGTAGTCTTCTGTAGCCAGGATCTTGTCACTCTTGCCTTTTTTAGATGCCTTCTCTGACTTTTTGATATCCTCATCCGACATGGTTGGATTGCTGATATGATTGCTCAAGTCTGATTCTTTTATACTCGTCATCGAATCATCCTCGGCTGATGTCACCTTGTATTTATCAAGTACGATATCCGGTGTAATACCTGCGCCCTGAATGGATCTTCCATTGGGTGTGAAGTAGCGGGCTGTCGTTATCTTGACTGCGCCTCCGCTTCTGAGTTCCTGTATGGTTTGTACTGAACCTTTACCGAAAGATTTACTGCCCATAACAATAGCGCGCCTGTGATCCTGTAGTGCGCCGGCTACAATTTCCGATGCAGAGGCAGAGCCGCCGTTTATCAGCACAACCACAGGTGCGCCATCAAGAATGTCACCGGGCTTGGCGTTGTACTCATAATGCGAGTTATCGATTCGACCTTCAGTGTAAACAAGTTTGCCTTTATTTATAAACAGGTCAGAAACTTCAGCCGCAGCATTCAACACGCCGCCAGGGTTGTTACGCAAGTCAAGCACGAGTCCTTTCAGGCTGGCCTTGTTTTCTTCTTTGAGATCGTTGATCGCTTCCAGTAGTTGCGGTGCAGTTCTCGACTGGAAGTTACTGATGCGAATATAGCCGTAACCGGGATCTAGCATTCTATTCTTGACGCTTTTTACCTTGATAATGTCGCGGGTTACAACGAAGGTCAGAGGTTTATTCTCACCTTCACGAACGACTGTTAATTCTATATCGGTGCCTGGCTTGCCGCGCATGATCTTTACCGCATCATTCAGCGTCAGGCCTTTGACGGTTTTTTCATCCAGACGGATGATCAGGTCCCCGGCTTCCAGTCCGGCCTTGAATGCGGGTGTGTCATCAATGGGCGAAATGACTTTTACGAAGCCGTCTTCCATGCCGACCTGTATACCAAGGCCGCCAAATTCACCGGATGTTCCTATACGTAGCTCATTGTACTCGTCAGGGCTTAGATAGGTAGAATGCGGGTCCAGTCCGGAGAGCATGCCCCGAATGGCATGTTCCAGCAGTACTTCGTCTTCTACGTCTTCAACGTAATCGGATTTGATTCGGGAAAAAATGTCTGAAAAATTGCGTAGCTGATCCAGCGGTAACCCTTTGGCCTCGTCTTTATTGGCAAGCACGTTGCCGGTCAGTGAAGCCGAGATTCCTAAAAATATGCCGAAGACCAGTACCAGCGCGGTCTTGAATTGTTTGCTCATGAATATCTCCAGGCCAACGCGACCCTGTGAATCAATACTATAGCCCAGTTACGCACAAATTCGTATCCAGTGCTAGACATTATTATATATAGAGCTGTCGGACGTCCAGTTGTTCCCGATAAGAGGTTATTTGAGGCTTGCTCTATGTTTGGCCTTTCTGGAGCACCACCCGCCTGGATTGACCGGCTTGCCCCTTGAGCGGATCTCGAAATAGACGCCGGGCATTGGCTGACCCCCACTGTCTCCACTGGTGGCTATTGTCTCACTAGAATTGACCCAGTCACCGGCCTGTTTAATCAGGGTCTCATTGTGTCCATAGAGGCTCATATACCCCTCGCCATGGTCAATTATAGTAATAAAACCATAGCCTTGTAACCAGTCGGCAAAGGCTACCCGGCCATGGCTGACGGCGCGAACCGGGCTGCCATGGGTGGTGCTAATGAGGACGCCTTGCCATTTCAGACCGCCCTGGTTGCGTGGTTCTCCATAGGTGGCGAGAAACGGACCGGACGCAGGCCATGGTAGTTTCCCCTTCTGTTGCTTGAATGGCCGTGAATCAGACGGGCTTTTTGGAATATCTGCGAGTAGCTCACCGAGTGACATCAGCAGTTTTTCAATTCGGTTTCGACTGCCTTCCAGCTCAGACAGGTTTTTCTCCTGATTGTTGATTTCCCGCTCCAGGCGAGCTAGCAACTGGTTTCTCTTAAGTCTTTGACTAAGCAGGGTATTTTTTTGCTTTTTCCTTGTTTTCAGGCTTTTTTCATAGTCTTTCCGGGCAGTGTTCAGCTCATCATCCAGGCGTTGTTTTGTTGAGATACCGTCGAGAAACTCAGTGATGTGCTGCTCGCGTGCCCGATTGAGGTAATCGAAATACACTATAACGCGCCCCATTTCGGCGGGGTCCTGCTGATTAAGCAACATTTTCACCTGCTGCTGCCGCCCTATTGCATAAGCCGCCCGTATCTGTTCCGACAGGCTCTGGCGTTGTGTTTTCAGGCTGCGTTGTAGCTTGGCGAGTTCGCCGCGCAGATCAGAAATGTTTTTATTCAGGCTCTTTACTTTCGCTTCGGTTTTGTTCAGCTCCGCTGAATTCTTGCTGATCTTGCTTTCAAGCTGCTTTAATTCTGTTACAACATGTCCACGCTTGAAACGCGTGGTTTTCAGATGATCTTTTACCTTGTTGATACTCTGCTGTACCATTTCCAGTTTTTTCTGATAGCTTTCAAAATCGTCATTGTCTGAGGCATAAACAGGCGTTTGAAAAAAAAACAGAAAAAATAACAGGATAAAGATGCAATTAGAGGTACTGGTGTTGAGGTACATATGTGTTTTAATGCTGCTCTGAATATAGAACAAGGCGAATTGCGCCGTTAAAAATATGTAAAATATTGCCCGTTTTCTGATATTTGGTATTTTATTTAAATAAAAAATGTGTATTATTGTATTGCTGTTTACTTATATAATTATAAATACAACTCGTTAGGTAACACCATGATGAATGTTGCAAATCTAGAAAATACTGTTTTGATGACCCGTGAAGAGGACATCAATCGCGCTTCACGCTCCCTGAAAGCCATGTCTCACCCGCTAAGACTTAAAATACTCTGTACCCTGGGCAACCTGGAAGTGAGTGTACAGGATATTGTTGAATCGGTGGGAACATCACAAAGCAATATTTCCCAGCACCTGGCTATTCTGCGCGATAAGGGAATACTCGCTTCACGTAAAGATGCCAACAAGGTTTATTACCGCGTGAGTGATACACGTACGCTGCGCTTGATAGGCATGATGCAGGAAGTATTTTGCTCCGCCAAAAAGATTCATGATTAAGCCAGTTCAGGCTTGATTCGCTATATAAATGATCCAGCTTATATGGAACAATTAATCGAATTTGCAGGTAACCACCTGTTTCTGGTGGGCGCCTTTGTTGTGGTTTTGACGCTTGTTATCAAGGCCGAATACGAACACCAGTCGGGCAGGGCCAATCAGATAGACCCGACCGCAGCGATTCGATTAATGAATAATGATGACGCTGTCGTACTGGATGTACGCGAGGCGGCTGATTTTAATAACGGGCATATCAAGAACGCTAAAAATATCCCGCTTTCATCATTAAAAAGCCAGCTTGATAGCCTGGTGAAAGACAAGAACAAGCCTGTTCTGGCCTATTGCCGCAGTGGTAATGTTTCCGGCAAAGCCAGTAGAATTCTAAAGAGTTCGGGTTTCAGTAATGTGCATAACCTTGCTGGCGGAATTCTGAGCTGGCAAGAGGCTAATTTGCCGCTAACCAAAAAATAACTACAAACACTAATCTAGAGACATCATCATGGCCGAGGAAAATCAACCAGCTCAGGGACAACCCGAGGGGCAGGCGCAGGAACAACAATTTTCAATACAAAAGCTTTATCTGAAAGATGTATCATTCGAGTCGCCCAATGTACCAACGGTTTTTGCTGATGGTGAGTGGCAACCAGAAGTAAATATTCAACTGAACAGCTCCAATCAATCAATCGGCCAGGATGCATTTGAGGTTGATCTGAAAATAACCGTCACCGCGAAGCAAAACAAGAAAACGGCTTTTCTGGTTGAGTTGACGCAGTCAGGTATTTTCACCGTTGCGGGCTTCGAGCAGGATAACTTGAGAGGCATGCTGGGCGCATTTTGTCCGGAAACGCTTTTCCCGTTTGCGCGCGAAGCGATTGCCGAACTCGTCAGCAAAGGCGGTTTTCCACCGTTGCTGCTTGCACCGGTGAACTTCAATGCCCTGTATATGCAACAAGCGCAGCAGCAACAGACAGCAGCAACTGCTCAGGATACTGCTCATTAAGTAACCAGGGCCTGTTGACACTATGCGGATACCCATCGACGGCGGCCATTTTTTTGCAGGACAAGGCGCACTGAGCGCCGTGTACCTGGTGTACATAAGCGAAAGTGCAACGCAATCCTGCGGAAAAATGGCCCCGTCCCTTCGGGTTGGCTCTCCGCATAGTGTTAACAGGCCCTGGTGAGTACGCAACACAAAACAGTTGCTGTTCTGGGTGCGGGCTCATGGGGTACGGCACTTGCTATACATCTGGCACGCGCGGGATTAAATGTCAGGCTTTGGGGTTACCACCCGGAAAATGTTGCCGTCCTGCAAAAAGAACGTTGTAATCAGCGATATCTTCCTGGCATTGCCTTCCCTGATAATCTGGAATTGTAT
>Ga0070723_10000479_pt1 | contig 10536 bp, 8 predicted proteins | sample tdAd002_FD_67277 | JGI IMG/M metagenome (GOLD analysis project Ga0070723, IMG submission 67277) | Marine sediment microbial communities from the Atlantic coast under amendment with organic carbon and nitrate - tdAd00.2 | ecosystem: Environmental > Aquatic > Marine > Coastal > Sediment | place...
GCTCAAACGGTTCTACGGCTTCAATAACATCTTTCATCAGATGTTCCAAAGCAAAATCCGAATCGTCGAGTTGTTCGGTCTTAAACCCGAGATGTCCGCCGGCCATAGGGCCTTCCACTACAAATGCATCAGGCAGGTAGTTGAATCTGGACAACCACTTCTTGCACAGAATGCTTGCCGCTCTTCCTGAAGATACGATGGGCACCAGTTTGGTTTGGTCACCGTTCCGGAGGTAACCGGGCAGATTCAGCGGGAGCCCAGCGCCTGAGAAAATAATGTCGATCCCTTCCTGGATGACCGTCCTGACCGTATCCCCAAAATCCGTTGATGCAACCATGATATTTACGCCCAAAATGCCCTGGGTCAGGTCTTTGGCTTTTCTGATCTCTCTTTTCAGGGCCCCAATGTGAGCCTGGGCGCTGTTGGTGGTGATGCAAGGTTCATTGATACCGATCATAATGGCAGCGATGACGCCGATGCCTCCTTCATTGGCCACGGCTGATGCCAGGCCGGAAAGAGAAATTCCTACGCCCATCCCTCCCTGAATAACCGGAAGTTTACTGACAAGATGGCCAATTTTCAACGGAGGCAATTCCATATAAATATTCACCTCTAACCGGGTTTCGGGTTACATTTTTAGGGCTTGTCTAATTTGTTCGGCTTTTTTTATAGGATAACAGAATTTTTAATACATAGTCGTAGGGGTAACAAGGTAAGAACAGGGGTTTTACATTTCTTTTACAATTGAATCGCTCTTGCCATTAGCACATCCTGAAATCAATTCATGCTGATGACATATATATTCATAGCCAAGTTTCAGCTTGTTCCTAACCTGGTCAAATGCGGTCCTCGAAATGCAAATGCCTCCACCTTCAGCAAGACCCTCTATGCTGACAATACAAAAAAGAGAAGCTTTAAAGCAGGGGGCTGGTGAAGTGCCGGAGCTTGTATTTAATCGACACGGGCAGGCTATGGAACAAAACTTTATTCGCCGAGTTTATAAGCGTATCCTAAAAAAGGCTAAGCTAAGACACATTAAATTTCACGGATTCAGACATACGTTTTGCGCTCATCTACTTAGCAAAGGCGTGTCACCGTATTATGTTAGTAAACAGGCAGGGTATAGTTCCATAAACATCACATGCGATATCTATGGTTCTTGGATCAGCACTGAGAAAAATCGTCATGTCAACTTATTAAATCCAAAGCACTTAATAGCACCCCCACTACACTCTACAAAAACAGAAAAGCCACAACCCATTAAGATTACAGGTTGATATACCTGTCTGGTGCCAATGATGTGACTTGAGACCGGTCATGAGTTGTAAAGACGATTGTAATTTTCTTGAGCTCATTAATCTGCTTGAGAATATTTATAATGGCAATCTGGTTTTCCGGATCTACACTTGAAGTGGGTTCGTCGCACAAAAGGACTTTGGGATTAACGGCCAGAGCGCGAGCAATAGAAACTCGCTGGGTTTCTCCACCTGAAAGCCGATGCGCCTGAGCCCGGGCAAAATTTCGCATTCCAACCAGATCGAGTGATTCTTCGATGATGTGATCGCGTTCTTTTTTTGGAATTCGTCTGATCTTGAGCCCGAATTCAAGGTTTTTGTGGACCGTTGTTGTAAAGAGGATGGGGTGCTGTTCTACCATTACAACCGATTTGCGCAGGGGCTGGAGACATGATTCGGAAAAGTTGACCGGCTGCGAGCGAAAAAATATTTTACCGGTGGTGGGCGGCTCAAGAAAGCCTATAATATTCAAAAGGGTGGTTTTCCCAGCACCGTTAGGTCCCAACAAAGCGTAAATCAATCCTTTTTCTATTTCCAGCAAAGGAACGTCAAGAACTGTCCTGGTGCCGTAAGCCTTGGTGAGTCGGGATATATTATAAACCATCAGCCCCTTGTCCTCCCCTGAAAAAAATGAAACAGGAGGTTCATCCCGAAGCTTAAAACCAGCAGGATAACTCCCAGAGCCACAGCCAGGGTGAATTGACCTTTATCGTATTCCAGGGCCATGGCAGTGGTCATTGTGCGGGTAAATCCTTTGGCATTTCCTCCAAGCATCATGCTGATGCCGACTTCGGCGATAACACGGCCGAATGCGGCTATTACAGCCGCAACTATTCCGAAACGCGCTTCCCTGAAAATTACAAAAGCGGACTGACGGCGATTTGCGCCCAGCGTCTTAGCGGTTTTCCGATACCGTTCATCGATCCTGCTGATGGCGGCGATTGTAAAAGTCGCTACGATAGGGAGGATCAATATGGTTTGTCCGATAACCATGGCCTTCTGGGTATAGAGCAGGTCAAGTGGTCCTAAGATTCCTCTTCGAGAGATAAATGCATATACAAAAAGGCCAATAACTACTGTAGGAAGTGCGAGTAGAGTATTAAGGCAGGTGATAAGCAGGCGCTTGCCTGGAAACGATTCAAAGGCCACTAAAAAACCAAATGGTACTCCCATGAGACTGGCAAGCATGGTTGAAGTAGCGCTCACTTTCAGAGAGACAGCTACAATAGAGACCATTTCCGGGTCCATAGAAGCAACTAGTAGAAGTGCTGAAAGAAAACTGTCAACCAGCAGGTCCATTTTTTCAATTAGATTCCTTTGATGGTGATTGATTTACATGGCATCCGGATAAAAAAGTTGTTTTCCTAAAAGCCTGTAGTTTAAAATAAGCAACTGTCCCTTTTCTGAAACCAGCCATTTTGCGAATTGTTCAGCCAGCTCGTATTGCACATGGGGGTGCTTCTTTGGGTTAATCGGAATAACGCCGTAGGGATTGTTTAATAATGCATCTCCCTCGCATACGATTTCCAAATCAAGACCTGCATCCCGGCCATACTTATATTTTATATAAGTCCCTTGATCAGCCAGGGTGTAAGCCCTTTTTTCATCGGCAAAGGTAATGGTCTTGCCCATTCCCTGCCCAATGGAAAGATACCATTTTTCAGATCCTTTGGGATGCACAAAACTGACGGATCTTTTTTGCCCCTTTTTAACAATGGTGCTGGTTTTTATGTCCAGCGCCAAGCCGGTTGCTTCCCAAAGCGCTTGCTCCTTGGTATGAGTGCCGCTGTCGTCTCCGCGTGATACAAACAATGCCTTGGCATGAGCGATCTTGGTTAAAGCAGCGGCAGCATCTTTTTGTCCCCGTATTCCGGCCGGATCATTGGGGGGCCCCAGAATAATGAAATCATTGTGCATAACCGCATAGCGCTTTATTCCGAAACCGTCTGTGACAAACTTTTCTTCTCTGGCCCTGGCATGCACAAAAATCGTATCCACGTTACCGTCCATTCCATCGCGAATGGCAGCTCCGGTACCCTTGGCAAAAACCTTTACACGAATTCCGGTATCCTTTTCGAATTCAGGCAGGAGCAAATCGAGCAGACCCGAGGCCTGGGTGCTGGTTGTTGTTGACATCTTGAGGACTCGACTGTCACCCAAAGTTACTGTGTGGAAGACACAGATCATTATGATTATGCATAAAGCTGAAAAAAAGTCCCTTTTCATACTTGTTTATCCGTTCCTTTTAATTTTGAGCCCGCAGGAAAGAGCATCTTTCCTGAAAGCTTAAGATCGTAACCGGAATTTTCGGTCACCAGATTCGTGAAGTCGTTTTGATGGAGAAGGCCGAGAAAAAGCTGAACTCCCTCATCGAAAAAGCGTTCCTTAGAAACCATCAGATCGTACCTTTCCCAACGAAGAGAAATGAACCCGATATCAAGAACATCGGCCACAGCCCGTATTCCCGGACCTGCATACGCACGGCCGGCAAGAATTTCAAGACCGACATCAAGATGCCGGTTCACCTCATGATGATAACCGTGAATCTTATCACCATTAATGCCGGCCTTTTTTAATTCCATGTCCAGCAGCAGGCGGGTTCCGGTGCCCAAGGGCCGGTTTATAATCTTTAGGCCCGGTCTTGCAAGATCCGCAACCGCCGAAATTTTCTTGGGATTCCCCTTTGTCACCAGAATTCCCTGTTCGCGTTTGCAAAAATTGACAACCGCAGGCATGACATCAAGTTCTTGTGAAGCAAAACCGAAATTATATTCCGCTTCATTGTCTTGAAGAAGGTGACTGGATGCCATGTGGCATAGATTCCTGCGCAAAGCTCTAAGTCCGCCCATACTCCCCAGGTTCCCAAACACAGCCACATGGTCGGAATGAAGTGTGTTAAAAAGAGAAATGGTTCGGTCTAAAAGCGGGTCGTTACTTCCGGTTATTATCAGCAATCCATGGTAAGGCGGAAGATGTGTAGCAGTCTCTGGATAGTTGGTGGTATTGGTTTCAATCCATTGCTCCACCAGGTGCCGTGGGAAAAGCCATTTGCCTGTGATTTTTGTTGCCGGAAGTCCTTTGTCGGCCACGAGGGTATATACCATCTTTTCGTTCACATCCAGAAACTGTGCTACTTCTTTGGTGGAAAGAAATTTTTTCATTTTTTACCTTCGGGTATTTTGGTTTCCAAAGCTTTGTCCCAGGCGGAATAATAAATACCATTAATGATTGTGGCTTATAGATTAATCGTTATTATATGTCAATATGTTTTTATACTTATACTTATACGAACCTGTGCTAACCAAAACAAACCAAATATTAACAAAAAATGCGACATGGGAGGTTATTATGAACACCGGGACTAACCCGAATTTCTCATGAAGAATTTGCTCGGATCTATTTCACTAGAGTTCCCAGAGGATGTTTAATAAGACCGGAATCATGTAGAAATGTTTCAATATCGTGCCAGAAGGTGTCCCAGTTCGGAGGGCAATCATTGTGTCCGCTTTCATAGGTTATCATTTTGGCTTGTTTCGCTACTTTGTAAAGGGCTTTTCCATGCGTGTATGGAATGACATCGTCGAACTTACCGTGAACAACAAGAACCGGTTCCTGGTAATTACCGACGACGGCGAGATTATCAAACGGGTCTCGGACAAGAAACGCGGGAAAAAGGTATTTTGACGCAAATGAACGAGTGCTGATAAACGTTGACATCAAAATAAGCGCCGCCGAAGGTCGCGCGGAAGCCAGCGCACACACCGCGCCGCCGCCCACAGAACGGCCTAACAGAACAATTCTGGAAGGATCGACATCCTCCCGTGCTACAAGAACATCGTAAGCACCGGCAAATGCCTCTGTGATGTTTTTTTGAGAGGGAGTTCCCGTTGACCGACCATATCCGGGATACTCCACCAATAACACACCTATTCCGAAACGATTGAACTTTTTGAGTTCACGGGGCCAGAAGTCGATGAGTTCTCCGTTTCCATGTGCGAAAATAACCGCCGGCGCAGACCCTGAAACTCGGCTGTCAGCCGGAGGTAGGAACCATGTTTCGACCTTTCCAAAACTTGTATTTACCCATATTTTTTCCAGGCCGGAAATATCTTCATTATTAGAGGGGGTCTCAAGAAGATAACGGGGAAACAGCATTTGCCGCTGCATCATGAAAAGAAAGCCACAATAGGCAAGATATAAAAAAATTGTCCATGTAACGATTTTAGCCAGAATATTCATTTTCAATCTCTCTTTATTCGCACCCTATATATTGTGCTATTTTTTTCTTGACATACAATATATTCCATGTAAGAAGGAAATCATGTTCTTTATAACGTTAACATAATATCAGAAAAGGGTCACACTTTATATAACAATCCCACTTTATGGAATCAAAGATAACGGCTTCGTAAAAAGTCCAACTTCTTCGTTGCGCTGCAATGACGAAGGATGCTGCGCGCATTGAATTTAGAGCTTTTTACTTTGCCGTCGAATTTCGACTTTTTACGAGATTGTCAAAGATAAAACCAAAAAATTGTTTAGATTGTTTTTTTCTTTTTTACAGGGATATGAGCAGATATTGGGGTTTTTTTTCTTGACATACTATATATAGTGTGAAACAGGATAAAAATCCGCGCTTTCTGACAGACCTACTTACAGAATTTAGTTGGTTCTGGTAGGTTCGTTTTTCTTTTTGGCACTGAAAACCTGGTCCTTTGGACCAGGATTATTTTTTCCGAAAAAAACAATTTGTTTGCATTGAGAACTTGTCATATTTTTGTATAAATGTTACTGATTAGAATGGATTCTGCAAGATTCCGATAATAACCATACGGGAGAGGGGCAATGGGTTCAAAAGGTAAAATTTTAATTACGGAACAAGGAAGTTTCGATTTAACTGCCTACAAGTGGGATGACCGACTATTTTCAGATATCCTTATTAAAGCAAACCCCATTAAAACTGACCAGGCCATGGATATCAGCCGATTTCTGCGAGAAGAAATAGCCAATATGAAGAATCATACCATTACCATGTCTGTTTTAGATAAAATTATTCAGACAAAATTGCTGGAATACGGATTAAAAGAAATATCGCCGATTAGGCTGGATAAGTCGATGTTTATAAAAAATGGTCTAAAACTTTCAGGAAATGCAGAAAATGTTTTAAAAAGAAGATATCTTAAGAAGGATGGAAAAGGAAAAATTGTAGAGACTCCGGAAAAGATGTTCAAAAGGGTGGCTCGGCACATCGCAAAGGCGGAAAAAAAGTATGGAAACGACGGCGATGTAAAAAAGATGGAAAATATTTTTTACAATATGATGACGGAGTTCAAATTTTTACCCAATTCCCCAACACTGATGAATGCCGGACGCAGACTGGGTCAACTGGCGGCTTGCTTTGTTTTACCGATCGAGGACAGCATGGATGGGATTTTTGATTCTTTAAAGAATGCCGCCATTATCCATAAATCGGGCGGCGGTACCGGTTTTTCTTTTTCACGTCTGCGACCAAAAAACAGCAGGGTGGGAACAACCGGCGGGATTGCTTCGGGACCGGTTTCGTTTATGAAAATATTTAACACGGCGACAGAGCAGGTCAAACAGGGAGGGACTCGCCGAGGGGCCAACATGGCAATTTTGAGGGTAGATCATCCAGATATTATGGAGTTCATATACAGTAAGAAAAAAAATAAAGATCTGAACAACTTCAATATTTCGGTCGGTGTTACGGATGTGTTTATGAAAGCGGTTAAAAAACAAAGCAGCTACGACCTGATAGACCCTCGCGACAATGCAAAGTCCGGTGAACTGAATGCTAAAGAAGTTTATCAAGCTTTGTTGGAGCAGGCCTGGCAAAATGGAGATCCGGGCATCATTTTTTTAGACAGACTAAACAAAGATAATCCGACTCCTTCATTGGGAGAAATAGAGAGCACCAATCCTTGTGGAGAACAACCGTTGCTTCCAATGGAAGCATGCAACCTGGGCTCCATGAATCTGGCCAAATTTGTAACGTATCATAATGAAGAACCGGCTATCGACTACAAGGGCTTAAAGGAAGTCGTATTTTGGAGTGTTCGCTTTCTGGACAATACTATAGACATGTCCAAATACCCTCTCCCGGAAATTGACACAATGGTTAGAGGTAATCGTAAAATTGGTTTTGGGGTCATGGGGTTTGCAGATTTGCTTTATCAGTTGAAAATTCCCTATAACTCAGAAAAGGCCCTTGAAATAGCAGAAGAAGTGATGGGTTTCATTCAAAAAGAGTCCCACGAAGCCTCAAAATGTCTGGCTGAAAAGAGAGGGGTATTTGAAAATTTCGATAAAAGCATTTTTAAAGACAAGAAATCATGCACTTATCGAAATGCCACTACTACCACCATTGCACCAACCGGTACGTTGAGCATAATTTCGAACTGCTCCAGCGGTGTCGAACCGCTTTTTGCCTTGAGTTTTGTCAGAAACGTCATGGATAATGACAAATTATTGGAGGTGAATCCATACTTTGAAAATGTAGCCAGAAAAAGAGGTTTTTACAGTTCTGAATTGATGGATACAATAGCCCTTGAAGGGAGTATTCAACACATAGACGAAATACCAGAGGATATTCGTAAAGTCTTTGTAACAGCCCATGACATATCACCCGAATGGCACATCCGTATGCAGGCCGCCTTTCAGAAGCATACCGACAACGCGGTTTCTAAGACTGTCAATCTGTCCAGTGATGCTACGGTGGATGATGTATTAAAGATCTATAATCTGGCTCATGAGTTGGATTGCAAAGGAGTTACTATATACAGGGACGGGAGCAAGGAAAATCAGGTGCTTTCGATTGCTGCAAAGGACAAACTTACTGACACTTCTATTGCCACGGTCAAAGAACGCCCCGAAATACTTGAAGGGTTCACTTCCAAGATGAATACAGGATATGGCCAGCTTTATGTCACTGTAACCGAATATGAAGGTCAGCCCTTTGAGGTGTTTGCCACAATAGGCAAATCCGGACGATCCACCACAGCCAAAACTGAGGCCATAGGCAGACTGGTTTCACTGGCCTTCAGATCCGGGGTGCACGTAGAAAAAGTTGTAGAACAACTCAAAGGTATCGGTGGTGAGCATCCTGTTTTTCAAGAAGGTGGACTTGTTTTATCAATACCGGACGCGATTGGTAGAGTCCTTGAGAAAAGGTATATGAAAGACGGATCTTATAAAAAACGCAGATATGGTAACAGTCTCCTTGGAGAAACCTGTCCGGAATGCGGCCATACAATCAGCTTTGAAGAAGGCTGTATGATATGCCATTTCTGCGGTTTTACTAAGTGCGGGTAATAATACGTTTCGGGAGCTTTATCCCGCTATGAGCGGGATAAATAAAGCATTCATTATGGTCCGAGAGAATGGTTGCTAAAAATGTTATTGATTACAATCCCGCTATAAGCGGGATAGAATTTCCAAGATGTTAGATTATGCGCATCGATCAAAATCCTGTATTTAGAAAAGCAATCGTTCCCTGGTATGACTCTGAAACAGCATGTTTAATTGTGATTTTCTTCATGTTCCTTGTTTTATTATTTAGTTGTGCAGGCATCTCGGTCGCACGTGCAAACACAGAATATCATGAGCATGTTTGGGTGCCTGTTCTTCTTGTAGTGATGAGCGGCAGTGTCATTATTACCACTACAATCCGCCTGATCAAAAGATACGCCCACCGGTTTTCAAAATAGTTAAAACATAGAGCTTATTGGTTACAAGTATCAGTCCCACAACAATCAGCAGGATACCTGCGGCCGCGTTGAAGTATTGTAAGGCTCGGGAAGCCTTTTTGATAAACTTCAGGAGGAGATTGATAAAAATAGATATGATAATAAAAGGTATGGCCAGTCCGGCAGAATAGATGCCAAGGAGTACAATCCCCTGCCGGACCGTTTCCTGACTGCTGGCGATTAAAAGTATCGATCCCAACAGAGGGCCTATACAAGGAGTCCAGCCGGCCCCGAAAGCCATTCCGATAATAAATGTTCCTAAAAAATGTAAAGGTCTTTTTTCCAGATTAATCCGTTTTTCAAATTCAAGACCGCGAATACGGATTACACCGGTTAAATGAACACCCAGGAGGATAATCAAGATACCACCGACAACTCTTATCAAATCTCTATATTTATACATTAAGCCTCCAAGATAAGAGGCCGATGCGCCCATCAGGATGAAGACCGTTGAAAACCCAAAAACAAATGAAATGGTTGAAAGAAAAACTTTTTTTCTAATTTCGGCATTACGGTTTTCGGTCAGCTCTTCTAAAGAAAGACCTGTAATAAAGGTAAAGTATGCAGGTATGAGCGGTAGCACACAAGGTGACAAAAAAGAGAGAAGCCCCGCTATAAAGGCTGCAGGAAATGATATTGCTTCAATAGACATAATTGTATGTTGCTTAAATTCTACAGAAATTCTGCAGATTTTAGGTGTTATTATCCTCCGGCAATCATGGGCATCAGAAATACTTCTGAACTATCAGGAATTATGATTTTTTCAAAATTAGGCCTGGAAACGTATTTGTCATTTATGCGTACAACCGCATAAAGATGGGAATCGTTAAAATCCTTGAGAAGATCTTTAATCGTCATTCCCTCATACCAGGAATGCTTTTTCCCATTGACCCTGATCATCATTCAACCCTGTGGGTCTTGAGCAATTCCAGAATCTCGGGGAAATCGATACCAAGTCGCTTTACGGTTTCAACTGTAGGGATCCCATTGTTGGTCCATCCTCGGCGTTTATACACAGCATCTTTTAGTTTTTCATAAAGTCCCTCGCGTAATTTTCGAAGTATTGCTACTTTTTCTTCCATAGACTTGCCTGCGATATCGACTTTGTGCTCTTCGACAAGCTGTTTATCGTAACGTTCGTGTCGTGATTCGTACTCAACCGTTTTTACCGGCCCTACTGCGCGGTAGGGAATATTGTCATGCCGGCGTTGTCCAAAACCCATTTTGAGGTTGAAAATCCGCTGGAAATTGTAAACGGTTTCACTCATCCGGATAAGGCCGTCAGGGGATATCTGTCTTCCGGTAACCGCACCGTAATACTCTGCATACCACTCTACGTGTTTCATGACTTTGGCAGGCTCCGGTGTCTCCTTGTTGTCTTCAGGTATAACATCGTTCCAGGGAAGCTTGCACAGTCCACACAAACCGAACCATGTTCTGAACATGGGAAACCAGTGCAGCGCCTCTGCCTTCTG
>Ga0070723_10000481_pt1 | contig 10523 bp, 9 predicted proteins | sample tdAd002_FD_67277 | JGI IMG/M metagenome (GOLD analysis project Ga0070723, IMG submission 67277) | Marine sediment microbial communities from the Atlantic coast under amendment with organic carbon and nitrate - tdAd00.2 | ecosystem: Environmental > Aquatic > Marine > Coastal > Sediment | place...
CCTGCCCCGTAGGTCCGGCAGATCGTACTGGGGTGGTTAAAATTTTCACCTTCCTTGGCCTTGAACAAAATAGAACATTTTTCAAAGGTCTCTCTATGCTATCGAGATAAATATAAGTTTGGCTCCTATTCACTGTCTACCGCGTGACGCGAGATGGCATCGATTACTTGTGGATATACCGCCTGGACCAGTGTGTGCCCCAAACCCTTGACAATAAGCAATCGTGCTTTGGAAATCGCATTGGCGGTATCAATTCCACATGCGACAGGTACAAGCGGGTCGGTATCTCCGTGGATGACTAGAGTCGGTGCGGTGACGAATTTGAGAGCTTCCTTCCTGCTGCCGGTGGCGATCACTGCAGCGAACTGGCGCGCAACTCCGTCGGGATTAAGACCGCGGACGTAAGACTCATGGGCCCACTCCCGAACACAGTTCTCATCTATCTGGAACTCAGAACCGGTAAGTATCCGGCAGATTCGGACAGAATGATCAACAAAGCCTTTTAGATCTGTGGGTTCGGGTTCAAGCAGAATGGACAGTACTTCCGGTTTCGGAGGGGGAAGTTCGGAGTCGCTGGTCGAGGACATCATGGATGTCAGCGTCTTCACCCGCTTAGGGTGGTGGATGGCCATCATCTGGCCGATCATGGCACCTATGGAGCGTCCTACAATATGAGCCGATTCAATTTTTAGGACATCCAACAGTCCCGCAGCATCGTCAGCCATATCACGTAGCGAATAAGGAACCCGTGCCCTTTCCCTTTGTGCCATCAGCTTTTTCATAGCGGGTATATCAGGAACACCTGCATTGTCCAACCAGGTCGATAAACCGCAGTCACGGTTATCAAACCGAATGACCCGGTAACCACGGGCGGCGAGTCGTGTACAAAATTCTTCATCCCAGAAAACCATTTGATTGCCGAGGCCCATGATCAGCAGTAAGGGGGATGCGGTGGGATCTCCGAAGGTTTCATAGGCGATTTCAATGCCATTGATTTTGGCGATGGACGGTTTGCTGCGGGAGCGATACTGTGTCATGGAATTACCTCCTCATATAGAAAACAATAGGAGTCAGGTAGCAGAACCGGCTTGATGTGTCAACCAGTTGTAATTCTTATAAACTATGCATGAGAGAGGATTCTACATTGACACCTATCTGTACATTCCCTATGTTCGCTAAAACATTTACTGATTTGGCTTCGCTAACCATTGGAATGATGGAAGACAAACTTTGACGGCTTCGTAAAAAGTCCAACTTCTGCGTTGTGCTGCATCCTTCGTCATTGCAGCGTACTATAAGTACGCCTCATTCCTCAGGATTTGCGCGCCTTGAATTTGGAGCTTTTTACTTTGCCGTCGAATTTCGACTTTTTACGAGATGGTCAACTTTAACTTATTGTATTTTAAGCAGATGAATAATAGCTCGAAATATCAAGGAAAAAAGAGTTGGCCTAAATTAGAGAGACCCTTGCAACTATTTAATTTACCTTCATTCCTATGCGTGGATAAAAAGAAACCAAAATGGTGTTTTATAGATTTTCGAAGGTTGACAATGCATAGTCATAGCACTATATTTCAATCTGTTATTAAATTTCATTAAGGAAAATTAGAGAAAGGAAATACTGTTATGGCAAAAGATATTTTGGAAATAGGTGACAGTAGCTTTGATGCCGAGGTGTTGCAGTCTGAAAAACCGGTATTGGTCGATTTCTGGGCCCCGTGGTGCGGGCCATGCAGGGCAATAGCGCCGATGGTTGAAGAACTCGCTGCTGCTTTTGGTGATAAAGTCAAATTTGCGAAATGTAATGTTGATGAAAATCCGGCCACACCCAGTAAATTCGGTATAAAATCCATCCCCACCCTCATTTTTTTCAACCAAGGAAAAGTCCTCGATAAGATTGTCGGTATAGTTCCCAAATCACAACTTGAGGAAATGATAACCAAGGTTTAAAAGGAAACCATGTAATGAAAGAAGCTGATTACGAGCTTGTAATCATCGGCGGCGGTCCTGCCGGACTTACCGCCGGTCTTTATGCTGCGCGTTCCAAGTTAAATGTTATCCTGATTGAAAAGCTTGTACCCGGCGGACAGGTTGTTATATCCAACTGGATCGAAAACTATCCCGGCTTCCCGGAAGGACTCAGCGGTCCCGATCTGGTTCAAAAGATAACCGAGCAGGTAAAACGGTTTGACCTGAATATCGAAAGCAATGAAGTTGTTTCAATGGATCTATCTGAACCGGTCAAAAAGATCACTTTAAACGATAGAACCCTTACAACCCACACTGTCATTATAGCTACCGGTGCTTCTCCCAAAAAGCTGGGAGTTCCCGGAGAAGATACTTTTTACGGCAAAGGTGTTTCTTTTTGTGCTACCTGTGATGGCCCGTTTTTCAAAGATGGTGTGGTTGCGACTGTCGGTGGCGGAAATACTGCTGTTGAGGAGAGTCTGTTTCTGACAAAATTTGCAAAAAAAGTCTACCTCATTCATCGAAGAGACAAGCTCCGGGCAGATGCGATTCTTCAGGAACGTGCATCGGCCAATAACAAAATAGAATTTTTGTTTGATTCTGTAGTAACCGGGATTAACGGCTTGACTCATGTTGAAAAAATTTCCGTACAAAATATCAAAACAGGTGATAAAAAAGAACTCCCCGTAGATGGATGCTTTATTTGGGTAGGTATAGTTCCCAACACCCATTTCATAGCGGACGCTGTAAAGCTCGATGAATACGGTTTTGTTATTGCAGATTTAAATATGGAAACATCGGTTCCTGGTGTGTTTGCGGCAGGTGATGTCAGAAATACACCTTTACGCCAGATTGCAACCGCAATTGGCGACGGCGCTATTGCAGCTTTTACAGCAGAGAATTATATCGAGAACATAAAAAAATGAAACGTATTTTAATCTTCGGCCTCATTTCATTGCTTTTAGTTTCGGGCTGTGCATGGTTCGAGACCAAAGAAGAAAAAACAGCACAGGAACTGGCAAGTGATGGGATGGATCAATTCAACAGAGGGAAATATAAAAAAGCGATAGAATTGTTTGAGAAACTCAAAGACTGGTATCCTTTCAGTAAATTTGTGATTCTTGCGGAACTGAAAATCGCCGATGCGTATTACAATATAAAAGAGTATGAAGAGGCTGTCGCAGCATATGAAGAGTTTGAAAACCTTCATCCACGTAATGAAGCCGTACCGTATGCCATCTATCAGATCGGGCTCTGTTATTTTGAACAGATAGATACTGTGGACAGGGATCAGACATCGGCTAAAAAAGCACTCGATACTTTCAATCGTCTCAAGAAACAGTTCCAAGTAGATTCATATACAATCAAAGCCCAAGAACATATAAAAAAATGTCTGAAAAGCCTTGCCGGGCATGAATTCTATGTTGGCATTTTTTATTTAAAGAGCAAGCATTATAAAGCAGCCTTAAATCGTTTCAAGTCTGTCCTTTCCAACTATCCTGATGTAGGAGTTCACCAAACGGCTTTGCAGTATATTGCCCTTTGCGAGGCATTGTTAAAAGAACAACAGGAAAAAGAGGCCTCGTAATAAAAGTCACAAAAAACTTTACATGCTGATTGTTATGGTGTATTAGAAAAGATTTTGACAGATATGAGGAGAAATAATAATGGCCAAAATGTGTGAAATATGCGGAAAAAAACCGCTTTTTGGCAATAATGTGAGCCACGCCCATAATGTAACAAAACGCCGTTTTAATCCAAACCTTCAGAGGGTGCGGGCATTGCATAACGGCAGGATTAAAAGAATGGTAGTCTGCACAAACTGTATAAAGTCAGGTCATATTATAAAGGCTGCCTAACAAGAGTTAACCGTCTATTCTCTTTACTTCCTGAATATGGCTCACCTTTCTGATAGCCGAGAGAATCCTTTTTAAATGTTCGGTATTTTCAACGGCTATGGTAAAAAAACTGTCGACGATTTTATCTCCCCGGGTTTCCGTATTTGCACTGACTATATTCGCACCATTTTTGCTGATATTGGCAGCAATATCAGCCAGCATTCCAACTCTGTCGTGGGAACGAACTCGGATCTTCACAGGGTATGTCTCTTTAATATCCACGTTCCACTCCACGTCAATTTGCCTTTCGGGACTCATTTTCAAGGCATTGACACAACGGGTTCTGTGGACTGTAACACCGTAACCACGTGTGATATAACCTGTGATAGGATCTCCAGGAACCGGTTGGCAGCACTTGCCGAACTTTATCAGGATGTCGTCAACACCCTTTACAATTACACCTGCCCTCGGCTTCTTCTTTCGTACACGGCCAATGATCTTGTTTAAGATAGATTCGTGCTTTTCTCTTGGCTCTGGTTTGGGAGCGATCTTCCTTATGATCTGCAAAGGTGTAATTTTACCGTAACCTACACTTGCAATTATATCATCGATTTTCTTAAAGCCGAAATGTTCTACAACCTTGTCCATCTCTTCTGATTTTAAAAGAGCATTAAAATTGAGGCGGTGCTTACGAAAGGCCTTTTCACACATTTCACGACCAAGGGAGATGCTCCGTTCTTTTTCCTGAATCTTGATCCATTGCCTTATCCTGGAACGGGCTTTAACCGTTTTGACGAAATTAAGCCAATCTTTGCTTGGATGGCTTTTCTTTGATGTAATAATTTCAACCGTATCTCCGGTTTTCAACTCATATTGCAGCGGAACAATACGCCCGTTTACTTTGGCTCCTGTACACTGATTTCCCACTTCTGTATGTATTAAATAGGCAAAATCGACCGGTGTGGCACCTCTGGGGATCGATTTTATCTCTCCGCGGGGAGTAAAAATGTAAACTTCATCAGGGAATAGATCGATGCGTACATTTTCCAGAAATTCCTCCGGGTCTCTGAAATCTTCCTGATTTTCGACCAGATCCTGAATCCATGAAAAAGTTTTAGTCATTTTCTCATCAAAACGCTTACCTTCCTTGTAGCTCCAGTGGGCGGCGATGCCGGATTTGGCAACCTTATCCATTTCCCGGGTCCGAATCTGTATTTCTATACGTTCACCAAAAGGACCTATAACTGTTGTGTGAAGGGACTGATACATATTGGGTTTGGGGACACCGATATAATCCTTGAACTTTTTGGCAACCGGTTTCCAGAGGGAATGTGTCAAACCGAGAGCTTCATAGCACTGTGGTATTGTATCGAGGGTTATCCTAAAAGCGATAATATCGTATACTTCTTCAAATGCAAGGTTCTGGGAGATCATTTTTTTATAGATGCTGTAGTAATACTTATATCTGCCTAAAACTTCGCATTTCAGATTGTGTTCATCCATCTTTTTCTTTATGAAGCTTTTAACGGTTTCTATATATTTTTCGCCTTCCTCCCTGTCTTTATTGACGAGACCTTCTATTTTAGAATATTCCTCGGGTTGAAGATACATAAACGAGATATCTTCAAGTTCCTTTTTTATCCAGTAAATACCGAGACGACCGGCAATAGGAGCATAAATGTCAAGGGTCTCCTGCGCTATTTCTACCCTTTTTTTCTCTGAGTGAAACTCTAGTGTCTTCATGTTGTGAAGCCGGTCCGCAAGCTTGATCAAAATAACCCGGATATCATCCGCCATGGCAAGGATCATTTTTCTGATACTCTCGGCCTGACGTGCTTGAGAACTACTGCTAAATGGGAGAACGCTCAACTTGGTTACACCCGAAACGATATGCGTTATTGTTTCGCCGAACATAGCGTTTATTTCTTCCGGCGTCGCATGGGTATCTTCGATCACATCGTGCAACAGGCCGGATGCAACGCTGACAACACCGAGTTTCATATCAGCCAGAATGCCGGCTACTTCCAGGGGATGAGAAAGATATGGTTCTCCAGATAGACGAACCTGACCATCATGAACCCTGGCCGAGTAAATATAAGCGCGATCTATGATATCCAGATCAGCATCCGGGTGATATTCGGTAACTTTGTCAATTATATCGTTGATACGGATCATCGTATAAATCAATATGCCTTTGCAAATACAACACGCCCGCTGCTCGGCCCGCTGCAGCAAATACACTCGCCTTTTTCGGTTCGGCCGGCAAGGGGGATGCATCGAATAGTAACGCTTAGGTCCTCTTTTATTTTCGATTCGCAACGATCTTCCCCGCACCAGTGTGACAATGCGAAACCACCGTGAATTTCAGGCTCTTCGAGGTTTTGCGGGGTGAATAATTCGTAGAATTCTTTTTTATCGTCTATGGTTATGGTATGTGCTTTTCTAAACGACAGGGCACGCTCAAAAAGGGTTTGCTGTATTTCATCCAGGATATCTGTTATTTTTCCAATAAAATGGTCTCTTTTTACCGACGTCTTATCTCTGTGCTCCTTGTCTCTTCTTCCAACATATACGGAATTATCGGCAATATCTCTAGGACCGATTTCAACCCGCAGCGGTATTCCTTTTTTAATCCATTCCCATCCTCTGGCGCCCCCGATGTCGCGATTGTCAATTTCCACTTCAAGGCGGCGGTGGTGGTAAAATTTATCTTTCAGTTCCTTTGCCAGGCTTTCAACATAGGTCATAACGTCTATCCTGTCCTCAGGCTTTCGGATTATGGGCATCAGAACCACATGTGATGATGCAATCCTGGGCGGAAGAATGATACCATCATCATCACCATGGGTCATTATGAGCCCACCGATAAGGCGAGTGGACGCTCCCCATGAAGTGGTCCAGGCATATTCCTCTTTTTCTTCGGCAGACTGGAACCTTATTTCAGAAGCCCTGGCAAAATTCTGCCCCAAAAAGTGTGAGGTGCCGGCCTGGAGACCTTTTCTATCTTGCATCATTGCTTCGATGCACAAAGTGTCGACTGCTCCCGGGAATCTCTCTGAGGCTGTCTTTCTCCCCTTAATTACCGGTATGGCCAGGTATTCTTCGGCAAGCCTGGCATAAACATCGAGCATCATTTGAGTTCGTTCCGTAGCTTCTTTTGCTGTAGCATGGACCGCGTGTCCTTCTTGCCACAAAAATTCACTGGTCCGTAAAAACACACGTGTTCGCATCTCCCATCTGACAACATTTGCCCACTGGTTGATAAGTATCGGGAGATCGCGATAACTTGAAACCCACTTGGAAAATGAATATCCAATTATCGTTTCAGAAGTAGGTCGTACAACTAAAGGTTCATTGAGCGCCCCCGCTGGCTCAAGACCACCGTTGGGCCCTTTCTCAAGTCTGTGGTGTGTAACAACGGCACATTCCTTTGCAAAGCCTTCCACATGTTCAGCCTCTTTTTCAAGAAAAGAAAGCGGAATAAAAAGAGGGAAATACGCATTTTTAACACCAGTCTCCTTGAACATATCATCGAGTACGCGCATTATATTTTCCCAGAGAGCATATCCCCAGGGTTTTATCACCATGCATCCTCTTACCGGTGATCGGTCCGCCATATTTGACTCCTTGACCACCTGCTGGTACCATTCAGGGTAATCTTCAGCTCGCGTAGGTGTTATCGCAGTTTTGTTTTGTTTTCCCATTCTGAATCCTATCATTATTAAATTTTTCAACCTCATCCAGTAAAACCTCGACAAGTTTCTCTTCAGGAAACTTTTTTATCACCTTTCCCTTCTTGAAAAGAATCCCTGTACCATCACCGCCGGCAATACCGATATCTGCCTCTTTAGCCTCTCCCGGCCCGTTCACGATGCAACCCATGATGGCGAGTTTGATCGGCAGAGGCTTTAACAATAAAGCCTTTTCAATACGTTCTACAATATTAAACAGATCAATTTTACAACGGCCACAGGTAGGACACGATATAATGTCGGGTCCGTAATGGCGGATGTCGAGTGCTTTCAGGATTTCGAATCCAACCCTAATCTCTTCAACCGGGTCCCTGGTCAAAGAAACACGAATCGTATCCCCGATACCTTCTGCAAGGAGCATCCCTATACCAATGGATGATTTGACAATTCCGGGATAAAGCCCCCCCGCCTCAGTTACACCAACATGAAGAGGTATATCGGTTTTTGAGGAAAGGAACCTGTAAGCGTCTATTGTACGGCGTACATCAGAGGCCTTGATTGAAATCTTTATATTGTGAAAATCGAATGACTTTAATAAATCAATATGTCGCATGGCACTTTCAACCATGGCTTCTGCGCTGGCTCCATTATATTTATTTAGGATGTCTTTTTCAAGGGAGCCTGCATTAACCCCGATTCTAATAGGAATATTACATGCCTTTGCGCAATCAACAACAGCTTTGACTTTTTTTTCACTACCGATATTGCCTGGATTTAGCCTTAGACCGTCGGCACCTGCCTTTGCTGCAGCTATGGCCAAACGGTAATTAAAATGTATGTCTGCTATAATCGGAATAGATATCTTTTCTTTTATAGAAGAGATTGCAGCAGCAGCCTCCTGGTCAGGAACGGCTACCCTTACAATTTCACATCCTGCTTTTTCCAAACGCTTTATTTGTGACACTGTGGCCGGAACATCCTGGGTAGATGTATTTGTCATGGACTGTACCGTAACGGGAGCAGTACCACCTACTTTTACATTCCCAACCTTAATCTGTTGTGTATTCTTTCGTTTAATAAAAAAGGACATGATGGATACAACAAAAGTATGGAGTTTTTTTATTCACGGAAACAATAAAGATAACAGACTGCTCCTTTAAGTTCAACCTTAAACCTGCACAAACTTATTATCGAAAAAGAGTTTATAAGCACAAGCTATACAATCGCTTTTATAGAAGATATATTTGCAAAATTAGAATTGTTGCAAACTTGATTTGTCTTGTAAAAAATATGACTGTATAATAAATGAGACTTTTGAAAAATGTTCATTTTTGTTCAAGTTCAAGGAAAGGGAAAATTTTAACTACAGGAATACATTCAGTATTTCGAGGATTAAAATTTGAGCCTGACGTAGAAATTGGGCAAAAAGGGGTGTTTTGCAAAGGTCTCTAAATTTAAAAATTGAATAAAATTATAAAAGGAGCGGTATAATGAGTCTTCATAAGGGCAAACAATTTGCACAAAAACACGGTCCAGATGCAAAGCCGGATATTTTGATTAAAGATGAAATTTTAAAAAAGGCGAAAAACAATAAGGTCCCCTGTGCTGTTGCATTTGAAATCGCAAAGGAGCTGCAGGTTTCAGCAGATGCGGTTGGCATAAACGTTGACATGCTTAATTTCAAGTTGACAAAATGCCAGCTGGGATTGTTTGGATATTATCCTCAAAAAAAGATGGTAAAACCTCAAGATTTGGAAAACCAAGATTTAAACGATGTCCTTACTGACGCGCTGGTGGATGGGAGACTTTCTTGTAAAAGTGCCTGGGATATTGCATCCTCATGCAAAGTCAACAAAATGAAAGTCAGTGGTGCCTGCGAAGCAATGGGTATAAAGATAAAAAACTGCCAGTTAGGAGCGTTTTAGTTGGATCTTCAAATATTTAATAGTAAAGAATCATGGCCCAAAGGACCAGGTTTTTTTAGGACAAAATAAATTTTATAAAGCACCGATCAGTTGATTTTTAATTATATAGAACAATTAACACAATGGAGTTGAATTTGAAGTATATATCGTTGAGTTCAAGTATAATAAATCTATTAATTACTTCAAACCTGCGAGCCTAACTTTAAAACTTTTCAGCTTTTTCTTTCTCAGAATATTACTCCATAATAGTGTAAAACCTGTCAAAAATTACTTTAGTTGCCTTAAAAGAATCATCTCTGAGTCGCAGGTTTTCTGCCTTTAACATTGAAAAATTGAAGACCAATATTTTGGCGATTTACAATCGAACTCGTGAATGATATCAATGTAGGAATATGCGATTTCTTTTATATAACATCCGTTACGGCGCAGGGATCGGGAAACGTTTCCACCTTCCGGTTCCTTATAGCGGCTATTTAAAGCATACCAATGGGAATTTGCGTCGTATCGTTAAGTTCATAAGATCGGTGCATCCGGGCGTCATCGCTTTAATTGAGGTAGACAGCGGATCTTACCGTTCAGAAAAGAGCAACCAGGCTGAAGCCATCGCGAGGGAAATGAAACACTATCACATATATCAGTCAAAGTATCCCGTCGATTCCATTGTACAGAAGATCCCATTGGTGAATAAACAAGGTAATGCACTATTGACTAATCATGCAATCAAGTGCCATAGGTTTCATTATTTTCGTGAAGGGATGAAGCGACTGGTGATTGAACTGGAGTTAAACGAAATCTCGATCTTTCTAGTACACTTGTCTCTGAAGTTTCGCTATCGTCAGTACCAGCTCAAAGAGCTCCATTCGATGGTCGAAAATGTGGGAAAGCCGGTCATTGTTGCAGGGGATTTCAATGTATTCTGGGGTGATCGAGAATTACAGTTGTTTGCTACGGCCACCGGATTGAAGAATGCCAACGGTCAGGGGCAACCCTCTCACCCCAGCAGATCGCCACGCAGACAACTCGATTATATTTTTCATAGCCCGGAAATTCACGTAACTCGTTTTCAGATACCACAAGTTACATTCTCTGACCATGCGCCA
>Ga0070723_10000483_pt1 | contig 10504 bp, 17 predicted proteins | sample tdAd002_FD_67277 | JGI IMG/M metagenome (GOLD analysis project Ga0070723, IMG submission 67277) | Marine sediment microbial communities from the Atlantic coast under amendment with organic carbon and nitrate - tdAd00.2 | ecosystem: Environmental > Aquatic > Marine > Coastal > Sediment | place...
CCTCACAGACGCCCCTGAGACGGACGATTTCCCCGAACCCGTCTTACCAGGCCCATTCAAGGCAAATGTGTCCTCAGAACCGGTTCTTGGTAAGGAGAATGGCCTACGTTACCACCTCCACATTCACGGTTTGAGTTGGGATGATCTGCAGTGTTTGCGTGAGTTGGGGATAATTGAGCTGTGATTTGGTGCCTACTACGCAGGTTGATGGAAGTGGTTTTCTTCGTTCTTGTCTTCGGCTGTCTTCTTACTGTTTTGGGGATCTTTTTTTATATCGACCCCGTAGGTTGGTTGATCGGTTTTGGTATCTTTGCGGGCGGTGGTGCGCTGCTATGCCTATACTTTTACTGCGACCGCAAGTGCCGGGAGCGTTGTAAGCTGTGAAGTTCTTAGCCACCACCATAATATCTTTAATTTTCGTAGTAATGATCGGAGTCTCGATCTGGTTTAACCGCTGGATGGCTACGAAGGAGGAGTATCGTCTTTTGGTGGCGGAGGATGAGGATAAGCCGTTTATTGAAGAGGCTAGTAGCCGTAGGTTTATTTATAGGCCAACTGGTAATGTTTACCGTTGTTTGCAGTGGGAGAGGGTGGAAGATGAAGTTAGAGATTGAAATTAAGCCAGATGACATAGTTGCAGAGATTAAGGAGCGCTTAATCACTCGCTATGTTGATTATTATTTTGACTGTGAGGACATGCCTTACAAGGACTATGACGAGCGTGAAGCGGAGAAGAAAGCAAGGGTTAAGGCGATTATAGACTCTGTGGACTGGGCGCGTGCTCCTGAGTATTTTTCCAGCACTGTTATTCGTAAGTTTTTCGATAAGTTGATTGATCGGGACATGAGATGATCCCCGGACGCGAACTTGACGCTTTGGTTGCAGAGCATGTGATGGGCAAGAAGTTACCGACCACAGTATGTTATTTTGAAGGAGACCCACCTTCGGGACCGGTTAATCTTTGTCCCTTCTACTCCACCGACATAGCCGCTGCTTGGGAAGTGGTGGCTAGGCTAACAGAGGCCCATAAGAACTCACAGGGGTACGCTCCTACTTTTGAAATATACAGTGGGAGAGATGATTGCGATCACCAAGAGTGGTATGCGCAGTTTTATAATCGCTATGGTTCTAATAATCTTTACAATTGTGAAGATGGAATTGTTTTAGAAAAAGGAAGGACTCCGCCCCACGCAATTTGCCTCGCAGCTTTAAAGGCGGTTGGTTATGAGGGAGACTAAACCTTCTTTTAAAGAACTAATTAGCCGTTATTTTATCTATGTAACTAGGCGTCCAATAACTTGTTTTAAGTGCGGTAAAAAAACACCGGTTATGGCTTTTAATCAAATAATGGGGTGGTGTGATTCCTGTGTTGAGAAGTTTATTAAAGATGAAGGATAACATCATCACCGCACTAATAGTGACTGCGTTCATGGGTGGTTATCTGGCACTGTGCTTTTACGGGGCACGATTGGGGTTTTGGTGAAGCTTAACAACGACACATTAATAGTCTGCGCATTCGGTGCTTTCATCGTTGCGTTGAACTTTGCGTGGCTTGGTATTTACGATCATAAGGAAGTGCGCAGGATTCGTTCGATTGAATCAAACTGTCGCAAGGCTTGTTCTGAGCCTAAGCGCTCGGTGATAATTAACATTGTTGAAGGCAAGTATGATTATTCGTGCGTGTGCGGTAAGACTATCGACTTGGGAAGGGCAAGACCTTAGCGATCTCTACCTTCGGATCTACCGGGCATTCTCTTAGCCCGATCACAGCCTTGACCGGCACAAGGAAAGGTTCCCCGACACGGTTTCCGGCACGGAGTTGTGAAAAACACAACCACTTCTGAAAGACACCCTCAAACGCTCCATGGCAAAAGTATTGTTTGTCTACTTCTTCGCCTTTGATTTGCGCGAAGACCCACTGATCTTCGAGTTCGCATTCGATTTTTTGCATTTGATGTCGAACCTTTCCATAATGAACTTTTCGATGCTGGAAACGATGATTTCCTCTACTTCTTCGCTAATATTGCCATTCACCCCAACACGGTGCAAGACTCCGTGCAGGGCTTCGTGCAGGAACGTGCCGAACGGGTCTGTGCATTCGGGGTCGAGTACGATTTTGCGCTCTACAGAGCAGCAGTGGCCGTCTAGCTTGCCTGTGCTGTCGCTGAGACCCTTTTTCTGCTCAACGGTGTAGGGAGCGCCGTAGATGTCGATCTTTTTTGGAATCATGCGAAATTATCGCAGATTCTCATATAACGCGGAACATAAATAATCCTCTTTACTTTCGCAAACATACGCTCCACAATTTATTCACATGGCAACAAAACCAAGTGGCCAGCGGGGTCAGCACCACAAAAGGAAAATACTAGAGCCGGTTTACAGCGGCACTGCTGTGGTCGGTTATAAGTTCATGGCCAACGGCAGGATGCTTTACTTGGCGCGTGAAAAGGCAAAGCCGGACAATATCGAGCTTTCCGACGCACAGCTTTTAAACAAGTGCGGTTTGCCGAGTGACACGATTACGAAGTGGCGCAAGGCTTATGATGATCCGCTGCGTGGTGAGTATCCGCCTGGGTTTAAGGATATTGACACGAACTACTTCACGTCTTGGTGGGATCAGGCTGTGGAGACGTATTCGTCGCCTGTGACGGATTTATTGCTTGCGATAGGTCTAGACCGCGCCAACCAGGATTATCGTTACTGGAAGACTCTGATGGAGTCTTATGGTCTTGTGAAGCAGGGTGAGACGCAGGTGAACGTGCTTGCGATACCTGTTAACCTTGACCGCATTGATCATTTGAAGGCAGAGGATTATGACGAACTCAGAAAAAAGCTCCTTGATACTCACAGAGGAGTGGAATCCGGAGCAGCCTTGGTCAACTCCGGAGAGCTTGCAATGGCTGGTACGCCTGCAGACAGATCAGAACGCGAGGATTCTGGAGCTGAAGAAGTGCAAGGCGGACGCGTTTTGGTTCCTAACGAGGTGGTGTCAGACGATCGACACGCACGACAAGGAGAACCCGATCAAGCTGTTCCCGAACCTGCTCTATCTGAAGATAATAGTTGATTACTGGTTAACGTACCCTCGCCTTTTGCTTCCCAAATCACGTCAGATGCGCATCACATGGCTCTTTTGTTGTCTTTATTTGTGGGAGAACATGTTTTACCCGGAGCGGTTGACGTTCTTTCAGTCGAAACGTGAAGCTGATTCAAACGAGAACATTCTGCGAGCTTACCGAGTGTGGGAGAACTTGCCGGTGTGGATGCGGGAGTGGGCACCTTGCCGACAGAAGTTTCTGAGCATGGAGTTTTCGCATCACAACAGCAGGATCTTGGGGATTCCGGCAGGTGCGGAGCATTTACGGCAGTTTACGGTTTCGGGAGTGATGGATGATGAAGTTGCGTATCAGCCGGATGTAGATAAGAAGATGGCAGCAATTGGACCAACCTTGACTGGCGGTGGAAGGTATACGGGGATTTCTTCTGCTTCGGCGAGTTATTACAGCCAGATGGTGCGGGATGAAGTCTAGTGATATGAGTATGTGGTGCGGCAATCAATCAAAAACAAAGATATAGTTGTCTGGTTTTCGTGTGGCGCTGCGAGTGCAGTGGCAGCTCGTTTAACGCTTGATCTTTACGGCAACGATAACCGTGTTCGCATTGTTAATAACCCTGTGGTTGAGGAGGATGCGGATAATCAGCGTTTCCTTAAAGATGTCGAGCAGTGGTTGAGTCACCCTATAGAGTCAGCGCAGAACCCTTCTTTTCCAGATTGTTCGTGTGTCACGGTATGGGATAAGCGTAAGTTTATGAGTGGTCCGCTCGGTGCGCCGTGTACGATTGAGTTAAAAAAGAACGCCCGTAAGCATTGGGAAGAGACTAATCATCACGACTATCTTGTGCTTGGTTTTACCTTTGATGAGCAGAAGCGAGCGGAGCGCTTTCGCCGTGGTGAGCGTGACAACTTGCTTGCGGTGTTGGTAGATCATGGCTACACGAAGAGTCGTTGTTTTATCGAGCTGCAGCGTGCGGGGCTTGAGTTGCCTCGGATTTATCGCTTAGGGTATCCGAATGCAAACTGCATTGGCTGTGTGAAGGCCACCTCGCCTAGTTATTGGAATCATGTGCGTGAGCAGCACCCGGAGGTGTTTGCAGAGCGTGCTCGCCAGTCGCGCAAGATTGGTGCGAAGCTTGTGCGTGTGAATAATAAGCGGATATTCCTTGATGAGCTTGATCCGAAGGCGAAGGGTCGAGCGTTGAAGACGACTGCGATTGAGTGCGGCATATTCTGTGAAGAGTCCGTCTGAATTATAAAAATAAGTAGACATTCCTTATCGACACGCTCCACAATACTCTGTGTAGGGGATAATTATGGAAATCATGGAAGATTTGGCTGATCCAGAAATGGAGATGCTTGGCTTGAAACGCCGAGCGCAATCTGCGTTGCAGGAGTTCCGCATGGCGGAGCTTAATGCAGACACGCAGCAAATGGTACGCGATAAGCTTGAAAAGATTAATAAAGAAATCGAGGGCTTGGAAGGGAAGAAGTCTGGCTTAGGCAAAGGAACGTCTGTACAGCCGGAGTCGCGTAACCCTGTCAGTCAGGCTCAGGGAGGAGCCGACCCTGCACTTATGGGGGTGGACCCGATGATGATGCAGGGACAGATGGCGGAGCCTGCGCCGGAGCAGGTTGATCCTGCGATGATCCAGCAACTGTTAGCGCAACGCATGCAGGGCTTGGGGTAAATGACAGCACGCCCGGTTGGTCCGGATGGATACGAGTATCCATTAATTAAGCTTAAAGCGCCGGAGAACTCTATTCGTGAGGGGTTATTGCCCGTTCCTGATGGAATGATGGCGTGGAAAAACAAGAAGAACGATTTCGTAGTTCTGGGTGTTGGTTATTACGCAGACCCAGAAAAGCGCACAGAGGCGTGGTGGCGTGAAGCTACAAAGAACCTTAGACCAGATCAGGTTGAGCGTGAGCTTCTCATTAACTTTGACTCACGAGGTGGAGAGAAGGTCTTTCCATTTCTCGAAAGAGAGCCGCACAAGTTTGTCCGACCTGCGACCGATTACCGAGACGGGCAGCACTGGAAGATTCCCAAGCACTGGCGAATCATCGCAGGACTTGATTACGGTGGTCGGAACCCGACCTCGATTCACTTTTACGCAATAGATGAAGATGGAACATGGCATTCGGTTTGGGAGCATTACGAGCCTTCGCACTACATGACTATTTCGGAGATACTGAAGCAGCATCCGTTGTGGCCGAGGGTAATTAAGACGGTGTGTGATCCGTCGATCTTCAAGAAGGATCAGAACAAGTACAAGGATCACCAAGAGGTTATCGTCTCGATTGGTGAGTTGTTGCAGGAAGAGGGAGTGCATAATCTTGAGAGAGCTAATAACGATCGTATATCGGGGCTGCAGAGAGTTTTGCAGATGTTTGGTCAACTTCCTGGTCTTGATGATCCGCCGACCAGACTGCTCATCTCCGAAGATTGTGCAAATCAGTACACGGAGTTATCGCGACTTGTCTACAAGGAAGAGACTACCACTCAGTTACTCAACAATAACCCGTCAGAAGACGTGGTAAAGAAGAACGATCATACCTACGATGATTTACGTTACGCTTTAATGAGCTGGGACTTTGAATCAAAAGAAGTGAAGCCGGACTTAAAGAATCCGTTCGCGTTGTCGACGGTGATTCATGAACTTGACCAGCGTGATAAGCGTAAGAAGCGAGGGCTTTTGTAATGGCTGATGATAGGCGGCTAACTGGGCCAGGAACAGCTAGAGAAACTATTGATAAAATGGTTCAAGAGGTTGCTCGATTGCAAGAGGGGAATAAAGTTGGGGACATTTTAGATAAAAGGCTTGATGATATTATTGAAGCATTATCGACAACTAGAGGTCATTTTAATCGTGGTGACTTTGTTCCCCCGATAGCTGATGTCTTGCCTCAATTTAGGGATCTTCCTTTTATACAACAAGGGAAAAACGTTGGTGTTCCTTTTAATGTTGGTCGTAGGGCGACTGATGCTCCTTTGAGATTGATAAAGGGCGGGTTTGTCGCGCCATTATCTGCACTTGATTTCGCATTAGACGCCACCCCCGCTTCCGACGAATCAGAACAACTCCGCGAGGCAGAAATGCGCGGTCAGAGTATGTTCCAAGAAGCCTTAAAGCGCAGGCTGCAAGATGCACAGGGACAGGAGATGGTGTTGCCGTGAACTTATTCGATCGCATCAACGCAATCCTTCGTTCTCGCATGGCGCAGGAGCCGCCTGTGCATAATGTTATTGATGAACAGATTATGGGTGCAGAGGTTTTCCCTCAATCGCAGGCAGAAGAGGCGCAGGCGCGATTCGGTGTGCCACAGGAAGAACTTGACGAGGTACAGTTACTTAAGCGAAAAATAATAGAGGATTTACTGCAAAATCAGGGTACGGCTCAGGACGAGCTTCCGCAGACAGTTAAAGGATCATAATGGCAGGGATGCTAAAAGCGAGCGAGTGGATGACTCGCATTCATCGCATACAAGAGATTTACAGGCCCCATAAGGAGCGAGCTGATCGTTACAAGCTCCACTACACTGGGTGTCCAAAGAACCGTAAAAACAGGTCATACGATCCTGATAGTTCCATGCAGGTGAACTTCATCTTTGCTTTGGTGGAGACTATTTTACCGACGATCTTTTCTGGTGATCCGCAGGTTCTTGTAACACCGAAAAACCCGCAGAGTGCAGCTAATGCAGAGAACTCAACTGCATGGCTTAACTACTGGGGTTATGAATTAAACATGAAGCGCGAGCTTGAGCGGATCGTGTTTGATCGTTTCTTCGGTCCTGGTGCTGCCACGATTGGCTGGAATGTGGAGCGTGAGATTCAGGAAATACAGGGTGACGGTCAGTCGACATACGACAAGGAAGGCATTCTGATCCCGTTCGGCGCTACTGGTAAGTCTTATATTTACAAGCGTGACGAGCCGATGTTTAAGCGCAAGGATTTCTGGAACGACATTCTGTGCGACATTGATGTCCCCACTGATTCGGAGAGTCGATTTAAGATTGTGCGCAACGTGATGCCGATCGAAGAGTTCAGGATGATTGACTCTTACTCGAAGGCTATGAAGCGTAAGGTTAAGCCACAGGCCCGTCCCAAGGACGTTAGTGAAAGCTACGAGCAGGCGATGAGTTCCAAAGAAATGGATAACGACCTGGCATGGGTTGTGGTATACGAGGTTTGGGACCGCCTGCGTATGCGTCGATATCACATCACTCCTGATGTCGATGACTATCTCCTTGACGACGAGTGGCCGCACCACTTGGAGTTACGAGATGATCCGTACCCCATTCAGGTCTTGCGTGCGCAGACGGACCCTTTTTCTCCACTTTCCTTTTCAGAGTTTCAGGCGTACGAGTCGCAGATTGAGGAGCGTGACAGGCTCCGCACACTGACGATGTATGTGATGAAGCGCATGATTCCGAAGTTACTGGCAAACGAGTCGGTGGACGATGAGGAGTTGCAGCGCTTTCAGGATGCTGATCCTAACGAGGTGGTTAAGATGAAGAACCCGGCAGCGATACAGAACGCGCCGGACATTAAGATCCCGCCTGACTTCTTTAACTGGGACACCACTCTTTCTGGTGATCTTTCAAAAATCTCTGGCCTAAACGAGTTCGAGCAGCAGCTTGTAGAGAAGACCGCCACTGAGTCGCAGATCGACGCCTCTAAGCAGAGTGTGCGCAAGTCTAAGCGCAATGCTGACTTTGAGTCGTTCGTGGCTGATTCGTTTGGCAAGATGCTGCAGCTCGGTCGTCAGTACCAGAACCGACAGATCGTTACACAGATTCCGGGTGTGGAGTCTCCTGAGTTTCTGGAGTTAACAAAAGAACAGATTCAGGGTGAGTTCGATGTTCGTGTTGAGCCAGGCAGTATGGAGCACGTTAACGAGATGCTACGGCAGCGCTCACTGATTAAGTTCAGTGAAGTTTACGGGCAGCACCCGCTTGTTAACCAGCGCTACATTATTCGTGAGGCTGCGAAGATTCACAAGCTTGATCCTGATCAGGCGATCATCACGGAAGAACAGCAGCAGCAGCAGTCAGAAGACGCTGAACCGACTGTGGACTTCGAGAAGATTAAGTTAGAGGACATGGACCCTGCGAGTAAGCGTGAGATCATTCAGTTGGCGCTTAAGCAGCACGGCCTGGATGCACTAAACGCAGATCAGCAGGCGAAGATAATGGACATAGTTCAAAGCCAAGCCGCAGGCGATAACGGTGGTGTTGCGATCCCTGGAACTGATGGCATGACTCCGGAGCAGCCGGTGCAGACGGCAAGTGAGGATTCCTTTAATGGTTAGAGTTTTTTTGATCTTAATGTTGTTTCCTTTTGTAGTCATGGGGCAAGGAAATCGCACCAGCACTGCCCTTAATGCTGGCGAACAGTGGCTTGGTGACTGCGAGCGGGTTGATAATGTTCCTGCTATTGTTGTCTACGCCAAAACAGATCAAGACGGTGCATTGTACGCGCAGTTTTCTCATAACGATGACTGTGAAAATGTTGATTCAAACATACCGTTTACGTTGGAGGCTAACCAGAACGAGTTCCACCGTATCACGGTAACGCGACCATATTTCCGCATGATGATCTTGAATAACTCAGCCAGCAACCAGACGTATCTTCGCGCTGGGTTGTTAAAGGGTGATTTCCAGAACGTCACTACCTTTGGTAACTCGACGGTATCTCAGGATGCTGACACTGTTCTCACGAGGGGAACCGACTTTGACCTGCAAGTAGCGCAAGGAAAGCGTCGTGGTATTTATCTTATTAACAGGTTTGGCCAAAACACAGACATAGATACGAACTCACTTCCAGAGGATTTATGGGGTGGATCTGGTGTCTATGCTGGGTTTCCCGGTGTGACGGCAACGGCTGAGAATGTTGAGGTATTGTCCAGCAGTGATCAGGACGACTCTGTTGCTGATGGAACCGGCGCACATACGATGCGTATTTGGTACTTTGATACTGATTTCAAGATGTTTGATGCTAACGGTGATCACCTTTACACAGACGTTATTCTTGATGGTCAATCAGTCGTCGACACTGGTGTCAGTGCGCTCTTTGTATGGCGTGCTGCTGTCTTGACTGCCGGGTCTGGAAACACAAACGCTGGGGTTATCACGATTCGCTGGGCAACAACAGAGTCTGTTATTTTCCAAACTGTGGCTGCTGGAATCGGTCAGACGAGAAACACAGCGATGTGTGTTCCTGATGGGTTCAAGGGTTATTTAAAGAACTATGATGCTTCCATGTTTGATACATCTGTTGCGAACGAGGCAGAAGTAAATTTAAGGATTTACGCTGAAAGCGGCGCAATCTCAGCAGTTCGTCCATTCGCTGTTTCAAACTCGAATCCTTACGTTGCAAATATTTATGGTGGTCTAGAGTTTCCAGAGAAGACCTGCGGAATAATGAGGGTTTCTGCGGTTGATAACTCAAACGCAAGTATCGCAGGACAATATCAATTAATATTGGTGAAGCAATGAGTAGTTACAAGCACGGATACAAGAACGAGATTAATTACAGTCGTGGCAATCGTCCACTTAACTGGAAGACAAAGAAGGCAAATCCAGACAAGCCGCAGATGCCGGACAATCCGGTAATGCTCGCCAACTGCACGAAGTGTAACGACGCTTGGTACGCCAGTACAAAACAGACGGTGCTTTCTATTCAAGGCTACGGCTACAAGTGCAAGTGCAATGATTGCGGCACAGAGAACTATCACGAGCCAAGCAAAGAGCAGCGCAAGAATTTACGATACCCACATTTCAACGGATGTCTCGGACAAATTGTGAAGTCCAAGGAAGATGAGGCAGCGTTAGCAAAGTCGATGGGAATGACTTTGACTGAGGATCAATACTATTAGAGGATAAGCAACTTTTCAGTCAGTTGCCCCTCACGGACGAGGAGCTAAGAATGGACCCTGAAACTCAGGACAATCCGGATACAAATACCGAAGTAAGTACACCCGATGACGGTGGCATAACAGAATCGTGGAACGAGTTCAGTGATCAGTATGATCAAATGGAAGGTACCACTGATGATGTTGAAGCAGCAGCCACTGATCAAGCAGCGGATAATGAAGAAGGAAAGGTAGAGGATCCTGCTCAGGCGGAAGCCGCACCCGAGAAGGACCCTACTGATATGTCTGTGGATGAGCTTAAGGCTTGGTTGGATGCGAATCCAAACAACGCTAAGAGCTATGCTCATGTACATTCCGCCTACACCCGCAAGGCACAAGAACATGCTGCACTTAATAAGGAACTAGAGAAGTACGGAGGCATGGAGACTGTTCAATCAGCTCTCAATGAGTATGTGCAGCTTCACCAGTTTCTTACCGCTAACCCGGACAAGGCGCAGGCGTTGCGAGAGATGTTTTCGCAGCAGGGCCAAGGTCAGGAACAAACACCAGACGGTCTTCAAGACGATCCGCT
>Ga0070723_10000486_pt1 | contig 10430 bp, 5 predicted proteins | sample tdAd002_FD_67277 | JGI IMG/M metagenome (GOLD analysis project Ga0070723, IMG submission 67277) | Marine sediment microbial communities from the Atlantic coast under amendment with organic carbon and nitrate - tdAd00.2 | ecosystem: Environmental > Aquatic > Marine > Coastal > Sediment | place...
TCAACGGATGGTTTACTATAAATGAAAGAAACGGTAAAATGTCTTTTTCTAGTGATCTTGCTGACAAGCTTATAGTATTAGAATATATATCAGATGGCTTAGGCTATGACGCTGATATGAAAATACCTAAACTAGCTGAAGAGGCACTATATGCTCACATTAGCCATGCTATACTAGCAACTAGAATTAATCAGCCTGAATATGTTATACAAAGATTAAGACGTGAAAAAAGTGCTAAACTTAGAAATGCTAAGATTAGATTATCAAATATAAAATTAAATGAGTTTGTTCAGATTGCTCGAGGTAAATCTAAATGGATTAAATACTAAATTGAATGGCTGAAGTTAAAAATGCTTTTATAAAGTCTAAAATGAATAAAGACCTGGATAGTAGATTACTACCTTCAGGTGAATATCGTGATGGACAAAATATACAAGTTAGTAAATCAGAAGGCGAAGACGTAGGTGCTTTAGAAAATGCAGTTGGTAATGTTCCAGCTACAACTTCAGCTGGAAATGTAGATTTCAGCGTTTTATCTGGATGCGAATGTAATTTAAAATCTATAGGTATATATGCCGACACTAACTCATCTAATATATATATATTTTTAACAAACTACGGGCCAGAAACTGCAGCAGAAAATGCTGAGTATTCACCTTCTGCAAAAAACTATATATATTCTTACAATACATTAACAAGCGCTACGGTTAAACTTGTTGAAGGCCCTTTTTTAAATTTTTCTCAAAAAAATCCTATATACGGAATAAACGTATTAGAAAATTTATTGTTTTGGACTGATAATAGAAATCAACCAAGAAAAATAAACTTAAATTTAGCAAATCCTACTGCAAGTCAAACGCCTACTTATTACACTACTGAAGATAAAATATCAGTAGCTAAGTATAATCCTTACGAGGTTATTGATTTATATTATCTTGATGGACCTCCTAGTCAAGCTTCTAATGTTTACGTTAGTTCTTTACAAGATGTTACTTCTCCAAAATTACCAAATGACGTTGACAATCCATATTATAACTCGCAATGGCCTGGTGATCCTGATTACTTAGAAGACAAATTTGTAACTTTTAGCTATAGGTTTATATTTACTGACGGAGAACAATCTATAATGGCTCCATTTACTCAAGAAGCTTTTATACCAAAACAAGATGGTTACTTTTTAGGTGACAACGAAGCAGACGCGTATAGAAGTACTATAGTCCGGTTCATGGAAAATAAAGTAAATAGCGTTGGAATATATGTTCCTCTTCCTTTTGCAGCAAACACTTTAAATCAAACATTAGATATTTCTGAAATTGAAATACTTTATAAAGAATCTGATTCTTTAACTGTCAAAGTGCTAGATTCAGTTCCTTTTAGTGCGTTTAGCAAATTAACCGATGGAACAGCTAATACCAGTTTACAATATCTTTATGATTATCAATCAAGAAAGCCATATAAGACTATTCCTGAAAGTGAAATAATAAGAGTGTACGATAAAGTTCCTGTTAAGGCTTTTGGTCAAGAAGTAATAGGCAATAGAATTGTTTATAGTAATTTTCAAGACAAACACACTCCTCCTCCTACAATAGATTACGATGTAGCTGTGACACCTAAAGAGTCTTTTGATGTAACTTCTACAAATAAATCAAAATGGACAACAAGCGAAAGAGAATATCCAGAGCATACAATTAAACAGAACAGAAATTATCAAGTAGGTTTTGTTCTTTCTGATAGATACGGTAGACAGTCTACAGTTATACTTTCTCCAGTTAATTCCACACTTAAAGAAGATCCGTCTACAGGTATAATATTTGGAGGATCAACGTATTATCATCCGTACACAGCCGAACCTATTGCTCCTGCTACTAATGATGTTAATTCATGGCCTGGAGATTCTTTAAAAGTTTTAGTAAATAGCGAAATTCCAACTTCTCTTGAAGACGCAAGTACAAAGGGTTATCCTGGTTTATATAATTCAAACACTGCTAGTGCAAATTATAATCCACTTGGCTGGTATTCTTATAAGATTGTTGTAAAGCAGACAGAGCAAGAATATTATAATGTGTATTTACCTGGTATTTTAGACGGTTATCCTGACTTTACAGCAAATGCTACAAACCCACCACCTCCTGATCCAATAGATACAATAGCACATATAACTTTATTAGGTGATAATATAAATAAAGTTCCTAGGAATTTAACAGAAGTAGGTCCTGAGCAAAAGCAATACGGAAGTGAAGTTCAATTGTTTGGTAGAGTTTCTCCAAATAGAACCGCTCCACCTACGTTCACTTCACCTTATTATCCACAAGTAAATTCTCAAACTGTTGTAACTATATCAGAACAAGATAATTTATTTGCTGATGCTAACGCGACTGCTCCCTATGCTAGTGTATATCAATCAGATTCTAATCCTTACATAGCTAGACTATCTCAAGGTAACGTATCTTCTGTTGTAGGTTCAACTTTGCCTAAGCCAATAGGATCATTACAAGTAAATAATTTATCTTCAGAATATGAGATATTATTAGGCGTTTTTGAAACGCAACCAGTAGAGTCTTTGCTTGATATATTTTGGGAAACATCAACATCTGGTTTAATATCAGACTTAAATAGCGCTGCAGGAGCTTCTACAACCGTAAGCGGATGGATTAACTTTAATTTTGTTCAAACTGAAGCTAGTCAAAACGGCTCTTCTATAACAAGCTTGCCTTTTGCTCCCGCTATAGATAATGGCCTTGGAGACGAAGCTATGATAGACAGTGAAGTTGTTCTTAATGGAGTTTCTGACGGAACAAATGATTTAACTCTTGATTTTTCTGATATAATAATTGCTCAAAATACTGGATTAGGTTATAAGTCTTATATAATAAATGTTGTTAATCCAAAAAGATTTCAAGATGACGGAACTCTTAATACTTTTAACTTCTCTTTTCAAGTAACAAACTTAGATGTCGCAGGTTCTCTTCCCGTTACTAACACAGTATCGGTTACTTTAGGTAATGAACAACCAACTATTGATCCTATAACTTTACCTATAATAGCGCTATCAGACAGAATTCCTTCTGTTCCTTTGTATACTTTTACAGGTAAAAACGGAGCCACAGCAATGCCTTCAGCTGATCAATTAGTAGGTTTAGTGTGGAGCATACAGCAAGGATCACAAGTCCCTGCCCCTAATGGCACAACTGTTCCTTCGTTGATTTTATCATCAGACGGTATACTTACAGAACCAACAGGAACCGCTATGGGCGGCTACAGTTTTAATTTAATTCTAAAAGACACTAATGGTGGGACTGGTAGTATGCAAGTAATTCAAAACATACCAATTTCATTTGGGCAAACTCAAATTAATCCAGAATTTGGTTCAACAACAGAATCTAAGCTTTTAGCTAAAGGACTTCAATCTTCTGGTTTGTTTTGGGGATCTAACTACAACGTGGGATCTTTAATACAGACTACAGCGACTAATGCTCAGGGAATGATTTCAACTGGATTAGGTGAAGGGTCTAGGAACGCATATCAAGATTTAGAACTTAGCAATACTGGATTGGAAAGTCAAAATAGCGAAAAAAAATCTAAGCAATCACCTAATATAGCGACATCACAAGGTCTTCGTTATACCTGGAGAAATGAAAACTATAAACCTTCGTTTTTCTCAGATGGATTAATTGCTAGTGATTCTAACAGTTCTTTAACTCAAGGAACTGCATATATAAAAGTAGATTTTAGATTTTTAGGTTGGCCAGATTATCCGACTTCACTTAATACAACACCAGAACCAACTGATCAACTGGGTGTAAATTGGCTTGCTTTTTTACAATACAGGCCAGATAGTAGTGCTTCTTGGGTAACAGCTACAGATGTAGAAGGTCAAGATATAAAATTTGGAAGTGTTCAGCAAAATCAACTGGGCTTGTCAGGAAGTGCAATTGGTGGGGAATTTTCAAATTCTCCACAAAGTTTTCAAACTCAAGGACTTTTAGTAAATTCATCAACATCAGACGCTGTGGTTACAATGGGAGCAGATTCTGCAGTGTCTAGCGCTCCATGGATTGGTTCTCAAACACCTGCACAGAGAGGTACTCCTGGATCTATAGCGTCAAAAGTTTTTGTATTTGGAAAAGATCAAGGTTACGAAACAACTGCAGATAAATTTGGAGAATATAGACTTTTAGTTAAATATCCACAAAGCATACAAAGCTATGCAATGGTTCCAGCTCCAACTACGACTACTCTTGCTGATTTTGTAATTGAAACACAAGTCGGTGGACCCAATACAACAGATCAAAATATAGATGTTAAAGTTTCTTTTGGAGATTTTTATTATAACCAACTTGACACTCCAATGTCTTTTGGATATAGAATTTCCACAAGAGGAATTCCTAGTCCAGGAGATAGCACTGCGGCATTGCAAACACCAACTGTAGAAGTTTTTGCTAGAGAGTGGTCATTTAAGTATGTTACTCAATTTTATACAAATCCAGAGTTAACAACATTATACACGGCAACTGAAAATACCTATTGGTATAGTTACTCCGCTTTAACCACAGGCGATACAAATACAAACATTGGAACAGAAAATTCTTCTATAAAAGGACTAAATGAAGCGGCTCCAACGCCTGCTACTATTAATGACTCTACTTTTGCTAATAGAAGATGGGTTGCTCAATTTGATGGCAGTGGAAAGAAAATTCCTCAAACAGCTAAACCAAGTACTAGTACATTTTAATAATAATAGGTGATAATATAATATGGGAGTAATAGAAGTTAAATATTTCAACAGTTTCATACTGAGAAAGACAGTAGCGGCAGATGACGTTACGCCTATGTGGAACGGATCCAGAGGAGACAATACTTATGGTAACGTTGCGATTATACCAAATCCAGCGGTATCTAATGTTGTTAACTGGGCTGTAGAGGAATCTAGAATTAGAGGAGGTTACAATAATACTTCTGTTCAGTTGGGTGTTAAAGCTTATTTAGTTGAAGACAATCCAAATGCCTCTATTAGGGTTAATTCTATGATATATTCTGGAATATTTAATTCTAGAACAGGTATAAATGATACTAATGTTTTTTCTATAGGTGAAGATATAATTAAAAGTGTAAATCCATCAAATGGTTCTATACAAAGACTGTATGCTGAAAATACAAATTTAACTATATTTCAAGAGTCTAAGATTAGTAAAGCGCTTATAGATAAAGACGCTATATATTCTGCAGAAGGTGGAGGAACAGTAACTTCTTCTAATTTAGTGATCGGAGCTATACAACCTTATGCTGGTAATTTTGGTATAAGTAGAAACCCAGAAAGTTTTGCGGTGTACGGCTTTAGAAAATACTTTACAGATAAAGATCGTAATGCTGTTTTAAGGCTTTCTAATGATGGTTTGACTGAAATATCTAATTATGGTATGTCAGACTATTTTAGAGATCAACTAAGCACTTTAGATACAAATGTATTTAATACAGGTAAAGCAGTTGGAGGATGGGATATACATAATAAACAATACGTATTGTCTTTACAGCCGTTTAGTGGTACTTATTCTACATTAGCTTTTGATGATGATATAAAAGGATTTCCTAGCTTCTTTACTTTTAAGCCAGATCAAAGTGTAAGTTTAAAAAACAATTTTTATACAATGAAAAATGGTGTTCTATATTTACATCATTCAATAAATGCTAAAAGAGGTAATTTTTACGGACAACAATATGATTCAAGTGTTACTTTTGTGTTTAATCCAAAGGTTAGCATGTCTAAGGTTTTTAAGACTGTAAATTACGAAGGAAGTAATGGTTGGGAAGTTTCCGCTTTTGAGTCTGATATAACTGGAATTTATAGTGTTGGAAGTATAGGTTTTGCTGGTGAAATCAGCGGAACAAAAGACACTACAAAAGTTGTTTATAGTTATAATCAAGGTTCTTATGACAACTTTGGCAATGAATTTCCTGCTCAATTAATACCACCTATTAATCATGCTGGATTTACTAGAAAAGAAAATAAATACATGGCTAATCTTATAAATAACAGTCCAGCCGCAGCTGGTGAAGTTGTTTGGGGCGACGCGATGACCGGTATAAAAGGTTATTTTGCAACGGTTAAAATGTCTACTGACTCTGTTACAGATGTTGGTGGAATGAAAGAATTATTTGCAGCATCTTCACAATACGTGGAGTCATCATATTAAATTAAATTAAATGAAATTAAAAATACGAAAACTAGAGGAGTCTGATTGGGACACTTTAGTTAGTCTTTGGAAAATGTGGCCAGAATGGCAAACGCATCCAACTAAAGCTCTGCTTCCTGAAAATGGAACAGGTGGACTTATAGTTGAAAAAAACGGAATAGCAATTATAGCTGGATTCATATATACAACTAACTCTAAAGTTGGCTGGATGGAGTGGATAGTTTCTAATTCAGAATATAGAGAAGATGACAGAAAACAAGCTAGTGAATTGCTGGTTTCTGGTTTAGAGCATGTTGCTAAGATTAGTGGATGTGAAATAATATTAAGCGTAGGAAGAAACAAAGGTTTAATGCAAACGCATAGAAATTTAGGATATACAGTAGATAAAGATCCTTCTTATGAAATATCAAAAAAAATAGTATAAAATGGCAGTAGCAGCAGCAATAATAGCAGGATCTGTAGCAGTGGCAGGCTCAGCAGTAGGCGCAATAAGCGCACACCAAGGCAAACAAAGAGCTAAAGGTGAGAAGTTTAGAGCTCAAAACGAATTAGCTGAATTAGAGGCTAATAGACAAGACGTTATAAATCCTTACGAAGGCGTAACAGATTTATCAGCTATGATTTCTGATGTCAGCGGTATGGCTTCAAATCCATTTGCAAATCTTGCAGTGTCAACAGCTGCGGCTGAAATGCAAATAGAAGAAGCTGATATAGCTTTAGCTAATACCCTTGATACTCTTAGAGCTACTGGGGCTAGTGCTGGTGGAGCAACCGCTTTAGCTAGAATGGCATTAGAAAGTAAAAAAGGTGTTTCTGCTAGTATTGAACAACAAGAGGCTCAAAATCAAGAAATGCGAGCTAGCGGCGAACAAAGACTTCAAGGTATAGAAATGAACGAAGCTAAAAGAGTTCAAAATTCTAATCTAAGTCAAGCTGAAAAGGTTCAAAAAGCTGGAGTTGAAGGTTCTATTTATGAGTTTGAAACTCAAGAAAGCAGAGACGAGCAGCAATTAAATAGAAAACAAGGACAAATAAATAATGCTGAAAAAGCTATACAAGGTGCTAACGCTGCTAAAGCTGGAGCTATAAACGCTGGGATTAGTGCTGTAGGTAATATAGCTGGAGGATTTTTTAGCCGATAATAAGCAAATTTAAAAATATCAACATATATAATGGCTGAAAATAATAATTTTACTGTAATAAACAAGCAAGCTGACCAAATATGGAGTGATGCTGCCTATGGCGTTGTTGAAGAAACTTCTAAAACAATAAGCAAAGCAAAGGCATCTATGTCACAGTCTCAAAGAGAGGCGGCTCAAGTTCAAAGAGATGTTTCTGCTAGGTTTTTTAAAGACACTGAAGCTACTTTAGCACAAACTCAAAAAGGTAGTATAAGAAATCCAGCACTGTCTGAATTAGGTAATGATATAATTTGGGGTATATACCACACTACTACTGCTCTTGAAAATTCTAAAGATAGAAAAGAATCAAAAGATGCTAGTGTGCAATTGAGTTCTTTAAACAAATCTTTATCTGAATTATACAAAGTTATAGAATTAGGTAAAGAAAACGATCCTTTATTTTTGTTAGAATATTTTGGTAGAGATGGTATGAAATTTCCAGGTCAACCAGGAGGTATGGCTTTAGTAGGTGGCGAAACGCCTATCTGGAACAAAACTATGGTTATAAGAAATGGTTTAGATGGTGAAAATTCTAAAGAAACTTATTACATAGGAGAAGACGACGAAATTAGATTAAAGTATACAGGTAAAATATTAGATGGAAAGACAGTGGATAAATCTGCTTTACAGTGGCTAGCTTATGACCCGGGTATTATATTAGATTTAAAAAGTGAAAACGTGAAGATGCTTCAACAGCCTAGTGCTTTAGATGCAAAAGGAGAACCTGTTTCTATATTAGACAAAAGCTTACAATACAACGATGCTTATTTATTATTAGATAAAGCGTATCAGCAAGTATCAGATGATGGTAAAACTCAAACGGAATTCATACCAGCTAACATGCCAAAAATAGTTCAGTCTATTAAGCCAAAAATGAAAGCAAAAGCTAACGCTTTACTTGCTGACTATACAGCAGCCAACGTGGTATGGAGAAATGTATTTAATAAAGAGGAAGATCTTAAATTTACAGTAGCTCCTAACGGAAATAACGTAAATGAAAAACAACAAGCTGAGTTTCAAAAGCTTATGTTTGAAAGTGTTAAACCTTTATTGCCAACAGTAGCAGTGGGTGCAACTACAGAAGTAGTTAAAGAAGAAGTACAACCTGAGATGGTTGAAGAAGAAGTATTAACAGCAGATCAATTTAATTAGTATGTACATATTTAAAGGCAAAAAACTAACTAAAGAACAAGCGGAAAAAATTGCTGCTGAAACAGACAGAGATCTTACAACTTTCTTGAACGATAATCCAGAAATAGAAGAAGATCCAGATTTTGGACCTCAAGAAGAGTCGGGAAAGACATCAATCATTGCGGATCAAAATGCCCCTGCAATGATAGGAAGTACGGCATTGCAATTGGAAGATGGTTCTTCGGGATTAACCGCTTATAAAGATCTTACTGACGAGCAAAAGAAACAACTAAATAAGCAGAAAAAAGTAGATTTAGGAAACTCTCCAGAAGAAATAGCTAAACGAAGAAAAATAAGTAGAGCTGAACAGGCTGACATATTAAGTACTGATATAGAACTTGATGAGGTTATAGTTAGACCTGAAGAAGCAGAGGTTGCTGAGTTAGCTGGTTCTAATTTGTTTGCTGGTAACAGTCAATTAGAGCAAGTTGCATTTTACAACAGTATAGAACCGTATGCTAAAAGCAGAGGACTTGGTCTTCCTGAGCTAGATTATTATAAAGATGCTATTGGAACAACTGAAGGTCCTGATTTTGATAATGATGAAGATATTTGGGATCGTTTTGATTCAAGAATGGACGAAAGTCCTGATAATTTACTTGTAACTAGAGGACAAGATCAACCAGAAAATGCAGTTAGCGTTGATTTAATTCAAGCTAGACAAAGGCATATAGGTAACATAACTGAAGAAGAATTAAAAATACAATTAAATTCTAATAGCCAAGAAGAGTTAAATTCTAAGGTAAAAAAAGAAGGATTAAAACATCTTAGTGATGATGAGAAAAATAGTTTAAAAAAGTTTAAAAGACCAGACGATAAACAGTTATATGATCCTTTTTCAGGTAATGTTTATGATTATGATAAAGAAAATCCTGGCAAATCAAATGCGCCTGCGGAAGTTATTGAAATTAATGAAAATGCGTTAGAGAAAGCCGCTACAACTGAATTAAAAGATCTTGAATCACAACTAACTAAATCTTATTATAAAACAGTTGCTGTAGCAAAAGATTTTACAGATTATTTCAAAAGCAATGAATTATTTGATTTTGAAAATAGTGTGCTTTCAGTTGGTAGAGCTTTTGAGGATATTAGAGAATTGTTTGGGGACACTTCAGCCATGGGCAATACATTGGAATACATAGAAGATATTGCTAAAACAGGTGTAATACCTGAAGAAATAAGTAAACTCCCTGGAGATCATCCTTTTGCTAAAGCTTTTAACGATGCTTTGGTTGAATACGTGACCTTAAATAAGGCTATACTTTTAAATAAAAATCCTTTAGAAGAAGAAAAAGATGGATTTGGTATTGGAGCTTGGAATGCTTTAGTTAGAAGTGCGGGTTTAGAAGACACTAAATCCAGTGCAGCAACTCAAGAGGAAGAGATGACTGTTTTTAACAACGTCATGCAAGACGCTGGTTATAAAAACTTTAATCAAAAAGCTGTAAACGAAGCACTAAAACCTAATTTAGCTAACGCTGTTGGTGGTGGAGTTGTTGATCTTAGCATTTTTGCGGCTCAAGTTGCTGGAACTAAAAAAGTCCCAGGAGTTGCTCAAATGACAAAAGGAATAAACACTGTTGCAGGGCTATTTAAAAGCACTAAACTAGCTAGAAATAGTAGGTTGTTTAGAAACAGCATAGATAATATCGCGGGAGGGTCTGATGAGGCTGTTGTTTTTCTTGTTTCAGACCAATTGAAAGCTGGTTTAGGACTTAGAAGAGAGCCTACTGCTGAAGAAAATTACGCTACAGCTACTTTTGGTTTTTCTTTAAAATTTGGATCAAGTTTAGCGGGGAAACTTTTACAAAGATTTCCAGCTAAAACTATTCTTAGTCCTGCTCTTGCTCAATTAAGCAAAGCTCAA
>Ga0070723_10000487_pt1 | contig 10429 bp, 10 predicted proteins | sample tdAd002_FD_67277 | JGI IMG/M metagenome (GOLD analysis project Ga0070723, IMG submission 67277) | Marine sediment microbial communities from the Atlantic coast under amendment with organic carbon and nitrate - tdAd00.2 | ecosystem: Environmental > Aquatic > Marine > Coastal > Sediment | place...
CGACATCGAAGGCAATCGCCCCGCCGAGGAGTCCTACATCTATAACAACAAGGGCTGCAAAGGTAAGGAAGTTGGATACGTGACATCGGCCATGTGGTCACCGGCTGTCAAGGCCAACATTGCACTGGCCATGATCAAGACCAAACACCTCGAGGACGACCTTTGGGCTGAGATCTATTACGCCAAGGAGCTGCGCCAGTACAATCGTGTCGCGAAATGCACAGTCAAGACCAAGCCATTCTGGACACCGCCCAGGGCACGCGCGACGCCACCCTCGGACTTCTGAACTGCCCAAGCTGCTCAATCCATGCGCAGTTTGTCCAGGTAGGCTGATATCAGTTGTTTCTGCAGCTCCACCGGCAACATTTCGGGGTGCAACAAACTCAATTGGCTGATTCCCGCCGAGTACGCCCAGATCGCGATTGCCTCAAAATCAATATCAAGCTCACCGCGAATCTCGCCTGCCTGCTGGGCATCCTGTAATAACTGCGTGATCATCGCCTGCCAGCCGTCGATCAGCTCAGCGTAGGTATCAGCAAAGGTTGCCTGTAAAGCGGCCTTGTAAAGGAAAGTCAGCCAGACAATCCAGTCATCCCGGGACGACTCATTGATAATCGCGTCGTCGCACAAGAGATGTTCAAGAGCCTTGAGTCCGGAATACCGTTTGACATAGGCGTTAATTCGACTTGCCTGTCGTTCGGTCGAGTGACGAACGGCATGCATAAGCAATTCGTCTTTGGAATTGAAATAGTGGAACAGTGAGCCGTAGGACAGGCCGGCCTCGGTGGCTACTGCCCGCATCGTCACGCCTTCCAAACCCTGCCGCGCGACCAACCTCATAGTCGCTGCAGCGAATTTCTCGCGCTGGAGGTCATGATCTACGATTTTCGGCATAGGTATTTTCCCTCACCCCCTGTGGTTGCCCACATTGACGCCCAATAGTGTACATGTATTATATCGATCAGTTGATATAAATAAAACACATGTGCGGCTTGGAAAGTGTGCGATGAGAGCATTCAACCAAAATCAGGAACACACCCGGTACGACTCGATAATAATAGGTGCAGGACATAACGGGCTGGTTTGCGCCGCCTACCTTTCACGAGGTGGCCAAAAGGTACTTGTTCTCGAAGCATCGAGTACGCCTGGCGGGCTCGCGGCGAGTCGCGAGTTTCATCCCGGCTTTCATACTTCGGTCGCACATTCTGTCAGCCACTTCTCACAAAAGGTCTGTGACGATCTCAAGCTGACTTCATATGGCTATGCACCAACACAGGGAGTGCTGGCCACGATCGGACTCGGCACCGACCAGCATCATGTCGTCTTACGCGACGGTGAACTGAGCGGAGTCAGCGAAAACGATGTGAATGCCTACCAGGACTATTGCAGGCTCATGCACCGTTTCGCCGCTGTATTGAAACCGTTCTGGCTAAAAACGATGCCGCGTGTTGGCGCTACCGGCATGTCCGACCTGATGACGCTAGGCCGTTTGGGCCTGAGCCTTCGAATGCTGGGCAAGAAGGACATGCGGGAGTTCATGCGCATTGCCGCTCTGCCGGCACGTGACCTGGTCGATGAATATTTCGACGATGACATCTTGAAAGCAATGTTGTGTTGGGATGGGCTGATTGGCGCAAAAATGGCGCCGCGCTCACCCAACAGTGCAGTACTCGCAATGCTGTACCGACTGTCCGGGGAGTCCCAGGGGGCGCACGCGGTTCCAGTTGGCGGCGTCAACGGTTTGATGGCTGCCCTTGCTGCATCGGCCGCCGCATCGGGTGCCGAAATCAGATGCGAGACAAGAGTTGATCGCATACTCGTCGCCGGTAGTAGTGACGGCCTGCTGGCGCAAGGTGTGCGACTGGATGACGGTGAGATTATCGAGGCTGATCGCGTTATCTCGGCAACTGACCCGCAAAGAACCTTCCTGAACCTCGTAGGTGTCGAGCACCTCGAGATAGGCTTCACCAACCGGATTCGGCGACTGCGTTGTGACGGCTTCGTGGCGAAGTTGCATCTCGCTCTGAACGGTCTGCCGGAGTTTGAAGGACTCGAACAGCCCGGCGGCCGCATGATCATTGCGCCCGACATGGACGCCATCGAATTCGCCTATGACCATGCCAAGTACAGCGAGTTGCCCGAATCGCCGGTCATGGAAATAGTCATTCCAAGTGTGCACGACGCCTCACTCGCACCCGCCGGCCAGCATGTGCTGTCGGCACACGTTATGTACGTGCCCTATGACCTGAAGGGCGGCTGGACTGACGACGCGCGCAGCCAGATGTGTGAACGCGCCATCGACAGAGTCGCGCAGTACGCACCGCGAATTCGAGAGCAGGTCCTGCACAAGGAATTCCTGACGCCGGCCGATCTCGAGCAACGTTGCAACGTGACCGGTGGCCACTGGCATCACACCGAATTTTCGATGGATCAGCTGCTCATGATGCGCCCGACGTATGAGGCTGCGCAGTACGGCACGCCGATACCGGGCCTGTACCTGTGCGGCGCGGGTTGTCATCCGGGAGGTGACATCACGGGCGCCGCCGGGCACAACGCCGCACACGAGATATTACGATGAAGAACTACGACGCCATCATCATCGGTGCGGGCCACAATGGCCTGACCAACGCCGCCTACCTCGCCAAAGCCGGACTCGACGTCGTTCTGCTCGAGAAAAATGACTTTATCGGCGGCGCGTCCTGTACCCAGGAGTCTCACGAGGGCTGGAAGTATTCGAGTTACTCCTATGTCTGCAGCATGATGCGGCAAGCGATCCATCGCGACCTCGACCTCGCCCGACACGGCCTGCTGATCGTGCCCTACCTCGGCACCGTCAACTTCGGCGATGGCGATGAGAGACTTCTGGCGTATGAAGACGGGGAATCGATGAACCTCGAGCTGAAACGTCACTCACCACGTGACGCGGATGCGATGCACCGTTTCCAGGCAGACCTCACCCGCTATGCCCAGCTCATCCGCAAGACACTGATGCGCACCCCGCCCGACCCCACCTCGTTTCGGCCGCGCGACATCATGGAACTGCTGTTTCTGGCGAAGCTGATGTGGAACCTCGGCGAGAGGGAAATCTACGAGTACGTTCGCTTTTTCACCATGAGCGCAGCGGAATTCCTTGATGAATATTTCGAAAGCGACCTGGTCAAGGCTGCGATGGCCAGCGCAGGCATTATCGGTACGGCGCTCGGCGTGTACTCGCCAGGTTCTTCGTACATATTGCTGCACCATGTGATGGGTGATGTCGATGGCAATATCAGTGCATGGGGCCTGCCGCGCGGCGGTATGGGCGCCATATCCGATTCGCTGGCAGGCGCGATGCGGCAGCACGGTGGCGAGCTTCGCACCAATGCCGGTGTGCAGAAGATACTTGTTGAAAATCGTAAGGCGGTTGGCGTCGTTCTGGAAAACGGTGATGAAATCAGGGCACGCATCGTTGTCTCAAACCTGGACGCGAAACGCACGTTCACAAACATTATCGACGAGAACGACCTGCCGGACGGCATCTACGAGAAAGCCAGCAATTTCAAGATTCGTGGCTCGTCGGGCAAGGTCAATATCGCGTTGTCGCGTCTGCCAGAATTTACAGGGTTGCCGGACAACCGATACATCAATCGCGGTGGCCAGGGCTTTACAGGGTCCCTGGAAACCATGGAGCGAGCTTACGACAGCTGGAAGCACAAGCGCTTCTCCGAAGATCCATTCGTCGAATCGGTGATCCCGTCAGCGTGGGATCCGACGGTCGCACCACCCGGCCAACACTGGATGTCGAACTTCGTGCAGTACTGCCCGCCCGAACTGACCACCGGGCAATGGACGGCAGATGATCGTGACAAATTCGGCCAGGCCGTCATCGACAAGATCGCGCGCTACAGCCCGGGCTTCAAGGACCTGATTGTGGACGTAGACGTTCATACGCCGTACGACATGCAACAGGACATCGGCCTGACCGAAGGCAATATTTTCCAGGGCGAACTCACCATCGATCAACTGCTCTTCAATCGCCCGTTTCCCGGTTATGCGCAATATCGCATGCCCGTCAGGAATCTCTACATGTGCGGCTCTTCGACACACCCGGGCGGCGGTGTCTCCTCGGTATGTGGCGCAAATGCGGCACGTGAAATTCTCATGGATCTTCGCTGTACGAACACCGTGCCCGAAGACGATTTCTACGATGAATAAGCTATGACTACGACCGACCCTTACGCCGGCGAACGCCTGAAACTGTCACCTTTCTACCCCAGGGCCAGGGAACTCAATATTCGTGACGCCTGGTCCGCGTGGAACGGCTACAAGTTTGCCGAGTACTACTACGATGCGGCGTACGAGTATTTCTGCGTTCGCAATCAGTGCGCGACTTACGATATCTGTCCGATGCAGAAGTACGAAATCAAGGGACGCGACGCCGAAGCGATGCTCAACCGCATGGTCACCAGGGACGTGCGGAAAATCGGACTCAACCGCGTCGCCTATTGCCTGTGGTGCACCGATGACGGGCGCATGGTCGACGATGGCACGATATTCAGGTTGTCCGACGACGAGTTCATGCTGACTTGCGGCAGCCCCTGCGGCGCCTGGCTCGAAAAAAGCACATTCGGTTTCGAAGATGTGTCCGTCACGGACGTGACCGATGCAATTGCGGCGCTGTCGCTGCAGGGACCGACCTCGTGTGCCACGTTGAAGAAAATGGGTCTGGACGGCATCGATACGCTCAAGCCATTCAGCATCATGCACTTCCCTTACCATGGCGACATGCTCATGGTGTCACGTACGGGCTTCACCGGGGACCTGGGTTATGAACTCTGGATCGAGGCCGGACTTGCGCTCGAAATGTGGGACGAACTTTACGCCGCGGGCGAGGACTACGGCATCCAGCCATTCGGCGAGGAAGCAACCAATATGACCAGGCTCGAGGCGGGGTTCATCATGCCCGGGATGGAATTCAACGAAGCGCTAAAGACCGTCAACTTCGAACATGACCAGACACCGTTCGAACTGGGCCTCGGCTGGCTGGTCGATTTTGACAAGCCCCACTTCAATGGTCGCCTCGCCTTACTGAATGAGAAACTACGCGGGTCCAGGTACACACTGGCGAAGCTCGATATCGAGGGCAACAGGCCCGCAGATGGCTCATACATATACAAGAACAAGCGCTGCACGAAAAATATCGGCTATGTCACATCCGCTATGTGGTCGCCAGCCGTAAAGGCCAACATCGCCCTGGCCATGATCGAGACGAAACACATCGATGGCGAGCTTTGGGCTGAGATCTACTACGAGAAGGAATTGCGACATTACAGCCGGGTCGCGAGGTGCATACGCAAGACCAAACCGTTCTGGGCGCCGTCCCGGGCCCGGGCTACCCCGCCAGCTGACTATTAGACATCTTCCCAGCAAATAAATACCGGATCGCAGATATTCGCGTATACGGCCTGGTGAATCGAATCGCCCGGCTGTTCAGCCGCCCGAATTTTTTCCACCGCTCGATCGCATTGCTCACGATCTGAGAATGACATGATGAAGAAATACTCGTGGTCACGCTCGTCGTCGGTATCCATGACCGGATGACGCTGCCGGCGGCCAACCGCCCCGGTTGATTCGAGTAATCCCAGTCCCTGCATGTGCGACGAAAACTCGGCGAGTTTGTTGCTGAACTCGTCCACCGTGGCCGGTGGCTCGAGGTTGAAGCACGTCAGCATATGAAACATGCCTGGTTCTATGAACGCTTCAACCAGGATGGGGTTTCATAGACTTCAACAACGACTTCGTCACCGGCATTGATTGTCCCTGCTGCCTCGATGACGCCGACAATGCCGCGCGTGAGCTTGGCGGCCTTGGAGAATGTCGTTGACTCGAGCTTTTTGCCAGAGCGAGTCGTGTGGGTTTCCGCCAATTTCTTACCCATGTCGTGACACGGCGGATTGAATTCCTCGACCATGAGCTCGGCACCCGATGGGAACTTGAGTAGTGTGCCTTTAGGCAAACGCGACAACTGCCCGACGCCCTCGATACAGAGATTGGCGCCCAGTTCCGTGGCAGTCAGCGGTTCCACCAGGTCCATGGCCTCGTCGATCTCGGCAAGCTCCTCAACCGAAACCGCCGACCATTGCCGTTCGTTGCGGCGTATTGTACCTTCGGGTTGCTTGTCTCCGGCCCACGTGCCGCGCTTGTACGAGCGGTGCCGGTCACCAACAATACCCTCCAGTTCGACCTCGATGCTGGGGTGTTTTTCCTTACTAAAGTCGTCACGGGAACCGGAATGAACCGATACAACCCGGGCTTCTATCGTCTCTGTCATGATTTTGTCACCATACCATGTATACTCAAATGGCCAATCTCGGGGGGCTCGTGGGCGCTACAGAATTTGTCGAAAGCTATATTGATGCGTGGAACCACCTCGACGCAGAGGCGGTTGCGGACCACCTTGCGGCTAACGGAACCTATATCGACGTGCCGGAAAACGCCCAGCGTACGCATGACGAACTTATCGTCAGCCTCACGGATTTCTTTTCGACCTACCGGCATCGCTATGAACTGATCGGTGAAATTCTGCAGGGCAAGAATACTGTGGCCTATCAATACCGAATGCAGCCTGTTAGCAACACAGAGCCCGCAGATATCATTTTCGGCGCAGACTTTATCACCTTACGCGGCGATACCGCGGTCATGATTACCGACTACTACGATCTTCCGGGTCAGGAACGAAGCCCCGAGATTGCTCGTGTAACGGCCCGGGTCGAGGGTAATCACAAGTACGCGAAATCCGGATTGAACGAGCGCCAGCTCCATGATTACAAGAACAGGCTGGCCAGCATCATGCAGACCGAGCAGGTGTTTTTGCAGCCGGACCTGACCTTGCCAAAACTCGCTCAGCAGGTTGGTTGCTCTGTCAATCATCTGTCACAAGTCATAAACGCCGGTTGTGGCATGAGCTTTTTCGATTATCTAAACCATTTCAGGATCGAACATGCCAAGCAGCTGTTGACGAAGTCCAACGGCCAGGGTGGTGCAGTTCTGAATGTCGCTTTTTCCGTCGGCTTCAACTCGAATTCAGCGTTTTATGCAGCGTTCAAGAAGTGCGTAGGACAGACGCCAGCCCAATTTCGCCGGCTGCAGCTAAAGAAACACCACTAGCGAGTCCCGGGACACTCCCTGGCTTCACCCTGCGACTCCGGAATTTGCGGCAAGTCGTCGGCATCGGCAACAGGCTCTGACCAGTCATCCCCCCAGATACACTCCCAGTAATAGCTGCGCCGAAAATAGTACTCCCATGCTGCCTGGCGGCGTTGAAAAAATGGCACGCCATAAAGGCGTTGCATCGCTTCCAGCTCGCGGGAGTAACGTAACGGGCCCGCGTCGATCGCGTCGTGTCCCATCTCAAGGATGATGTTCGCAATCTGCTCTTTCGCCGCCCGATCATCACCTGCGATAGGAATCGTCACGGGACCACCGACGACACCCGGGTCATCAATGACGTAACTCGCTTGCAGCGCAAACGTTTTCAGCACCCGCGCGCCCGGGTTCCATTGCTGGATCATCTCTGCGCTGGAGGTCTCGACCATAGGCACGTAGTAGCCATCCTCGCCCTGTTCATTCGGAAATGAAATGTCGATAACGATCTTGTCGTCGAGCGAACCGAGATTTTGCGCGACCGTCTCCATCGCCGGCCAGGGCACCGCGAGAATGACAATGTCCCCTGCCTGCGCCGCATCGCGTTGCGTGGTCGCTCTCGAAGCCGCACCTGTAAGCTCAACAACCGCCTGCGCTTTGTCGCCTTCTGGTTCACGCGAGCCGTAGACGACGGTATAGCCGAGCTCCACAAATTTCGGGCCCAATGAATCACCCATGTCTCCAGTGCCGATGATCGCAACGACAGGTTTTGACCCAGCCGCGTGGACGATGCCGGCCAAAGTTCCCAGGAGAACGACAATCAGGAAGGTTTGTAGTTTCATGGTTCTTTCTCCAACGTCCAAGCCTGTAGGCATGGATTCCAGTTCGCAATGCGCGTCAGTATGATCCGCGAATGATTGCACGTTTCGCGATGATGGACGAGGCAAAGCTGCACAAGCTGCAGCAGGCCGTCAAATGGACGGTTTACATTCTGCTCATCGTCAACTTCCTGTTCTATTTCCTCGAGGACCTCGAGCGCGCCAGGCATGTGTTGCACGAGGGCTCATCGTTATTCGACATGACGAAGGAGTTTTCGACCAGCATCGATGAATCGGCATGGTTCATCCTGCTGTTCATGTTCGAGCTCGAGACCTACGTCCTCGAAGACGAGGAGTGGACAGGTTGGGTTTCACACGTCATTCGCGGTGCGCGAATAGCCTGCTACGTGATGCTGGCACATACGATCCTCGCGTACTCGGACACAGTCATCGACTTGAACGCAACGCAACCCATCGAGGGCGCCACGTCATTGTGTGACGTCGTTGATGAGGAAATTTCTTACGTCTACAACCTCGAATACACCGAGATAACCGGAGAAACCTGCGCCGACCTGTCGACAGCGCAGCAATACTACCGTGTGGCGGACGATCCGGTCGTGACCGACCTTGCCGGCCTTAATCTCGAACGAGACCTGGCCGCTGTTGATCTTGCCGAGGCCGTCATCTGGTTGCTGATCCTGTTTGCAATTGAAATTGTCGTGCGCATGCAAAGTCGCGGCATCACGGGTGGCAAGTTGATGTCGACCCTGAACCGAATTAAGTTCCTGATGTACGCGACCTTGATTGCTTTCGGCATCTACTGGGCCTGGCTCGATCACTGGCTGTACTTGTGGGATGAGCTGCTCTGGATCGGCGGTTTCGCAGCCATTGAAATGAATGTCAGCGAGTGGCGCGAGGAACTCATTGAAAAAGAGGAAACGACATGATGAAAGGACATTGTGAATGTGGCCGGGTTGAGTTCGAAGCTGGCGGGGAGATTGAAGATTTCAGTCATTGTCACTGCTCCCAGTGCCGGCGATTACACGGGGCGGCCTACGCCACGTTTGCCGGTGTAGCGCGCGACAAGTTTCGCTTCGTGTCGGGCGAGAAGGCAGTCACCAGCTATGACTCGTCAAAGACTCATCAGCGACTATTCTGTTCAGTTTGCGGTTCCAACATTTTCGTCGCGCTGGATACAGAGCCGAACACGCTGTATGTCAGCATGAGTGCGATTGATGGCGATCCACCTCGTCCGCCGGGATATCACATCTTCGTCGGATCGAAAGCGCCCTGGCATGAAATTACGGACGATCTTCCGCAGCACCAGGAGTTTCCACCTGAATAAGTGAAACAAACTGATCAAAAACAGGAACATACGGGTTCTTATTACGCCGCGACGGCTAACGAAGCGACCGCCTACCCTGTGCTTGAGGGCGCCAAATCGGCGGATGTTTGTGTTGTTGGGGCCGGTTTCACCGGCGTTGCCACTGCCCTGACGCTCGCGGAGCGCGGCTATTCGGTCGCGCTGATCGAGGCCAATCGAATCGGCTGGGGTGCATCCGGCCGCAACGGTGGGCAAATCATCAATGGCATGAAGAGTCTCGCCAAGTTGCGTAAAAAGCACGGTGACGGGATTGCCGACATGCTTTGGGATTTGCGCTGGCGGGGTAACGAAATCATTTATGACCGCATCGAGAGGTACGGCATCGAATGTGACCTGAAAAGCGGTTTTGTCGACGTTGCGCCGAAGCTGTCGCAAGTCGCCGGATTTGACGCGGAGGCCGAAGAAAGAGCACGACGAGGCTTCCCATACCCCTATGAAGTATGGGACCGCGACCAGACGTGCGAAATGCTTGGTACCGAGGCATACCACGGGGGATTCGCCTGCTTTCGTGACGGCCACGTACACCCGCTAAACCTTTGTATCGGTGAAGCCCGGGCGGCCCATGATCTTGGCGTACAAATCTTCGAACAATCTCCGGTCACCGGCATCGAACATGGCAAGCGCCCAAAGGTAAAAACGGCTAACGGCCACGTCGAAGCCGATTCAGTCGTACTGGCGGGCAATGCCTACAGCCGCCTGGAACCGAAGCATCTCTCGAATCTCGTATTCCCCGCAGGCAGTTACATCATCGCAACCGAGCCATTGTCCGAAGACATTGTCAATGAGATCAACCCGCGCGATGTTGCCGTCTGCGACGTCAATGAAGTCGTTGACTACTATCGCCTGTCGGCCGACAAGCGAATGCTCTTCGGCGGCGCCTGCAATTACTCGGGGCGTGACCCCAGGAGCATCAAGTCCTATATCCTGCCGCGTATGCTGAAGGTCTATCCGAAACTCAAAGGCGTGCGCATAGAGTATGAGTGGGGCGGCTTTGTCGGGATCGTTCTGAATCGCGTAATTGCCGCCGGCCGAATCAACGACAACGTCTATTACTCGCAAGGCTATTCCGGCCATGGCGTGTGCGCGACGCATGTCATGGGCGAGA
>Ga0070723_10000492_pt1 | contig 10382 bp, 7 predicted proteins | sample tdAd002_FD_67277 | JGI IMG/M metagenome (GOLD analysis project Ga0070723, IMG submission 67277) | Marine sediment microbial communities from the Atlantic coast under amendment with organic carbon and nitrate - tdAd00.2 | ecosystem: Environmental > Aquatic > Marine > Coastal > Sediment | place...
GAGAAGCACCCGTTGACATATTCCGTCGGTGCTGGATGCCATCAACTTGTACGGTCCTCCGCCGTTGGACCCGGTACCTTCAAGAAACGTGAAAGCCGGAAATGGCGATGTAGAGGTAAGGCATGGATCATCCTCGCTCGGTGGATCTTCCCCGACCGAACAATGCGGGTGATTGCCGTTGTGTTTACCTGCGCAATGAGCAGTAGCCACATTTGTAGGCGCAGCTACAGATAGCAACAAAAGCGCCGTAACTAAGCCCAAGCACGCTATGACAGATTTTGGCTTGTTCATAATCCCTACCTCGCGAATCGAATGCCTTCGACAAATTTCGGCTTTTTGCCAGTTTGTTACACAAACAGATTTGCCGCTTTTGCGTTATCTGCCGGAAATACCTACCAGACCAGAGTATTCATTCGGAGCGATGATGGTGGTTATCAGGATTGCGACAGAATCTTTCGATATCGCGACAGCTTCGCTCGATAGGCCGACAAGACTTTTCGATAACCCGACATGAGGACTTAACTCAGGTGTCCACGAAACGTAGGCAAGACCATTGGGTCACAAACGGTCGTTCAGACCCATATTAGCCGAATGTCCGCTTTTGCCAGAAGCAACCATTGTGTACGCTATTGATTGCCTAACAGACTAATAGCGCAGGGATTGGCGCGATTCCCACTCCCGGAGGGGTCATGTATATTTTCGTAACCGCGGTTTCCGTTGCCCTGGTGGTTTCTTTCCTCTGCTCGATCTTCGAGTCCGTACTCCTTTCTATAAGACCGGCCCAGGTCGAATTCCTTGTCAGTGCGGGACGCCGGTCCGGGCACCTCCTGAAAAGCTTCACACAAAGGATCGACGTGCCCATCGCCGCCATCCTGATTGTCAACACTATCGCGCATACGGTCGGTGCGACCGTGGCCGGTGCAAGTTATGTGGAAGTATTCAGCGAGCAGTCGTTATGGATATTCTCTGCAACCTTCACCTTTGCTGTCCTGCTGTTCACCGAAATTATTCCAAAGACCCTCGGTGTGACCTATGCCAATGTGCTGGCGACACCGGTCGCACATTCCATCCATTGGCTGACTGTGGTCCTCGGCCCGCTCGTCACATTGGCGAGCAAAGTCTCGCGAGGGATACGAGGATCGAAAGAAATCCAGGCAACATCGATCGAGGAAATCCGGCTCATGACCGCAATCGGTCGACAGGAGGGCGTCGTTGGTGCGCGCACCGCAGGCATCATCGTGGGCGCGACACGACTGCACCAGCTTCGGGCGGCCGACGTCCTCGTGCCACGGCGGCAAGTGGTGGCCATCAGTAAAGAACAAAGCCCCGACGAGATCAGGAGCACGATCCGGCAATCCGGGCACAGCCGTTTTCCATTCACGCCGACAGGCCAGCTCGACGACGTCTCTGGCGTGGTCCTCGCAAAAGAATTCATGCTTGCGTTACTGGACCATCCCAATGTCATCGACTGGCCGACGCTAACGCGTGAGCCGCTCATCATTCCGGAGACGAAGCCGCTAAATAGTCTGTTGCAGGCATTTAGATCCGAGCGACAGCATATGGCGATCGTCGTCGATGAATATGGAGGCACCGAGGGCATCGTGACGCTCGAAGACGTGCTCGAGGAACTCGTGGGAGAAATCATTGACGAGAGCGACCGACCAATTGAAGATATCTGGCCGCAAAAGGATGGTGCTGTGCATGCACTGTCGACAGTCGAGTTATTGAAGTTGACCAGGTACCTCGGTATTCCCTGGTACCCGGACGTCGACGTTCACACGCTCAGCGGCTTGCTCTCCTCGCAGCTCGAGTGTATTCCTCGAAAAGGCGATGCGATTACCTGGAACGGGTACCGGATAGAAGTGCTCTCCGCCACCGAGACCAGGGCGGAGGTCGTCAGGCTCAAGCGCTTACCTGGAGGTACGGCGCCAGAAGAATGAAGGAAATGACAAGGCCGGCCCCTTTTAGGGGACCGGCGTATTTTTTTGGTAGCGGGGGCGTGATTTGCACTGTTCCGACAATCCGGACACAGATTCAGCTCAAATAGCATCGCCCAGTGCCCACATAGGACGGAGATTGGGTCTACCGCAAGTCGTGTCGCTCGATGTTAGAATCCACAAAAATACCTCGCGGACTAAGAATAGAAAATGACAGTTGAAATTGTTGATACTTTTCCGCACGCGGTTAATGAAATTGAATTTGAACGCATTCCGCTCAGTGATAGCGTGAATTTGTCGTGCCGCTACTGGCTTCCGGAAGATGCCGACAAGAATCCTGTTCCTGCCATCCTTGAATACATTCCCTACTGTACCCGCGACGGAACCGCAGCCCGAGATGAATCGATGCATCCATACTTTGCTGGCCACGGATATGCCGCTGTACGTGTTGACATGCGTGGTAGTGGCGAGTCCGAAGGTGTGCTACTGGATGAGTACCTGAAGCTTGAACAGGATGATGCGCTGGAAGCGATTGCCTGGATCGCGGCACAACCCTGGTGTGATGGCAATGTAGGGATGATGGGCAAGTCGTGGGGTGGTTTCAATGGCCTGCAGGTGGCCGCCCGTCGCCCCCCGGCCCTCAAGTGCATTGTCACGGTTTTCTCGACCGAGGACCGCTACAACGGCGATTTGCATTATGTTGGCGGATGCATGTCCACCCAGAATCCGGAGTGGGCATTCGTGATGTTCCCTTGCATGGCGCGTCCGCCTGACCCTGCGTTGGTCGGCGAGTCCTGGCGCGACATGTGGCAGCAACGCCTTGATGCCATGGAGCCCTGGGTTATTCCCTGGGTTGAACATCAACGGCGGGACTCTTACTGGAAGCACGGTTCCGTCTGTGAAGATTTTTCCGATATTGAAGTTCCGGTTTACGCCATCGGTGGGTGGGCTGATCTGTACAGCAATGTAGTCCCGCGCTTATTGGCCGAATTGGATGCCCCAAGAAAAGGACTGATCGGTCCATGGGGCCACCAGTACATGCATCAGGCGACGCCTGGCCCCAGGATGGGTTTCATGGATGAGGCCTTACGTTGGTGGGACCATTGGTTGAAAGACGAGGATACCGGCTTGATGGACGAGCCCGCCTATCGGGTCTGGGTGCAGGATAGCGTTCCACCAACCAACTGCCATTTGGACCGACCCGGCTATTGGGCCAGTGAGTCCGGATGGCCGTCATCGAATGTCGAAGACTTCACCTTGTGTCTGAACGATGAAACACTGGACCAGGCGGCACTCACTGAAAATTGTGTATCAATCTGCTCGCTCCAGACAACGGGTCAATGCACTCCGTTTTTTGGCAGTAACGGCGATGGCGGCCCTGAAGACCCGTCCGACCAGCAGCCTGATGACACCGCATCCGCCTGTTTCGATGGTGCTGTATTGCAAGAGTCCCTGACCATACTGGGCGCTCCTACCGTCAACCTGGATGTAGCATCCGATCGGGAAAATGCGTTTGTCTGTGTTCGACTCAACGAAGTCTTGCCGAGCGGTGAGTCGCTGCAGGTCAGCTACGGTATTCTGAATCTAACCCACCGCGACAGCCACGAATCTCCGGAAGCATTGGTGCCCGGTCAACGCTACACCGTCCGTATTGAGCTAAACCATGTTGCCCACACATTCGCACCGGGCAGCCAAATACGCATCGCCATATCGACGGCTTTCTGGCCCATGGTATGGCCATCGCCTCGAGCCGCAACAGTTACTTTGTTTACCGGCGAAAGCACGCTGTGTTTGCCTGTCAGAAATCCGCAGCCATCGGATGTAGAGGCCCGACCACTGCCCCCGCCGCGCCACTCCCGGGTTCACCCCACGTCCACACTTGTTGAAGCCGAACCCGGATTTGTAGGATTTAAGGTTTGCGAGAACACCGGCATTCAGTCGTTCATTTTCCGATCGGACTCCGGAACCAGTCGCTTTGATCGCCATGGTTGGACAACGAGCGTTAAGCAAGATTATCAATATTACATTCACCCTGATGACCCGACGTCCGCCTGTGTGGATTTGGCCGCAACCCAGACATACAGCCGGGAAAACCAACTGGACGCCCGGATTGAGGCGCATCAGAAAATGACCTGCGATGAAACGCATTTCTTAATCGAGGTAACGCTCGATGTTTTCGATGGCGAAGAGCAGCTTTGTTCCCGGCAATGGAACGAGCGCATTGCACGCGACGGCATCTAGGATATGTCGCCCGGCAGTGGATGAAAGCAATTCCACGCCTGCTTGTCGCCTGAACTGACTCGAACGGGAAATGTCTCGCCGCAATCGGCCTGAACTCTTGGGCAGCGAGTGTGAAACTCGCAGCCGTTGGGCCGCTGCAGCAAGCTCGGCACCTCACCTGTCAGGTCGATCCGCTCGGGCACGGCATCCGGATCTGTACTCGGATTGGCGGCCAACAGGGCTGCAGTATAAGGATGCCGCGGTTGTTCAAAAACCCGCTCGGACAAACCTTGTTCCACAAATCTGCCGAGGTACATGATGGCCATCTGTTCGGCTACATGGCGCACGATATTGAGATTGTGCGTGATGATCATGATGCCCAGACCCAGTTCCTGTTGAAGTTCCGAGAGCAAATTCAAAACTTCGCCCTGAATGGACACGTCGAGCCCGGCCGTCGGCTCATCAGCAATTAACAAGTCGGGTTTTTGCGCCAATGCGCGAGCTAAACCTACTCGCCTTGCTTGCCCGCCACTCAGCTGGTGCGGATAGCGGTCTGCAAATTCGGTACTCAGGCCCACCATGGACAACAACTCCAGAGCCGAATGGTCCGGATCGTCTGTCAGGCCAGAGTGAATGCGAAAGGGCTCGGCCAACAAATTGCGTACGGTCATTCTGGGGCTCAACGAGCCCACTGGATCCTGGAACATCAGTGAGATACGCCTGCGATCCGGCTGTAGATACTGATCCTTGCCTTTGGACAGCAATTCGCCATCAAACTGAACTTCGCCGTCCAGAACGGGCGCCAGACCACACAGGGCCATTGCCAGCGTGGTCTTTCCCGAACCACTTTCCCCAACGATCGCAAGCGTCTCCCCCCGCTTGATGCCCAGCGAAACCCCGTGCACGACATCCACGTATGAACGGCGCTTGCTGTTGAACATCGAGCCCAAGCCGGCGCCGGCAGGATAGCGGACTCGCAGGTCGCTGACCTTCAGCAACTCGCTCATTGCCCTGCCACGTGACAGGCACTGCAGTGGTCGCCGCTATCCAGTATTGGTCGCTTACGCTTGCATACAGCGATGGACTCATCGCAGCGTGGTCGGAATATGCACCCGTCAGCAACATCCACCAGATCGGGCAGTGTTCCGACAATTACCGGCAGGTTGCCGCTAGCCCGCTCGATACGGGCCGGGTCACATTCCAGTAATTTTCGCGTATATGGGTGCCGCGGCTTGAGAAACACATCCCGTGTCGCGCCGTTTTCTACGACCTCACCCGCATACATAACCACGACCTCATCGCATAGTTCGGCGATTACACCGAGATGATGCGAGATAAACAGGATGGCGCAGCCAAAGTCCTGTTGCAGCTGTTGCAAGCGATGGATGATTTGGACCTCGAGTGTCGCATCGAGCGCGGTTGTCGGCTCGTCTGCGATTAACAACCCGGGTTCCGTCATCAGAGCCATGGCGATTGCCACACGCTGCCGCATGCCCCCTGAAAGATGATGCGGGTAGCGTTTGAGTTGTTCAACTGGATCCGCGATTCCCACACGCTCCAGCAATCGGGCCGCCCGCGCCAGCTTTTCCGACTTCGAACGACTGTCTCGATGCTGCACATCCGTTAACTGTCGGCCAATGGTCAGCACCGGGTTCAGGCTGGTCATCGGATCCTGGAACACCATAGAAATCTCGTCGCCACGCAATGCACGCATGGCTTCGGGTTCAAGGCCGAGTAGATCATGATGCCTGAACTTAATTGAGCCCCCGTCTATCTGCGCATTTGGCGCCAGCAGTCTGATGATGGTTGATATAAGCGTGGATTTTCCGCAGCCACTTTCACCGACAATGCCGACGATCCGGCCCGCCTGAATTTGCAAATTGACGTTACGCAACGCGCGCAGCCGACCACCGTCCGTGTGATAGCTCACCGAAAGATCCTTGATATCCAGTACGCACGCGCTCATTTCAGGCACCCCCACCCTTTTTTCGTAACTTCGGATCCAGAATGTCCCGCAGCGATTCACCAAAAAATGTGAAACCCAGTGTCACAAGGATTAACGGAATGCCACCGGCAACGATGGGCCACGGTGAATTGCGAATATACGAGTAGCCATCGTTGAGAATACTGCCCCAGCTTGGCGTTGGCGGGCTTACACCCAGGCCCAGGAAACTCAGGCCGGCCTCCATGGCGACCACGGTCGGCACATCCATGGAGGCCAGGATCAAGAGTGGTGCGGCAATGTTGGGCAAGATGTGGTTTCCCAAGATGCGTGCAGTCGACGCACCCATGGCTCGTTCAGCCAGGATGTAGTCCTGATCACGCAATGCCTGAGTCTGGGTACGAACAATGCGGGCATAGACTGGAATGGAAGTGACAATGATCACGCCAATCACCGTATTGAGCGATGGCCCGGTCAGCGCCACGATCGCAAGCGCAAACATGATCGTCGGGAAAGAACGCAGGGTGTCGAAGCAAACGACCAACATTCGATCGAGCCACGCTGGCCCGAATCCTGCCATCATTCCAAGCAACAGCCCGAAGGCCATCGATACGGAAATTGCTACCAGTGCGACTTTGAGTGCGATTCGCCCCCCGAGCAAAACTCGGGAGAGCACATCGCGTCCGAGCTGATCGGTGCCCAGCCAATGTTGCCATGAGGGGCTCTGCAGGCGGTTATAGACATCCACGTCCAATGGATCGTGCGGCGCCAGTTGCGAGGCGAAAACGCTGGCCAGCAAGACCACGACGACAATAATCAGACCCGTCATGCCCAGCGGGTCCTTTCTCAGGCCGGCGAATGTTTCTCGCAGGAACCCGCCCTTGATACTCATGAAGACCTGACACTGTCACGCAGACGAGGGTCGAGTGCCGCATTAATGATGTCCGAGACCAGCGTACTGAGCACAAAGAAGCCGGTGGTCACCAGCACCGAACCCATCACCACCGGGTAGTTACGAGTAATCACCGCCTCGTGCAGCAATTTGCCAATGCCGGGTCGTGAGAACACGATCTCTGCAAACAGCGCCCCGGACAGCATGCTGCCTATTCCCAGACCCAAAATAGTCACGGTCGGCAAGATGGCGATGCGCAGAGCGTAGTGAACAATGATGCTGCGTTCGGGCAAGCCAAATGCCCTCGCCGTGCGAATGTGATTTTCCTCCATCACCTCGAGCATCGAAGCGCGGACCAGGCGTGCGATATAGCCAACCCATCCGAGACCCAACGCAATTGCCGGCAGCACGAGGTGTCGGGCCTGGTCAGCGATATCCCCGCTGGCGCCAGCGCCTATGGCCGGGAACCAGCGCCATTTAACCGCCAACCAGAGCAACAAATACAGCGCCACAACGAAAGACGGGATGGCAATAAATGCCACCGACATTACGGCTGTTATCCGATCCAGCAGGGAGTTTCGTTTGATCGCTGAAAAACAGCCCAGCGGAATACCGAGCAACGTTGCACCACCGATCGCAGCCAGCACCAGCACCAGTGTATACGGCAGCTGTTCGAAGACGATTTCGGACACTTGGCGATCGGTAAACACATCGACGCCCAGATCACCTCTTGCGAGATCGGCATAGAATTGACCCAGCTGAACCAACAAGGGCTGGTCGAGGCCCATGCGCTCGTTCAGTTGTGCTTTCAGCTCGGGCGAGGCCTTGGGACCAAGGATCACGCTCGCCGGATCGCCCGGCATCATGTGAATCATGGCAAACAGCAGGCTGACAGCGAGAAAGAGAATCAACAGGGCAAGAAGCCCGCGCCGTGTGATAAACGCCAGCATCAGGAATTACCGCTCGCCGGTCGGAATCCGCGCAAAATCGCATAGCCATCCGGCGTGAACGCAGGCTGGATCGTATTTCTGACAATCTGCGGCATCACGCCATTGCTAATGAAGCGGTAGCAACCGGATTCTTCCATTATGTCCTGCATGCGTTGATAAAATCGATTTCGCTCGGCCTCGACGATGGTTGCCAACGCCTGGTCGTTTAATCGGTCAAACTCTTCGTTCGAGAATCGTTCCCAGTTCCATTTCCCCATTTGCTCGCTGATAAACCATACCAGCGAATAGTAAGGGTCGGCCCCGCCCAAAAAGCTCTGGAAGAACAGTTGTATGTCCTGCCACTGATCCCCGTACTCCTCTTGCCCGATGGACAAGAACGCACTGTTCTCCTGAGTACGAATGTCGACTTCGATACCGACCTTCTTCAGCGACCACTGGATCACCTGTACCGCAGTCAGCTCGAGCGAATCGCTGTTGACGTCGAGGCGCAGTCGCAAAGGCAGATCTACCCCCGCCTCATTAAGCAATGACCTGGCCTTGTCGGCGTCACCTTTGTCCGGAATCAAAGAGCGTTCGCGACATCCAATCATGCCCCTGGGTACTGCCCCTAAGGCGGGATCGGCGAGCCCAAACCAGGTGGCCTCGACGACAGCTTCAACATCGACCGCGTACTGAATGGCTCTTCGCACCCGCGGGTCTTTTAGTGCAGGATTCGATTGATTTATTCCCAGCCAGTAGTTACGGCCGGACGGGTGTATCTCAATTGCGCTATCTGGTGGCATGTTCCGTTGCAATGGGTCAACGGATTCCACAGATATCTCGGCGCAATCCAGCTGACCGGCCTCGAATGCCATCTCCGCGGACTTGGCATCCGTCATTGCGTATATGTGAATCTCCGAGAAGGCGGCTTCAGGGCCTTTCCAGAGCGGGTTTTTCTCCAGGATAGTTTTACGCCTGGCCTGCCAATTTCGGAACAGATAGGGACCAGAGCAACACGGCGGTTGTGTGCTGAAGCGCCCTCCCACGGACTTGACTGCCTCACGCGACAGGATGGCATAGCCGGCCGCAGCGATGGTAACAAAGGCAGCATAGGGGGACTTCAGGACAATGGTTCCCGAGTATCGATCATGGACGTCCACATGACTCAGCGTGCCCATGTCCACGGCATTGATCGCATCGAGGTCCGGATCAATTATCCGCTCAAACGAAAACTTTACGTCGTCTGCAGTCATCTCACCGAAATTGTTACTGAACATCTGGCCGCGTTTCAGGCGAAACGCGTAGTGGGTGTCATCGATAGCTTCGAAATATTCAGCCGCATCGAGCTCCGTGTCCCAGGTACCATCTGTTTTGAAATTTACTAATTTCTGAAAGATTGCGCCGCTGATAATGCTGTCGGCGCCCGAAATCGCGAATGGCGGATCAAGTGTGGAAATATCGTTGTAATTTCGAATATGCAGCTGGTCACCGCGTACTGCCCAGCTCACATCGGGGAAACTACCTGCAACCGTCAGACCTGCCAACGTGGACTGGCGTAAAAAATCCCTACGATTGATTTGACGTGGGCCTGAATTCTTATTGCTTCCCATCGACCATCACTACTCACAAGACTCTCCCGAGTATAGGGGTTCAAGCCTTGCCTCAATAGCCGTAACCCCCGCCTGTATGTGCATCAAGGAGCTACTGAGTCACCTGCACAGCTAGTTTTCCCCTAGCAGTGCATCGACCGCCAGATTCGCCGCTTCAAAAGCGCCCTCGGTCATGGCATTGGCAACAGCGTCGGAATTTGCGATGGAAATCCGACCGAACGGCTTGCTCGCCGCTATCCAGGGAGACTGCTCAGGCGAAAGCTCATCGAGCATCCAGGCCACCTGCCCTGTTTCCGGATCGTGGCCATAGGCGTAACCGTGTGGCCAGCGATTCACGGTGATCGCTTCAATATCACGCGCAGGGTCGAATCCTCCTGGCGACAGGATGCGCCCCAGTTGGTCCCTGATATTGTGTTCAAAGGTCTCGAACGTTGTGGTGAGCAATTCTGCGCGCGCAACGCGCCACTGGACAGGCGCCGGCATCCCGCGCATTCGCGAGTCGAGCGGGTTTCGATTCATACGCACCACAATGGGCTCGTCTGGCGTGCGTGCATGCTGATAATCGCCGATATTCAATGGCGTCGCCAGTCTGACCGATTCGAAGTAGCTGCCTGGACACCGCACTCGACTTATCCCTAGCCGGGAGAACGCTTCCCAGTTGCGGATCATGACGTTGGTGTAGATCAAAGGCGCCCTCACGGCGAGCGATAACGCCTCCTTCTGCTCTGTGGGCACTTCGTCACAGATATGCGGAATGACGGCATTGTAACAAGCCAGCACGCAGCGCCCGCCCCGCACACGATGCGCGCGGCCACCACTAACGTACGTGACCTCGACCTCGTCTGCGTTCTT
>Ga0070723_10000493_pt1 | contig 10377 bp, 14 predicted proteins | sample tdAd002_FD_67277 | JGI IMG/M metagenome (GOLD analysis project Ga0070723, IMG submission 67277) | Marine sediment microbial communities from the Atlantic coast under amendment with organic carbon and nitrate - tdAd00.2 | ecosystem: Environmental > Aquatic > Marine > Coastal > Sediment | place...
ACCTCCGGAGGTTTCTTCCCGAAGATTTTATCATAATTATCACGATACTTCTCACTTGTTTTCGATATGATAGCATCGCCAGTAATATCATTTTTAGTTGCCATAACAGTACCTATTGTAACACACTATCCGACCCAATGTCAAGGCCAAGAGTGTACTTCCCATGTTTGTTTTATGTCTTTGCGATAGATCTTAGAAAATACATTGAAAGGAACGTCCATGTAACCTGCCGCACGGTTTTTCATTTCTCCATGGAATTGCATATTACATGCGGCATATATTACACCTTCATGCATCCTTGCATCGGTTGATGTACAGATATACTCTGCGTCACACATCTTCATAGTTCGGGATACAAACCAAGATGTGATGTTGTACTCTTTAGTAGGTGCAACCGCAAGTCTGGATATCTCGTAGAAGTGCGTGAAGTCTTGTTCGTCACACCCGTAATACTCTTGAAGGATAGGGACACCGTTTATTTCATGACAGTAAGCGGTATACTGTATCGCACCCATTAGAGTACCTTTCTCAAACAAACCAAAGTACTTATACGCACGAACCCAACCATCGTGTTCATCGTATATCTGGCCTAGGTAATGGTGTTTGACAATGATTGACTTTGCGTCCTCGTAACCAATAGGACGCACTTCAAAATCAGACTTCATACAATTTCCATAGACTGAGCTTCTGTCATCAACACAGAGATCTCCTTCTTTATTCTATCCTTATCTAGGTCAGTATTAACATTGTCTATATAATCGTATACTAATGTCTCAGTATCGTCTATAGATATGTTGTCATCTCCTACGTTCTCACCAAGGAAATCTTTGAAGTCTTCTGCAATCTTCAGTTCATGGATCTTCTGTTGTTGCACCCGATCAACAAACCGTTCGAATTGATATGCGTCACCTTTATTCACCACAATGATCTTGACGAACTTATCATCGAGATAACGCATGTCCTTGAACTTGAAGTTCTCTTGTTCCTCGTGATCATAATAGATCTTCTCGTAGATAGTTATAGGGTTGTGCACCGCTTCTATCTCACGTGTTTCGGTATCTAGAACGTGGAAGTACTTCTTGTCATCACAGTCATTCCAGAAGAACTCCATCTGAGATCCTAGATAATGAATGTTCCCTTGTGATGAACGTGTGTGGAAGTGACCAGACAGAACCATCTCAAACTTCTCGAAGTGCTTAGTGGACATACCATCCTTACACACTTGACCACGTGCCATCTCGAACCCCTGCAGTTCCAAGTGTGCACCGACAATAGATGCCTTACACGTCTCAAGAAACTCAAGTGTTGATTCCTCGTTCTCAGGGTTGATCCAAGGCACCAAAGCAACATCTAAGTTGCCATACCTCATCACTGTTGGTTCCATAATAAGATTCACTTCATTCATGTAGTGACCTTGGAGTTCCTTCAGTGCGTTCAGTTCATTGGTGTTCTTGTAGTACACGTCATGATTGCCGGGAATGATATCCATCGTGATACCATACTCACGTAACTTCTCTAGGAAGATCTTACGGTTGTGTGCAAGGGCTTTAAAGTTGACGGTCTTACGATTGTCGTAGTAGTCACCCAGATGCAAGATCTGAGTAATGTTGTTCTCTAACAAATAGGGAAAGAACACGTCCGTATAGAATCGTTCTTGGTATCCCATAAAAATGTCAGATGAGTTTCGACAACCCGCATGGGTGTCATTTAATATTGCTATTTTCATTTAATCATATGCCTCAATACAAAGGGATTCTTTATCACTAAACCTATATCCCATTGCTTTCATAAAATCCTCCAATACTTGCAACATATCATCACGTGACAGATCCTTCTGCATAACGTCAATAGTAACACGTGTGTTCACGGATGTTTCATGCTCGTAGGGATGACAGATCAGTTGTATATACGGTTTATCCAGTGGTGGATTATTATAACCCATCAATCTGCATACCTCCCATGATTTATCAGGTGATGCATTCTGTGACTGTGAATAGCCCACAATAATTTAATCAAAGAGGTTTCAGTATAGACCCCCGATTCACATATGTATTTCCACATAATAAATTACCTATTTTCATTTGGTACACCCAGTATACCACACTGGGAGTTACTTGTCAACTAAAAAATCTGATAGATCCGAATCTACATTCACTGCACGTCTCTTGCGAATCTTCTCTTCCTTCTTATAGGTGTTGAAGTGTTTGTCTGCATCCTTTACACTATCAATTCGAACACGTAACTGTTCCACGAATGGAGCAGTGTTACTATAGTCGGAGTAACCGCCCTCAGTGTTCTCTTCAATGAACATAGAGAGATCTGCTTCTGAGATGTACTTGAGTTTGATGTCCTGTTGTTTCTTTTCCTTAGCAATCCTGCGTAGGAATGCAAACCATGAGATCTGTGTAAAGTATGCGAATGCATTGGGTTTACCACTGCGAGTCGCAGCTTCGATATCATAGTTCTCAATCGCCTTGAGACAATTCTCCACTGCGTCCATTACCATCTCTTCACGATAAGTGTACCGGACGAAGTTTGCCTTATGGGACAGTCCTTCTGAGATCTTGAGAAAACATGACGCAATATAGTCAGTGACAATAGGTCTGGGGTTACCCAGTTCCAGTTGTTTCTTTACGTCCTTACAATACTCAACCACGGCAAGAGAAAATTCTCTATTATTAACGTAATGTGGTTTTTCCTTTGGTTTAATTGCGGTCATTATAAAATCTCCTAGTTTTAACCATTATATGCTTTTCACACACCTTTGTCAACTATTTTCTTCCTCAATCCAGAAGTAGAGAATCCGTGATCTCTTTTATTATAGTAGATCTCGATTCCCTTTATTTGACATTTGTCTTTGCCTGTAAATTCCATCGCACGATACTCTTCCCCAATGATACGGAGATCAATGGGATATGTGTCTAGAATATCTAGGAGTTCATGTTCGTACTCGTAAGGCACGATCTCATCCACGTACTTGACTGCACTCAGTTGAATGAATCGTTCGGTGACCCCTTGGATGGGTTTGTTCTTCTCTAGTCGATCCAGAGACGGATCTACCTGCAGACCACAGATAAGATAGTCGCAGACGGTTTTCGCCTCACGTAACATAGAGATGTGTCCTGCATGTAGCAGATCAAATGCGGATGCAGTAAATCCGACTTTTTTTAATTTTTCGCTTGACATAATGAAATTCCTGTGTTATACTTAGCTTGCCGTTGCGGGAAAGTGAGTATACACCTAGTGTATCTTATCCGGTGGTGATGGAAAGTGTAGTACATTATTAGTTCCGGAGTCAGACATCTTATCCATAACGGCATCATAGGGATCATATTCTTCTGCAGGATCCCACTCCATATCAACACCATAGAAGATATTATCACATCCTTGATTATACTGTCGGATCATTTCCTCTACAGGATTGGCGACTGCGATAATAGAATTCATTTTGGTCATGATCATTCGTTGCGGGTCATCTTGATAACACATGAACAATTTAAAGGTATACTGGCGTGACCCATCATCCAATTCCCTGAACTGGATTGTGAGTGCGTTGCGGAGGAAAACATCATGATCGTCTTCTTCAACGATACGTGCAATGATCTCTTCACCCGTGACTAACTTTAACTGCTTAATCGATTCCATTATTATCCCTTACCAAAGTTTTGGTGATACGTTATGTTCACCGTGCATATTCCAATTAAAAGACACTACAATTTTTTTCCCATGTGTTTCCAAGCTAGCATGTGGGTGCATCGAAGGAAACAAAACAACATCACCTTCTTTAATAGGGGATGTGTCACCCTGTAACCAAGTACAATCTCTCTCATCCTCTAAACGTAAATGAACAACCCCTGACATATTCGTAAGATGATGTGTGTGATGTATATACTTAGCACCTACATCATAATCATGAACCCATATACTATGTATATTATATTGTATACACGACCATTCTTTACAATAATTCTCTATTGGTTTCGATACCATCTCTACAAAGGGATCGAGATATTTGTCTGTCTTTGATATTGCTTTAGCGTCATTGATGCTATACCTCGAACCACCCCAGTAATCACCAGATATTTTATCTGCGACTTTTCTTAAATTAACTTCTTCTAAAAATTGATCACGCAATTTCTCAAAATTGTCAATGGGGTATACCTTAATATACTTCACATCATCCCGTACCTTTTAAATTGATAGGATACACTTTATATTTGAATCCTTCTTTAGTATATATGCGTATTCTTTCTGCGCTGTGTTTCAGAGTGAAGTTCTGGTGACTCTTTACATGGAAGTCATCTGCAATGTCGTATAGCTTGGTGACTGAGCGATCATCTGACACTCGTAAACCTCTGCCAATGGATTGCAAGACTTTGACTTGGGATTTGGAAGGAGTTGCAAAGATGATGTTGTGCAAGTTCCTAATGTTAATACCAGTACTGAAAGTACCCAAACTAGCAACAATAATCGCATCTTTTTCTTTCTCCACTATACCACGGATCTTTTCTCTATCTTCGGTGTCGGTCTCTCCCGACACATAAAGTACTTTGCGACCTTTCTTTGCCGCCTCACGTATAAGTTCAAACAGGATCTTACCGTGTTTCTCTACAAACTGGAACATCACTAAAGTGTTACCTGTCTGGTCAATTGCCAGTTTAGAGATGAACTTATTTCTTTGTTCGTTAGTAACTATGTAGTCAATTTCTTCCTGATACGTTTTATCACGCATCATGTGACACGTATCATTATGATACCGCAACAACAAGACAGATATGTCTAGTTCTGCGAGTTGTTTATCTTCTTGCAGTTTCACGGTGGTAGTCACCGTAAACACGGGGCCGAATAAACCTTCGAGTACGAGTTTGTTTGTCTCTGTACCATCCAGTGTACCCGTAGTACCAAATCGATACTTTGCCTTGTAACACTTATCCATCATAGTAGACAGGGACTTCGCTTTGAATAAATGCACCTCATCCCCAAACACGCAAGTAAACTGTCGGAACCATGTCTCTGGGAACTTGTAGATAGACTGCCATGTCGAGATCACGACACCTTTGTCTGTCTCTTTTTCCTTACCACTGTAAATTTTATGACACTCGTTCTCTACGTCATACCCGTAGTCCTCGAAGTCTTTGTACATCTGTTCTACTAGACTTGTTGTAGAAACAACAATCAGAGTTTTCTTTACGTTCTTATTCTCTTTCAGGTATCGCAGTAGGTTGTATATAATGAATGACTTACCACTACCTGTAGGAGACAGTAACAGTGCACGTTTGTTCTCTATGCCGTGTGCAATTGCATCGTACTGATAATCACGTGGTTCGAACGGGGCACCAAGGTTACCCAGAAACTTTACAAGATCTTGATGTTTGACTTTATCTTGAGCGTTAGGTATTCCGTACTCAGGGTTCTCAATAATCTGTAGACCATAGAATCGTTCCGCACAGAATTTCCGTAGGTGATGATACAGTCCTACGTGCATTTGTTTAGTGACCATGTTGTATAACTTGATCTTACCATCCCACACACGCCTCTTAAACGCTGGCATAAATTTATGGCCAGGCACAAAGAACGAGAAGAAGTCTCGCAACTCCTGCTCTTGGTGTGGGTTTGATTCTATTGCCATGTACGAATGATTCAACATCCGTACCTTTATTGTGTTATCCACCTGCTTGCAATCGTCTCCAATCAATGATGTTCTTAATGGTTTGATGTCTCCATTTAAGATTATCTAGTATTTCTTTAAGTGTGTCGATTACGGTCTTCAGGTATGCGATCTTCTCTTCGGACTTTTGAATCTCCGGATCTGCATCATAGTAACGATCCATGTCACCCTTCAGTACACGTAGTCCATCGAACGGGTCTGGATCCCATCCCTTCTCTCGTATAGCAGACTCATCCATGGAACCATTGTAGTAGTGCCACTTCTCTTTCAACAAAACCATCTGTTGATGTTCTGCTCGTTTTAAATTCAACTTGGTTCGGGACAGATAGTCCAGATACTTTTGGTGTAGCTTGGGGGTGTTACGAGAGTTCTTGTCTAACTCAGCATCACTAATTTCACAGTCTACTTTCCACTCTTCTAGAATGGACTCAAGATCCAACAACATTATATTTCTCCAATCATTTCAATACAGTCTTTCCAATAATCTACATCATGTGCAACAATGTGTGATGAAGTTAATCTCCAACACTTTGTATAGGCACTGTGGTAACATACTTTACCATCATCATAGTTACCGAAGTAACCTGCCTTGAGACTCCAACCTTTTTTGTCCTTGATCATAATCTCATTACCATATTTATCAAGATACTTAAACCACCCTTCTCCGGTCTCTGACCAAGTGAAGATTAGATTGTATCCTATGGCGTTCGCATTGTTGTGCCATGCTATAAATCCTTCTGGTGGGTAGAGTTGAGACAATGCATTATTCTCTATACCAAGTTCCCACTTGAGTGCCTCGTCTATCTTCATGAAGTCTTCCCTGTACTCCGGATCATCACCTTTGTAATGATCTGGTTTTAAAGGATATGAACGTGCACACTCAGGTGAACCATCATGGTCTCTACCCATCCCTACTATTATATCACGATAGAAGGGAGAAGTAAAGTATTCTGCGGAATCTTCTTTTCCAAACATGTGGTTAGTTTTGGTCACATCATACTTATCAATGAACAAATAACGAAATCTTTCTAATAGTTCAAGAACCCGTGGGTTCCTGATATCACAAACCTGCATACTAAATTATCTCAAATGTACTAAACCTGAATGATGTGTTGAAGGTGGTGAACGCAACATCTTGCACGTTGGATGCGAGGGTTATCTGTCCAATGTTTGTGGGTATGCAGTCGTGGTACTTAATCTTGACATTCGTGTTGTTATGTGAAGAAAGGATCATGATAGTAATGTCAGATGCAGTAGCCTTCTTGGTAGCAGTATCGTATTCCACGTGACCATCATTTACAATCCTCTCCAACCAAGCTTGCATCTCTTTGTATGCAGACATGTTCTCATCAAGGATAATTTCAACCGTCATCTCACCGTAGTTGATCTTGTCTCCTGCAAGAGGGACACGATTGACACGTCTGGTAGGAATCTCTACCGGAGATACTGAAGCGCCCGGATGTGTGAAAGACTGTGCAAAATATTCTATATTAGAATAGTTATCCCTACTGATAACAAACTTGAATCCAGTAGGTTGTAGATAGTTTAGATTTGTTGTTAATGCCATTAGTCGAACCTTGCCTGTTGTGCTCTCTTTGCGTTCTGTTCTTGGTGCCACCTTCCATAAACGCAGTGTGCAAGTTCATGACCCCAATAGTGTGGTTGATACTTCACGGTAGCATCATATGTGTATATGGTGCAAGAGTTACCGTCTGGATTGATAGTCCCAAACGCTTGTACAGTACCGTCATTCCACGCTCCTTTTTCCATCGCAACTTTGCGAAACTCTGACTTCTCTTTAAACAAGACCATTTTTACTTCCAGTTCTGTCTTGACGTATTCTGGTTGTTCGAAGTAGTATCCGTCCGGTGCTTCATCGGATTGTCTCTCAGAACATCCATAGATCAACCCCATTGCAATAAAGAGTATTCCAATGTAAGGATTTGCGAGTGATAGTATGTCGTTTATCTTTTTCATACTACTATTTATACAAAAAGAAAGGGGGTGTTACCCCCCTATTTTAGTCTCCACACTCTTCATCATACCGATCATCATCATCTGTTGGTTGTGAATATCCAAATCCCAAACTTTCAGAAGTGGGTGTATAGTCATCACAGAATACATATTTACCATCATTGTTGGTATCACATGCACGTTGCCAAGAGATCATATCGAAAGTTAACCCTTCACTCCAAGGGACATATGATTCACACCACGCAACAGAACCGATTTGATACGGATCCTGTGGTTGTGGTACATAGTCTCTTTTAGTCCAAGGTTTTTGTACACGGAAAAATGTATCTTTGTTATTCATCAATTGACGTTTGAACAAAGAACTATTTGGTGTACTGATATAGATCTCTTGATTTTCTTTGAGAGTATACGTAGACCCATCGTCATAGTTAATTACCGTTTCTGCTTGAGCCAAAAACGGAACCAGTAGTAAGAACAGAACTGCTCTCATGTCATAGTCCTCGTGTTGAGGTGTGCGCTTCCATTCGTTTATTGACTACCATGTCTCTTCTATATAGGCAAAAAAAAGGGGAGTCTTGCGACTCCCCCGAAAAGATCCCTGAACGAGATTCTATTTCTTATCTCAACTTACGTTAAGATGTTGTCTACTCGGAAGATACGGTAGTACTGGTTGCTCTTAGCAGCGGCAAGACCGGAACTAGGAGTTGCACCAACAAATGGGTTTGAAGCCATTCCGTAACGAGTCTTAAACCCGATTTTTGGCTGGAACGTATCTTCACCAACGGCTTTAACCATTTGGAGAGGTACGTATGGGCAGTAGAATACACCTGCGTCATATGCGTTAGTTCCCTTGTAACCTACAGTGATGTAGTCAGTAGAAGCATATGGATCGATGTAAACACGTACACGTCCGTTCAAAGTACCTGCAAAGGTGTTACCAGTGTCATCAACCTGAAGGTTAGTAGACATTGCAGGAGTGTAGTCCAACATACCGGAAGCAGCAAGTGCAGTAGCAACGTCTGAAGAACAGATAACTACGTTACCCTTTCCTCTACGAGTTTCTTTTGCAATTACGTTACATTCACGGTCAATCTGTACTACAAGACCCTTGAACTTCTCTGCAGACCAACGTCCGTCAGCGTCAGAAGAAAGGTCAAAAATACCTTTCGTAGTAACGTTAGCTTGTAACGCACCAGTCTTAGCTTGAGAGTTGATTGTACGAATAACTTCACGGTTGATTTCCGCAAGGATCTCAGTTGAAAGGATATTCGCAAGTTCGGTTTCTGCGTCAAGACCATGAATCGCTTTAAGGTCTTGTGCGAGTTCCAAACTGTACTCGGCTTTCAGCGCACGAGACTGTGCAGTCACGGTTGCTTTTTCGATGGTGAAACCCATTTCTGCGAAAGGAGCACCAACACCGTCACCCAATGCTTCTGCAGTTGCAGTAGTCATTCCACCGGCAGCAAGTGCAGTTAGACGTGAATCGTCAACACTTGAGTCAGTAGTACGTACTGGAGCAGCGTTAGAAGAATCGTCAGAGATACCGTTGAAACCAGACGCATTGTCTGAGTCATGAGTACCAGTACGATCACCAGAGAACTGAGTCTCTGCTTCGTTAAACAATGCCTCACGGCTTGAAGTTGATCCTGCACCGTAACGTGCCTTCATCGCAAAGATGAGACCAGTTGGGCCAGACATAGGTTGTACACCACACACGTCATATGCCATAAGGTTAGGCATTGCACGTCTTACTAGTGAGATGAGTACAGGGTTCCAGTTTGCAGCAGAAGTCGTGTTGTTGCCTGGGGCAGCTTCAGTCAGTCCACCAAAACCTTCGTGTTGTGCTTGCTCTTCGGCCATAGCACGTTCTTGGTTTTCGAGAATAGCAGCGGTTACTGCTTTACGTTGGTGATCTTTAATCTCGCCTGCAGAACTTTCGTTCAGGACGGGAGACCACTTCTCGATTAGTTGATCGTAAGAATTCATAGTTTTTTCCTTATTGAGATCGAGATGTTTTACGGATTGCAGAGAGGTAAGAATCCATTGCAGAAGATACTTCGACAGTTGTCTCAGGTTCTTCGTCTACGATTTCCACTTCCTCACTTACGGTTTTTGTAAAGTAAGATGATTTGACAGTGGCAACCTTTGACTCGAAATCTTCGTCAAATTCAATGCCTTCTACCAATTCTGCTAACTTTTCTTTTTGGGTGTCTGCTAGACCACGAGCAGCTTCTGCAATGATTGCATCACGCTTGTACTGTTCGAGTTCTTCGCTCAACTTGATAGACTCACCAGTTTGCTTGTTGAGAGACTCTTCGAGTTCTTCAACTTGACCTGCTAGTTCGTCCACTAGGTCTACCTTGGTTTCAGGAACGTCAATGTAAGATTCTACGAATAGATCCTTCATCTTGTTCATAAAGCCTTCTGCAATTTCAGTACGGAGACCGTTCTGAACTGCGACTTTATTATCTTCCATCCAAGTTTCAACTACGTAGTTCAGGTAGCTGTCAACTTTCTCTACAAGTTCAGACTTGATAGAAGATACTTCTTCTGCCAACTCTTCTTTGTATTGCTCCTCTAAACGAGAAACTTCTTCTGACAACTTAGACTTAACTGCCGCCTCAAAGATAATTGAAGTCTTTTCCTTGAATTCGTCAGACAGAGTTGCCTCTGATTCCATGACTTGTTCAAGTTCTGCTCCAGTATCAATTTGAGTTTCTACAACTACTTCGTCC
>Ga0070723_10000497_pt1 | contig 10360 bp, 10 predicted proteins | sample tdAd002_FD_67277 | JGI IMG/M metagenome (GOLD analysis project Ga0070723, IMG submission 67277) | Marine sediment microbial communities from the Atlantic coast under amendment with organic carbon and nitrate - tdAd00.2 | ecosystem: Environmental > Aquatic > Marine > Coastal > Sediment | place...
GATCCGTTTGAAATCACTTTTAAAATATCGCTTCATCTCTATGGCGATGCGGTCTTTTAAAAGGTCCTCTTTCTGGGCCAGAAGCTCCGGTGGCAGATCCCCAATGCACTCTTTTGCATACTGACAGTATGATGCACACCCGAAATCCATTTTGGGATTGGCGAACTTATGCTCGCATTTGGGGCATTTCCGCGTGGTATCGTCCTTGAAAAACTCAACCAAATGGTCACATTCCGGACATTTTTCCTCGAAAATAGCACCTGGTTTCCAGTACCGGCTGTCCTGTCCCGGGCATTTCATTCTTTTATCCTCCTCTAATTAAGGCGTTCTTTTGACAGGATTCACAAGATATATTGTAATCATCTTGTGAATCCTGTCGAGAAAAAGATTATCCTAAAATCGCTTTCAGATCCTCATCCGGTGTCTGTATCGGCATAATATTGAACTTTTCCACCAGAACATTGAGAATATTGGGCGAAATAAAAGCCGGCAGACTCGGGCCAAGTCGAATATCCTTGATCCCTAAGGAGAGTAAGCTCAGCAGGATCGCACATGCTTTTTGTTCATACCATGATATAATCATGGACAAAGGAAGGTCGTTCACTCCGCATTCAAAAGCATCTGCCAGGGCCAATGCAATTTGAACAGCGGAATAGGCATCGTTGCACTGGCCGACATCAAGGAGCCTCGGAATACCGCCGATATCTCCCAGATCCTTGTCGAAAAAGCGGAATTTGCCGCAGGCAAGGGTCAGGACCACGCAATCTTCTGGCACTTTTTCCACAAACTCCGTAAAATAATTGCGTCCCGTCTTGGCGCCGTCGCATCCGCCCACCAGGAAAAAATGGCGGATCGCTTTGTTCTTGACCGCTTCGATAACCGTACCCGCAACCCCCATGACCGCATTTCTGGCAAATCCGACCATGACCGATTTACTTTCTGTATCTTCTGCAAATCCAGGCAATTCCAGTGCCTTTTCGATCACAGGCTCGAAATTCTTGTCCCCGATGTGCGCAACGCCGGGCCAGCCCACCAGACCGGTTGTGAAAATATTCTCTTTATATGAATCTCTGGGTTTTTGAATGCAATTCGTGGTCATCAGAATTGCCCCCGGGAACGCATCAAACTCTTTGGCCTGATTCTGCCAGGCGGTGCCGTAATGACCATAAAAATGATCATATTTTTTCAGCTCGGGATATCCATGACAGGGGAGCATCTCACCGTGAGTATAAACATAAATTCCTTTTCCTTGGGTTTGTTGCAGGATGTCTTCAAGGTCTTTTAAATCATGCCCTGAAACAAGGATCGCCTTGCCTTTTTTAGCGCCCAGAGGAACGGATGTCGGGACCGGATGCCCGTATGTCCCGGTATTTGCCGCATCCAGAATCTCCATAGCGATGAGGTTGACTTCTCCGCATTTGAAAACAAGTCCAACATAATCGTCAGCACCGAGATCTTTGTTCAGCGTAGCGGCCATGGCTTCATGGATAAAATCAAAAATTCTTTCATCGGTTTTTCCAAGGATCTTTGCATGATCCGCATATGCAGCGACACCCTTGATGCCATAAACCAAAAGTTCTCTTAAAGAAAGAATGTCAGGATCAATATCAGTATCCGATTTAACCCCGACCTTTTCCCCTTGGGTCACAAGCCCCTCTAAGGTTGACTCCGGCGTGAAGTTGGCAGGACCGTCCGGAAAACCGGCCTCTCCGCCGCCCGCCGTTATCTTTGCCTTTAGTTCATCTCTAAATTTAACGGTTTGATGAATCAGTTCGACAAATCGACCAGGGTCAAAATCGACATTTGTTAATGTAGAAAAGATCGCTTCGCAAGCAAAATGGTCGATTTCTTGGTCGCGTATCCCTGCTTTACGACCTGCAACGGCCACCAGAGACAATCCTTTAACCGCATCAATCAAAAGATCCTGCAGCGCTGCAACCTCCGGTTTTTTTCCGCATACGCCGATTTTTGTGCATCCTTCACCTTTTGCCGTCTGTTCGCATTGAAAACAAAACATAATGAGCCTCCTTTTTTTCTTCGGTTTAGTGGTTTTTTAAGATTCAGGGTTTCAATTTATCAAAAATAGATTTTTCCAACGTCGTCAATAATGGATATATTAATTTTTCCCCAGAATTTGAGTCATATTATGAAGGATAAACACAACCAGTGCCTTGACTTAAGTCAAAAAAGCGTGATAATTTTTGAAAAAAGAAAAAATTATGAAAAAAATTCTACAGATTATTTCAGATGTATCTCTTTTCAACGGTTTATCCGAAGAGCAGTTGAACGACGTTAGACAGATTTCAGTAGACAAGTTTTGCGACAAGGGGAAGACGATTTTTTTAGAAGGCGACGACTGTAATGGTTTTTATATTGTTGCTGACGGCAAAGTAAAAATTTATAAGGTCTCGTTCGAGGGCAAAGAACATATTCTTCATATTTACGGCTCTGGAAATCCCTTTGGTGAAGTTCCGGTTTTCGCCGGAAGGAAATTCCCGGCCAATGCCCAAACCCTTCTTAAGAGCCACCTCCTTTTTTTTCCGAGGACAGCGTTTATTGACTTGATATCCAAAAATCCTTCTTTAGCTCTGAACATGCTTGGCATACTTTCCATGCGGCTTCGCCAGTTTACCGTACAGATCGAAAATCTTTCCTTAAAGGAAGTTCCGGGACGGCTTGCTTCATACCTTGTCTATTTGAGCCAAGAACAGGGTCGAACCGATGTTGTCACTTTAAATATTTCTAAAGGTCAACTGGCAAGCCTTCTGGGTACCATTCCTGAAACCCTGTCACGGATTCTAACGAAAATGAATCAGCAGCACTTGATCGATACCGGCGGCCGGGATATAATATTGACAGACCTTGGCGGACTGGAAGAACTGGCGGAACACGGGAAACTGCAGTAACCGGCCTTATAACTCGTAGATATTGTGAGATGTTCAGTGTAAAATCAAAATCTTATGTCTGAACTTGTTTTTCGAGCACTTCGTTGGCCCATCCCATGGCGGCAATCATGTTTGGAAATCCTGTGGTTGTTAAAGACAATAAAACCGCATGGATAATCTCTTCGGGGGTTGCGCCTGCGGCCAAAGCCTTTCGGGTGGAAGACATAACTCCACCCCTTGAATTGGCGCCGATGGCGATGCCGAGCTTAACAAGGTCCTGGTATTTCTCCGATAAGGGGCCTTCTTTTCTGCATGATTTTCCCAACTGCCGATAGTCTTCCAAAAGTTTTGGGAACTTTTTTGAAAAGTCTTCGTATGTCTTGGGTAAATACATGACTCCTCCTTTCGATTTTTAGGGTTCAAGATAAAAGCGCCAGACACATAGACACCGGAGTAAAGCGGGGAAGCGCACCCCCTGAACACGTACAAATTCTTTGTGGTGCATTTCCTACCTATATATTCACCCAAACCTCGCTTGATTCTGGCTTCCCGGGTCGGGCAGGAAGGCACTCAAATCATCACTTCATCATTGGTTTCTTGAATCCGGTATTCCACGAGGATGCACCAGGGGAAAATTTCCGGGCCTTGATAAAGCCCTTAGCTACACTCCAGTAGTTTTCGTTTTTACCTGGCTGACCAGATATTTTTGTCCATATTATCTTTTAACATTAAATTAGGAAGACCTTCTTCATCAAATTCAATGGATACACTTCCTTTGTTACCCGCCAGTTTCAGAATCGGTTCGGTGTTCAATAGATCCAAGGTTACACGAGAAATATCTTTTTCATCAAAAAAACTCATTAATGTGGTATCGGCAGTTGTTGAAATAGAAACGCGTGTTTTCCCATTGCTGTCGATAACACGGAAATTTTGAACGATCACTTCTTTTGCATTCAATTTCGCTGAACTTATTTCATATTCGAGTTTTTTTAACCGCGCAATGACAATTCCGGCGGCAATAAAAATTATCAACGGCAATACCATTGTTCGGGCTTCAATGCCCAGTTTTTCATAATAACCGCCCAGCAGCACAATCAAAAGAATCAGTGCAAACGGCGCCTTCCACCCTTTTTTTTGAATCATCTACCATCCTCCGCTAATGACTTTTCATTGAAAACGTTAGGAAAGTTGAGCTATGGTCTATTTTTAGGGAGGGTGAAGTAAAAAGTGCTCGATACGCCTCTTATACTTTCCACCCAGATCTTGCCGCTGTGGGCCTCGACAATGGCCTTGCAGATGGCCAGTCCCAGACCTGTCCCTTCGGTCTTGCCGTCCCTTCCGGACGGAGCCGTTGAGAATTTATCAAATATGGTTTCAATATTTTTTTCCGGGATACCGATTCCCTGGTCTTTGATTGAAACGGTCACTGACTCCGGATCTTGTTGAACGTTTATTCGTATTTCTGTTTTTTGATCAGAAAATTTAATGGCATTTTCGATGAGATTCACCAGGACCTGCTCAATCCGTTCCAAGTCGAATTTCATAACAGTATGGCCAGAAGGCTCATAAATAATAGGAATTTTTTTGTCCAGAGCCAGGGGACTTAATATTTCGATAACTTCTTCGATCAGCACCGTCAAGCTTTCCTCTTCAAACAACCAATCAATTTTTTTGGCCTCGATTTTTGTAAAATCAAAAAGATCCGATACCAGCCGGATAAGTCGTGCAAGATTCTTGTCGATAATTTCAAGATAATTCCGGTTGTCTTCCAGCTTTATGGTGCGATTGAGATAGTCGACACCTCCGCGTATCACTGTTAATGGTGATCGGAGCTCATGGGACATGTTGGCCAGAAAATCAGACTTGAGTTGATCCAGTGTTTTCAGCTTCTGGTTGGCTTCGGAAAGTTCAAACGTTGCCTGGGCAATTTTTTCTTCCAGAAATTCACGACCTTTTGAAAGTCTTAAAGCCATATGGTTAAAAGCAAATCCCAGTTTTTGGAATTCATCTCCGGTGTTAATATTTACCCTTGCATTCAAATTGCCCTGGCCAATTTCACCGGTCATCTTTTCCATCTCCTGGAGTGGTTTTATAACCATGCGGCGCATGAGAATAAAAAGAGTGGAGATTGTCAGCAGAATAAGACAGGTTCCATAAACAGCCAGTTTAAGGTGATTGTTTCTAATGGAAAGGGTCATCTGGTCCATAGGCAAGAAAATGCTCAATCCCCCCCTGACGGTATTTGAAGCTTCTTTCTGTATTTTATGACACTCAAGACATCCTTTTTCTAAATAAAGGGGCACCATATATTGAAAATAGTGTTTCCCGTCGCGTTTTTCGAATCTGAACAATTCGTCTAACTTTTGTTGTTTAAAGCTGCTCAAAGCCTTTGTTTCAAAGTTATCCGGCGTATTTTCCGGATTCAACGGCGTCAAGCTTGCAAGGCGAAATCGGTACAGGTCCTGCTTCAGAGAATACTGAGACAGCGTTCTTGTCACCATTGCAGGGGTAAATCGCTGATACCATCCTTTGGAAGTTTGAATCCGGTCGTCTATAAAACAGGTTGTATTCTTGGCACCCTTGCTATCCATGAGCACCATAACACCGCCACAGTCAGTGATCCACTGTCTGGTTAAGATAACTTGTTTAGATAATACTCTTGCTTGGGTCAGCACTTGTTCTTTGGCCTGTTTTTCATTCTGGATGCCTGTCCAGGTAAAAATTATTCCCAGAACCGGTACAATAATCAGGATAATACTCAAAAGAAATTTCATTTGAAGAGAAAGGCGTAATTTTTTCACAATTAAGACCTCTTACGTCGGGGTTGATCGTTGTTGGCCATTTGTATTGTTGTGGAGGCAATAAACATGGAGAAAGTAAACATCCAAATTGCGAAACAATCTTACTTTATTTGATACGGAGAGTCAAATTCATCGGATTTAAGCAAAGACCGGGTATCGTCTTGTTTAGAGTTGTTTTACAGATAATGTAAAATGATGTACGTATGGTGTTAAAGGTGTTGTGATTTTGTTTGCCTATAAAAAAATTCTTGCACCTAAAAAAAACTGATGCCAATTATATGTTGTTTTTGTAATAGATAAGTTTCCTGAGGCGGACGTTCAGCGTTGTTTTCCGCCGAAGAATAGGGACAGGTTAACTTCCATGGACGATGGAACTCAAAAGTCCAGATACCGTATTCTGGTTGTTGATGATGATAAGGATATTGTTCAGACCGTTAAAGGAAATCTGGAACTGGACGGCTATGAAGTGCTGACCGCATTTAACGGAAGAATCGGCCTTCATATCGCCAAGACCAGTCGGCCGGACCTGGTGATTCTCGATCTAAATTTGCCGGATATCGACGGTATCAAGGCCTGTGAGGTCATGCGAAGAGAGTTCGATTTTCCGATTATCATGCTCACCGCTCGTGACGGAGTTGCGGACAAAGTGCTGGGGCTTGAATGCGGGGCAGATGACTATATGGTCAAACCCTTTAATTTTTTAGAGCTTTCAGCAAGAATAAAATCGATTTTCAAGAGAGTGGAAAGAAGTCTGGCAAAGAATTTTTGTGAATACAACGATCTTGCCATAAATTTTAAATCGAGAAGTGTTACGATCTGCGAAAAGAGTGTTAAACTAACCAAAACGGAATATGAATTGCTGGAACTCTTTGTTTCTTATCCCAATGAAGTTCTCTCCCGTGAATTCATCCAGCAACAGATATGGCGTGACTCTCAGCTGTATCAGACCAGCCGTGCAGTTGATGTTCACGTTCAGCGCCTTAGGAAAAAAATTGAATCTGAAATTGAAACACCGAAATATATTGTTACAGTGGCCGGTGTGGGATATAAGTTTCAGACCAGTTAGGCGCCTGGGAAGAAACTATTTACTTTTTACGGCAAAACAATTAAATAGAATCTGATATTTTCCCATCAATTATTTTCCTTAATTGGAACTCCCTTTTTATTTGGTAAAGAAAAATGGTGGAAATAAAGTTAAAATCGAGCCATTGGATTGTAGATGAAAATGACAATATCATCATCGGCGAAGGGAGAATGGAAATTTTGGAACACGTTGAAAATACAGGGTCTATTAACCAGGCCGCCAAAATGATGAAAATGTCTTACAAAGCTGTTTGGAGCAAAATTAAGTATACGGAAAAACATTTGCATGCCAGAATCGTTCATTCGGACAAGAAAACGGGAAGCCGCTTGACCAGAGAAGGGAAAGCGCTTTTGGAAAAATACCGGCTTTTGAAAAAAGAATGTATGAAGACAGATGATAGAATATTTAACAATATTTTTAAATAAATGCTTGCTGAAGCCAATAATTTCATAAAGCTAAGATAGTATGATTTTAACAATTTGACGTCATGACAATATCAAAGAAAAAAACATCCTCTCCTTTTGTTTCCTTCGTCGGCAATTCAAGCTCGGGCAAGACGACTTTTTTGGAAAAATTGATTCCTGAACTGATCGGTCGAGGTCTAAAGGTTGGCACCATTAAACACGATGTCCATGGTTTTGAAATGGATAAACCCGGGAAAGACAGCTGGCGACATAAACATGCCGGTGCATCTGTCACCGTTATTTCATCACCGTATCAAATCGGGATGGTGATGGATGTGAAGCATGATCACAAGCCGGATGAGTTATTATCCTATTTTAATGGAATGGACATCATATTGACTGAAGGCTACAAACGGGGAGATCACCCCAAAATGGAGATATTTAGAACGGAGATCATAAACGAACCGTTGTGTAAAAACGACAAGTCTTTGCTTGCTCTCATCACCGACTCAGATGTCGATCTTGATGTGCCTGTTTTTTCTTCAGGAGCCGTTGAACAGGTCGCCGATTTTTTGATCAAACATTTCGACCTTGCTTGCGCTATCCGGTAACCCTCATACATGCAGCGCTTTTTGCTGTTACAATTGTTACAATTTTGTTGCTTGACGGTTTACACAAGTTAATAGTTATATATCTATAGCGAATTGTTTCTTAATGAATATTGTGCAGTATCTACGGTCAGATCGTGTCATGTAAGCAAAATCTAAAAACAACCTTGCCGTGTGAAAGTAAGTAAAGAGGTTATTATATGACATCAGGGGGAACAGCTAAGAAACCCGGCGGTAAAAAAGGCTGGTGGTTTGGAGTGACTGTCGGCATTGTTTTAACAATTATAACGGTGCTGGCATCCGGCTTTATGATTGAAACTACCAATACCGATACCTTTTGTGTCAGCTGCCATGTCATGACACCTTTTAGGACGGCCTGGCAACAGGCGGTCCACGGCGGCCAGAATCCCCAGGGTTTTGCGGCTCAGTGTGTCGATTGTCATTTGCCCCACGGTAATTTCTTTCAATTTTTCATGGTAAAGGGCATGACCGGCACCAGCGATGTCATTCACAATTTGTATATCGACCCCTATACGTATGACTGGGCCGCTGCTGCCGAAAAAAACCGCCTAAAATTCACTTTTGACAGTGCTTGCCGTCGTTGCCATCATGTTTTAACTCCACCCGGGATGCCCCGCGGCGGATTTCTGGCCCACCGCACTTATTTGCGCGGGGAAACGACCAAAAAATGTGCCGACTGCCATCCGAATGTAGGCCACAAAAATATGATTGAAGAGGTTAACAAATATTTCAAAAAAGCATAAAAACATATAAAACTTGAACAAACTAAATTGTCAGGAGGGTACCATGAAGTATTCATACGGCAGAATCGGTATAATGTGTTTAGCCCTGCTCATTGTGGGGACGGTTGCTATTGCTACCGCACAGACCAAGTACCCCAATTTAGGACAAAAGGAACTTGTTATTAAAAGAGGCTTCACCAAGGAGGCCTTGAGCTGCATCGAATGCCATGCCAAAAAGATGTCCGGTGTTATGGAGGGTTGGAAAGCCAGCCGCATGAGCCATGCCGGTGTCTCCTGCTACGACTGCCATGTGGTGGCAAAAAATTCTCCCATGGCCAGCCAGTGTGAAGGTGTCAAAGGTTCCAATACCTATATTTCACCCATGGTTTCTTCCAAGACCTGTTCCCGCTGCCATCCCCAGGAAGTGGAGCAATTTCTTAAAAGCGGACATGCCAAACTGGCCAGTGCAGCGGTTATGGATCCCAAAAAGGGCGGTGGCAAGCTGATCAAACTCCAGTTCCATTACGAAGGTGCCGGTTTCATGGACAAGAAAGCCTACAAATGGAATGAAGGAACTCCGAAAGGCGCCACGGGCATGGATCGTGCCGCACGTTCTTCCGGCTGCCAGATGTGCCACGGTACCACCGTTGAGCTGGGACCGGATAACAAGCCCATCAATGAGACCTGGCCCGGCGGCGTGGGCACCCGCTATCCCGATGGCTCTATCGGCACTTGTACGGTATGCCACGAACGGCACACATTCTCTAAAGCCGATGCACGCAAACCCGAAGCTTGCGGTGCCTGTCATCTGGGACCGGATCATCCCAATATCGAAATTTATATGGAAAGCAAGCACGGTCAGCAATTTCTGACCCATGGCGACGAGTGGAAATTTGACAGCCCGCCGGACGCCTGGGAGCCGGGCGATTATACTGCGCCCACCTGCGCTGTCTGCCATATGAGTGGTATAGGCGAGCTTGCCACCACCCATAATGTCCAAGAGAGGCTAAAGTGGGATCTCATGCACACCAAATCGGTTGTACGCAGTGGAGATCGCGGTGAGGGCGTCGCAGGCGAACAGAACATGAAAAAAGTTTGCGCCAATTGTCACGGTCCGTCACACATCAAATCCCAGAGGGACACATTGGACTATTCGGTGGCTTTGTACAACAAGTATTGGGACGGTGCTGCAAAAATGAAGGCGGACCTGAAAGCAAAAGGATTGCTGGGTAAGGATCCCTGGCAGGACGGCTTCCAGGAGCTGATGTACTACCTGTGGCATCACACAGGGAGGCGGGCTCGCCAGGGTGCCGCCATGAATGCACCTGATTATGCCCACTGGCACGGCTTCTTCCAGGTGTTCCAGGTGTATCAGGATATGGAAGCCATTTATAATCAGCGGATGAAAAACAACAAAATTGAAGAGGTCAGCACGGTTGTAAGTTCAGCACCGTATTAATCCTTTTGGCGTGTGTTCCATTGTTTGCAAGGAATACACGCAACCGACGCTTCTCCTTACAATAAATCCCCGCTTCTTCAGCGCAAGAAGCGGGGATTTTTTTCCCACTTTTCTATGATCCGATAACAGCAAAGTATCATACCTGATTCACGGACTGCTACTTATAAACCAGTTTGGGCGTTTCCATAATTACTTTGGTATCCGGTGGAACAGATTCGGTAATCCAGACATTTCCCCCGATTACGGAGCGCGCACCGATTACGGTATTGCCACCCAGAATCGTGGCGCCCGAGTACACAATGACATCGTCTTCGATGGTGGGATGGCGTTTTTTGCCTCTCAGTCGTTCTCCGGCATCTTTGGGAAGTGAAAGGGC
>Ga0070723_10000499_pt1 | contig 10353 bp, 7 predicted proteins | sample tdAd002_FD_67277 | JGI IMG/M metagenome (GOLD analysis project Ga0070723, IMG submission 67277) | Marine sediment microbial communities from the Atlantic coast under amendment with organic carbon and nitrate - tdAd00.2 | ecosystem: Environmental > Aquatic > Marine > Coastal > Sediment | place...
GCCTTTGATGCGGCTACCGGTACGAACTTCCTGACCAATGCCGACGTGAAGATCTATGGCTTGCAGTCCGATCTCGTGTTCGTTCCTGCATCGATGGAAAACACGAGCATCTCTTTCTCGCTCGGCTATCTGCATGGACGCTACGAGGATTTCATTGAGGACTCGCTCGACGTCTTCAACGGCAATCAAATGCAGAATGCCCCCGACTGGACGGCGACACTCGGCATCGTGCATGACTGGCAGCTGCAATCAGGAGCCTACATTCGGGCCGACCTGAGTTCGCGTTACGAGAGTGGATTCTGGGGTGACTTCTCACACTCACCGGGCCTGTACCAGGCCAGTTACACGAAGACAGATCTTGCGCTGACGTGGCACTGCGGTACTGGCAAGTGGTCGGCTGGCCTATGGGTGAAGAACCTCGAGAACTCGGATGTTCAGTCCGCCGCGGCAACCGGTAACCCGATTAGCGACCCGGGACCCGGAGCGCCGTTCCTCGAGGCACCTCGGACATATGGGATCCGCGTCACACTTAATCTGTAGCCTCCACGCAACATATGGTCATTATGTCACTGAAATGTGACCTGATCGGCATAGTAGAGCCAATCTAATCGTCTACTGTGTGCCTTGCTATGGGCATATTTTTGGAGATACACACATGAAATTTTCACGACTTGTAAAGAGTTGTGGCGTTGCGACACTCGCGGCACTGCTACTCGCGCCGGCGGCCTATGCCGACTCCGGTTTCTTTTTAGGCGGAGCCTACGGTACGCTGGACATCGAAGACGACGGTGGCAGCTTTGACCAGGACAGTGCGCCATACAAGATTATGGCGGGCTATATTTTCGACATGCCGGTTGTCGACATCGCAATCGAAGCGGCCTGGAACGACTTCGGTTCACAGGAAGATAGCACCGGGCTGGTCAGTCTCGACGCAGACGGTCTGAGCGCATTTGTAGTCGGTGGCGTGGACTTCGGTCTGTTCGGCATCTTCGCCAAAGCCGGCATGGTGTCCTGGGATGCAGACCTCGATATCGGTGGTCTTAGAGATTCTGAAGACGGCACTGATCCGGCCTACGGACTTGGAATGCGTTTGACATTCAGCTCTGTCGAAGCACGTCTCGAGTATGAAGTGTTCGACTTCAACGATGTCGATGTCGACATGATCTCGCTTGGAGTGCTTTGGCGCTTCTGATCCTGCCTTCCGCTAAGGAAGCAGGACTGTAGAACCCGTCGTCAGGCGCGCCTCAATATCGAGGTGCGCCTGTGCGGCATCTTTTAGCGCATACGTCTGTCCTATGCGCACCTTCACGCCGCTGTTCATCGCCTCGAACAACTCATCGCAGGCACTCAACAATTTCTCGCGCGTCTCGATAAATGTGAATAGCACAGGGCGAGTCACGTAGAGTGATCCACGCTTCGCAAGTTCGAGTGGCGAGAACGGATCGACCGGCCCCGATGCGTTGCCGAACGACACCATCGTGCCGTGCGGTCGCAACGAGTCGAGCGATGCCATAAACGAATCCTTGCCGACCGAGTCGTAGACAGCAGCGACGCCGCTACCATCCGTTAATTCCTTCACCCGTGTCGCGATGTCATCGTCGGCCATGACGATGTGAGCACAGCCCTGCGACTTCGCGAGCTCGGCTTTCTCATCCGTGCTGACGACGCCGATTACAGTCGCGCCAATCTGACTCGCCCATTGACTCACTAGTGAACCAACGCCGCCAGCTGCCGCATACAGCAGAATCGGGTCACCTTTTTGTACACGATAACTGCGCCGCAACAGGTACCAGGCTGTCAGGCCCTTGAGAAGTACCGCGGCCGCAACATTGTCGGTAATGCCTTCCGGAATTTTCACCAGGCGCGAGGCATTGAAATTGCGCCGCTCCGAATAGGAATCTGTCGGCATGCCGGTGTAAACAACACGGTCGCCGACGGAAACATCCGTAACGCCGTCGCCGATTGCTTCGACGATTCCGGCGGCTTCGCTACCCAGCCCCACCGGCAGGTCCATCGGGTACAAGCCTGTACGGTGATAGGTGTCGATCAAATTCAGGCCGATCGCGGTATGACGGATCTGCGCCTCGCCCTCGCCAGGCTCGGCGAGGTCAATCTCTTCCCACTTCAGGACCTCGGGTCCGCCGTATTCATGTATGCGTATCGCGTGCGTATTCATGTGCGATAGGATAGCCGACTTGCACCGAATTACCCGAAAATTTGTTCAGGCAACCTGCCTGTTCGCCTGCCTCCCTGCGCATGCCGATGAGATCGAGGAGATCCTGGTGACCGCAGTGCGTCGTGCCGTGGTTGAGGAACAACTGTCAGTTGCACTGGATTCGGTTGAAGCGGTGGACGTGCAACAGCATGCGCTGCTAACCGATGCGCTGGCCGACGCGACTGGCGTGCACCTGCAGCAGACGACGCCAGGGCAGGGTGCTGCAGTCGTACGCGGGCAAAAAGGCTCGGCGGTTCTGCATCTTGTCGATGGCATGCGACTCAATAACGCGATCTTCAGGAGCGCACCAACGCAGTATTTTGCGCTCGTTCCCACGGTTGCTGTTGAGCGCATCGAAATTCTGCGCGGCACGCCCGCATCGCTCTACGGCTCGGATGCGATTGGCGGCGTGCTCCAGGTAATTACCCACAAACCAAGATTCGAATCGACGAGTGTGAGCTCACGTGGTGAGGTGTTCGCATCAGCGAACACGGCTGAGAGTAGTCGGGTGCTCGGCGGGACCCTGGATGTGGGAACCAACAGGCTTGCAATGTCACTCGGCGCCGAGTTCGCCGATATCGGTGACCGGCGGATCGGCGGTGGGGATCGCGTCAAGCCAAGTGGCTACGGGTCGCGTGCTGCCCGGTGGCTGGTAGCCGGGACACCGGTTGCCGACAAATCCTGGTCACTGGATATACAGTTTCTCGAGCAGCCCGACACGCCGCGTGTGGATGAGCTGGTCGCAGGTTTCGGCCAGGTCGAACCGTCTTCCTCTGAATTCTTTTTCAAGCCGAACAGACGATCGTTCGTACACGGGGACTACCAGTCATCGTCCGGTCTTCTCGGCCTCGACTGGGATGTCGACCTCGCGTGGCAGCGCATCGATGACGACAGGCAGACACGAGACTACCTGGCAGCGGATCGCGTGCACGAACGAAACCGCAGTGATCTGTACGGGCTTACGATAAGCGGAAGCAAGCGGACCGATCGTGGTTCATGGATTGCTGGTGTGGACATCCATCATGACGAAGTCTCAAGTCAACGCGTCAGTGAGGACATTGTTACCGGCCAGCGCCTAGATGTCGCGCCGCGGTTCCCCAATGGGTCGAGCATGCAGTTGCTGTCTACCTACGGCAACGGCACATGGACCATCGGAGAACGTCACGCGGTGACAGCGGGATTGCGCCTGAGCGATGTGCGCACACGGCTGCCTTCCTCGCAGGTTCACAACACCGAGATCAGCGGAGACATCGGTTGGGTGATGAAAATCAACGAGCTCTGGCAATTCACCAGCAATCTCGGCTACGGATTTCGCGCGCCGAATGTTTTCGACCTGGGTACGCTCGGCAATCGGCCCGGTAACCGATTCAACATTCCGAATGCCGACCTTGATTCCGAGCGCGTGGTCCATGGCGACATTGGTGTCCGGTATCGCATGGGCGGCAACGAGTTCGAAGTGTCGGCCTACACGATGCGTTACCGCGACAGGATTACCTCGGTATCGACCGGCGGCGTGACACCGAGCGGTAGAGATATCACCCAAAGCGTGAACGCTTCGGAGTCACACGTAGAGGGCGTCGAGGTTTCTCTGCGTGTCGAGGCAGGCATGTATTGGCTGTTCGAAGGGAACATCGCATACACGCGAGGCGAACAACAGATTGCGGGTATGGCGACTGAACCGGCGGACCGCATTCCGCCGTTGAGTGGCAGAGTCGGGGTGACTTTCGATCCGGAATCGTCCTATACGATCGAAGCATGGGCGAGTTTCTCGGCCGACCAGTCGCGCCTCAGCGCGCGGGATATTGGAGACTCACGCGTCAACCCGGAAGGGACGCCGGGCTGGGCCAGTCTCGGCGCACGTGCGACCTGGGTCCCGACCGCAGAGTGGTTACTGACACTGACATTCAGCAACATGTTGGATGCAGGGTATCGCGTGCACGGTTCCGGCATTGACGCCGTCGGGAAAAATCTAACGCTATCGGCCAGGTGGCGCTGGTAGACACGTTACCTTGAACCCCAAAATCGTTTGATGAGTGTCGCCTACGTAATCTCTACATTTCGGCTGGAACCAGTGAGTAGACGATATCTTTGAAAGATACGACGGTGCCCGAATTACCAACGGCAAGATATTGAGAATAAACGACAAAATGGGCGACCTGGCGAAATCCCAGCCCTTTGCTCGAGTTTGTAGTCCATTCATCGACACTGTCCTCTGCCTGCCATAAGATTTCATCGACCTGCGACGGATCGACCAAATTAGAGTGTAGAAGGACTTCCTTGTAGAGAGGCTCTCCTGACAAGGTTGGATTCCTGGCACTTACTGCTGAATAGGATTTCAGCAATTGCCTGACAATGCGCTTTGCAAATCGTTTTTCTCTAAAAGCTAAGAACATGTTCGCCCCCTAAATCACCCGGTGCCCGACGACCTCTATGTGTCAGGTCCATCTCTTCTCCACCTTAGATAGTTCAAATTGGAGTTTTCGCTGGACACTTAGCGTAACCTGAAAAATTGATGCCTGATCCGGGCTTCTCTTTGGGTCAATTGCAGTGCAACAGGAGATGACTATGCCACAGCCATTTCGAAGCGTGAGTGTTCTTTTCATTCTGCTCATCGCGGTCCTCATTGCGTCGACGCCGCTTACTGCGGCCGCAGCGGGAAGCGATGACAAGCCGAATATTGTCCTCGTGCTCATGGACAATTTCGGGTGGGGAGAGATCGGTGTCTATGGCGGCGGTGTCATGCGTGGTGCACCGACGCCCAATATTGACAGCATTGCTGCCGAAGGGCTGCAGCTGACAAATTACAATGTCGAGGCAGAATGTACGCCGTCGCGTGCGGCGTTGATGACCGGTCGCTATGGAATTCGGACCCGGCAACGGGTGGATGGCCCGCCGCGAGGCGTGTGGTATGGCATCACTCAGTGGGAAGTCACGTTGCCCGAGATGCTGTCGGAGGCCGGCTACGCCACGGCTATTTTCGGAAAGTGGCATTTGGGAGATACGGAAGGCCGATTCCCAACGGACCAGGGATTCGATGAGTGGATTGGGATCCCGAGGTCATCGGATCGGGCGTTCTGGCCGGACAGCAATAGCTTTACTCCGGGCAGTCATCCAGATGCGGTGTTTACTCACGTGATGACGGCGACGCGTGGTGAAACTCCCACGGAGCTGGAAGTCTACGGACGCGAGAAGCGCAAGACGATCGATCGCGAGATCACCGATCACTCCATCGACTTCATAAAGCGCAAGGCGAAAGAGGAGCAACCGTTCTTCGTCTTTCTTTCCTATACACAAACTCATGAACCGGTCGATCCTCATCCTGATTTCTACGGCAAGACAGGGCATGGGAGCTTTGCCGACGTGCTGGCGCAGACGGACGACTATGTCGGTGACGTTCTGGAAACGATCGATGAGCTGGGACTAAAAGAAAACACCATATTCATCTTCACCTCGGACAATGGCCGCGAAGGCGTGCCGAGGTCGTTCGGATTCACCGGGCCGTGGCGAAGCGGCATGTTCTCTCCTTACGAAGGCGGCCTGAGAGTACCGTTTCTGATCCGTTGGCCGGGGAAGATTCCGGCGCAGCGGGTGTCAAATGAGATTGTCCACGCGATCGATGTGATGCCGACGTTGGCCGAAGTTATCGGCGCCGATCTTCCGACCGACCGAGTGTATGACGGCGCTGATCAGACTGAGTTTCTGTTCGGCAAGAGCGACAAATCTGCTCGCGAGTCCGTGGTCATCTACATCGGTAATGTGCTTTTCGGCGTGAAATGGCGCAACTGGAAGCTGTTGCTGAAGGAAATGGACGAAGATACCTATGCGATCAGGGAAATGGCGTATCCCTCCGTCTACAATCTAATTGCTGACCCAAAAGAAGAAGTCCCCGAACTCAATTATCTCAACGATACCTGGATTGATTTTCCGCTATACCAGGTTGTGGAAGACCACGAGGCATCGATTGAAGAAGACCCAGGGGCGCCGGATCCATAGTTACATGACACCATAAGCAAGCATTGCATCGGCGACTTTGACGAACCCAGCAATATTGGCGCCCTTGACGTAATCGACATTTCCGTTGTGGTTGCCGTACTCGACACACTGCTCGTGAATGCCGGACATGATCGCGCGTAGACGCGTATCGATATCCTCGCGTGACCACGACAGTCTCATGCTGTTCTGCGTCATTTCGAGACCGGATGTTGCCACGCCGCCGGCGTTCGCAGCCTTGCCTGGTGCATACAGTATGTCGGCTTCCTGGAACGCATCTACGCCCGCCTTGGTTGTCGGCATGTTCGCGCCTTCGGCTAAGGCAATGCAGCCGTTCTTTATAAGCGTTTTCGCATCGTCTTCATCAAGTTCGTTCTGGGTGGCGCAGGGGAGTGCCAGATCGGCGGGTACGGACCATGGTCGTTTTCCTGCGTGAAATTTGGCACCGAACTCATTTGCATATTCCTGCAGTGAGCCTCGGCGATTCGTCTTGAGGTCCTTGATGTACTCAAGTCGCTCAGTATCAATGCCGGAGGGTTCATGTATGAACCCCGTGGAGTCGGACATTGTGATTACTTTTGCTCCAAGGTCGATGAGCTTTTCGGTCGCATACTGTGCGACATTTCCGGCGCCCGATACGAGCGCGGTCTTGCCATCGAGAGAACGACCGTGATGTTTTAGCATGTCATCCATCAGGTAAACGCAGCCGTAGCCAGTGGCTTCGACGCGTATCTGGCTGCCACCGTAGCTCAATGCTTTGCCCGTGAGCACACCAGTGAATTTGTTCTCCAGCCGCTTGTACTGGCCGAACATGTAACTTATCTCACGCGTACCGACGCCAATATCACCAGCGGCAACATCGGTGTGTGGCCCAATATGGCGGTGCAGTTCGGTCATGAACGCCTGACAAAAACGCATGATCTCGCGATCAGATTTATCCTTTGGATTGAAATTGGAGCCGCCTTTGCCTCCGCCGAGCGGCAATCCGGTCAGGCTGTTCTTGAACGTCTGTTCGAAAGCGAGAAATTTGAGGATGCTCATGCTGACGCTCTTGTGAAACCGGAGCCCGCCTTTGTACGGACCGATCGCGTTGTTCCATTGCACGCGGTAGCCGCGATTCACACGGATATTTCCCTTGTCGTCCTCCCAGACGACGCGGAAACTGATTATCCGGTCAGCTTCAGTCAGACGCTCAAGGATGCGCGTCTCTTTGTATTCGGGACGCGTCGCAATGTAAGGGATTATGCTCGTCGCTACCTCGGCGACGGCTTGCAGAAATTCAGGCTCATTTCGATTCCGGCGGGTAGCACCTGCCAGGAAATGCTCGAGAAGGGCCGATGTATCAGCCGCGCTGGTCATACTCGAATCTCCTAAGGTTCCGTCAATACTGCCCGTATACGTCTAGTTGTGCCGTGATGCAATACGCTAATTTACCGATGCCCAGTGCGTGTCGGTGGCGACCATCGTTAACACGTCGTACTGCGCGCAAACCTCATTGTCCTGGTTTGTGACTTCGGCATCCCAGCGAACTTCGCCATATCCGGTGTCGCCACGGAGCGTCTTTTGCTTGCAAGTAAGACGTACTTTTAGCGAGTCGCCGTAATTGACGGGCTGAATAAACCGCAGGTCGTCGACGCCGTAGTTGGCGAGTACCGGTCCGAAGTCCGGATCGACGAACAAACCGGCAGCAAAAGACAAAATCAGGTAGCCGTGTGCAACGCGCCCCTCGAAGAACGGATTTTTGGCAGCGTCTTCTTCGTTCATGTGCGCATAGAAGTTGTCGCCCGTGAACTCCGCGAAGTGGTCGATATCGTCAAGGGTCACTGCACGCTCGTCGCTCTTGAACGTGTCGCCAAGTTCGAGTTGTTCAAAGGTCTTCCGGAATGGATGCACACCCGGGTCTTTTTCGTCAGCGCCTCGAATCCAGCGATGACCAATATGCGAGAGCGTCTCCGGCGATCCCTGTATTGCCGTGCGTTGCATGTAGTGCAATACACCGCGAACGCCACCCATTTCTTCGCCGCCACCGGCCCGTCCGGGTCCACCGTGCACGAGGTGAGCCAACGGGGAGCCGTGTCCCGTCGACTCGGCCGCGCAATGACGGTTAATAATGACCATGCGGCCGTGATACGCGGCCGTTCCGAGCACGAGATCACGAGCAACATCATTGTCGTTTGTCACTATGGAACCGGCGAGACTGCCTTCGCCGAGTCGTGCGAGTTCGATGGCTTCATCAAGTGAGTCGTACGGAAGCACCGTGCTCACCGGACCAAACGCTTCAACCGAGTGCACTGCCGACGATGATAGCGGCTTGTCACAGTGCAACAACGTCGGCATGAAGAACGCGCCCTTGCTCGCATCGGCATCGATGAGATCGAAATCATCATGGCCACCAAACACGATCTCGGCCTCGGCCGATAATTCAGCAACTCGATCGCGTACTTCCCTGAGTTGGCCCTGGCTGGCGAGTGCGCCCATATCGACATCCTTGATGCCAGGATTGCCGATACGTATTTCTCCCAGTGAGGTCGAGAGGGCTCTAACGACATCGCCGGCAATGTTCGACGGCGCGATGATGCGTCGGATGGCCGTGCATTTCTGCCCGGCCTTGGCCGTCATCTCTCGTGTAACCTCCTGAATATAAAGATCAAATTCAGGTGTTCCGGGTGTCGCGTCCGGGCCGAGGATGGACATGTTGAGCGAATCCGTTTCAGCCGTGAAGGCAACGGACTCGCTGACCACGCGCGGGTGTGCCTGCAACATTTCCGCCGTGGTTTTCGAACCGGTGAACGCGATCGTGTCCTGGCAGGTCAGGTGGTTGAACAGATCACCGACACCGCCGCAGATCAACTGCAGGCTACCTTTTGGAAGGATGCCTGACTCAATGATGCGCCGAACCATCAGTTCGGTCAGGTAGGCGGTACTCGATGCGGGTTTGACGATTGCAGGTACGCCGGCGAGTAGCGTCGGCGCGAGTTTCTCGAGCATTCCCCAGCACGGGAAATTGAACGCATTGATATGAATCGCGGCGCCAAGTTTTGGCGTGAATATGTGCTGCCCTAAAAATGTGCCGTTCTTGGACAGCCATTCCGGCGCACCGTCGAGGTAGACGTGATCGTTCGGCATCTCGCGCCGGCCTTTGCTCGAGAACACGAACATTGTCGAGATCCCGCCGTCGATATCAGGCCAGCTGTCCTTGCGCGTCGCGCCGGTCTGCGTCGACAACTCATAGAACTCTTTCTTGTGCTCGTTGAGATAGATCGCGAGCGCCTTGAGCATGTCGCCGCGCTCATGGAATGTCAGCTTGCGCAGATTGGGGCCGCCAACGGATTTGGCATGGCCAAGAATGGCGCTGAAGTCGAGGCCGTCGCTGGAGATGGTCGCCACGGGCTCGCCGGAGACGGCTGACGTGAGTACGCGTCCTTCTCCGCTGCCATCGACCCACCGGTCCTGTACAAGATTTCCAAGTTTCATAAGGGGATACACAAGGAGGATACAAAAAAGAAGTGGATTTGAAAAAATCGGTATCACAATATACGGTCAGATGCTTCTGGCGCAAGCGCGACACCGATGACCATCGAATCTGCAAGTAAGGGCCTCGTAGCCGAATTTCGTTCACGAAGAACGCTGCGCACGGGGTCGCTGATCACGACCGTGTTCGGCGATTCGATCGCACCACGTGGTGGCGCCGTGTGGCTGGGCAGTCTGATAACGGTCATGCGCGAATTCGGCATAAACGAGAGGCTGGTTCGTACCTCGGTTTTCCGGCTCGTGCAGGACGGCTGGTTACAGTCCACGCAGATAGGGCGTCGCAGTTACTACAGCCTGACCGAGGAGGGTCGCGAACGCTTCGAGCAGGCGACGCACAAAATCTACGGTGAACCGGTATCCAGTTGGGATGGCGAGTGGACTACCGTACTGCTTTCGACGATCGAGGGCGCGCAGAAAGACGCCGTACGCAAGGAACTTGGTTGGCTCGGATTCAGCGCCTTGTCGCCGAGCGTTCTGGCCCACCCATCCCCCGATATGGTCGATCTCGACGTCACCCTGCAGCGCCTGGGCGTCGCCGACAAGCTCGTCGTCATGTCCGGTGAGACGGTACGCAATGAAGCCGCAATGCGCGGCCTTGCCCAGGCCAGCTGGAATCT
>Ga0070723_10000500_pt1 | contig 10351 bp, 9 predicted proteins | sample tdAd002_FD_67277 | JGI IMG/M metagenome (GOLD analysis project Ga0070723, IMG submission 67277) | Marine sediment microbial communities from the Atlantic coast under amendment with organic carbon and nitrate - tdAd00.2 | ecosystem: Environmental > Aquatic > Marine > Coastal > Sediment | place...
ACATGGGTTGCATCTTTTATCAATGAATTAAGTCTTAAAATATTGTCTTCAAGAAGGGGGATCGACGCATTGCTGGTAAAATAGTTGATACTGACATTGCCTATTTTGACGGTTTGCTTGTAAAGCCTTTCCTTCTGATGGCTCAGAATGAAAAAGCTCATCACTGAAATGGTGGTGATGATAATCACCATGATTGCAGCAAAAACCTGAAACCAGATGGGAATGCGTGTTGGAGGAAGACCTTCAACAAAGCTTTCACGCTTTTTTTTGACAAGTCCTTTTATGTCATCAGAGAGTGTTTTTACTGAAATTTGATATTCTTTGCTTACCGCCAGAACCAGTTCTTCTTCTGATGCATAGCCGAGTTCAACGATGATCTGCCCCAGGCGAACGGCCTTGCCCAGTGTATAGAGTTTCTCTTTTTGTACCTTTAGGGCTTCCTGGAGTTGTTTTTCGGTAATGATGCCTCTTTTCCTTAAAACAGCGCCTATGGCCATACTGTAATCATCAGAAGATTTCCCCAACAATCTTTTAATTCTGGACTGAAAAAAAGTTTGAACGGTCAACGGCTTCATGTGTGAGGATTCCGATCCTGAATATTCAAAAGTATAAAAAATGAAACTTTCTAAAATATCATAGAAAATCTTTAAATTCCGAAGTTTATATAAAAAATGCCGATATGTCAATAAATTAACCGGAGGCCCATATAAGCCTTTATTAGACAAAAAACCGAACATAGAAAGTCGTTGTTCAAATTCCGCACCTAGACTTTTGCGAAAAAGAAATCTTATGGTGATGGGCCATTTTCATTGGGATTCATTCGAATAAAACCTTCTCGAGGGACATCAGGGTTTAAGGATCCTTTTCGTGATTGTTTAACCCGAATTTATTGGCAAAATATGTCTTGACAACTTTACCAATAATTAATAGGCTTCATGATGCTGAATATTAAATCTCCGATTCCTTTATATAATCAGCTAGCGGACATCATACTGGCTAAAATACGATCTGGAGAATATCCAGCCGGTTCAAGGATTCCGTCCGAAAACAGCCTTGCCTCCAGATACGCTATCGGAAGGCCGACTGCCAGGCAGGCTACGGATCTTCTGGTTCGAAAACGTCTGCTGATGCGAAAGCGGGGCTCAGGGACCTTTGTATGTGAACCGCAGAAAGAGCTCGATCTTTTTTCTCTGGCCGGAACGACTTCGGCGTTTCATAAGAAAGGAATGTCGGTGACGACCCACATCCTGAAAAAGATCCGACTGAAATCCATCGGACATGATCCGAAAAATCCTTTTTCAAATCAGAAAGCCTATTTTTTTTCCAGGTTGAGCAAAGTTGAAAAGATACCGGTCCTTATCGAGGATATTTATCTGCATGAAACAATTTTTTCAGGGATGGACAAGATAGACCTGTCCCACAGATCTTTGGCGCAAATTGTGGATGAGCAATATTACATGCAACCCATAGGGGGTGTACAGAACTTCCGAATTGGCTACCTAACAGGAAAAAAGGCACAAAATTTGGAGGTTGCAGCAGATACGCCGATTCTTATGGTTAAGCGGTTTTTACACTTTGATCAGGCAAAAGATGCCATTTATTCAGAACTTTATTGTCGCACAGATCAGTTCGTTTTTTCACAGACATTGGGAGGAATGGATCATGAAAGATAGAGGATATTATAAAATGTTCGGGGGCGCCTATCTTCCCGAGGTTCTTGTTGCCACATTCGATGAACTTGTGGAAACATTTCAAACAGCAAAAAACGACCCCGGCTTCTGGGAGGAGTATGTCGACATTATGTCTACCTATTCCTGCCGCCCGACGCCGATTACGTTTGCCCAAAACCTGACGCAGCATTTCGGCGGGGCGCGCATTTTTATTAAAAGAGAAGACCTTAACCATACCGGCGCCCACAAGGCAAATAACGTTATTGGGCAGGGCCTTTTGGTGAAACGGATGGGGAAAACGCGGGTCATTGCGGAGACCGGTGCCGGACAGCACGGCGTGGCCACCGCCACCATGGCCGCACGGTTTGGATTCAAATGTACTATCTATATGGGAGAAGTGGATGTTCAACGGCAGCGTCCCAATGTATTCTGGATGGAGCGATTGGGTGCTGAAGTCATCACCGTAAAGGAAGGAACCCGAATTTTAAAAGATGCAATTAATGAATCTTTTCGGGACTGGGTGACACACATGGATACAACACATTATGTACTTGGAACGGCGTGCGGTCCCCATCCTTTCCCGGAAATGGTCTCTTATTTCCAATCGATTATCGGACTTGAGGCCCGGAAACAGATCCTTAACCAAGCAGGTGGGCTTCCTGACCGAATTTATGCCTGTGTTGGCGGAGGGTCCAATGCATTGGGGATTTTTAAAGCTTTTCTGGATGATCCGGTTGACCTTGTGGGCGTCGAGGCCGGCGGAGAAGGACTGGAGACCGGCCTGCACGCTTGCCGACTTTCTTCCAAAGATGCGAGCATCGGCGTAGCCCAGGGGTATAAAACATATTTTCTCCAGGATAATGACGGACAGATGCGAGAGACCCATAGTGTCGCAGCCGGGCTTGATTATGTCGGGGTTTCGCCGATTCTGGCCCGATATGCAGAAACCGGCCGAATTCGATTTGAAGCCGCAACCGATCGCGAGGTTGTAGATGCCCTATCCCTAACGATTCAAAAAGAGGGATTGATCCCAGCGCTGGAATCAGCTCACGCTTTTGCCCAGGCGTTCAAAGAGGCTCCGACCATGGCCCCGAAGGATATTATTCTGATAAATCAGTCAGGGAGGGGAGACAAAGACATCTTTACCGTTGCCGATGCATTTGCCGATCCCGGGTGGCAGGAATTTATCAAAGAGAAAGCGGAGGGCTATCATGCTTGAATCATATCTGAATAACAGGCTCAAACAGAAAGAGATCTTGTTAATGACCCATATCGTTCTTGGATATCCAACATTCGAAGATGCTTTCAAGATAATTGAGTCGATGGTCCACGCCGGTGTTGACCTGATGGAGCTGCAGATCCCTTTTTCAGAACCGATTGCAGACGGTCCTGTAATTCTGCATGCCAATCAAAAAGCGCTTACCAAGGGTGCAACCGTGAAAAAATGCATTGATTTTGCGAAAATGGTTGCTGAAACCTTCGAGATCCCCTTTTTACTAATGAGTTACTACAATATTCTTTTTAAATACGGCGTTGAGAGATTTGTCGATGTAATGGCCGAAAACGGTCTTCAGGGGGCCATTGTCCCGGATCTTCCCCCTGAAGAAGGGAGGGACTACCTTGGGGCCATGGATAAACACCGTCTTTCTCCAATCTTGATATTTTCTCCCACAACACCCGATGAACGCATGAACTACCTTGGTGGTTTTGGGAGAGGGTTTATCTATTGTGTGGCCAGAAAAGGGGTTACCGGTGTGGATACGGATTTCTCCGGACAACTGGAAGATTATCTTGCGCGATGTCGAAAAGCGACCGAGCTGCCGCTGGCCCTCGGTTTTGGGGTAAAAGAGCGGGGGGATATCGATTTTTTAAAAGGGAAAGCCGACATTGCCGTCATTGGGTCAGAGACCATCCGGCTGGTAGATAAAGAAGGGGTTGGTGCTGTTGGAGAGTTTATTAAAAACCTGAGATGAAATGACCAGACAGGTAGACACCAAAGTAAAACGGGGAGGGACACCCCATTATTCCATTGATCCAACATTCCAATTGTGACTTGCCCGCTCGTGACTTGCAATGGCAGGCGGGGCGAAGCGAACCAATTGCCTATGGGTATTTTCGAAAAACCAACGTTGCATTCGTTCCACCGAAACCGAAAGAATTCGAAAGGGCCGTGACAATCTTGGCCTCTTTGGTCTGGCCGATGACATAGTTCAGGCCCTGGCATTCCGGATCAATTTGCTCCAGGTTCAAAATCGGCGGGACTTTATCGTTATAAATGGATAATACGGTGGAAATGGCTTCAATTCCGCCGATGGCTCCAAGAGAATGCCCCAACTGAGATTTATTGGCCGTGATGAACGGTTTCTCTTTGCCGGCGCCAAATACTTCTTTAACGGCGTCGGCCTCATTAATGTCACCTTTGGGTGTGGACGTTGCATGGGGGTTGATCAAATCGACGTCGTTCGGTGCAATTTGTGCATCCTCCAAAGCCAGCTTCATACATCGAATGGCACCGTCCACATTGGGTTCAGTAATATGGCTGGCGTCTCCGGTCATGGCAAAACCGATGACTTCCGCATAGATTTTAGCCCCCCTATTCACGGCATGATCCAGATCTTCCAAGATCAGTATGCCAGATCCATCTCCCATAACAAAACCGTTGCGGTCTATGTCAAAGGGTCGGGAAGCGGTTTGGGGTGTCTGATATTTTGATGACAAGGCTTTGATTGCATGAAAACCCGCAAACGTTAAAGGTGTGATCGCAGCTTCTGTTCCACCACAGGCGATGGCGTCTTCTTTTCCGAGTTGTATCCTCTGGAAAGCTTCACCAATTGCATGGGAACCGGAAGCACAGGCTGTTGCCAGACAGGCATTGGCACCTTTGGCTTTAAAAGAGATACTGACATTGCCGGCAGCCAGATTCGGTATCAGGCGGGGAATTAGAAAGGGCGAAACTCTCTTGCCTTTATAGAAACGTTCAAATTCGGTTTCCCATGTTTTAGGGCCCCCTAAACCGGAGCCGATAATGACGCCGACCCGATCAGCATCGATTTCTCCTTGTTCTAAATTTACATTGGCATCGGAAATTGCTTCCAGTGTTGCTGCATAAGCAAACTGGGTGAAGGCATCCATATATTTAATCTGTTTTAGATCCTCTTTTGAAAAGCCGTGTTTTCTTTGTTTAACCAAATCTTTAATGTTAAAATCTTTGACTTCTCCGGCAATCAGGGGAAAGTTCTCCGCCAGTTTAAATCGCGCTTTAACTTTTTCCAAATCGCCCCACTGTGTAATTTGATCTATGCCGGATTTCCCGGCGACCATGGCCTCCCAAGTCGTGGGCACATCCAGACCCAGTGATGTCACCATCCCCAAACCGGTTACCACCACCCGTTTTAATTCTATTGTTTTTCGCATTTTTCACCTCTTTAGTACTGATAAATTCACAAACAGGCCGATTTTTTTAATTTTTGGGAAACGCTTAAAAACTATTTTCCGGGTTTTTATCAATCCCGCATCTGGAAACAGCATCCATGAAGGCTTTGATTTTGTCAAGATCCTTTTGGCCGGGGGCCACCTCCACACCGGAACTGACGTCCAGTGCATATGGGAAAACAGCCCTTTTCAGGGACAAACCAAAGCCGGGTCCTCTGGAGCGGCTTTTTTACTTTTATGTTCCTTCGATGGTCTTTTTCGGGACATATTATCCCTGGAGGAATCTAAGAAAATCCTTTGGATTTCGTGACTTAACAAGACTTTCACCGATTAGAAAGTTCCAGATTCCCGAACCTTTTATTTTTTCAATGTCTTCTCGTGTCTGAATTCCGCTGGCCGCCACCGCCACCTGATCGGGACCTAGAAGCGATTTCATGCGGATTGCGATGCCTATATCGGTTTCAAAAGATCGCAGGTTGCGGTTGTTGATTCCGATCAGGCGAGCGCCTGCCCGGGTGGCCTTTTCAAGATCATATTCCGAATGAATTTCCACCAGCGCATCCATCTGTAGTTCATCGCATAAACTGAGATAATCTTTGAGCTGTTCCTGTTCAAGAATGCGAACAATCAGAAGAATGGCATCTGCTTGCATAACGGCGGATTCAAAAATCTGGTAAGTGGAAATCAGAAAGTCTTTCCGAAGTACCGGAAGCGTTGTTGTCTCACGGGCGATTTTTAAATCCTCGAAACCACCCTTAAAATGAGGTCGATCGGTGAGTACAGAGAGGGCCGCCGCACCTCCCAATTCATAGTCTTTGGCAAGAGCAGCAGGATCCAGATCTGCACAAATGACACCCTTGGAAGGGGAAGCCCGTTTGATTTCAGCAATGATATTAATTCCGGAGGGCCCGGGCTTTTCGAGATTTTGTAAAAACGGGCGTTTTCTTCGAGGTTCCGAGCATTTTTCACGAAGCATGCGTTCCGGTAAATTTTGTTTTACCAAAGCGATCTCCTGCTGTTTATCTTCAACGATTTTATTCAATATGTCTTCAGCCATTAGCCGTTTTCCTGGGTATACTGGATCAACGCTTTCATTTTCTCGGCTGCAGCACCTTCATCAATAGAAGTTTCAGCCAATCGGATCCCTTGCTTCAAATCATCCGCAGCTTCTGCCGCCACAAGAGCCGCGGCAGCATTAATGAGGACCACATCCCGTCGTGGCCCGGTTTCGCCGTCTAAGATATTTCGGGTGATTTTGGCATTTTCCTCAGGATCTCCTCCCAAAAGATCTTTTGAGTCCGCCTGTTGACCGAAAAATTTTTCAGGAAAAATATCATACGTTCGGATAAGACCGTCTTTGAGTTCTGAAACACGGGTGGGTGCACAAACGGTAATCTCATCGAGTCCGTCATGGCCATGGACCACAAAAGCTCTTTTTGCCCCAAGAAGCTGTAAGGCATTTGCAAACATCTCCGTCAGTTCAGGTGCATATACCCCGAGTAGCTGGCAATTGGCTCCGCCGGGATTCGTAAGCGGCCCCAGCATGTTAAAGATACTGCGCAGCCCCACTTCTTTTCTTGCTTTGGCCGCATATTTCATGGCCCCGTGATAAAGGGGCGCAAAAAGAAAACCGATACCGACTTCATGAACAGCTTCTTCAACGATTTCAGGATCGGTGTCGAGTTTAACACCCAGTGTTTCAAGAAGATCTGCGCTGCCGCATCGACTCGATACAGATCGGTTCCCATGCTTGGCGACTGTCACCCCGCACCCTGCAACCACGAAGGCTGTTGTGGTGGAAATATTAAATGTCTGCGCGCCGTCTCCACCGGTTCCGCATGTGTCCACAACCGTTGCGCCGGGTGCTTGAATTCGCAGCGCTTTCCGGCGCATGGCTCGAGCCGCTCCCGCCAGTTCTTCAAAGGTTTCTCCTTTTGTGGCCAACGCTGCCATCATTGCGCCGATCTGGGCTTCAGTCACATTGCCCGAAAAAATATCGGTGATCATTTGAGCCATCTGGGGTTCAGTCAAGTCGTTTCTCTGGACAATTTTGCCAAGATTCTTCTTAAACATAATGAATTATTCCCTTTTTATCAGTCATCTATCACTGATGAATGGTTTTTTGTTTTGTTGAGAAAATTTCTCAAAAGCCGTTTGCCCAAAGGTGTCATAATAGATTCCGGATGAAATTGGATTCCTTCCGTTTTGGAATGTTTTTTGTGCCGGATGCCCATAATTTCCCCATCATCTGCTTCCGAGCTAATTTCCAAACATTCGGGGAGATCTTCTCGGGAGACTGCAAGGGAGTGATAGCGCATCGCCTGGAAGGGTTTGTGAATACCCTGGTATATCATTTTTCCATCCGCGTGGATCATGGATGTTTTACCATGCATAAGCCGTTTGGCGGCAACCACTTTTCCACCGAAAACGGCGCCAATGGCCTGGTGGCCGAGGCATACGCCGAGGATTGGGACTCTACCTGAGAAATGTTCCACCGCAGACATTGAAATTCCAGCTGTTTCAGGGCGACCCGGTCCGGGTGATATAACGATACCTGTAGGTTCCCAGGAGATGAGGTCGGCAATTGAAGCAGCATCGTTTCGGACGACCTTGACGGAAGTGCCGATTTGTTTCAGATATTGCACCAGGTTGTAGGTGAACGAATCGTAATTGTCTATCATTATGATCATTATTTTCTCCCCTTCAAGTTTTCCCGGAAATATTTGAGCTGTATTCTTTTTGAACCAACTGGAGTGCTTTTTGCATGGCCATCGCTTTATTGACGGTCTCCTCTCGTTCGCTCTCGGGATTTGAATCGGCAACAATGCCGGCGCCGGCCTGTACCGTTAGTGTTCCGTTCTCAATGCTTGCGGTTCGAATGGTAATGGCCATGTCCATGTTCCCATGGAACGAAATATACCCCACAGCGCCGCCGTAAGGGCCTCTGGGACTTTGTTCAAGCTCAGCGATAATTTCCATGGCCCTTATTTTAGGTGCTCCGGACAAAGTTCCGGCAGGATAGGTTGCCCGCAGCAGATCCCAGGCATCGTAATCGGATTTCAGGTCACAGCAGATATTTGAAACCAGGTGCATGACGTGAGAATAGCGTTCGACAATCATCAAATCGGTGACCTGAACGGTTCCCACCTCTGCAACGCGCCCCAGATCATTACGGCCCAAATCCACCAGCATTAAGTGTTCGGCCCGTTCTTTTTCGTCGGCAAGGAGTTCATTGGCCAGAGATCTGTCTTCCTGTTCGTTCTTTCCTCTCGGGCGGGTTCCGGCAATGGGCCGAAGGGTGGCAACGCCGGTTTCCAGGCGGACCATCGTTTCCGGGGAGGAGCCTACAAGAGTCATCTCTTCAAGACCGAGAAAATAGAGGTAGGGGGAAGGGTTGATGAATCTCTGGGCCCGATAGAGTGTCCACGGATCGGGTGGGAAAGCACAGGTAAACGGCTTGGAGATTACGGTCTGAATGACATCGCCGGCCCGGATATATTCCTTAACCTGTTTAACAAGGGATCGAAAATCATCTTCCTCCCATGGTGCCCTCAAAACAAAATCAACTTCATTCTGATAGACATCCTTTTCAGGCACATGCTGTTCCATCGCACCAAGTAAGGATTTGAGGCGGTCAGTTGCCCGATGAAACGCCGCGTCTGGATTTTGCGCTTTTTCCAGAAATGAGATAACGACCAAGAGTAACGTATGTCGGATATTGTCAAATATAAGTAGTTGGTCCGGTATGATGAAATGGGCCAGGGGTTTGTTTTCCGGCAAAAGGTTGGGGATCGATTCAAAAAAGGATACCATTTCATAGGTTAAATATCCAACCATTCCTCCCCAAAATCTTGGTAGTCCGGAAACTTGTGCCGGGTGATAACGATTCATCAATATTCTCAAAACAGCGAACGGGTCCCCGTTGTGGGAGATCTGTCTGCGGGATTCGTTTTCACAGACTTCCACAAATTGCGGGAATATTCGGATATGCGTTCTTGCGGAGACACCTAAAAAACTATATCTTCCCCATCGTTCACCGCCCTCAACGCTTTCAAACAGAAAGACGGAAGCGTTATTCTTATAGATTTTTCTCAAGAGGGATACCGGAGTTTCCGTATCGGCCAACATTTCCATACATACCGGAATGACATTGGCTTGTTCTGCCAGGTTGCGAAACTCATCTATGTTGGGGAATTCATTGATCAGCATGGATTTTCCTTTCTAAAAAAAAAGCCGTGGAAAATTCCACGGCCTGTTCGAAGTCAAAAAAAAGACCGTGGGTTTGAGTTGCCCTTGGTCCTTTGTATATTTTTAATTATACGACGGTTGATCAAGTCCCTGGGGCAGACCCGTTTATTTGGATTTGCCACCACCAGCGTTTCATATCGACCTTTTTTAATGTTTTTTGGATACTGTTGTCATTCATTTCTTTCACCGTTTGTCTATCACAACTTATCCTTAATAAAAAACATTTGTCAAGATTTTTTAGATCTTTGAAAAAAAATACCTAAATGAAAGTTGGAATCGTTTTCTCCACAGGATACATCCATATGGGGTTGGCATAAACACATTGAAAAATATCTTGACAAGGCCGAGCCGGTTTCAGTAGTTTTAGTGTTGATCAAAAAAAGGTGTTTTAGATAAAATATAAAGATGGAAACTTTAAGGAAACAAAAATATTATTGGCGCTGGTGGCAGATAACCGGAAGGAAAAAGTGTGCCGACCGGTTCAAGTCTCCTTGAACCATTAGCATGACGGGTAATGAAGGACCGTGGGCACCTTGAAGCTCACGGTCTTTTTTTTTGGGAAGAACTCTGCAGCTTACTGCAGAGGGATCTAATCAACGGATAAGGAGGCAGATGATGCTGATTGTTATGGATAAAAAAGCCAAACAGACGGAGATCGATACCGTGGTGGCTGCAATTGAACAAAAAGGGTATACGGCGCGTCCGATTCCAGGAGGAGAAAGGGTGTCCATCGGGATTTTGAACAATAAGGGGCACGTTGATGCTGGGCCGTTTTTGAGTCTGCCGGGGGTAAAGGACGCCATCCATGTGACACGTCCGTATAAACTTGTAAGCCGAGAAATTAAACCTGAAGATACCGTAATAAAGATCAATGATATATCTATCGGCAGTGGAAGCCTGACCATTATCGCTGGACCCTGTGCCATAGAGAGTGAATTGCAAGCCTTGACAATTGCCGAGCACGTCCGGAGCAGCGGTGCACAGCTTTTCAGAGGCGGGGC
>Ga0070723_10000505_pt1 | contig 10295 bp, 10 predicted proteins | sample tdAd002_FD_67277 | JGI IMG/M metagenome (GOLD analysis project Ga0070723, IMG submission 67277) | Marine sediment microbial communities from the Atlantic coast under amendment with organic carbon and nitrate - tdAd00.2 | ecosystem: Environmental > Aquatic > Marine > Coastal > Sediment | place...
GAAATCGATCAGAACAGCACTGTCAGCAGTGATTGCGTGGAGATCATCTCCGCGCTTCCAGGTACCGGCAAGGTCCAGGTCCGCGGCCGCAGCAATGCCATTCGCGATGGCCTGGCCCATGCGACCAACCCCGGCAATGCATATGCGTATCGGCCTCATACGGTGCTTCCGCTGGCTACACTTGATTAGCTGATTCTATCGAAGAAACGCTTCACAGTATCGAGCCAACCGCCAGCGCGCGGGCTGTGCTTTTCGCCGCCGCCCCGGATCGACTCATCAAAACGATGCAACAGGTCTTTTTGCTCGGCACTCAGATTTACGGGGGTTTCGACGGCCACTTTAGCGAACAGGTCGCCCTTGCGAGCATCGCGTACGGTCGTTACGCCCTTCGCACGCAGCCGAAAGACCTTTCCTGACTGCGTCCCGGCGGGCACTTTCAGCGATACGTTGCCGTCCAGCGTCGGCAACTCAACCTCACCGCCAAGCGTTGCTGCGGCCACACTGATCGGCACCTCACACGCCAGGTCTGCGCCATCACGTGTAAACAGCTTGTGTGGATTGACCCGAATCTCTACGTACAGGTCCCCAGGAGGTCCTCCGCTACGGCCGGCCTCGCCTTCTCCCGAAAGTCTGATTCGATCACCGGTATCCACGCCCGCAGGAACCTTGACAGACAACGTTTTGGTCTTGCGAACGCGGCCACGGCCATGGCAGTCGGAACACGGGTCGCCAATCGTCGTGCCCGCACCTTTGCAGGCCGGACAGGTTTGCTGAATCGAGAAAAAGCCCTGCTGCATGCGAACCTGGCCAACACCACCGCAGGTGGAACACTTCACTGGGTCGGTGCCTTTCTTGGCGCCGCTGCCGTCGCAGGTCCCGCAGGACACCTGCGTTGGAACGTCAATCGTTACCGAGTCGCCGCTGACGGCCTTCTCGAGGTCCAGGCGTAGCTCATAGCCCAGATCGGCGCCACGAAACACCTGGCTGCCACGCTGCCTGCCACCACCGAAGATGTCACCAAAAACGTCGCCAAAAATATCACCGAAGCCCTCGGCGCCGTATCCACCAGCCCCTCCGCCACTCGAACTGAGGCCATCGTGGCCGAAGCGATCGTAGGTTGCGCGTTTGTCCGCGTCGCTCAGGACCTCGTACGCCTCCTTGGCCTCCTTGAACTTGCCCTCAGCACTCGAATCATCCTTGTTTCGGTCGGGATGATGCTTCATGGCAAGACGCCGGTATGCCTTCTTGATCTCGTCGGCGGACGCCGTCCTCGAGACCGAAAGTACATCGTAGTAGTCGCGTTTTGCCATGGCTTCTTATAGCTCGGGCGCCGCTAGCGGCGCCCTTTGTCTACCTTCGTCGTAACCGTCGCCTATTCAGACTTCGGCTTGTCCTCGTCGACTTCCTCAAATTCGGCGTCAACGACGTCGTCACCAGCGGCTTCCGGTGCATCACTGCCGTCGCCCGCCTCCTGCTGAGCCTGTTCGGCATAGAGCTTCTGCGCGAGGGTACCTGACGCTTCGGCCAAAGCTGCCGTCTTGGTCTGGATCGACTCGAGGTCGTCTTTCTCGAGCGCCGCTTTGACGTCCGACACTGCATTCTCGATATTGAGACGTTCTTCGCTGCTCGCTTTGTCACCGAGCTCGCTCAGAGTTTTCTCGGAAGCGTGAATCAGGCTGTCTGCCTGGTTACGCGCATCGACAAGCTCACGGAATTTGCGATCTTCCTCGGCGTGACTTTCTGCATCAGAAACCATGGTGTCGATCTCGTCGTCAGACAATCCACTCGACGCTTTGATCACGATGTTCTGGCTCTTGCCAGTCGCCTTATCTTTCGCAGACACATTGAGAATACCGTTGGCGTCAATGTCGAATGTCACTTCGATTTGCGGCAAGCCGCGCGGCGCCGGCGGAATATCGGCCAGATCGAATCGTCCCAAAGACTTGTTATCAACCGAGCGCTCGCGTTCACCCTGTAATACGTGAATGGTCACGGCTGTCTGGTTGTCGTCAGCGGTCGAGAACACCTGCTCGGCATTCCCTGGGATTGTCGTATTCTTGTCGATCAGTTTCGTCATCACGCCGCCAAGCGTCTCGATTCCGAGAGACAGGGGCGTGACGTCAAGCAACAGGACGTCTTTGACTTCGCCCGCAAGTACACCACCCTGAATTGCCGCACCGAGCGCAACCGCTTCATCGGGATTGACATCCCGACGGGGCTCCTTGCCAAAGAAGTTCTGCACTTCTTCCTGCACTTTCGGCATGCGTGTCTGGCCACCAACAAGAATGACGTCGTCGATTTCGTTGACCTTGAGGCCAGCATCGTTAAGGGCGATCTTGCATGGGCCCATCGTCCGGTCGATTAACTCGTCCACGAGTGACTCGAGTTTGGCGCGCGTCAGCTTGATATTCAGGTGCTTCGGACCGGCCGAGTCAGCCGTAATGTACGGCAGGTTCACTTCCGTCTGCTGCTGCGACGACAGCTCGATCTTCGCCTTCTCAGCCGCCTCTTTGAGACGCTGCATAGCGAGCGGATCTGTCGTGATATCAACTCCGCTTTCGCGCTCAAACTCGGCCGCCAGATACTCGATGACACGCATGTCGAAGTCTTCGCCGCCGAGGAATGTGTCACCATTGGTGGACAGAACTTCAAACTGATGCTCGCCGTCGACCTCAGCAATTTCAATGATCGACACGTCGAATGTGCCTCCACCGAGGTCGAACACAGCAATCTTCTTGTCGCCACGCTTCTTATCCATGCCATAGGCAAGGGCCGCTGCGGTTGGTTCGTTGATGATGCGTTTGACGTCGAGGCCCGCGATCTTGCCAGCATCTTTTGTCGCCTGGCGCTGTGAGTCATTGAAATACGCCGGCACCGTGACAACGGCTCCGGTTACGTCCTCACCGAGGTAATCCTCGGCGGTCTTTTTCATCTTCATCAAGACTCGCGCCGCGATCTCTGGCGGCGCCATCTTCTTGCCGTGCGCCTCAACCCAGGCATCACCATTGTCTGCCTTCGTAATCGTGTACGGCACCATTTTGATATCGCGCTGCACAACGTCATCTTCAAAACGCCGTCCGATCAGACGCTTGATGGCAAACAGTGTGTTGGTCGGGTTCGTCACCGCCTGGCGCTTGGCCGACTGCCCGACGAGCACCTGGTCGTCTTTGCTGAATGCTACGATTGAAGGCGTCGTCCGATCGCCCTCACTATTTTCGATGACCTTGGGCGTATCGCCCTCCATCACTGCTACGCAGGAGTTGGTGGTACCCAGGTCGATACCGATCACTTTTCCCATTGTTCTACTCCAAAATCTCTAATGTTTAACGAATCTGGCTGATACGTGGGGCCGGAAGCACTGGTTTCAAGCGCTCGCACCCACTCTTGGATCACTCTGTGTCGGCCTCTTTCGGGACTTCGGCCGCCACTATTACTCTGGCTGGCCGTAACAAACGCCCGTTTAGCGAGTACCCTTTCTGAATAACGGTCAGAACCGATCCCGGCTCGGCATCCGCAGATGGCTGCATCGTCATCGCCTCGTGCAACTCGGGATCAAACGGCTCCCCTTCGGGATCCACTTCGGCAATGCCGAATCGTTCGAGCGTTGTCGTCAACAGCTTCAACGTCGCCTCGCTGCCCTCCAGCAGGCTGTCGGCGTCGGCTGATTCAGCCGCAGCCAGCCCCATTTCAAGGCTGTCCTTGACCCCGAGAAGCTCCTTGCCGAAGCTCTCGAGTGCATATTTCCTGGCATGCTGAACATCGCGCGCGGCACGTTTGCGAATATTCTCAACCTCCGCGGCAGACCGCAGGTAGCGATCCCAATTTTCATCGGCTTTCGCCTGCAATGCCTCAAGCGCCGTTTCGCCGGCATCGTCTTCAGGAGACGGCTCGGCATCAGCGGTGTCCAGTTCCGGGTTTGTGTCTTCGGACTCGGCCTCAGGACGTTCTGGCTGTCCACTCATTGGTTCATGCTCCCCGTTTCAACGGCCTGATCAAATGAAGTGTGGAGTGTGGGGACCCTGTCGAAAATATCAAGGGTCGGGGCTCGATTTGTGCCGGGAAATCAGTGCTTAAGGGCGGATCTGAGCAAGCGGGCCGTGATGTCCACAATCGGCACGACCCGGTCGTAGGCCATGCGAGTCGGACCAATGACCCCAAGAACACCGACCGTGTCGCTGTCGAGCTGATACGGAGCTGTGACAACACTGCAGTCATCGAGCATCTGGTAGCCCGACTCCTCACCAATAAAAATCTGCACGCCATCAGCATGAATACTGCGGTCCAGCAAATCCAGTATCAGTCGCTTACGCGAAAACGCCTCGAACAATCGTCGCAACGTGTCCACGTCCGACAACTCGGCGAAATCCATCAGGTTTGTCTCACCAGCCAGTACGAACTCACCACCCGGATGCGACGCACCCTCCATCGCCGACTGTGCCACGGCGATGATGTCGTGCATCGCCTGATTCATCGAATGGCGGGTTTTCTCGAGGTCTTCGACAATGTTCTCTCTGACCTGCGGCATCTCGATTCCCGCGTAATGCTGGTTGATAAAATTTGCCGCCTGTTGCAATTCCGAGGCCGAGTAATCTCGATCTGTATGCAGGATACGATTCTGAACTTCGCGGTCATTGATCACGAGGATTGCGAGAATTCTGTTCTCGGAAAGTGGCAGAAACTCTATCTGCCGCAGTGCCGCATGTTGGCCGCGCGGAACCGTGACGACGCCGGCGAGGCTTGTAAATTCGGACAACATGCTGGATACCGATGAGACGAGCGCACCTGCATCGTCGACTTTGCGGCTTATCTGCGAGCGCAGCTTATCGATATCGTTATCCCTGGGCTGTCGATACCTCACCAAGGTATCAACAAACAGCCGATAACCTTTTGCTGTTGGCACACGCCCGGCCGAAGTATGAGGAGCAGAGACCATACCCAGATCCTCAAGATCGGACATGACGTTGCGGATGGTTGCAGGACTCAGGTCGAGACCCGAGTCTTTCGACAATGTCCGTGAGCCAACAGGTTGCCCGTCACGGATATAGCGCTGAATCAGAACGCGCAGCAGCTGCTGGGCGCGATCGCTTGGTGCGTTACTGATTGCTTCTGCCGACATTCGCAAAAAATACGAAAATTTCGCAAGCTACTCGCTGTGATAGGGTATCTTGCAACAAGCTAGCAATGGCTTGGCGACGGGTCAAGAGGATCGCAGAATTACAATGGGCAATGATTTTCAGAAAGTGTCGATAGTCGGTCGTCACACCGATTCTCGCGTCGCAGAACCCATGATATCGCTCGTCACTCACTTAACAAAAGCTGGCATCGAAGTGCTGACAGCCGAGGAAATGGTGCTCGATCTGCCAGTCACCAGGGTTTCTGACACTGCACATTTGTCGCAGGCGGACCTGATGATCGCAGTCGGTGGCGACGGCACGATGTTGTATGCCGGGGCGCTTGCGCGCAACAGTGACATCCCTCTGCTCGGAATTAACAGAGGTCGCCTGGGTTTCCTCGCCGATGTAACTCCGGATGAGATGCTGTCCAGCGTCGACCACATCCTGAATGGTGAATATTTCATTGAATCGCGCCTCCTTCTCGACGCCCTGCTGCATCGAGCCAATGGAGAGTCCGTCGCCGGAACCGCGTTCAACGACGTCGTCCTGCAGCGAACTGAGACCGGCCGCATGGTCGATTTCGAAGCGAGCGTGGGGGGGCAGTTCGTAAACACACACTCGGGAGATGGGTTGATCGTCGCCACGCCAACCGGATCGACGGCCTATGCCCTGAGTTGTGGAGGTCCGATCATCGAGCCGCAGCTCGACGCAATTGTCGTCGTACCGATTTGCCCACACACGTTGACAGATCGCCCGATAGTCATCGCTGCAAATCAACCCATCGAAGTGCGCTTGTTGGATCGGGAAGAAACAGGCGCCGCAGTTGCGGTCGATGGTCACTCCATTGGAGCCATATATCCTGGAGACCGACTGACGATCAACGCGGCCGAAAATCGCATCAGGCTTATTCACCCGCCTGGCTACGACTTCTACGAAATTCTACGCTCCAAGTTGCTTTGGGGTCGGGACAATCGCCGCCGCAGCCTTGATGGCGGCTAATCCATGCTGATCAATCTGCAAATCCGCGACTTCGCGATCGTCGACCAGATCTCTGTCGAGTTCGACCCCGGCATGACCGTGTTGACCGGAGAAACCGGCGCGGGCAAGTCGATTCTGGTTGACGCTGTCGGACTCGTGCTCGGCGAACGTGGCGGCAGCCAACTGGTCCGCAGCGGCGCCAAACGCGCGGAGTTCAGTGCTGAATTCGATGTTGCGGCATCGCCGGATGTTCGTGCGTGGCTTGACGAGCAGGCGCTCGATCAGGATGACGCCTGCCTGTTACGACGGGTCATCGCCGCGGACGGCCGGTCTCGAGCCTTTATTAACGGCAATGCCGTTACGATGCAGCAACTGAAGTCGCTTGGTGAACTATTGCTCGATATTCATGGCCAGCATTTTCATCAATCGCTTGGCCGTCGACACGTGCAACGGGATCTATTGGACCATTTCGGCAGCTTGTTCGACACACGCGACAAGACAGAGGCAGCGTTCGAGAAGTGGCAATCCCTGCAAAGTCGCCTCGACAACCTGCAGTCTGCAGAAGCCGACCGCGCCTCGCGCCTGGATTTGCTGGCGTTTCAGCTGCAGGAACTGGATGCCCTGGGCCTGCAGGAAGGCGAATTGGGAAGTTTGCAAGCGGAACGCCAGAAACTAAAGAACAGTGGCAGGTTGGCCGAAGGCGTTGCGACGGCATTAGGCAATCTGTCTGCTGATGATGCATCTAACGCGAACACCCTGTTGGCAGAAGCTGCGCGATCCATTGATTCTCTACTTGAGTACGACTCGGAACTCGCTTCGGTTCGAGAGCTACTCGAAAGCGCGACAATTCAGATTGCAGAAGCGACTGACGAGTTGCAGCGATACAGCGACACTATCGATATGGACCCGATGCGTCGGGACTGGGTTGAGGAACGCCTCGATGCACTGCAATCTGTTGCACGCAAACACCACGCGTCAGTCGAAGACATTCGCCCAATGACAGAGAAGCTGCGCTCGGAACTCGATGAACTCAGTCATGCCGAGGAACGCGGCAGAGAACTCGAAAAGCAGGTTGCGGAATCCAGCGCTGCCTTCCAACAACTTGCCAAAACACTGTCGAAAGCGCGTAAGAAAGCCGCAGGAACGTTTTCGGCCGCTGTGACCGAAGCGATGGGTGGCCTCGGCATGCCGGGCGGGATCTTCGAGGTAAGAGTGTCGGACCTGCCGGGCGACGAGGCCCGTCCATGGGGCATCGATGACGTCGAATTTCTTATCAGCGCAAATCCAGGCCAACCGCCGATGCCTCTGTCTCGTGTTGCTTCAGGAGGCGAACTGTCTCGTATGAGCCTGGCCATCCAGGTCATTGCCAGCGATGGCAGCGCAATTCCGACAATGGTGTTTGACGAGGTCGACAGCGGTGTCGGTGGTCGTGTGGCAGAGATGGTCGGAAGGCGCCTTCAGGAACTTGGGCTGAAGCGGCAGGTATTGTGTGTCACTCACTTACCGCAGGTAGCGAGCCTTGCCAGTCAGCATTTTCGAATCAACAAAGTCACCGATGGCAAGGCAACTCGAACCGGACTGGCGATATTGGGTAAAGAGGAACGAATCGAGGAACTTGCGCGGATGCTCGGCGGTGTCGAAATTACGCAAAAGACGATCGATCATGCAGCAGAGATGCTTGCCGGTGCAGCAAGAAAGCGAGCCTAGTCGTCGTCCTCCATATTCTTGAGGGGGCGAACATATAAGACGAGATTGTGGTCGAGAATTTCGTAACCGAATTTCTCCGCCATCTCGCGTTGAAGTTTCTCGATGTCCTCGTTCATAAACTCGATAACCTCACCTGATTCCACGCACACCATATGATCGTGGTGCTCTCCGTCATCGAGTTCGAAGACCGAGTGACCGCCCTCAAAATTGTGGCGCGTTACGAGCCCGGCCGCTTCAAACTGCGTTAACACGCGGTAAACGGTGGCAAGGCCGATATCCTCGCCCGAATCGAGCAGCTCCTTGTACATGTCTTCAGCGCTAAGATGCCGCAGCACTGATTTCTCGAAAATTTCGAGGATCTTGAGGCGAGGCAAAGTCACCTTGAGGCCTGCTTTGCGTAATTCCTGGCGTTGCTCCATGAGCTGGCTCTCTCTCGGCATGCAGAAAACGGGTGTCGTGCCGTTAGGCAAGAAGGTATGATGCGCGCCTATTATGACGCAGTTGGCGGCCTGGCTCTACCATTGCCAGGTGCCGCCGCAACGAAACCTCGACCAAAATCCGGTGTCCAACGCGAATACTTTATGCGCAGACTTATCCTACTAGCTCTGGTTTTCTCAACGCTTGCTTTCACGAGCGGCTGCGTTTATCGCGCCAATGTTTCTCAGGGCAACCTGATCAAGCAGGAAGATATGGATCAGGTTGAGATCGGCATGACCCGCAACCAGGTGCGGTTCCTGCTGGGGACGCCACTGATCGATGACCCGTTCCACCAGGCGCGTTGGGACTATGTATATTTCATTCGCATCGGCCGCAACCCGGCAACATTCAAGCGCTGGGTGACAATTGTCTTCGAAGACGACATCGTCACAGAGATCGATGACGATCAGGAACTCGATCCGAATCTATAACGCAATTCGCTAGTCGTCTGACGGCTCACTCATCGTCATTCCCGATTGTGCGAGTTCGCGACGGGCATCGCGCGGGTCGCGCTGCAGCGATCTGTAAATCTCGACACGATCTCCGTCTTTGACTTCCCGAGTCCTATCAACCGGGTGTCCCCAGATACCGACCTGCATCGCATCGAGTGTCACATCGGGAAATTTCTCATGAAGCCCGGACCTGACAATGACGTCGGCCACTGTCGCTCCTGCATCGACAACCAGCGAGACTAGCGCCTGGTCATTAGGCAGTGCAAAAACGACTTCGACATTGATGTTGTCAGGCATCGCCGTGCGTCGACCCGTAAATCGATGCCGCTCGTTGCGTAAACGCATCGACAAGCGAGTTGCATGTCTCCTCGAAGAAACGACCAATCAACATGTCGAGCATCCGACTATCGAATTCGAATTCCATATCGAGTGAGACTTTGCATCCCGCATCACCGAGCGGTTGAAACCGCCAACCACCAGACAGGTGCCGAAACGGCCCGTCAACCAACTCCAGGTCCATGGACGCTTTCGGTTGCATGGTATTGCGCGTGCGGAAACGCTTGCTGAGCTTGCCGCGATGTAGCTCAAGCGTCGCTTCGACGACATTGTCTTGACGTAAATGCACTTCGACATCATTGCACCAGGGCAAGAACGAGGGGTAGGCGTCAACATCTTCGACCAGCGCGTACATATCTTCCGCAGAGTATGGCACCAGAGCGTTACGACTGACTTTACGCATGCATGCAGCGCCTGGAGCACTGCCTCCTTGGTCAGGAAAGGTCCGGCAATAAGCCGACGGCTTTCAGGAACACGAACAAAATTCCGATTGGCGCAACATAGCGCGCCAAGACACGCCACAGTTTGTATATCGCGCCGGTACCGCCCAATTCATCAGCTGTTGAATTTCGGCACATGACCCAGCCAGCAAATACCGCGATCAGGACGCCGCCCAAAGGCAGCATGATATTGATGGTCAGATGGTCAAGATTGTCAAAAATCGTACCGCGCCAGAACCTAAATTCAGATAACTCATTGAATGACAGCACGGTGCCAAAGCCGACCACCCAAATAAGCAAGCCGATCATGACTGCCGCCTGGGCCCTGGTGCGATTGAATCGCTCAACAACCCAGGCGACAGCCGGCTCCATCAGGCTGATCGCAGAGGTCCATGCCGCGAACGATAGTAAGACGAAAAACACCGTGGCGAAGAAGGTACCACCGGACATTTGGCCGAATGCCAACGGCAATGTGATGAACACAAGCCCGGGCCCGTCTGCCGGATCCAGCCCATTGGCAAAGACCAGTGGGAATATTACCAACCCGGCAAGAATCGCGATCGATGTATCTGCAAGAGCGACCGTCGCGGATGCACTAGTAATTGAAGTCTCTTCCGGCAGGTACGCCCCGTAGGCCATGACAGCGCCCATGCCGATGCTCAAGGTGAAAAATGCCTGGCCCATTGCGGCAAGCACGGTATCCCAGGTCAGCTTGCTGAAATCAGGCGCAAACATGAATGCCAGACCCTCAGCGAAATAACCGGAACTAATCGAGTATCCGAGCAGGATCA
>Ga0070723_10000508_pt1 | contig 10242 bp, 4 predicted proteins | sample tdAd002_FD_67277 | JGI IMG/M metagenome (GOLD analysis project Ga0070723, IMG submission 67277) | Marine sediment microbial communities from the Atlantic coast under amendment with organic carbon and nitrate - tdAd00.2 | ecosystem: Environmental > Aquatic > Marine > Coastal > Sediment | place...
CACAACCCAGCATCAATTTGTGCTGATTACATATATCGCATAATCCATAAAAAATCAAAAAGACAAACCCTGTGAAATGGATTTGCCCTATTGAAAGACGATATCACAAATAATTTAAGGCCTCAAAAACCTGTCATATATAGCAGATATCCAAACTTTCAAATTCAAGAATGCGGCTTAGCTATCTGAAGCAATCTTGTCTAATTCATCCAGGTCCCACTGCAGATCCATCTCTTGAAACATTGTCCTTGCCTTTTCCAGGTATTCTTTGGCGCTGATTCCATTCAGCTCTTTATATTTGCTCTTTTCTTCAAGAAACCGTTTGCCGATTTCCATATAGGTCCTGGCAAGATCGGGGCGTGCAGAAAGCCTTTCACCCTCTTCTATTGCTTTTTGCCACCATTTAACAGCATTACTTTGTTTGTCGTTAAGCCAGCAATAAAGTCCTGTTAATCTAAGAACTGCTGTACGAAAAGGCGCATATTTTTTAGAATTTTTTAATACCTTTTTACAACTCTTACCAGCATTCTGCCTATGTTTTAAAATCGTTGATTTATTGTTGGAAAGGATTGATTTTTCTAACAGTTCAATATCGATAGAGAACCTTGCAACAAGATACGGTGCTGCATACGGAAGGGGAATCAAAGCTTGCTTTCTATAGTATTCTTCTGCTTGATTTAATGTTTTTTCAGCTCCTGCAAGATCTTTGAGTAGAATTTGAATTTGAGCTTCAAATCCAAGAGAATTAAACCGGTATAGATCTGAACCGACTTTAGCAATGGATAATTCCAATTCCTCTGCCGATTCTTGAGCATCATACAGCTTTCTGCGTTGGATACGCAAAAGTGTTTCCCTATTTAACTTGTTTGTTCTGGCGGGTTCATGTTCATAGCTGTCAGCGATTGCTGATAATTTATCTATTAACGGGTATACGGCTTTGAACTCGCCTTGCTCCAGTTTTACTAAACAGTGAAAGGTAAGATAGAGTGTTACCTCCCAAAACTGGCCACTTTTTAAATTTTGATCTAAAATGGATTCGTCATAGTCCTGAATATCGTCCCATTTTCCAGAAAAACAGTTATGTAATAATTTATATAAGTTGAATGCAAGAAGTTCTTTAAAGTCCTTTTTATCAATTATGTCTTCAGCATGCTCTAAAAACCTGTAGCTTGAACTGAATGAAAATCCGGTATACAAAAATACAACACTGCCAAATAGAGGCCAATTATACCCATTTTCAATCTTTCTTAAATCGAATCCCAAACTCTTTTTGAGTGTCCCAATCCCTTCGGTTAAATTTCTAAATGCATTTAAATAGCTAAATGTTATAAGTTTTTTATAACTCAAATCAAAAATTTCATTGTCTCGAAGGTCTGGTATCTTCTTTGATTTTATTGATGGTAAATATAGATGCGGGATAACTTTGAGTAGATCAAATAAGACTTTTATCAATGCAAAGATTTTATTTTGCGGTGGTTTTATACCCCAGCGTTTTAAAACACGGTCAAAATATGTCAAAGCACTTTCATATTCACCTTTATTAAAGAATGCCAGGGCAATGTTTTTTTCCAACATCTTAAGTTTTTCAGGATCGGCAGTGTCTCCATACTTATTAAGATATAAATTTAAAGCCTCCGTGTAATAGCTTAAGGCTTCACGGGATGCCGAGGACCGCAGTGCCTCTTTGCCAGCCTTGATCATGTATTCTTCGGCTTTATCGAGATCCTCCCCTTTGCTGTAGTGGTAGGCAAGCATGCCGTAAAACTCGTGCAGTTTTTCTTGGAAAACCTTTTCGATAGAATCCGCAACATCCAGATGAAGCTCTTTGCGCTTTTGTACAAGAATCGACTCGTACGCAGCTTCCTGGGCAAGGGCGTGTTTGAACAGATACTCTAACTCCTCCATCCTCTGCCGGTCCCGGATAAGCTGTATCTCTTTTAAATAGGACAACCGGGTGTCGATATCCTCAACCGTCTTGGCTACTTCTGTAAGAATCCGGTAGAAAAAACTCCTACCGATCACCGAGGCGACTTTTACCAAATTGCGCGTCTTCTCTTCGAGCCGGTCAATTCGGGCCATGAGCACATCGTTGATGGTGTGAGGGATTACCATGGTGTTGATCTTCTCGGTCACCTCAAATGCACCGTCTTTGGCAACCACCGCCCCCTCGTCAATAAGTGAACGCACCACCTCCTCGATAAAAAATGGATTGCCGCCGGACCGCTCAACGATCCGGTCGATAACCGACAGCTGAAGCCCTCTGATGTTGAGCATGTTGCTGACCAGGATTTCACTCATGCGCACATCTAAAGGCTTAAGCACAATTTCGACATAATAGACGGGGAGCCTTTCTTTTATGGTTTCGATTATCCTGTCACCGGTCTCCTTGTGGCCGGGGCGAAACACATTGACAAAAAGAATCCTTTGCTTCTCGGCCAAACGCAGCAGCGATTCCATCAACTCGATGGAACTCATATCCGCCCAGTGAAGGTCTTCTATCACAATTACCAGCGGTCTCACCTCAGTTGCCTTGATTAAAAGCTCCCGCACATTTTTCAGGATCAGCTTTTCCAGGGCCTCACCTTCAATACCCTTAACCCTTTCCGCATATCGGCCGGAAAGCTTCATTCCCATGAGGGTTGCAACAAAAGGAAGCACCTCTTGCATTTCTTCTGGATACACTTGTCGGATAGCCGTCTCCAGCTTACTGAGCGCCGCAACCTCGCTGTCATCCTCTATTATTCGAGCCCATTGCTTCAAAAGGTCAATAACTGGGTGAAAGCTTAAATTTCTGCCCATTGAAATTGCCCTTCCTTCAAGAAGGGTTACTTGCTTCATTAGTTCTCTATTTTTCAATTCAGCCACAAGCCGCGATTTGCCTATGCCGGCCTCGCCTATAATGTTTACAACAGAACCTTCGCTGTTGACGGCCTTCATAACTTGAATTTCCAACCGATTGAGCTCTTTTTCTCTGCCCACCATCTCGGATAATATTTGCCGATCAAGGCCCGATTTTGGCTTTTCAATCGTACCAACAAGCTCATATACATCCAGAGGTGCTTCTTTGCCTTTAACTTTAACCTTGCCCAAAGACTTAAATTCAAAGTGTTGGCTGGTCCTCTTGCAGGTATTGTTGGAAACCAGAATAGTCCCGGGCCTGGCGGTACTCTCCATTCTGGAAGCCAAATTAACTGTATCTCCGATGGCCGTGTAATCCATCCTCAGATCATCTCCGATGGAACCTACCACCACCGGACCTGTATTTAGACCCATCCGCATCTTGAAGTTCACTCCATAGTCCTTCTTGACCTCCTTACTGTATTCAACCATGGCTTTTTGAATGGCTAAGGCAGCATGACAGGCCCGTTGAGCATGGTTTTCATGGGCAACAGGTGCACCAAATAGAGCCATGGCTCCGTCTCCCGTAAACTTTTCAATTGAGCCTTCGTATTTATGGATTTCATCTATAAGGATCTTATAACACCCATCCATGATTTGGTAGACTTTCTCGGGATCGAGTTTCTCAGAGAATGAAGTAGAGCCAACCACATCCGCAAAGAATACGGTTATCTGTTTGCGCTCACCTTCGATGACGCTTTTATTGGCAAGAATTTTATCAACAAGAAATTTTGGTGTGTAGGATTGAGGATGGGTAAATCTTTCAGAAGGAATATCTTTGGTTTTCCTCAGGTCATAACCGCATTCGTAACAGAATTTGGCACCATCTGGATTCTCATTCTGACACTCCGGGCATTTCATTTTTTATGCCCCCACTTAAATGCATAGGAAAAACAGTTAGAAAAGAAAGGAATAAAATAAAGATTGGACAAAATGTGTATATACGACTTGGGATTTTATGTCAAATACATGGCAATTCACCATATTTAAGGCAGGATGTTTTTTTAAAAGATTTTGGGGATACCTTACCATAAACACAAGCTGAATCCAATTCATGCTGGCTACATATATCGCATAATGTCCCCTCAAAGTCAAAAAGGCAAACCCCGTAAAACGGATTTGCCCCCTATCGAAAAACGATATCACAACAATTTTGAAGCTCTGATATTTACATTTTCATAGCAGAAATCAAAGGTTGAATAATAAAAAAGCGGGGCCATTGCTGACCCTGCTTCAAACCAAAATTAAACTGCATATGAATTTGATTTTTATTAGTTCATGTTATTGGCCTTTAGACTTACAATATAGCACTCGTTGTCAAAAGTAATTGCCATTCCTTTTGAGTTAGAACGTACCAGAGTTCCTGTAGAACCTCTTAAACTCTTCACGTATTTAAATTCTTTAATGTCGTCACTTGGAATGGTGAAATCAAGAACAAACCGTGTTCCTTCTGGAAAAGATCTGAGTGACGGAATGAATGTTCCAGAAACAGATATATCTCTGGTTTCATTATCTAAAACCTCTTGCCTGTCTGACATTATGGTTTCCAGTCTCACAGGAAGTGGAATATTAAACCTTTCATATTGACGTCTTTCTTTCATTGATTATACCTTCCTTTGTTAATTTATATCCACATTAAGTGTTATACTGATATGGTTAACCACTTAAGATAAATAGAATTGAGAAAATAATGCAGGACGTTTGGATGTCAAATAAAATTTTAATGACCCCCCGGGGGGGGCTGTCAAGGGGGGTGTACAGGGGGCCAAGGGACACCCCCTTCATATATAGATATATATTCTCATACACATGGTTTTCTGGTTTTTAGGGATTAGCAGGGGAACTGACACATCATTTGACAGTTCAATCTAAATCATACGATATCACAAGTTCAGAGCCAACTGTTAAAATGTTGGATACATAGCAGATACATGCAATCGGGATTCGTTATGGATGTTGGAAATATCTGTGGGTTTTATTGATCCAAGATTGCTAACAAGTTTATCCGTCTTGCCATTGCCCAAATTAAGGATGCTGAGATTACCTTCTAATTTTTATTTTAAATATACTTAACACATATTTGTTTGTTAATACTTTTTTGCTCCCAAATATGTACAGTCCACTCCCAACAATCAATACCATACCTATCACTGATTGAGGTTCAAGAATGTCCTTCCAAAAAACATAGCCCCATATGACACTCAAAGGAACGTAAATATACTCAAAAGGGGCAATAGTTGACGGCTTCGCTAATCGATAGGCCTGCGAAAGGCAATAAAATCCCCCTGCGGCGATTAGACCTAATATAATGAACAGAAATAGATCACCTTGCGAAGGGAGTTGCCATTCTCGAAAAAGAAATGCCAAACTGGGATGAGATTTTTGAGTAACGGCTATGTTGTTTAATGCTATGCTCAGAACCGTAGAGAATATAATATACATGACTGTAGGATAAAAAGCCAACGATACGCCGTTTTCAGTTTTTCCTAACCTTCTTGTAATGATTGAAGCTGTCGCGTATAAAAAGGCAGTGAATAATGCTAAAAAGGCTGCCGGATCTATCATTTTAGAACCGGGCCTCAACATTATAATAGCACCGAAGAACGCAACCAAAACCGCCATCCAGCTTCTAAACTCAACTTTTTCACCCAAGGATGTAACAGATAAAATCGTTATAAAAATCGGGGCTGTAAAAAATAAGCTAACCGTTTCAGCTAGTGGAAGCGCGGCCAGAGATAAATAAAAACATATATAGGCGCCAAAAAATAAAAAGGAACGAATGATATGGCGTACAAAATGGTTAGTTCGCAATAAATGCAGACCGCCCTCTAAATGGGCAATAAATAGAATCGGAATAATAGCAAAACAGCTTCTTACCAATACGATTTCATGTACTGGATATTTACCACTTATCCATTTGACGATGACATCTTGAAGTGAGAAAACGAATACTCCGGCAATTAAGTAATATATACCTTTAAGAGGTTTGTCATAGCTTTCAGCAGCAGTAGTCATAGTCGCTTTCTAACCTATATACTGTTAATATTAACTTGACAATTCCAGTGTGTGTTCAGGTTGTGATACTTAGTTCCGATTACATATACCATAAAAATGATAGGGGCAAACTCTGTAAAAGGGTTTGCCCTTTTTGAGAAATGATATCACAAATAATTTAAGGCCTCAAAAACCTGTCATTTATAGCAGAAATCTGCAATAGGGCTCATTTGCGATAAGTTGGAGATATCCAAACTATTGGAACAGGTCCGAATCGTGTGCTTTCCATTACATATCACAACGCGACCCTTTTCCTTCTTTTTGTTCATGCCGAAAATATTTTATTTAAAAATAGCTTCCGACAAAACACTGCTCTTGGGAAACTGACGTAGAACCGAGGCCTTGAAAATATTAGGATTCAATTTTTCGGGCTCAAAGGCGAGGGGGTATTGTTTCTGATTTGCACGAGCAGACATAACATGTTCAAAATATTGATAAAATAAATTTTATAATAGCGAACCAAGCTCTTTTTTTGCTTTATCCGCCCATCCATGAGCATCGCATTCTTCAAAAATTTCAATAGCTCTGTTAATTAACTCTTTCGCTTTTGAGTGATCCCTTTGTCTTTTGAAAAATTCAGCATAAAGGGCATAATCCCGGGCCAAAAACCACTTCATTTCATTCCTTTTGTCGGTGTCGATAGCCTCCTTTATCCAGTCTTCCGCATCAGATATATGTTCCTCACCGATATTTAGAAGAATCTCACCGATGTACTTCGCCATCCAGGCTTGAAAGACCTTGAATTTGTTGCCTCTGTAATATCTGAATACCTCACTCAGATCGACGTCTCGATCTCTTTCTAACGCCTTTATTGTAGCTATAGCGACTTCAAGTAGTTTCATAAACGAAGGTAAGATCTTCCCAGGCTTTAATATCGAAAGCCCTCTTCGAAAGCAATCTTTTGCTTCCTTATATTTTCCCAAATCAAAGTACATGTCACCTAATGAAAAAACTCCCAAAGATCCAAAGACGATATTTCCTGTTCTTTCACAAAAATCTAAACCCTTTAACAGACTATCTTCTGCATCATCGAATAGTCCTTTGTAATAACAGGACATACCATAAGTGGTAAATCCCATTCCTTTCACAAACATGGCGCCAATTTCCCTTGCCATTTGTAACGCTTCTTCGCTTATTTGATGGGCACGATCAATCTTCCCCTGGAAAATATAGTTCAGAGACTCGCCACTCAACACAAATGGTATCCCTACCAGATCGTTTGCTGCTCTAGTCAAATCGCGGCATTTCTTGAGGTAATCGAAACTTTTTTCAAACTCGCAAGTAAGTGTGAGATGAGCCTGTATGTAATAGCTCGCCCACCACAAGGGCATGTAAAAGGACCTAAAGTCATCAGCTTTTTCCGAAATCTTAGAAGCTTCTTCCAGATGTCGAAGCCCTTTCGGGTAATCCTCTTCAACCCAGAGACTATACAATCCAATGGCAATATGAATTCCTGGAAGCCTTTTTTTATAATTCAGCTGTAACGCCAAATTAACTACAGGAGCAACAGCCTCTTTGGCCTCAACAAGACGACTCGAAGTCACATAGTAACCTGCAAGGACCGTCCTGGCATCAATGACTTTCTTTTGATTCGCATCTGTTTTTGGTAGCCTTTCAAGACAAGAGACTCCTTTCTTGGCATAATCAATCGCATCTTTGTGGGAGGATGCCCTGGCAGCCTTTTTGCCTGCCAACTTCGAATATTCGGCTCCCTTACCATAACTCTCACTTTCCACAAAGTGTTCAGCCAACAAACCATAATGTTCATTAATATTGTCTTTGTACAATTTTTCGATGGCGATACCGATTTCTCCATGAAGCTTCTTTTTTCTCTTGGTCAATATCGAACCAAAAACCACCTCACGGGTCAGGGCATTTTTGAAGATATAGGTCGATTGAGGATATATGCCTCTCTCGTAAAGAAGTTCTGAGTCCTTTAAAACGGATAGATGAGACAATAATTCCTGTTCCTGGAGGTCTGTCACTCCCTTTATCAACTCGTAGCTGAACTCCCTCTCGATCACAGACCCGGTTTGTAAGATCTCTTTTGTGCCTTCAGGTAACGAATCAACCCTGGCCATAATCACATCCTGAATCGTAGAAGGAATGGCGACCTTCTCGATATCTTTTACTAAGTGATACTTATTGTCCTCTCTCTTCATTATCTTTAGATCTTTTAGAGACCTTATAAACTCTTCGATGAAAAAGGGGATTCCTTCTGTCTTTTCTAAGATCATCTCCTCAAGATCTCTGTCTATGTCCTCTGTGTCTAGGAGATGGGTTGCCATCACAAGGCTTTCCTGGTTAGAAAGCCGGTTCAAGTTTACCTGGCTGTGATACGATTTGCTACCCCAGGTATGTACAAATTCAGGCCTGTAAGTGAATATTAAGAATATTCTTGCACCCGTTATGCTATCCAGTAGATTCTTTAAATATTCTTCGGAGCTTTTATCAATCCAGTGAAGATCCTCAAAGGCAATGATCAGGGGCCGAATCTCCGAACCCCTAAAAGTGATTCGGTTTACTGCCTCTGTGATTCGATCTTTCCGTCCCTCGGGACTCATGGAGAAACTGTCGATTCCGCTCTCTTTGACCGATAGAAGCTCCAAAAGATATGGAAGTGTAGAAACCTCATCTGCTCCCAAATTTTTCAGCTCCCTCCTAACCTTTTCCCTGATTTCTGGGTCTCCATCGTTTTCGTGGATATCGAAATTTGATTTCAGAATATCTATGACTGGATGATAGGCTACACCCCTGCTGTAAGAAAGGCACTTACCCTCAAGGAAGGTTACATCCTCGTTAATTACAGCCTTTCTAAACTCATACAAAAGCCTTGATTTACCAGCTCCAGCTTCAGACACGATGGAAGAAGCTTGGCCGCGGCCTCCCTTTGCCCTCTCAAAACCGTCCAGGAGAAGCTCTAACTCTCTCTCCCTGCCAATAAAAGGCGTAAGGCCGCGCTCGGCGCTGACATCAAACCGTGTCCTCCTGGTACTGGGAGCAATCACCCGGTAGACATTGACCGGCTTTTCCTTTCCCTTTACCTCCTTTTTCCCCAAAGCCTCAAACCGAAAGAACCCTTCAGTAAGTTTGAAGGTCTCTTCTGTAACATAAGTACTGCCCGGTTCCGACAACCCTTCCATACGGGAAGCCAGGTTAACCGTATTTCCAACCGCCTTGAACTCTACCCTCAGGTCATTACCTAAAGTACCAACAACCACTGGCCCTGTATGAATGCCGATACGCATTTTGAGGGGAAACATTTTTTCATTCTTTTGTTTAAGCTTTTCACTAAATCTCAATATCTCCCGGTGAATGGAATAGGCTGACCGGATAGCCCTCTGTGGAGCATCTTCCAACGCAATTGGGGAACCAAATAGAGCCATTATTCCGTCTCCAGTCATCTCGTTGACTGTACCCCCATAGTCATGAACCTTGTGAATGAGAATCTCGTAGACTTGATCCATGATGGTGTATGTTTCCTCAGGACCAAACCTGTCGGCAAAAAGGGTAAACCCTTCCATGTCACAGAACATCACTGTAACCTGTTTGCGTTCACCTTCGATTTTATCCCTTTGTGCTAAGATTTTATCTGTTATGCCCTTAGGAAGATAGCGCTGCATTTTTTCTATTTTTTCATTAAAGGAGAGCTCTTTGGGTGGTGTTTTTACAGGGACATCTAATTTGTTGCCACATTCGCCGCAAAACTTTTTACCAAGGGGGATCTTCGCTTTACAGGCAGGACATTCTATCTCAAATTTCGCTCCACATTCCTCACAAAATTTGACTCCTTCACGATTATTAGATTGGCACTTCGGGCACTTCATTTTATGCCCTCCATTTTATAAACTTGAAGAATAGACGAAGGTAAGAAAGGAACGAATGGATTCAATTGAAAAGATACATAAATTAAGGATCTTTGTCAAATTTCGCAAAACACCAAATATTGTTGTAGGCCAATTTCAGGATTACAGATATCCATTCCATATCACAGATCCGACATTTGCTGCGATATATTGAGAGTATCACATGAAAATAGGGCTTGTCAAAACCTGTGATATCTTACCATAAACACAAGCTGAATCCGATTCTTGTTCATTACAGATATCACATTTAGCTGGTGTCGGGTCAAGTGAACCTTCTTTGTGAATAAATGAATATCTTACATCTTATATTTTTCTTTTAAACTTTGTAATTTTGTTAAGTACTGTTTACGGTAAATAAGATTTTTTTGGTTGCTGATGTCATTAATTGAAGAATCTATATGTGGTCTGATGTCGATGCCGTTAT
>Ga0070723_10000513_pt1 | contig 10195 bp, 14 predicted proteins | sample tdAd002_FD_67277 | JGI IMG/M metagenome (GOLD analysis project Ga0070723, IMG submission 67277) | Marine sediment microbial communities from the Atlantic coast under amendment with organic carbon and nitrate - tdAd00.2 | ecosystem: Environmental > Aquatic > Marine > Coastal > Sediment | place...
CCATCTCTGATTCGGGCAGGTTGGCAAGTTCTTGCTGCAGCAGGATCATGGACTGGCTCGTGTTGGCCCCGCTCGGTCGTACTACAAGCGTATGCGGTAACGGGTTCTCCGACAGCTGGTCGAGAGCCTCGCCGAAACCGGACTGCTGCTTGAAGTCGGCCAACGCTTCGCTGGCGGTGATAAGTTGCACCTGTTCGACGTCAGCCCGCTGCTGAATCAGGCGAGCGAGCCCCTCGGCTTCGCTTTCAGTTGTCTCGCGCCGCAGGTAGATCGAAAAATCCAGCGCATTGTCCCAGCCATTGCTGACGGCCTGCGCGTTCTTGACGACCAGGTTCAGGGCAGCCGGAATCGCCAGCGTAACCGCAATGACGAGAATGATCATAAGGCTGGCGAAAGGTTGCCGGACCAGGCGCCCAAGCGAGCCTATCGATGTGCTGAGGTGGCGGGTGAACCAGATCGACAAAGGACCGGACGAGCGCACGGGCGCAACGGCATCAGAATGACGGGTCACTGCCATGAATGATCCTCCTCCTCGTGCTGTACGAGCTTGCCAGCGTCGAGCTCGATTCGAGAACACCCCATTCGATCGATCAGTGATATGTCGTGGCTCGCGATAAGCAACGTGACTCCCACTTCATTGAAGCGCCGGAATATACGCATGACTTCGATTGACAGGTCGGGGTCGAGGTTGCCGGTCGGCTCGTCCGCGATGAGTAGCTTCGGGCGGGTTACGATTGCACGAGCGATGCCGACGCGCTGTTGCTCACCCGCAGAAAGTGTCTCGGGGGTCTGTTTTTCTTTGTGCAACAAACCAACCTGGTCAAGAGCGGCTCGCACGCGCCGGTTCGCCTCCCGATGACCGACACCGGCAATGACCAGTGGCAAAGCGACGTTGTCTGATACCGGGCGGTCGTAAAGCAGCTTGTGGTCCTGGAAAACCATGCCGATTTGCCGACGGTAGGCGGGAATCTTGCGGCGCTTTACGCGACGAGTATTCTGTCCGTCGACGATGACCTGGCCACTTGTCGGGCGTTCAATCAACGCAATGAGCCGTAACAACGTGCTTTTGCCCGCTCCGGAATGCCCGGTCACAAACAGCATCTCGCCTTTATCAACAGACAGGCTCAGGCCGGACAAAGCCTCCTGACCACCGGGAAAGCGTTTGGTCACGTCGTCGAGCTGAATCATCATGACGGCTCAGTCGCCAGCAACGCATCGACGAACTCCGCTGCCGCGAATGGTTGCATGTCCTCGGCAGTTTCCCCAATGCCGATAAAGCGAACCGGCACGCGCAGCTGGTTGGCTATCGCCAGCAAGATGCCGCCTTTGGCGCTGCCATCCAACTTGGTCACCGTGATTCCCGTCAGCCCCAGGGCATCGTGAAACTTCTCCGCCTGGACCAGGGCGTTCTGTCCCTGGCTGGCATCCAGCACAAGCATGATCTCCTGTGGGGCCGTTTCATCGCGTCGTGCAATGACACGTTTGATCTTCGCAAGCTCGTCCATCAGTCCTTGCTGGTTCTGCAGGCGGCCGGCTGTATCCGCAAGCAGGACATCGATATCGCGTGCACTTGCCGCTTCCCAGGCATCGAAAATCACGGCAGCCGGATCCGCGCCAGGCTGTTGCGATACGACAGCAACATCATTGCGCTTGCCCCAGGCTTCGAGTTGCTCGACCGCTGCGGCGCGAAACGTGTCGCCGGCCGCAAGCATGACCGACAGGCCCTGGTCCTTGAAGCGTCGCGCCAGTTTGCCGATTGTCGTCGTCTTGCCGGCACCGTTAACGCCCACCATGAGAATGACGTAAGGCCGGACGCCCGGCGGAATCTCGAGTGGCACGGCAACGGGGTCGAGGATGGCCGTCAATGAACGGCCAAGCCCGTCGCGCAGCGCCTCGATATCCTGCAGTTCCTTGCGGGCGAGGCTGCCTTGCAGGTCTTTGATTATGCGCTCGGTGGTCTCAATGCCGACATCGGCCATCACGAGCTCGGACTCGAGTTCATCGAGTACGTCCTCATCTATCGTGCCACCCGGTGCGAGGTTCGCGAGGTCGTACGTCAGCCAGCTGTCACCACGGTTGAGCCGCGTACGCAGCCGCTTGATGAAGCCCTGCCGCGGTTCCGTGTTGTCCTTTTTCCCTAACATCGCTATCTATCGTCACCTATTGAGTCACCTGCCGGCGGCGAATCACCTAAACTGTCCATATTGCGATATGCATCGACTCGAGTTAGCAGAGAAAAATGACAAATAAATCTCGGCCCGGACGGCTGCGTATTGTAGCGGGAAAATGGCGAAGTCGTCTGTTGGATATCGCCGACGTCCCCGGGTTGCGGCCGACATCGGAACGAATCCGCGAGACGTTGTTCAACTGGCTCGCACCAACGATTCAAGGCGCCCGCTGCCTGGACCTGTTCGCCGGTACCGGCGCGCTTGGCCTGGAGGCTCTATCTCGCGACGCCAGCGAAGTTGTATTTGTTGAAAAATCTGCAGTTGCGGCAAAGGCTCTGCGGGCCAATGCCCAGTTGCTGGAGGCGACCGGTGCCGACGTGCGTCAGGAAGACGCGCTGGAGACTCTCGACACGGCGGGCCCGGAGGTATTCGACATCGTGTTTCTCGATCCGCCTTTCGCTGACGAAAGGCTCGACGATTTGTGTAGACTCCTTGATAAGTCGTCGCTGCTCGATGCGGGATCGCTGATCTACCTTGAGGATGATCGGGCAAGAGACGAAGTTGATCTTCCACCTGGATGGACGCTATTGAAGTCGAAGACCGCCGGGAATGTACGATATTCTCTCGCACAGGTAGAAGACCGCGACCAGAGGAGCCTGTAGATGACAGTTGCCGCCATGTACCCTGGGACATTCGATCCCATCACACTCGGTCACGAAGACCTGGTCAGAAGGGCGGCAATGCTGTTCGATCGGGTTGTCGTTGCTATCGCCGACAACCCTGGTAGCAAGGCGCCGCTATTCACTACCGACGAACGAGTTGCCATGGCAACAGACGCACTGGCCGAAGTCGAGAACGTCGAGGTTACCGGTTACGCCGGGCTTACCGTCGACTTCGCGCTCGAGCACAATTTGCGAGTGATTATTCGCGGGCTGCGAGCCGTGTCTGACTTCGAGTATGAATTTCAGCTTGCGAACATGAACCGGCACCTGACAGATGAAGTAGAGACCGCGTTCCTGACACCGACTGAAAAATACACGTTCATCTCTTCGAGCCTGGTGCGAGAAGTTGCACAGTTAGGGGGCGACGTTTCGGAATTCGTTTCACCGAAAGTGAAAAAAGCGCTGCTGAAACGATATGGCAGCCGCTAGCGCTGACAGTCCTTGCAATAAAACGTCGACCGCTGGCCCTGAACAATAGTTGATATCGGCCGCTCACATTTCCTGCACGGCTCGTTGTCGCGACCATAAACGGCAAGCTCCTGCCGAAAGTAACCGGGCTCACCGTCGCCGCCATAGAAATCACGCAAGGTTGTGCCGCCGGCCTTGATCGCCCGGCTGAGTACCATTTTGATGGCGTCAGATAATCCGTCGTAGCGATGCCTGGCAATACGGCCGGCTGCGCGGCGCGGATTGATGCCGGCAATGAACAGCGACTCACTGGCGTAGATGTTGCCGACGCCAACGACGATGGCAGCGTTCATAATGAACTGTTTCACGGCTACGCGACGACGCCGTGACTTGTCCCAGAGCCAGGCGCCCGAGAACTCATCGCTTAACGGTTCGGGCCCGAGATTGCGCAGTAGCCAATGTTGCTGTGGGTCGGCAGCCCAGTGCAAGGATCCAAAGCGGCGCGGATCCCGGAAGCGCAATGCCTTGCCGGAGGCGAGTTCTATGTCGAAGTGATCATGGACTCCGGCCGGTGCGCCGCGCTCGACGATGAAAACGCTGCCGGACATGCCGAGATGAATGATCGCCGATCCTGACTCCGTGTCGAGCAACAGGTACTTGGCGCGCCGTCCGACAGACTTGACGATTTCTCCCGGCAAGCAGTCGTCGATATCGTCGGCAATCGGCCAGCGCAGCTTGCGTTGGCGTATGACGATATTCTCGATGCGCTCGCCTGACAGGTACGGCGAGATGCCGCGCCGGCTGGTTTCGACTTCGGGTAACTCGGGCATATCGCTAGTTTAACTGTAGGAGCGGCCCATGGCCGCGATCACGCCCGCAGGCCGCTCAAACAAAAAGGCCCGCATAGAGCGGGCCTTTTCGAATTCTATGTACGAGCGCGTTACTTGATCTTCGATTCCTTGTACATCACGTGCTTGCGAATCGTCGGATCGTACTTTTTCGTCTCCAGCTTCTCAGGATGGAGCTTCTTGTTCTTCTGCGCCGTGTAGTAGTGTCCCGTGCCGGCACTCGACACCAGTTTGATCTTCTCGCGGTTACTCTTGGCCATTAGCTGATCCTCTGTTTAGACGCGCTGTCCGTTTGCGCGCATGTCGGCGAGAACCTTCTCGATTCCGTGCTTGTCGATGATGCGCATGCCTTTATGGGAAACACGCAGACGCACCCAGCGCTGCTCGGATTCCAGCCAGAAACGCTTGCTTTGCAGGTTCGGCAGAAAACGGCGACGGGTCCTGTTTTTGGCGTGAGAAACGTTGTTTCCGCTCTGCGGACGCTTCCCGGTTACCTGGCATACCTTGGACATTACTGTAAGTCTCTGATTTTACAAAAGGTTGCCCACGGCCTGTGGGCAGAGAGCGAAACTTTATACCAGCCTGAGATACGCAATACAAGGGCCCGTCACAACAGACCCCGGCTTGCCATTGAAGTCGCCATGCCATCGCCGATAATCAGGTGATCGAGGAGCCTGATATCGACCAGTTCCAGGGCCGATTTCAGGCGCCGCGTGATGCGCTCGTCAGCCTGGCTGGGCTCTGCGACACCGGATGGGTGGTTGTGCGCGAGGATAACGGCGGCGGCATTGATGGCGAGAGCTTCCTTGACGACCTCACGAGGGTAAACACTGGTGCCATCGATGGTGCCGCGAAACATTTCGTCGAAGCGCAGTACGCGATGCCGGTTGTCGAGGTACAGGCAGCAGAACAGCTCATGCCCGAGGTGCCGCAGTTTCGCCTGCAGGTAGGCCTCAGTATCGGCGGGGGTGCGGATGGCAGCGCCTGGCGGTAATGAAGATGCGAAGTAACGCCGTGCCAGTTCGGGCACGGCACGAATCCTGGCGGCTCTTGCCGTACCAATTCCGGGTTCGGCGACGAGCGTGTGCAGATCTGCCTGAAGAACTTCACGCAATGATCCGAAACGCCGTAACAAGGAAGAGGCCAGGCCGTGGCTGCCACGAATCAGCAGAGCCAGGAGTTCTACGTCGTTAGTGATATCGCTCTGCCGGGTTGGGCCAGTCATCGGGTCAGCTTGGCGCTACAGCGATGGCGCGACAAGCGGTCAATTCCGCCATGAAGGCCGATTTCGGTGGTCAAAGCAGCGGGCGCCGGGATAAGCTCACAACATGAACGTTTTGCTCGGCATTACGGGCGGCATCGCCGCTTACAAGACCCCGGAACTCGTGCGCCGCCTGCGTGAGCGGGGTGCCGAGGTGCAGATCGTAATGACCTCATCCGCGGGAGAGTTTGTAACCGAAACGGCTTTGCAGGCGGTTTCGGGCCGCCCGATTCGCGACAACCTGTGGGACAAAGAGGCCGAAGCCTCAATGAGCCATATCGAACTCGCACGTTGGGCCGACGTCGTGCTGGTCGCGCCCGCGACGGCAGAAATCATGGCACGCCTGGCGGCGGGAGCGGCAGCCGACCTGCTGACGACCTTGTGTCTCGCCACGGAGGCGCCGCTTGTCATCGCGCCGGCCATGAACCACGTGATGTGGGGGAACGCGGCCGTGCAGGCGAATCGCGGCACGCTCGAGGAGCGCGGTGTTCGGATCCTGGGTCCAGATCACGGCTCACAGGCCTGCGGCGAAAGCGGAGCTGGCCGCATGCTCGCGCCGGATGAGATTGCGGCGGTTGTCTGCGGTCTGCTCGCCGGCGGCGAGGGCTCGCTGGCCGGCCGGACGGTACTCGTGACGGCAGGACCAACACGTGAGCCGATCGACCCGGTTCGTTACATCACGAATCGCAGCTCCGGCAAGATGGGTTATGCGATGGCTGCCGCGGCTGCGGCGCAGGGAGCCCGGGTAATACTGGTGAGCGGACCGGTGGCGCTACGCGAACCAGCAGGCGTCGAAGTCGTGCGCGTGCAGACGGCCCGGGAAATGTATGATGCGACGCACGCCAGCATTGATGATGTCGACATATTCATAGGCGCGGCTGCAGTGGCCGACTACCGCCCCTCCGAAGTGGCGGTCCAGAAAATCAAAAAGAACGAAGAAGTCATGCAAATCGAACTCACCCGCAGCCAGGACATTCTTGCCTCAGTCGCGAGTCTCGAGAATGCGCCATTCACGGTTGGATTTGCGGCGGAGACCGAGAATGTCCGTGAGTACGCCCTGGGCAAGCTCGACAAAAAGCGGCTCGACATGATCGTCGCCAACCAGGTCGGCGAGGGCATCGGCTTTGACGCCGCCGACAATGCCGTCGAGATTCACTGGCAAGGCGGTGAGCAGGAACTTGCGACGGCCGCAAAGACAGAGATCGCCGAGCAGATAACGAAGCTTGTCGCTGAGCGCTATGCGCAGACCCGCGGCACGGACACTCAACCAGCACTGGCACGACTACATGCGATCGATTGAACTGAAGATACTCGACGCCCGCATCGGCGACTCGATAGAATTTCCACACTACGCAACCGACGGCTCCGCAGGGCTCGATATGCGCGCCTGCATTGATGAACCGGTAACCGTCGATCCTGGAGAAACGGTTCTGATTCCAACGGGGCTTGCGATTCACATCGGCGATGCTTCGCTTGCCGCAGTGCTGCTGCCGCGCTCCGGTCTGGGGCACAAACACGGCCTTGTGCTTGGCAACCTGACCGGATTGATCGACTCGGATTACCAGGGCCAGGTGTTTATTTCGTGCTGGAACCGCAGTTCTGCGAGTTACGAAGTTCAGCCGGCAGAACGCATCGCACAAATGGTTTTTGTGCCGGTGGAGCAGGTTAGTTTTAGTGTCGTCGAAGAATTCGACGATAGTGATCGCGGATCAGGCGGCTTCGGTCACTCGGGGTCGGTCTGAGCCAGGCTCTGTGCAGTAACCCGGGTATCCGAACCGGTTGCGAGTCCTTTGATGATCATGAAGCGCTGAATATCGCCTTCGAAGCGCTCGATAATACGATTTTCTTCATTCCTGAATTTCGTCAGGTTTTCTTTGTGGCGCGTGATCGCTACTTCCGTCTCACCGATCTCTTCGGTAAGGCTCGGGTCGATTTTCTTCGCGCTCGGGTCCGAACTATAGGGCTTGTACTGGCCGGCTTCCTTTTTCAGCTGGGTCAGGCGCCGGCTAAGGTTGCGCAGGTAAAGTTCGGTAACGCGGGCCTGCGCCTTGAAGAGTTCGACGCGGCGGTCACGATGCATTTCAATTTCAGCAACGCTCACGTAAGTGGCCAGTAGTGCGTTGTCTGCTCGACGCTGCAGGCCTTTTTGCATTTCGAGCTCCGCAGCAGCAGCCTCGGCTGCGATCTGCTCCTCGGTCTTCTTGCCCTCGAGTTCGTCGACCAGGACGCCCTGCTCATTCAGAACATCTTTGGGCTTGTCAGCAAACTCGGCCGGAATGCTGTCGCCGTAATGCTTGATTCCCTCATCGTCCACCCAGCTGTAGGTGTGGCGCGGTCTGTTCTGCGCACTGGCGTCCAGCGGCAGAATCAGGCAAATCATGATGGAGAGAACTAGTAATCGCATATCGAAACTATGCCACGTCTGGCAACTCATTTATTTGGACTGGTTCGCGAAATTACAGCTTAGACTGGACTCTGTATCTTGTAAAATCTTGACCAACACCACAATAAATTCAAGAACTTACGAAATAACGCCGTGTTTTTTCCGATATTCGACGACGGGTTCGAGGAATTCGGCATACTCATTTGAATCTTCAAGGATATCAATCAGGTCATTAAGTTGAATAATGCTCGATACCGGGATGCCGAGCGATTGCTTCAGCTCTTGTACGGCAGACAGCGTGCCCTGGCCGCGTTCCTGGCGGTCGAGGGATATTGAGAGACCGGCGACTTCTGCGCCGGCAGCCGAGATTATCTGGTACGCCTCGCGCACTGCGGTCCCCGCCGTGATGACGTCGTCGATGATGAGCACCCTGCCTTGTAACGGCGCGCCGACGATATTGCCCCCTTCACCGTGAGCCTTCGCTTCTTTGCGGTTGTAAGAGAACGGCACGTCCATGTCCTGGTGTTCGGCCAGCGAGGCAGCGGCCAGGGCCGCAAGGGGTATTCCCTTGTAGGCAGGCCCAAACAACATGTCGAATTCAATGCCGGAATGGGCAATGGACGCCGCGTAATAACGGCCGAGCCGGGCAGCAGCATAGCCTGTGTTAAACAGGCCGGCGTTGAAAAAGTACGGACTGACGCGCCCGGATTTCAACGTGAATTCGCCGAAGCGAAGCACGCCGAGTTCGAGCGCGAGATTGATGAATTCTCTCTGATAGGCCTGCATGTGGGTGGTCTTTCTGTATGATGGCCGCCTTCGATTTGCGCGTCGGAGTATGACACGCGCCACGCCAGGGAGAAACCGCTTGTTTCGAGTGATCAGCCTCAATGCAAATGGCATTCGTGCCGCCGCCCGCAAGGGATTTTTCGACTGGATGGCAAAGCAGGACGCCGACGTCGTGTGTATTCAGGAAACCAAGGCGCAGGTTCATCAGCTTGGCGACGAGGTGTTTTCGCCAAACGGCTATCACTGCTATTACGAAGACGCGGTCAAGAAAGGCTATAGCGGCGTCGCCATCTACACGAAGCACGAGCCACAAAAAGTCATTCATGGCTACGGCGACCAGGAGTTTGACGACGAAGGCCGCTACCTCGAGGTCCAGCTCGGTGGTATCTCGGTTGTCTCCTTGTACCTGCCGTCCGGCTCGTCCAAAGAGGAGCGGCAGATTGCAAAGTATCGCTGCATGGATTCATTTACCGAGCATATGAAGAAGCTGCGTCGCAAGCGTTCGGAATACGTGATCTGCGGTGACTGGAATATCGTCCACAAGGAACCCGACATCAAGAACTGGAAATCCAACCAGAAAAATTCGGGATGCCTGCCCGAGGAGCGCGCCTGGCTGGACAAGGTATTTGGCGATTACGGTTTCGTCGACGCATTCCGCACCATCGAGCAGGAGCCGGACCAGTACACCTGGTGGTCGAATCGTGGCCGCGCCTGGGATAATAATGTCGGGTGGCGCATCGATTACCATGTCGTGACGAAGGGGCTCGAAGACAAAGTGCTAAGAACCGAAATCTACAGGGACGAACGATTTTCCGATCACGCACCATTGATCATGGATTACGATTGGGTTCATGACGACTGACACCGGCTGGCGACACTACCTGCAGGAAAAGACGCTTGTCTTGTTCTTCCTGGGGTTCTCGGCCGGCCTGCCGTTTCCCCTGGTGTACTCGACGCTGACAGCGTGGCTGAACGAGGCGGGCCTGCAGAAAAGTACGATCACGACGTTCGCCTGGGTGGGTTTTGCCTACGCGTTCAAGTTCCTTTGGTCACCACTCGTCGATCGCCTGAGCCTGCCCCTGCTAACGCGCATGCTGGGCCGCCGGCGAGCCTGGCTGCTCGTGGCGCAATTGGCCATCGGTGCCGGGTTGTTTGTGCTTTCCGGCGTAGATCCGGCCGCAGCAACCGGCGCATTTGCGGCGGTTGCCGTTGGTGTAGCGATATCTTCGGCGACCCAGGACATGGCGATCGATGCTTATCGCATCGAATGCGCGGACGAGGACATGCAGCCCGTACTCGCAGCGTCCTACCAGTACGGTTACCGCGTCTCGATGATCGTCGGCGGAGCGATTGCGCTGTATATCGCACAGTGGGGGTCGTGGCAGATCGCGTACCAGAGCATGGCGGCGTGCATGGTGATCGGCCTGTTGACGACGCTCGCGTGCAAGGAACCTGCGGTACCCGAAGGTGCGCAGGTGGGGCCGATTTTCACTGCAGGATTTAGCAAGTGGTTCTTCGACTCGGTCATCGGGCCGTTCGTCGACTTCTTCAAGCGCTATGGTAGCTTCGCGTTGACGATGCTGGCATTCATCGCGCTGTACCGCATCAGCGATTACGTG
>Ga0070723_10000518_pt1 | contig 10179 bp, 9 predicted proteins | sample tdAd002_FD_67277 | JGI IMG/M metagenome (GOLD analysis project Ga0070723, IMG submission 67277) | Marine sediment microbial communities from the Atlantic coast under amendment with organic carbon and nitrate - tdAd00.2 | ecosystem: Environmental > Aquatic > Marine > Coastal > Sediment | place...
TGAAATCGTGCTTATCGATTCATTGAGCACTGACACAACACTGGAAATCGCCGGCAAATATACCGATAAAATATTCGAGCAGGAATTCCTCGGCCATATCGAGCAGAAAAACCTGGCTGTTGAAAAAGCATCCAATGACTGGATCCTCAGCCTTGATTGTGACGAGCGGCTATCCGAAGAGCTGCAGCAATCGATACTTACAGTAAAAGACGGCCTGGATAATGCCGATGCCTATTGCATGTCGCGCAAGACATTTTATGTCTATCGATGGCTGAACCACTGCTGGTACCCGGATATAAAAACGCGGCTGTTCAACAGGAATACATCCGAGTGGGGCGGCACCAATCCACACGATCATATTATTACCCGGGGCAACAATATCGTACGCCTCAAGGGTGATCTCCATCACTACTCGTTCGACAGTATTTCAGACCATCTACAAACGATTGACAAGTTTACCGAGATCGGCGCCGACGAGTTAATCAGAAAAAATAAAAGCTTCACGATTTTCAGCCCGTTGACACATGCGTCATGGATTTTCATCAAGCTGTATATTGTTAAACGCGGGTTTCTCGATGGCTTCGCCGGCCTGACCGTATCGGTACTGTCCTACATGCATGTCTATATCAAGTACAGCAAGGCTTATATCAAACGCAAGACCATGGCCGCGGGGCAGCGCGATAGATGAATGTGCTCGAGCTTTGCCTCTCCCCCGGCCTTGGCGGACTTGAGCTATACGTTTTCAGGTCAGCGCAGGCACTCGCAACAAACAATAAGGTCATTGCGGTACTCAATACACAAGGAAAACTGACTGCTCATTTCAATCAGCACTCGAATATAACAGCGGAATACCTTAATAAATCATCCAAACATTTACCCCTGTTCAATGCACGCAAGCTTGCATCGATAATCGATCGTGAGGATATCGATGTCATTCATATGCACTGGGGCAATGACCTGGCACTGGCAGCACTGGCCAAAATAATGTCCGGTAAAAAACCTGCACTGGTTTATACACGCCAGATGAAGATAACCCGCTACAAGACCGATATATACCATCGCTTCATGTACAGGCAGATGGACCTGATGCTGACTATAACAAAACAGCTTGAAGATGAAGCAAAAAAGTTTATACCCGGTCACGACGACCAGATCACGACGCTTTACTACGGTGTAAATGCACCGGCACAATTTTTAACTGCAGAGGAAATTCATCAACAACGCAGCGAGCTGGGTTTCAGTGACAGTGATTTCATCATCGGCCTGCTGGGCAGACTGGAGAAGGGCAAAGGACAGCACCTTCTTATCGAAGCACTTGCAATGGCAAAGAATGACGGCCTCGACCCAAAAGCCCTTATCGTCGGCCATGAGATGAATCCAGGCTACAGGGCAGAACTGCAAAAACAGGCCGAGGCAAGCAAGCTGGGCGCCAACATTGTATTTATGGATTTCGTTTCTGAACCTCAGAAGCTGATGCAGCTGTGCGACTGTATAGCACTGACCTCAAAAGAAGAAACTTTCGGCCTGGTATTGCCAGAGGCCATGCGCTGCGGCATTGCCGTCATCGGCAGCAACCAGGGCGGCGTGCCTGAAATTATCAGCCATGAAAAAACCGGGCTGCTTTTCGAGTCATGGGATGCTTCAAGCCTTTACAAGCAAATTCGCCGTCTATACACTGACACCGATTTCAGAGAAGCACTCGCTAAAAATGGTAAAGCGGAAGCAGATGGCCGCTTCAACAATGATGATCATTTCTCAGCTCTTGAACGACACATTATCGAAGCAAATCGCTAACAAAAACAGGCTAACCCAAATAATATGAAGTTCTGGTTCACAAAAGGCGTCTGGGCGTCGAAAAAAGCAAAAAAAATCATCAAAACCCTGTCACGCGACCGAATCAGGAAGATCGCGGTCATCAGACATGCTGCTCTGGGCGATATGGTACTCACGCGCGCATTCCTGGTAGAGGCGAGAAAGGCTTTTCCCAATGCCGAAATCACACTGAGCATGGTCAGCAATTACACGCGCGGATGCCCTGAAGATCTTGTTGATCGGATACATGTTGTATACGGCAAGGGTGAGCCTGTTTCATTCTGGAAAAAAATAAAGCGCTTCAAGGAACTGGGCGAACAGGATCTTATCTTCGACCTGGCCACGACCAACAGATCCATGAAGACCTGCTTGTTTAACAAAGCAACTCTCAAGATTGGATTTCCCTACCGCGCACTGCAGGCCAGGCTTGTCTTTGACATTGCCACATGCCGAAGTGATTTAAATTTTGAAGTCAACGACATGTTGAATCAACTGCACGTTTTCGGCGTGAAAACTGCATATCCACATGAATACAACATGCCCGATACTGCACTGAAGAGGGAACGGCCCTATATCATCTACTTCGCTGGAGCCTCAACACAATATAAATGCTGGCCAAATGATCACTTCAGTGACCTGCTCAAACGCATGTCGTCTGCATATCCAGACCATGACCATCTATTACTTGAAGGCATGCAGGATTGGGAGAAAGAGAACGTGAACGCGATTGTGGAGCCTCTTAATCAGCAGCATAATATTGACTCTATCCAGGCTGACACCATTGAAGATACCACCTCGTTATTAATGGGCGCTGACCTTGTCGTGGCTAATGACACAGGCATAAGACATGTTGCCATCGTTTCAGGTACGCCGACAGTTGGGATATTTTTTGGCGACCCATACCGTTACTGGCCAAGGTACCGCATCCATGAAATTGCATTACCCGAGCTGGATGGCCCGCCAGATGTCGATGAGGTCTATACGATATGCACCAGGGTAATGAATAATACAAAGAACAATTAAATAAAATACATTCTATGAATATTCTTCATAAGATTTTTCTTCAATGAAATTTGATCCTAACTTCAAATTAATCGACCTTTTGACATCAGAACGCCTGTCATTAGTGAAATATACTGAACGCGCCAGCTCAATGAAATCCTGGTCGAATTCTTTTGTTGACTCCTTATCTCTAATGTCGTCCTCGATGACCCAGAGCTTTTCATTAATCGCCTTCAATTCATCAAACTCTTCCTGTATGTCTGCACGTGAGAACGGCAGATTGTCCAACAGTGCATTTAAGGCATCCAGCTCATTATTAATATTATCCAGCTTTGCCTTGTCGTGGATCCGTTCTTTCTTTATTTCAAGAATGGTTATTTTGTCAAAGAATTCACCAATTGAGATTTCTATATTTACACTCATAATTCACATCATTCAAAAATCAACATTGGAGCAATTATCCTATTATTCACCAGAAAATGCCATTTCAGCCGGCATAACAGCAAGCGCCGGACAGCATTGGGCCACCCTGTCATAAATCATGAATATCCTGGTTATAAGAAATGATAAATTAGGTGACTTCATGCTTGCCTGGCCAGCGATATCCCTGCTCAAACAGCAATATTCGAATTCTGTAATCACTGCTCTTGTACCTTCTTACACCAAACCTGTCGCACAACTGTGCCCCTGGATAGACGATATCATTATTGATGAGAGAAACGGCGTTTTAAACCTGGCCTGGGCCATTAAACAACGGCATTTTGACGCCTCGATATCCCTGTTCTCTGAACTACGGACTGCTGCAGCCCTTTGGCTGGCCCGCGTTCCTGTAAGAGTTGGCCCCGCCACCAAGATTGCACAGATTTTTCTTAATCGAAGACTCAGGCAAAAAAGATCCTTGTCACTGAAGCCGGAGTTCGAATATAACGTCGACCTGTCTAAATACTATATCCAGCTTAATGGAGATGCTCCGGCCGAGCCCGCACAACCGCCATACCTGGTACTTGATACAAAGGAAACTATAAAAAATCAATACATTGCAGAAAACGATATCCCGGGAAATAAACAACTGGTGTTTATTCATCCAGGCAGCGGGGGATCGGCTGTCAACCTTTCATTGCAGCAGTATGCACAGCTGGCAAGCGAAATTGCGAAACCGACCGATGTTCACTTTGTGATTACTGCCGGGCCCGATGAAATCGAGACAGCGCGAGCACTGGCCGGCCAGTTACAGGCACATAGCTGCAGTGTATTTCACTCATTAAAAGGTCTGGCCAGATTTGCTCATTTCATCAATATCTGTGACCTTTTCATCAGCGGCTCTACCGGCCCTCTGCATATTGCCGGTGCCCTGAATGTACCGACAGCGGCTTTTTACCCTGCAAGAAGATCTGCTACTTCACTTCGCTGGCAGACCCTCAATGAAGAAAACAGGCGAATATATTTTTCACCTGACAAATATATCAAAGCAGCCAGCAAGCTGGATATCAACATCAACAGATGTGCAGATGAAATTTCCGTCTTTCTTGGTAAATTGCAGGCCGGCTGATTGATATGAGCATCAAAGCGAAAATCCTGAAGCTGCTTGCAAGAAAGTCATACAAGGATGAATTTCGTCCTGAGACTTTCAGAAAAATACTAATCGTACGAACTGCAAAAATTGGCGACACCATTTGCATGTTCCCCTTGTTACGCGAAATTAAAAAGGCTTTTCCGTCAGCGCAAATAGATATTTATGCAAGCACTTATAATAATTATTTATTCAAGCATACCCCTAACGTTAGCAATGTATATACAAGATATAAAGAGCGCAATACGCTAAATACACTTAAAGATATATTTAAAATGCGCGCCAACCACTATGATCTCGTTATTGACACAATGGATTTAAGGTTCGGCAAGACCCTGGCGCTTGTTTTTATCAATGCCAGCTGGCTTCTTGCCAACACAGGATACGAGAGCAGATACGGGATCGACAATTCTGATCTGGGGCTTTATTACAAACTGACAACCTGGAAGCAGATTCATACTATAGACAGGCTATTGGAATTTTTACAGCTCCTTGGCATTAACAACTATGATAATACAATGGAATTTCCTATTGGCGATGAAGCTGTTTTATTTGCCAAATCTTTTTTGAAACCATACGAAGATCACAAACTGATTGGCCTTAATGCAGATGCAAGCAATCGTGCGCGTTCAATCCTTGATTCTGAGATAATTGATATTTGTAGAAAAATCAAACAGCGTGACGGAAACATCAAGATCCTGTTGTTTTCCTCCATATCGAGACGCAGCCATATGGAAGCACTCATAAAGGACTCAGGTCTTGATAACGTTATTCTTGAAGATGGGACTACAAGCATATTTGACGCTGCTGCTTTAGCCAGCTTTATGAATGTCATGATTTCGCCAGACACAAGCTTCGTGCACATAGCATCGGCATTCAACATACCCACTGTTGCCATTTTCCAGAATGATCAGAATCATTTAAAATACTGGGCGCCAAAAAGCAGTAACAATATAGTTATTCAACCCGATGAGCCTGGCAGCAGCATCAGGGGATTCCGCATTGATGATACAGTATCATCAGCGATCAATCTGCTGAATGACAGCAGCTGAATCCATCATTAATAACACTCAGACCAATAGTTCCTACAGGCACACCGCTAGCAAACCGCCCTCATTTTGTTAACACATAAATCTGGAGACAAATCCAGAATTCATGCTGAATCCGGTTTTCGTATCGCGCCTGTTTCTGCTGACCTGATTTTGTATTTGTGAATTGTATACAATACAATTACACACCAGCCCTCATTACTATATAATTTCATCAGATTTTCTCTAGCCTAATAATAATGTCGAAATCAAGCGTCCTGAATACAGAAATATTTTTTCAGCTACTGGTTAAGTACCTGAAACCCGAGATTATCTGCGATGTTGGTACCCTTGACGCCTCGCATTCAGTACTGTTACGCCATATTAGTAAATATCCGCGTATCATCGCATTTGAAGCCAACCCCTATAACTACAAAAACATTGTAAACAGTGGTATTCCTGTTAAAGAAAACATCGAAGTTATCCATAAAGCAGTATCCAACAAACCAGGTGAACTTGTTTTTCACGTACAAAAATACACAACAAATGCAGGCCAGGACTGGATGGCCGGCACAAGCTCCATTCTGCAACGCAATCAGGAAGTGGGGGACACGGAAGAGGTTCGCATTGATTCAATCAGGCTGGATGAGTTTCTAAAAGAAAACGAGCCTGATATTAATAACAAGACTGTCGCCCTCTGGATCGATGTTGAGGGAGCTGGATATGAAGTTCTGCAAGGTATAAGTGAAATCTCGAATAGAGTCCTGTTTATTCAGGTTGAAGTGGAGACAGAGGAAATCTGGCAAGGCCAAAAACTGAAAAAAGATGTAATAGACTTGCTCAACAAGCTTGGCTTTACCGAAGTTGGCAGAGGCAAACATGAGATGCAGCATGATTTAATACTGATAAATCAGGATTATTTATCTAAAAACACGAGCAAATGCATGAGATTGACGAGACTGGCAGTATTTTTCTTTTACTTAAGAAAATGGGGCGGCCATATTCTATCTAACTTATTACTCATCCCTGTCCTCGGTACCAGACGGCATAATTAATCACCAGGTTAAAACCCGTTTGCATATGCTGCAATTGATCGATACTCATTGCATAATTGAACACCAGGCATCCTTCTCCCGATTCTTATTGAACATTTCAGCAGCAAGCGCTTTATTAGAGCTGTATTCCGTTTTATCAGATTGAATATATTTTGCAGCCTCGAGCAATGCAGCTGCCAGCAAATCAGCGTTTCTATCCTCTACCAGTCTGAACTTGAAACCCATTTTCCTGAATTCAGGAAATGTCGTATTGTCGTAAGTAACCGCTGACAAGCTATACGCCATGGCCTCTACAAATACGTTACCAAACCCTTCTCCATAGCTTGGATATAAAAATATATCGGCATATTCCATGTAACGCCCGACATCAACCACATACCCACAAAATCGCACGCTATTTTTATATGGCACGTGATTAACAATATTTTTTATCTCATCGATGTATTTTTCATCTTCACCATCGCCTATAAAAAACAGCTCAAAATTGAAGTTATTATCATATAATGCAGCGCATGCAAGTATTGCGTCTCGATGGCCTTTCCCATGAGCTATTCTTCCCACGTGTAATATTTTTATTTTATTACCCGGATCAAAAGGATTGTTTTTATATTGAGCGAATGAAAACGAAGGGTATATTAATTCAAATTTAACCTTTTCGCCGTGCGGCACAATATCTCTTACATTCGCAAGCAAATGCTTCGATATCGCTATATGATAATTTACGCAGGAATATACCAGCCGGTGAAACCAGTTTCGCTTTGGCCGGGATTTTGTCGTGCCATGCCTGATGATTACATTAAGATCTTTTCCGATAAACGAAAAGTATAGTGTTTTTAATTCCGAGGCGCCGAAGTAAATAACATTTCTAATCTCATGCGAAGTCAGTATGTTTTTCATCTTCAGCAGCATCGATAAGCTGAAACTTTTATTTAGAAAACTGATAGTTTCACATTTGAACGAATAGTTTCCCTCGTTGTAAAGCCGCTCGATAAACGCGCCATTCTTGCAGACAAGAACGATGTCGCAGCAATCCGATAATAAGCCAGCAAGTTTAAGCGCATCATGTTCCATACCACCCCTGCCATCAGACAGACATATCACTAAGGTAGGGGATAACTGAGTACTCACTTGTCAACAATGTTCATAAAAAGAAACCATCAGGCATTATTTTCATCTGCTTTAATCATCCAGATAAAAAATACGACACTGCAAACAATAAAAACCGAGGTCCAGTTATTTCTCACAAACGGGTGCTCTGTTAAAGATGCAAGAATAAATGACGTGCTGAGCAATACCTGGAACTTCCATGCATTATTTGTCTGCCCCCTTATTCGTAATGCAACGTAGACTGGATAAAACAGCAATAATATAATCAATACTAAACCAACGATTCCTTTATCACCCAGGTAACTGAAAAAGACGCTATGAGTGTGGGTTGCATTACCCCTGTCGGCACTTTCCTGGTATATCATCTCGTTTAGCCTCCCTTCCTTAATATACCTGTTGTGCACAACACCCGTATTACCAACACCGTGGCCAAATACCGGCTTTTCTTCAAATGCATAAATAGCACCTCTCCACTGTTCCAGCCTGAAACCAATGGAGGTGAACTCGATAGACTCGGTTCTATCTGCATTGAAATACGCGATCGGCTCATCAAGCATCCTGGTGAACCTTGCATTTACATAGTCAATTCCAGAGAGAAAATACAGAACCGGAAGCAGCGCTATGCCGATAACAACAGCTCTTTTCAGCCCGATTGCTTTAAAAGTTTTCGCAGCACCGCCATGCAGAATAAATACCAGTATATAGAGCAAAATCAACGACAACCATGCATTGCGAGTAACAGACACCAGTGCACCTACTGCACCCAGCACCGCACCTGACATACATAATATCTGCATTCTTTTATTGCCTTTATAATACTCATACGCGGCATAACTCAAAACTGACCAGAGCACTGATATATTGCCCTGGAATATATGCCCATAAACGCCTTCAGCGAAGATCATATCCACTTCACCGCGCATATAACGCATCATAAAGTCGATAACACCGGTCAATCCTATAATTACCGCACCAATCGGCACAGCCATCAGAAAATATTTCCATATCCCCGGAATACTGCGTAGATATAAATATACGGGCACCGCAAATAAAAAACGCATTTCGCTTGCAAAGAACCATGAATGCGAGGCACGGGTCCACCCTGACAGTGCGTTGGATATAATTGTTGATGCAACATGCAGAACTATTATTGCCAGAAATATTTTCTCTTCCTTTTTAAGATCAAAGGTATATTTTTTTATGGAAAAAAACGACACCAATACCAGCAATACATAGATAGACGAAGCCCAGTGTCTAAGGGTGTTGGTAAACAATGGAAACAGAAACACCAGCGCAATGCCGAGATGCATCCAGTTAAACCTGTAGTACTTGACGTTAAACATATTCAGAATCCTGTTTTCCGGCCAAATCAAATTTCTCAAGCACTTCTTCCGGGCTGATTTTTCTCAGACAGTCGTAGTGCCCATACCTGCATGTCCTGGCAAAGCATGGGCTGCACGACAGTCGCTTGTAGAAGATTTCAGCAGTGTCAGTTAATGGCGGCGTATAGTCAGGTGTCGATGAGCCATAAATTACATTTACTTTTACATCCATTGCGGCCGCAACGTGCATAAGTCCCGAGTCGTTACTCACTACCTGTTCTGTACACGCTATCAGATCAATTACATCTGCAAGTTCGGTTTTGCCACATAAGTTATACACACCGTCGGATGCTCCCTGAGCGATCTCATCGCCCAGCATTGTTTCCTTCGCCGAACCGAATACCCAAACCTGGTAACCTTGCTCGACCAGTGATAACGCAAGTTTCGCGAAGTACTCGGTCGGCCATTGCTTGGCCAGGCCGTACTCAGCGCCGGGCATAAAACCGATAACGGGTTTTTCCAGGTTCAGATTCAGTTCCTCGAGCAGCCTGTCAGAATTTTCCTTATTCGATCGCAGTTCGGGATACGGAACTTCGGGAGGCGAGACAGAATACTCTGACTGGTGATAGGCATGGGCGACATAGCGCTGTACTGTCCGGTTCAGAACACTGGTATCCAGTAAACGAATATCGTTCAGCAAACCATAACGCATCTCGCCCCTGTAGCCGGTTCGTACCGGTACGGCTGCGAAATAGGGCACCAGTGCCGATTTCCACGACCTCGGCAGTACAATAGCGTGGCTGTAGTTTCCTGTTTTAAGTGAACGCCCTAGCTTGTATCGTGTACTAAAGCTGAATTTCCCGTGCGACACAGGTAATGCGATACCCTGTCGTATTTCCGGCATTCTCTGTAATACCGGTAATGACCATGCAGGTGATACCACGTCAATCTCGCAATCAGCATAGAGCCGCTTTAGCGTGATGAACAATGACTGTGCCATCACCATATCACCGACCCAGGAAGGCCCGATGACCAGGTATTGTCGATTTGAATCACTCACGAAACATTCAAGCCATATTTTCGATCAGGCGATTGCAAATCTCAACATTCGAACGCAGATGATCGGGACTGATAGTGCCCACGATCATGCTGCTGACACCGGGCTGTGACAACACATGCCTGAATGCATCCTCAACACTATCTGCATGGCCACTCTGCAGCCCTTTTTTAATGACTACACCCTTGTTTAATTCGTCTGCGCGTTCAATCACCGGCAGCTCGGC
>Ga0070723_10000520_pt1 | contig 10143 bp, 7 predicted proteins | sample tdAd002_FD_67277 | JGI IMG/M metagenome (GOLD analysis project Ga0070723, IMG submission 67277) | Marine sediment microbial communities from the Atlantic coast under amendment with organic carbon and nitrate - tdAd00.2 | ecosystem: Environmental > Aquatic > Marine > Coastal > Sediment | place...
CATCATTGGCGGGAATAATTTGCTGGCAGCGAGCGATCGGCTGATCGATGCACCCTCGCGAACTCTTAGTGAAGCTTCGGTGACGGCATCACGCATCGGCAGATTCTCAATAACTTCAGCGGCGATTTTTAGCGCGTCGAGAATTGGCACACCGCTTCCGGCAAGGATGCTCAGAGTGCGTGTGAAGCGTGCAGTATTGATGCCGCGGGTCAGCCGCCCTGTAATAGGCATGCGCAACAAAAAGCGATGGTAACTGCGCTTGGGTCCGTCCTTCTGTAGCAGCCACCAGATCCCGTAGAACAATGCGGCGATACCAATGATAAGGATAAGCCAGTGGTTGCGAAGAAATGCACTGGTTGCGATAAGCCCGCGTGTCAGTGCAGGCAACTCGCCGGAGGCATTTTCGAATACGCTGACAATTCGTGGAACGACGGTCGCGAGCATGAAACTGATGATGGCGACAGCCATTGCGACCAGCGCGATCGGATAGATCATCGCATTCGTAATGCGCTGTCTGAGTTCCTGGCGCGCTTCTGTGTAATCAGCAAGGCGTTCCAGGACGACGTCGAGATGACCGGATTGCTCACCGGCCGCCACGGTCGCACGATACAACTCTGGAAATGCCTGCGGAAACTCACCCAGGCCATCCGCAAGAGTATGGCCTTCCATGACTCTGGATCGCACGCCGAGCAATATACTCTTCGTGCGCGGCTGATCGTTTTGTTGCGCGACTGCGAGTAAGGCCTCTTCCAGAGGCAGGCCGGATTGCGACAATGAAGCAAGCTGACGAGTGATGAGCGCAAGTTCGGACGATGACAAGCCGCTGCGCAAAGAGAATGTGCTTTGGCGTTTGGCTTCTTTTTGCGCAACCTCGGTAACCTGCACGGGCAACATGTGCCGGTCGCGCAGAATCTGGCGAACGTGCTTTGGCGTATCGCCTTCAATCAGACCCTTGGACTCTTTGCCCGACTGATCCAGCGCAACGTATTCGAATGCACCCATACTGCGACGACTAGTCTTCTCGAGTTACACGCAGCAACTCTTCGATCGTAGTGCTGCCTTCAAGAACGCGTCGACGGCCGTCGGCACGAATGCTCAGGCCCATCGTGCGGGCGTGACGTTCGAGATCCTGCTCGCTGGCGCATTCATGAATCATGCTCCGCATCTTGTCATCGACTGCGATGAGCTCGTAGATTCCGGTACGCCCGGAGAAGCCCGCGTTGGCCCCTTCGCCCGGGTGATACAAGGTGGGAGGGTTCGCCGGGTCGACGCCCAAAAGCTCGCATTCATACTCGCGAGCCGTGTAGGGCACCTTGGTTGTGTCGTCGAGGACACGCACGAGTCTTTGCGCGAGCACGCCGATCAGGCTGGACGACAACAGGAAGGGCTCAACCCCCATGTCCCGGAGCCGTGTAACCGCTCCAGCGGCTGTATTTGTATGCAGTGTTGAAAGCACGAGGTGGCCTGTAAGACTCGCCTGAACGGCAATTTCGGCCGTCTCGAGGTCGCGGATCTCGCCAACCATGACAACGTCAGGGTCCTGTCTGAGAATCGCACGCAGACCGCGGGCAAACGTCATCTCGACTTTAGTGTTGACCTGGGACTGGCCGATTCCGTCGATGAAATACTCGATCGGATCTTCGACCGTCATGATATTGCGGCTGTTGTCATTGATACGCGCGAGCGCCGCATACAGAGTCGTCGTCTTACCGGAGCCCGTCGGCCCGGTCACGAGAATAATGCCGTGTGGCTTGTGGATCAGGTCATCCATGGTTTTTTGCGCCTGTTCCACCATGCCCAGCGATGTTAGTTCGAGACGTCCTGCCTGTTTATCGAGCAGACGCAATACAACGCGCTCACCGTGGCCCGAGGGCATCGTGGACACACGCACGTCCACAGCACGGCCGGCGATGCGTAACGAAATGCGCCCATCCTGCGGCAGTCGTTTTTCTGCGATATCGAGTTTCGACATGACCTTGATGCGCGATACAACGAGCGGCGCAAGCGCGCGGCGAGTCTCCAGAATCTCTCGCAATACACCGTCGATCCGAAATCTGACACCGAGACGGTTCTCGTAGGGTTCGATGTGAACGTCAGATGCATTGTCTTTGACTGCTTCTGTCAGAACGGCATTGATGAAACGAATAATCGGCGCATCGTCATCGCTCTCGAGCAGGTCAGATGGCTCCTGCAGTTCCTGAGCAACCTGCGTCAGGTCCACCTGGTCACCGAGGCCATCTACCATTTGCATAGCCTTGTGGCTGCCTTGCTCGTAGGACTCCTGCAGCAGCGTGTCAAAAACCTCGCTTGATACACGTGAAAGTTTCAGTGGCACGCCGGCAAATCGGCGAACTTCGGCAAGACTCAGGGCCGTGGCGCCTTTGCGGTAGACAGTATCCGCTTCGACGTCACTTACGTCGCGAATCAGCACACCATGCCGTTTCGCAAACGAGAAGGGTAAAGCACGACTGGCCGATTCAGCGTTTTCGATGCTGATGTCTGGCGTCGATTCGAGGACGATTTCAGATTCGCTTTCCATCAAATGCTCGGGCCGTGCCTATTCCTCACCGCCCGTTTCTTCCTCACCGCCCGTTTCTTCCGGAGTCTGTTGGCCACTTCCCTCGAGCGGCGGCAGCTCCGGGCGCTCCTCAGCAGGCATCAGTGCTACTCCCGCTTCCTTGTTACCGATCAGATAATCGCGAATGGAGTTGTACTTGGCATTTGTCTCTATCGCAATTTGCGAGGCGTCACGCAAGATCTTTGGACGGATGAAGATGAGCAGATTCGTTTTGACCATATCGGTCTTCCGGCTGCGGAACAGGTTGCCGATGATCGGAATGCTGCCGAGCACGGGAACGCGCTGATCACTTTCGCGCAGAACATCCTCGAGCAGGCCGCCCAGCACGAGTATCTGGCCATCGTCGACGATCACGGTTGTCTCAATGATGCGCTGGTTGGTGATCAGATCCACCGCGCCTTCGGCCGACTGTGCGATATTCGAGATTTCCTGAGAAATATCCAGAAGCAGTGCGTTGCCTTCATTGATCTGCGGAGTAATCGTGAGTTTGACGCCCAGTTGTTCTCGATTGATCGTCTGGAACGGATTAACGGCACCTCCCACACTGCCCGTGTTGGAGTAGGATCCTGTAACGAACGGCACTTCCTGGCCGACATTCAACGTCGCTTCTTCGTTGTCAGTTGTAACAATTGACGGTGTCGAGATGATATTCGTATCGGCATCACCCTCCAACGCGCGAAGAATTGCTGCAAAGCTGATCCCTGAGTCGCTGATGCGTCCGACGCCGATGGTTATACCTTCTCCGATCAGGGCGGTTGGATCGACAACCCCGCCACTGCCAGCCGCGGCTCCGACTTGCACTACGCCTGGCCCAAAATCCGGGAAGTTCGTGACACCGACTGGTGCATTGGAACTTGCGCCTTCGATGGCCCATGTCACACCGAGTTCTGACGTCTTACCAGCAATAACTTCGACGATGATGGCTTCGACAAGCACCTGTGCACGGCGAATATCGAGCTTATCGACGATCTGCATGAGCGATCGCATCATCTTGGGCGGCGCGTTGATGACGATCGCGTTGTTTTGCGCGTCGGCCCATACACTCACATCATCATTCGGCGCCGCGCCAGCAGCCTGACCCGCTGCTGCCTGTACCTGGCCCGAGAAATGCTGTTGCAGCTTTGTTGCCAGCTCTTCGGCATCGGCGTAACGCAGGTAACGGACCTGTGTGTCGCCGCCGTCTTCGAGTGGTGTGTCCAGATGCGCGATCAGCGCACGCAGACGAAGCCGCTCACTCTTGTCGCCGCCAATCAGGACGCTGTTGGTTCGGGCGTCGGCGACGAGGCTGGTTGATACGGGTACGCCGTCCGCCCGTGGCTGTTGCGTAAGCGCGGTCATTATTCTGACGATTTCGGCAGCAGACGCATGTTCGAGGCGAACGACTTCAACGTCCTCGTCGTTTGACTGGTCGATGCGGCGGATGATTGTGACCATCCTTGCCACGTTGGCAGCCCTGTCCGAAATGATCAGCATGTTCGAACCCGGATGGGCTGCGAGGTGGCCGTATTGTGGTATCAACGGTCGCAAAATCGGTACGAGCTGGGCTGCGCCGACATTTTGCACCTGAATAACCTGCGTGATGATGTCGTCATCACCAGCGGCACTCGCGGTGCCCAATGGGCCAGCGTATTGCCTTGCAGTTGCGTCCGGAACGATCTTGATCAAATCGCCCGATGTGACAGCGACGTAGCCATGTACCTGCAGTATTGAGAGGAAGGCCTCGTAGAACGCCTCGGGAGTCATTGGCGTCGACGACAGCATTGTGACTTTGGCGCTGACACGAGGATCGATGATGAAGTTCTTTTGCGTTACTTCGCCAACCGCCTCAACGATCTGCCGGATATCGGCTTCTTTGTAGTTCGGTGTGATTGTTGCCTGCTGACTCCATGTCAACGGCGCCGCCAAAAGACTGCAAAGGCTAAGCGCGACAACGAGACGAACTCGCGATTGTATTTGTTGAAATTGATTCATTGGCTGGTCTCGTCCCCGAGATCGAGTTGTTCAGTGCTTAATATAATGACCTGAGGTTGCCCGTTACGTTCAACGGTTACAGAGACCTGGTCCGCACTATCCAGTGATTGAAAAATCTGCATTGCCTGAGTCGGGTCATTGAGAGCCTGCCCATCAATATCCTTTATCAGATCACCCGGGCGCAAGCCAAGAGCAGCGAACTGCTGACGATTGCGGCCCGGATACACGCGATAGCCCTGCTGCTGTCCATTGACGAAATACGGCGTTGGGCGAATGACGTCAGCCAACTTTGACACATTCTGTGCGACGACCGCCTGAATGCTTTGCGTATTGTTGGTAGCGCGGGTCGTTGTCGTTGTATTTCGGCGGGCGACTCTTGTCGTGCCCTCCGGAAAGTCCTTCGGCAATTTCAGGTTCGTCAGTACGCCGTTTTCATTCAGCACGACGCGGTCGGCATAGACGGCGTGCAAGTTAGCTCCCGATGTCACGGCTTCGCCGATCGAGTAGACCTTTTCCTCATTGCTACCGTCGGCAATGATCGCAACAGCCATTTCCGTTTGAGTCGCGGCGATGGTTCCCTTTAGTGACAAATTGGTGAGCCGCGTCTCGCTGAGATTCTCTGTGTCATCGATAACAACAGGAATATTCTGTTCCGGGTCGGCGCCCGCAACGCCGAAAATATGTGCGTTGACGATATCCTGAACGTTGGCCGAACTATCCGGCCGGGAAGCCGATGCCAGTTCGTTCGCAGGAGCAATGATTGCGTCGCCGGCTGACGGCCCGGGAACCAGCATCCAGATGATCCTGGCCAGCTGCCACGCGATTACGACCACGAGCAGCAGACTGACCCATGCTGGCAGCAGGCGATTGGCAGCCGCGAGCGTTTTCGCGCTATCCATGCTTGCGAAATCGGACCATTTGGCTTCGGTCGTCATAATTAATTCGGCCGTCAGATGATTCCTGGTCTACCTATTAACGTAGCGCCAAGATGATAAGGGTTTACGCGCTCTGCAAACAAGCCCGTAAGGGCGAAAAAACCTATATTTAGCAATGATATAGACGACATATTCGAGGTAAATCAGTCGCCGCTGCGCGAAACCGGAGCCAAGCATGGCAAAAAAATCGTGAACCAGCCTTGGAGATCACGGTCGCGAGCCCATATATAATAACCCGCATGACCCTGGCCATGGTCACTTTGTGACATTTGATGAGAGACTGAGTACGCAGCAGAACGATGAGCGAGCACCGACCCGACAAAGAGCGCAGCGACGGCTATGACCTCGCAATTGAGGAAGCACGGCCGAAAATCAAGCGACCGCCGCTGTACCGTGTTGTTTTGATCAATGACGATTACACGCCAATGGAATTCGTAGTCGACATTCTGGAGACGATATTTGGCATGGAACGTACGCGTGCGACACAGGTTATGTTAGAAGTACATACCAAGGGCAAGGGAGTTTGCGGTGTGTTTAACTACGAGATAGCGGAGACAAAGGTCGCGCAGGTCATGGGCATTGCGCAACAGCACCAGCATCCGTTGTTGTGTGAAATGGAAGAATCCTGAGGATTTTGTAAGAACATGTTGAGTAGCGAACTAGAATTCTGCTTAAACGAGGCTTTTCAGCGCGCTCGCGATGAACGTCACGAATTCATGACGGTCGAACATCTGTTGCTCGCGTTGCTCGACATTCCGAAGGTCCACGAAATTCTGAAGTCATGTGATTCGAATATCCCTGAGTTGCGCCGGCAACTTGTGGAATTCATCGAAGAACAGACGCCATTGCTGCCGCATGACGACGATACCGAGGTGCAACCCACGCTCGGATTTCAGCGCGTACTGCAACGTGCGGTGTTCCACGTGCAATCGAGTGGCAAGAAGGAAGTTACGAGCAGCAACGTTCTCGTCGCTATTTTCAGTGAGAAGCAATCGCAGGCGGTTTACTACCTGAGCTTGCAGGACGTCACGCGTCTCGACGTCATCAATTATATTTCTCATGGCATGCCGCAGTTGCCCGGTGATGGCAGTCGCGATGAGGAAGACGCGTCACTTGACAGTGAGGCAGAACCTGAGAAATCGCCGTTGCAGAAATATGCGACGAATCTGAATCAGATGGCGATGGACGGGAAGATCGATCCGTTGATCGGTCGCGAACTCGAAATCGAACGTACCGTGCAGATATTGTGTCGCCGCCGTAAGAACAATCCGCTCTACGTTGGCGAGGCCGGCGTCGGCAAAACAGCGCTTGCTGAAGGCCTTGCGCGCATGATTACCGAGAAGCGCGTACCCGAGGTATTGCTCGATGCCACAATATTTGCGCTCGACATGGGTACGCTAATCGCCGGGACGAAGTACCGTGGCGATTTCGAAAAGAGGCTGAAGGGCGTAATTACCAATCTGACCGAGATTCCCGGCGCCGTCCTGTTCATCGATGAAATCCATACAGTGATTGGCGCAGGTGCAGCATCCGGCGGTGTAATGGACGCAAGCAACCTGATCAAACCCGTTCTCGCTAACGGGGAAATACGGTGCATTGGCTCGACAACCTATTCGGAGTACCGCGGCATATTTGAGAAAGACCATGCCCTTGCGCGACGTTTCCAGAAAATTGATGTTCCTGAGCCGAGCCTCGAGGAAACCGTTGAGATTTTGCACGGGCTCAAGTCGCGCTTTGAAGAACATCATGGTGTGAAGTACGAGAGCGGCGCTTTAGAGGCTGCTGCGGAATTGGCTTCGCGCCATATCAATGACCGTCGCTTACCGGACAAGGCCATCGATGTGATCGACGAGGCGGGTGCCAGTCTGCGCCTGCAGCCCGCGGATAAACGCGGTGACACTGTGACGGTCGAAATGGTTGAGAACATTGTCGCCAAGATGGCGCGTATTCCCGCAAAAAGTGTATCGGCTTCGGACCGTGATGTGCTCAGAACGCTCGATCGGGATCTCAAGCTGACAATTTTCGGCCAGGACAATGCGATCGAGGCACTGAGTTCCGCGATCAAGATGGCACGCTCGGGACTTCGCGAAGAAGAGAAACCGATCGGTGCATTCCTGCTCGCCGGGCCCACCGGTGTTGGTAAAACTGAAGTGACGCGACAGCTTTCCCATTGTATGGGCGTCGAGCTTATTCGCTTCGACATGTCCGAGTACATGGAGCGACATACAGTGTCACGGCTAATCGGTGCGCCGCCAGGGTATGTCGGTTTTGATCAGGGTGGTTTGCTGACCGAAGCGGTAACGAAGAATCCCCACGCCGTCGTTTTGCTCGACGAGATCGAGAAGGCGCATCCGGAGGTGTTTAATCTCTTGTTGCAGGTAATGGATCACGGCACGCTGACAGACAACAACGGTCGTAAGGCAGATTTTCGCAACGTCATTATTATCATGACGACGAATGCCGGTGCGAAAGAGATGAGTCGTGCATCGATCGGTTTTACGCAACAGGATCACAGCAGTGACGGAATGGAGATTATCCGTAAGTCGTTTTCTCCGGAATTTCGCAATCGCCTCGACGCCATAATTCAGTTTGCATCGCTTGATCACGAGTCGATTAAACGCGTCGTTGACAAACTCGTCGTCGAACTTGAGTCGAAACTCGACAGCAATAACGTGACACTTGAACTCGATAACGCGGCGAGAGAGTGGATTGCGACGAGAGGCTATGATCCGAAGATGGGTGCCAGACCGATGGCGCGCATTATCCAGGAGCACATCAAACGGCCGCTCGCCGAGGAATTGCTATTTGGCAGCCTTGCCGAGGGCGGTCACGTGCGCATAATCGTCGGGCCCGACGATAATCTGAAGCTGATTGCGGAGCCGGTGCTCAAAGAGCTGGAGCACCTGCCAGAGAATTGATCGCCTGCTGGGGCGGGCTCCTACGGGAAAGCTACCGGCCGCGGTAGACGATACGGCCTTTGGAAAGGTCGTAAGGCGTCAGTTCGACGGTAACCTTGTCACCCGTAAGAATGCGTATGTAGTTCTTGCGCATTTTTCCTGAAATATGCGCAGTCACAAGGTGACCGTTCTCGAGTTCTACTCGAAAGGTCGTGTTTGGAAGCGTCTCGGTAACGACACCTTCCATCTGAATGGCTTCTTCTTTCGCCAATGTCTGCAGGTCTCTGTCCAAAAAGGCCCGCGAATTGTGCAGAAATCAACAGCGTTATGCAATGCGGCAGGACACTAATCGTGAAGTAATTCAACAATCGGGATCGGCTTTTGCGACCAGTTCTGATGCTGTGTCGGCGGATCACATGCTTTCTCGAGGATTTGCGTAAATTCATTGCGTGGGATGAGCCGTGCGCCCAATGTCGCGAGATGCTGTGATTCAACCTGGCAATCGATGAGTTCGAGACCGCAGCGTCGCATGTGCTTTGCGAGGCCGAGCATCGCGATCTTCGAGGTATTTGGCATCGCACTGAACATCGACTCACCGAAAAAGACGTGGCCGATGCATATACCGTAGAGGCCACCGATCAACTCGTTTTCCTGCCAGACCTCGATCGAGTGGGCCCAGCCCTCTGTGTGCAGTTTCTCGTAGGCGGCAATCATGGCAGCCGTGATCCAGGTGCCTTGTTGCGATTTGCGCTCGCCCGCGCATGCGCGAATGACAGCGCCAAAAGCATGGTTAACACGCAGTTCCGCAGGGGAGTTGCGTATCTGTTGTTGCAGGCGGCGCGAAATGTGCAGTTCCTCAGGCCGCAAGACACAGCGCGGATCCGGAGACCACCACAGTATTGGCTGGCCATCGTCATACCAGGGAAATATTCCGCTCCTGTACGCAGCCAGTAATCGTGCCGAACTGAGGTCACCGCCGGCCGCGAGCAGGCCATCAGGCTCTGCCAGCGCACCTGCAACGTTCGGGAAATCGCCTGGTGGATCTGTGGGGCTGAGCCAGGAGATCCGATTGGGACTCACGTGCTGTCCTTGGACTTGTACGGACTGTGTAATTCGAGCGCATCCATGTAGCGCTCAACGTGACGGCGTTCTTCGTCGAGATAATCGCCGATGGCAGAGAAGAATTCCGGGTGCCCCAGCCAATGTGCAGACCAGGTCTCCACAGGGACAAATCCACGGCTGATTTTGTGCTCGCCCTGCGTGCCGGGTTCAAATAGTTGTTTGCCAGTATTTATGCAGTACTCGATGCCCTGGTAGTAGCAAGTTTCGAAATGCAACGCATCGTAATGCCCATCACTACCCCAATAGCGACCGTAAAGAACCTGCTCGCTCTCGAAGAACACGGCTGCGGCGATTGGCTGGCCCTGTAACTCGGCCAGGATCACGAGGATGTTGTCCGGCAGGGCGCGGCTGATCTCGTTGAAAAATTCCTGGCTGAAATAGGGCAGTGAGCCTCTCTGCATGAACGTCATACTGATCAGGCGATAGACAATTTGCCAAAGCCCTGCATCGAGATCGCTGCCGCGTAAGTGGCGAAACGTTATGCCACCCTCCGCGACACGCCGTCGGTCACGCCTGGTCTTCTTGCGTTTGACGGAACTGAATGTCTCGAGGAAATCGTCGAAGGAGCTGTAGTTGTCATTGTGCCAGTGGAACTGGCAGTCCTTACGAATGTGCAGGCCGGCATCGCGCAACAACTCTA
>Ga0070723_10000525_pt1 | contig 10133 bp, 8 predicted proteins | sample tdAd002_FD_67277 | JGI IMG/M metagenome (GOLD analysis project Ga0070723, IMG submission 67277) | Marine sediment microbial communities from the Atlantic coast under amendment with organic carbon and nitrate - tdAd00.2 | ecosystem: Environmental > Aquatic > Marine > Coastal > Sediment | place...
TTTTACAAAGAAGAAGCTCGATATATGGAATGTAAAAAAATAAATGGAGGAAACAGATGAAGGAAAACAGAATTTATAACTTTAACGCTGGGCCTGCCGCCCTTCCCCTTGAAGTTCTCGAAGAAATCAAGGATTCATTTTTAAACTTCGACGGTTCCGGTATGTCGATAGCAGAGATAAGCCACAGGTCCGGATGGTTTAACAATGTTATAAACGATGCCATTGCCAGAACTAGGCGGTTGTTGAACCTGGATGATGAGTTCCACGTGCTGTTTATCCAGGGTGGTGCCAGTATGCAATTTTGCATGATACCCATGAATCTGCTCCGGGAAGGTGATACGGCCGATTATGTAAATACCGGCACCTGGTCTGCAAAAGCCATAAAGGAAGCTGAAATACAAGGCAATACCATCGATGTCGTAGCATCTTCGGAAGATAAAAATTTTTCATATATTCCTAAAAATATTTCCTTCAACAGCAATGCAGCTTACGCTCATATTACATCCAACAACACCATAAAAGGGACCCAGTGGGCATCTTATCCTGAGATAGACGGTGTACCTCTTATTGCTGATATGTCATCGGATATCATGTGCAGACCTTTTGATATAGATCAATTCGGTCTTGTTTATGCCGGGGCTCAAAAAAATATCGGTCCTGCCGGAGTGTGTATGGTGATCATTCGGGATGATATGCTCAAAAGGGTGCCTGACACGCTGCCGTCAATGCTAAAGTATACAACCTATGCATCCAAAAACTCGATGTATAATACCCCGCCATGTTTTGCGATTTATACTGTGCAACTGGTAATGAAATGGCTGGAAGAAACCATCGGCGGTCTTGAAAAGATGGCGGAAATCAACCTGAACAAGGCTAAGATTCTTTACGAAACAATAGATTCAAGCGATTTTTATAAAGGGACGGCCCAACCTGACAGTCGTTCACTGATGAATGTTACCTTCCGCCTCCCGGACGAAGAGCTTGAAAAACGATTTGTTGAGCAAGCTATGGAGAGCGGTTTCGGCGGTCTTAAAGGTCATCGGTCTGTGGGAGGTTGCCGGGCGTCGATCTATAACGCCACACCTGTAACAGCAATCGAAGCTCTTACCGATTTTATGAAAAACTTTGAGCAGAAAAACGGATAGTATTAATCACTTTTTTAATGATTTTATTTGATGACCTCGTTAAGCACGCTATTCGCACATTTCAAACAGTGCCGCAGCCCCCATGCCCCCACCGATGCACATCGATTCGATACCGTATTTCACGCCACGTTCTTTCATATTGGCAAGCATGGTTGCGCATAGTTTGGCGCCTGTACATCCCAAGGGATGCCCCAATGCTATGGCACCACCGTGAATATTGACTTTATTAATGTCAATACCGAGTTCCTTGATACAGTACATCGCCTGTGATGCAAAAGCCTCGTTGATCTCAAACATACCGACATCTTTAATGTCCATGCCGGCCAACTTCAGAAGTTTTGGAATGGCGTATCGCGGTCCAACACCCATCTCATCCGCCCGGCATCCTACTGTTGTATAATGTTTCAATTTGGCAATCGGTTTTAGTCCCAGATCTTTTGCTTTTTCCGCGCTCACGATGATAGTGGCGGCGGCGCCGTCTGTTGTCTGGGAAGAGTTCCCCGCTGTAACGGTTCCACCTGCGGCAAATACAGGGTTCAGATTCGCCAAGGCTTCCATGGTAGTGGTTGGTCGGATGCCGTCATCATAATCAATTATAAAAGTTTCTTTTTTGTAAGTGCCGTCCTCGCCTAGCACATACTTGTGTGCCGGGGTAGGTACGATCTCGGTGAACAGTTTTTTATTCATGGCCTCGGAGGCTTTCATGTGTGAGTTATATGCTAATTCATCCTGTTCTTCTCTTGATATATTATATCGGTTGGCGACGTTTTCAGCAGTAATACCCATAGAAACATATAGGTCGGCATGTTCCTTGGTATATTCAGGATGAGGCCTGGGCAGATTGCCACCCATAGGAACAAACGTCATCGATTCCAGACCGCCGCCGATGGCAACATCCGCCCACCCTGCCATCACTCGCAAAGAGGTTAGCACGATGGCCTCAAGACCGGAAGCGCAAAACCTGTTTATCGTGGAGCCGGAAACTCCTGTGGGAAAACCAGCAATCTGAGAAGCGATTCTTCCGATATTCATCCCCTGTTCAGCTTCCGGGAACGCACAACCGATCATGATATCGTCAACATCATTCATTTCAAGATTTGGTGTTTTGTCAATTGCTGATTTCAGGATAGAAGACAAAAGGTCTTCGGGTCGAGTGTCTTTAAAAGCCCCTTTGTTTCTCTTGCAACCTGGAGTTCTGACAGATTGTACTATATATGCCTCTTTCATAATTAATTCCTCCTTGGTTTCCATTCATCAATATTTAAATCGGAAGACGAATGACCAATGACCCCGGTGAAATGCGCTGCGCTATCACTACGTGAATTTCACCCCAGTACGATCTGCCGGACCTACGGGGCAGGCTGGGCAAGCAAATGACCCCGGTGAAATGCGCTGCGCTGTCACTACGTGAATTTCACTGGGCAGGCTAGTTCCTGAGGGGTTTACCGGTTTTTAACATATGTTCAACCCTGGCAACTGTCTTTTCTTCTTTCCAGAAGTCGACAAAGGCCTCTCTTTCAAGCTTCAGGATCACATCTTCTTCGACCTCACTGTTATCTCTAACATCTCCTCCGCTGACAACATAGGCGATTCTTTTTGCCAGAAACGCATCGTGCTCGGTGATAAAATTTCCGCTCAGCATATTTAAGATCTCGGTGTTAATCATGCCCTGGGCAGCCTGTCCCAGGACCTTTATTTTTTGCTTTATTGGCGGCGCATAGCCTTCATCAACCATTTTTAGAACTTCTTTTTTGGCTTCTCCGATCAGATAGTCCCGGTTAAATACGATCCTGTCTTTGGGTCCCAGAAAGCCGTTAGCTCTGGCTTCGGCGGCCGACATTGAAACTTTGGCCAATGCAATGGACATGAAAACAGGAATATAATATTTTGCAAGGTCAACGTCGGTGACCGCTTCAGGTATTGTATTGATGAACTTCTTCCACAGGTTCAAACATCCGCCTCCTGCCGGAAGCAGGCCTACTCCGATCTCAACCAAGCCCATATAAAGTTCAGCATGTGCCACGATCCTATCGGCGCCGAGACATACCTCGCATCCGCCTCCAAGGGTCATGCCGTATGGAGCTGCCACCACCGGGGCGGTTGAATATTTTGCCATCTGAATTCCGTCCTGAGCTGTCTTGAGAAAAGCGTCGATCTCGGAATATTTTCTGTCCTTTGCCAGAGCGGCCATATAGACTAGATCACCGCCGGCCGAAAAAGAGCCCGGCATACCACCTGCCTGGTTCCCGATAACAAGGCCCAAACCGTTGGTATCAATATACTCGATGACTTCCTGCTGAAATTCGACAATTTCCTTGTTCAGGGCATTCATCTTGGTATGAAATTCAAGGCAGAATACGCCGTCGCTAAGATCCACCAGGGATGCGGAGTCACAAGTCTTTACGACTTTATCAGCACCCTTTAATGCCTTGAGAGAAACAATGGTGTCGCTGACAACAACCTCCTTGTAGTCTTGGGTTAAAAAATCGTACGCAAAAACTTTGCCATTTTCGGTTTTGTAAAAAGATGTATTGCCTGCTGCAATCATCTTTTTAACTTTTTCAGGAACTGTGAAACCCTCCTTTTCCATTTTTTCAACCGAGGCTTCGAGGCCGATTGCATCCCATGTCTCAAAGGGGCCCATCTCAAAATTGAATCCCCACTTCATGGCATTGTCGATTTCAACGATGGTGTCTGAAATCTCGGGAATTCTGCTGGCAGAATATATCAGGTTGTTCGCTGCTACTTTCCATGCAAACCTGGCGCCTTTATCATCGCCATAAAACACGGCTTTCATTTTCTCGGAAAGAGCTTTAGCTTTGTTAACCTCAGTAAGACACGGAAAATCGGGTGGGTCGTATTCCGCATATTCCAGGGTTTGAGGGTTGATGACCTTGCGGATCTTTTTCCACTCCGGCGTTAAATCGGTTTTGTAAAAACCACTTTTGGTTTTGGTTCCCAACAAGTTGTTTTGGATCATCCTTTCCACAAATTCGGGCAGAACGAAGCTGTCTCTTTGATCATCGTCAACTACCAGCTCATAGGTGTTCCTTGCCACGTGCCCCAGGGTATCGAGACCGACAATGTCAGACGTTTTGAACATTGCAGTTCGGGGCCTGCCCATGGCGGTACCGAAAAGCGCGTCCACCTCGGGAATCGTCAAACCATCTTCCAGCATAAGCTGCATGGCCTTTACGATTCCTTGGACGCCGATCCTGTTTCCGACAAAATTGGGCGTGTCTTTGGCCCACACAATGCCTTTGCCAAGAATCCGCTCTACGAAATCGGTCATAAATACAAGGACATCCGGCCTTGTTTCCTCGCCTGCAATGATTTCAAGAAGGTGCATGTATCTTACAGGATTAAAAAAGTGTGTACCCAGAAAGTGCTGCTTGAAGTCCTGGCTCAGCCCTTCGGACATGGCCTTTAAAGGAAGTCCGGAAGTATTGGAAGAAACAATTGCCTCCGGTTTTCTTACGGCTTCAATTCGTTTAAAGAGATCCTGCTTGATTTTCAGGTTTTCCACAACCACTTCCACAATCCAGTCACATTCTGATATCTTGTCAAAATCATCTTCCAGATTACCGATGGTGATGCGATCAATATCTTTTTTTTGCATCAGAAGGGACGGACTCGACATCAGAACAGTATCCAGACCTGTTTTTACTATCCTGTTCCTTGCAACCGGGTCATCTTTTTCCTCATCTTTCAAATCAAACGGAACGATGTCGAGCAATAAAGTCTTTATGCCGGCACCGGCCAGGAGAGCGGCGATTCCACCTCCCATCACGCCTGAGCCTATAACCGCTGCCCGACAGATTTTTCTAATCATGATAACCTCCTAACCCGGACAAGCCGGAAAAGAAAAAGATTTATTTGTAACACTTTAGCTTTTTGAAAGTATTTCCGCTTCAGGTATAATCAAATTTTTACTGACAATTTAAGCATACTTGAAGCTTGTTTGAAATCGATTTGTTTCAAAGAACTAAACTATTACATTTATTTTAATTTTTTAACAGAAAAAGCGCAAAATATACAAATAAGTGACTGTGTGGAGTTAAATTTAAATAAATGAATAACTATTCATTCATTTAACAGAGCTGATCTTCACCTGTCAAGAAAAAAATACGATCTTCTTCCACAGCGGCAAATATTGTAATTTAATATTATATTCAAAGAGTTAAAAAGGTAATAAGGGATGCAAACCATTTGTGAATAACACATTTTCAACCCCCTAATTACCCTAATTTATTTGATGAACAATTATTCATTTGATTGAAATAGGGATTGCCAAACATAGTGGTTTGCGGTTATAACACCTAACCTGGACAAGCCGGAACCAAAAATATTTGCCACAAAGGCACAAAGACACAAAAGATATATTTATTATTCTTTCTTCGTGCCTTGGTGCCTTAGTGGCAGAATAGAAAAAATTTTGCCACAAAAAGCACCAAATTTACAACTAAGGAACTAAATCCTGCATTAACTTTTTTAGATAGGACATTAGAAACATGGCAAAAGAAAAGGATGTTGTACTTATATACCTTGAAGATCAACCTATATCATTCGCCAGAATAGAAGAGATTTCCCCAAATGCCAAAAAGGACTGGTACCATGTCAAAATGCTGATGCTCCAGCTCCCTCTTCAGGTAACAACCTGGATTCTGCGGGATATTTATGTCGACGGCCAGGAATTCACAATGGGTGGGAAAAGGGTGCGTTTGGAACAGGTGGTTTGCCCGGAAGAGCCTGATCTTCCCGAGGAGAAGAAGGAGGTATCTGAAAAACCGGATCCACGAAAAGTTATATCATTAGTAGATCTAAAGAAAAAATAATGGTGGCATTTTTCAAAGGTCTCATGTTGCCACAATTGTCTGTTCTGCTATGCTAATCCAACTTCCGGAAAATCAGCAATTAAATATCAAAGTTACAGATAAAATGAAAATCGGTTCAGTTGTACTTAATAATATTACAGTTTTAGCTCCGCTTGCAGGTATTACCAATCTACCGTTCCGACTTTTGGCCAAAGAAGCGGGTTGTGCGTTGGTCTGTTCGGAAATGGTCAGTTCCAACGGGCTGGTTCATAAATCGGTTAAAACGCACGAATTGATAGATAGCCGACATGAAGAGAAACCGCTGTCAGTTCAGATATTCGGTTCGGATAGTTCGATCATGGCTGAGGCAGCGGCCATAGTTGAATCCTCAGGGGCTGACATCCTAGACATCAACATTGGCTGTGCGGTAAAAAAGGTACTAAAAACCGGTTCAGGTGCTGCACTCATGAAAGAACCCCAAAAGGTTGAAGCAATTCTTCAGGCGGTCCGAAAGACTATAAAAATTCCTTTGACCATAAAAATAAGAACCGGATGGGACAGATCCGGTGCCCATGCCTTTAATATAGCTGAAATAGCTCAAGCGTGCGGAGTTGATGCCATTACAGTACACCCGCGTACCGCGGCTCAGGGGTTCCGTGGCAAGGCCGATTGGTCATTAATTGCCGCTATTAAAAACACAGCTTCCATCCCTGTTATTGGAAACGGTGATATCGTAATACCTGAAGATGCACTAAGAATGCAGACCGAAACAGGATGTGATGCGGTCATGATCGGTAGAGCGTCCATCGGTAACCCATGGATTTTTTTCCAGGTGCTTGAGCTAATTAGAGGGAATCAAGTCACTTTTCCGGATCTATCCCAACGTTTTGCGGTTATGACAAAATATCTTGAATCTTCGGTAAGATGCTTCGGGGAGCAACGGGCGGTCAGGATGATGCGAAGCCATTTGGGATGGTTTGTCAAGGGATTGGGCTTCAGCAGTAGATTCCGTGAATCGATCAAGCAGATTTCGACCGAAAAAGAAGCCCTATACCGGATCGAAGAATATAGAAAAATTGTAACATTTTAGTTTTTTGAAAATATTACCGCTTCAGGTATAATTTAATTTTTTACTGAAAAAACTCGTGGATAACGGCTCGTAATGAAAGAACCCGCCCGGGCTATTAATAAAGGTTTTTGTTTTACGAGGATGATTCATCTTTAAATCAAATTGCTTATGGTTCTTTCATAACGATCCATAATCCACTCAAACAGTTTCCAATAAAAAATTAAATTATACCTGAAGCTCGTTTGAAATCGATTTGTTTCAAAGAACTAAACTACTACGAAAATTTGTATTAATTTAGCCCTTTGAAAGAAATTATCGTATTCAGATAATCCGGTTTTTTATTGACAAAATAAAGTTATTAAATCAGTGTTGTTAAAAATAATTGACCGAGGATTTATTATGAAAAATAAGCCGATTTTTGCTTTGGCCCTTGTATTTCTACTAATAATTCCTGTTATTGGATATGGCGATGAATACCGGGACCAGGACGTTATAGAGCAAAAGGCAAAAGGGTGTATCAACTGGAGCAAGGGAATAGTTCAGGCAATGGGGATCGGCACCCTTTCTAAAAAGCTCCATGGCGATGTAAATGATAGTTCAACGGCTTTAGAAGATGCAAAGCTGGGTGCTTGCCTAAAAATCTTTGAAGTTGTAAAAGGGATCAGGATTGACGGCACCACAGTTGTCGGAGATTATGCGGCTGAAAACAAAGTTATTATTTCTAAAATAGAAGATATAGTTAAAAATGCCGAGGTTGTTAAAAAAGAGTATTTTTCAGACGGGACAGTAGAAGTTACAATGGAGATGAACTTCAAAGGTGGATTTGCTCAACTTGTTCTTCCAGGGGAAATCAGGCCGTTGGAATCGATCAAGCCGATGTCGCCTGTTAAGAATGCATCCTCTGTTTTTACTGGTTTGGTTGTTGATGCCAGGGGTCTTGGATCAAAGCCGGTCATGTCGCCAAAAATACTCGACGAGACTGGTGAGGAAGTTTATGGATCAGCCTTTGTCAGCCGTGAATATGCCGTACAGCAGGGTATGAGCGGGTACTCAAAGGATCTTACAGCAGCTAAGAGCAATCAGAGGGTTGCAGGCAATCCCTTGACAGTAAAAGGTTTAAGGATAGAAGGGAATGGGCATTCTGACATTGTAATCAGCAATGCAGATGCTTCCAGGCTTCGAAGTGCTTCTGAGAATCTTTCCTTCATGAGAAAATGCCGAGTTATTATTGTGGTTGAGTAAATAGGAGGGATCATGCATTTAAAAAAATTATTATTTTTCATAGCGGGTTTCTGTATACTTTTTCTATTGGCCTGCGGTCCAAGGGCAATAGCGCTAAGAGCAGGGCTTGACACTCCTGAACAACATGTTGACACTGGGAATAAGATGCTAATGAACGGCAAAATTGATGCTGCTTGTCGTGAATTCAGCCGTGCCAAAGAACTCGACCCGAAATACTCACCTGCTTATGTCGGCCTCAGCTTGGTCTACGGCTTAAAGGATGACAATGAGCATTCTTCTATATACATAAAAAAGGCGATAGATACGCTAAGGGAAACAATCCCCAAATGAGGCCAGGATAAACCGGAGAAGTTAAAAGTGATCTAAAGTTAAAAGTGCCTAAAGTTAAGGTATTCTTTCAATTTTAATTATAATTGTTCGCGCTGGAAGCGCGTTCCTCAACTTTAGCTCACTTTAGGCACTTCAAACTTCAAACTTTTAGAATTCAACTTATACGGGCTAGTTGTCTTGATAAAAATACGTAATCGAATTTACGAACTAGAGCACTAAGTGATTATCCTATGTCCCCATACTCCACGATGCTAAGTATTTTTTCTGTTCAGCCGTGAGTTTGTCAATTTTAATGTTCATGGAAGCCAGCTTTTCTCTAGCGATGGCCATGTCTATCTCCTCGGGAACCGGATAGACATCCTTTTCAAACACCTTTTTCCTTTTAACCATGTATTCGATACTCAGAGCCTGATTGGCAAAACTCATATCCATAACGCTTGAAGGATGCCCCTCGGCCGCCGCAAGATTTATCAGTCTTCCATCGCCAAGAACATTGATCCGCCTGCCGTTTCCCAGTATATATTCTTCAACAAAAGGCCTTATTGTTCTGCGAGATTTTGTTTTGGCTTCTAGCCCTTTTAGATCGAGTTCAACATTAAAATGACCGGAATTGGCTACTATGGCGCCATCTTTCATGACCTCGAAATGTTCTTTGCGTATTACATTGATGTTGCCTGTAACAGTACAGAAAAAATCGCCGATCCTTGCCGCCTGCCGGATAGGCATCACCGTGAAGCCGTCCATGACCGCTTCAAGAGCGGCGGTGGGATCGACTTCGGTTACAGTAACGTTACCCCCCATTCCGCGGGCCCTCAGGGCAAGGCCCCGGCCGCACCATCCATAACCACAGACCACAAAATTGGATCCGGCGATCAGGCGGTTTGTGGCCCGAATTATTCCGTCCATAGTGCTCTGGCCGGTGCCGTAACGGTTATCAAAAAAATGTTTGGTCCGGGCGTCATTTACCGATATGATCGGGTATTGCAAGACCCCGTCTGCCGCCATACTTCTGAGTCGAATGATCCCGGTGGTGGTTTCTTCCGTACCGCCGTGCACTCCTTTAAGCAGATCCGGACGTTCGGAGTGAATTGTTGAAACCAGGTCAGCACCGTCATCCATGGTGTAGTGAGGTTTGATATCGAGGGCTGAATGGATATGCTGATAATAGGTTTTGCTGTCTTCACCTTTGATGGCAAAAACAGAAATTTTATTATGCTTCACAAGGGATGCCGCTACATCATCCTGTGTGCTCAACGGATTGGAGGCGCAAAGGGCAACTCTGGCTCCGCCGGCTTTTAATGTTTGCATCAAAGAGGCGGTTTCGGTAGTAACATGAAGGCATGCTGCTATGCGTTTACCTTTTAAAGGCTTTTCCTTTGTAAAACGCTTCTTGATATTGTTTAGTACCGACATGCTCTGATTGGCCCATTCGACCCGTAGCATACCTTCCTTGGCCAGTTTTACATCTTTAATATCGTAGTTCATGGATTATTAATATCCTTTTTTTAGGGTTCAGGGTTCAGGGTTCAGAGT
>Ga0070723_10000526_pt1 | contig 10129 bp, 8 predicted proteins | sample tdAd002_FD_67277 | JGI IMG/M metagenome (GOLD analysis project Ga0070723, IMG submission 67277) | Marine sediment microbial communities from the Atlantic coast under amendment with organic carbon and nitrate - tdAd00.2 | ecosystem: Environmental > Aquatic > Marine > Coastal > Sediment | place...
GCCGGTAATGAGGTTGGCGAGGCCAATATGTTTGACCTGTATCATTGCCCTTCCAAGCCAGTAGCTTATGGGAGACACTTTGTAAATAATTACCATCGGTGTTCCGGAAATTGCGGATTCAAGAGTAACCGTGCCGGATGCGGCAACCACAACTCTGCTTCTTTTAAAGATTTTTCTGACATGGCCGGATACAATCTCAAAATCGGCAGCACCCTTATGTTTGTTAACGATTTCTTCCAAGGTTTCTCTTTTCACGTCAGGTGCAAGTGAAATGATAAATTTTACGTTCTTAATCCTTTTGAACAAAATTTGGGCAGCACCGAGCATTATAGGGAGGTGCCGCGCAATTTCTCGATCGCGGGATCCCGGGAAAAGGCCTATGACAGGAATATCATTTTCAGGATTTTCAAAAGCCTTTTTTTTATATTCAAGGTTTGTATCCAGTAAAGGATGCCCCACAAATGTAACCGGAATTTCATGTTTTTTATAGAAGTCTTCTTCAAAAGGCAAGATAACCGCCATATGATCCACAAGCTTCCCGATCTTCTTTACACGGCCGGGTCTCCATGCCCAAATCTGTGGGCTGATATAATATAACACCGGTATTCCAAGCTTTTTGGCCAAGGCTGCCAAATTAAGGTTAAAATCGGGAAAATCGATAAGTATCAAAAGATCGGGAAGCAGTTTTTTAAGGGTCTTTTTGGCAACAGCCATCCCTTTAAGCAGATTGGGTATCTTGGAAAAGGCTTCTGTTATCCCTACAACCGAAAGCTCTGAAGCATCAACTAAAATTCTGATCCCCGCAGATTTAAGGGCCTGTCCACCAATGCCGCAGAAAAACAGCGACTTGTTTCTTTCAAGCATGGCGGTTACAAGCCGTGATCCGTGAAGATCACCAGAAGCTTCACCCGCAATGATCATAACACATTTTTGTTCTGAAAGCGGTTCCATACGATTGCTAACGCAAAAAACGGCTGTTGGTATCACTGATCTGCTTCATAATGCTCAAAGCGATCTTTAAGGCTTCACGTCCCATCTGCCCTGTGACCTCCGGAGCTTCACGTCTTCTTACCGCTTTTACAAACGATTTTAATTCATCTTCCAGCGCATCACCCTTTGCCAAACTAAGCTGTTTGATTTCCATGCCGGGTATAAGACCACCTTCAATGTTATCGTTCTGCTGAATAACGGTAATTCCTTGATTTGCAAAATCGACAGATATATAGGCATTTTTTTGAAACAACCTGATCTTCCTTTCATTTTTGGTCGATATTCGACTGGATGTAACATTGGCGATACACCCGCTTTTAAACTCAAGACGTGCATTGGCAATATCGACCTGCCCGGAGATTACAGGAACACCTGCCGCATGGATACCGACGATTTCCGACCGAACAAAGTTAAGTATAATATCAATATCATGAATCATAAGATCGAGCACAACACTCACATCTGTACACCGGTCCTTGTAAATGCTCAATCGATGCGACTCAATGAACATCGGCTTTTTAATAATATCCTGCAGGGCCACAACCGCCGGATTAAATCGTTCAAGATGCCCAACTTGGATAATAAGATTTCTCGACTTTGCAAAACCAATGAGCTCGTCGGCCTGTTCAGTGGTTTCTGACATCGGCTTTTCTATCAGAACATCGATATTATTTTCCAAAATATCCTTAGCAACAGAAAAATGAGCCGGTGTAGGAACAACGACACTGACAGCATCAACTTTTCCAAAAAGGTATTGATGGTGTGAATATGCCTTTGTATTAAACTTTCCAGCAACATCCTCAGCCTGGAATTTGTCGATATCGACAACACCGACAAGTTTAACGTCATCCATTCGGGCATACTTTTCAGCATGAAATCTTCCGAGATAGCCCGCACCCACAACACCCACACGCAATTTCTTCATAACCTTTACTTTTCCATAGCAACCACGGCAATACCATACTCGTCCGCCATTTCGATCATCTCTTTCCGGTCAAAAACAATCGCCTTTCCGGCTTCAACAACGAGCACCCCTGCTCCTACTTCATGCATGGTCTTAATTGTTCGAACACCGATTGCAGGGATGTCAAATCGTATGTCCTGTTCGGGTTTGCAGACCTTAACAACAACCGCAGTACCTTTGCCAAGCTTTCCGCCCCGCATTATGGTAGCGTCGGTTCCATCAATAGCCTCCACTGCCAGAACAGATCCGCCTCCCACCACCACACACTGGCCGATATCAAGGCGCCCGATCTCCTTGGCCACTCTCCAGCCGAATTCGATATCATTCTTCTCGGACCGGGTAGGCCTCCGTTTTGTCCAGCAGCCTTTTTGCGCCAGAAGATCCGGCAGCAGAAATGTTGAGGGCTTTATTTCAATACCTTCTTTTTCGAGAAGCGCGACAAAACTCCTTAGCAACCCGTCATCATGGGTATGGCGCATACCGGCAATAAGGGAAATGGCTTTGATGTCGGGCCTTACATCCGAAAACATTCTCGTCTTTGTTATCGCCCCCATCATAACTGCTTGGCTTACGGCGTTTTTTTTAAAAAACTTTATAATGCGCTTGATCTGCCCGAGATGGATCCATTCAATAGTATCAACATGCTCTTTCAAGCAGGGATCCGTCTCATTATTATAAGCAACTGCATAGATGACAAATCCTTTGGATTTTGCCTCTTTTGAAAAAATGATGGGGAACTGGCCGCCTCCCGCAATAAGTCCTATCCGCATAGCATTCACTTGTCATGGGTCATCTGGTAATCCCGCGCCGGGAAGATTTTATAAAATCGATCAGGTTGACCACCTCAGGAGCCTGTTCCACCTCCGCTTTGATTCTTTCTATGGCCTCATTTAGAGTAATCCCGATGCGGAAAATAATCCTGTAAGCTTTTTTTAATAAAGATAATGTCTCTTGTGAAAACCCGTGGCGTTTCAACCCAACACTGTTTAAGCCATGCAGTTTTGCCCTGTCACCGGAAGCAATAACATAGGGAGGGATATCTTTTACCACCGCTGATTTTCCGCCCACGTATGCATAATTACCGATCCTGACAAACTGGTGTATTGCCACTAGTCCGCCAATGGTGGCATGATCACCTACTGTAATATGTCCGGCAAGTGTTGCGTTGTTTGCAAAAATAACTTTTTTTCCGGTGATACAATCATGTGCAATATGGGTATAGGCCATTAAAAAGTTCTCTTCACCGACTTCAGTGAGGCCGCCGCCGAATTCCGTTCCCCTATGTATCGTGACAAATTCGCGTACAATAGTTCCGGACCCGATCTTAACATCGCTCTTTTCACCCTTAAATTTCAGCGACTGGGGAGTAGCCCCTATTGCGGCATACTGAAATATATGACAATCCTGGCCGATGTTAACATAAGGTTCAATAATGACATGTGGACCGATAACGGTTCCGGCTCCGATGGACACATTTTGCCGGATAATGGAATATGGCCCGACCTCCACGTTAGCGTCCAGTTCGGCCTTTGAATCTACAATCGCAGTTGCATGTATCATTGTTTTTCTCCAAAAGAGGCCATCAGTTCAGCTTCAGCCACCAGTTTTTCATCAACAAAAGCAATTCCGGACATCTTAAACACCTTGGCCCGCTGTTTTAAAAATTTCATCTCTAAGATAAGCTGATCTCCGGGAACAACCGGTTTTCGAAATTTGACCTTGTTCATCCCCATAAAATATATCAGCGAACCTTGTTCTTCTTCGGGTAGTGATTCAGCAGCCAGCACAGCGCCGGCCTGGGCCATGGCTTCGATCACAAGTACTCCGGGCATAATCGGACTCCCAGGGAAATGACCCTGGAAAAAAGGTTCGTTGATGGTTACGTTTTTAAGAGCAACCACCTTTTCGCCTGGGACAAGTTCAAGTATTCGATCAATCATGATGAACGGATACCGATGAGGCAATAAGTTCATAATTTTTTGAATATCAAAAGTTTTTTCCATTTTCCCTCTCCGACCTCTCAATTTTCTTTAATCTTTTTTCGATTTCCTCCAGCTTCTTTTTTAGCTCCGGGAGTCTGGGTAGAATCTTTTGCACTCTTAGCCACAGTCGATGAGGTATTGCCGGTGATCCTGACACAATTTCGTCACCAGACACAGATTTAGCAACTCCGGCCTGAGCACTAATGGTTACATTATCACCGATGTTCAGATGGCCTACAACCCCTGCCTGTCCCGCCAGTATGGCATTTTTCCCGATGGTAACGCTTCCTGAAATTCCGACCTGAGCCACAAGCACACTATTTTCGCCCACTGTCACATTATGAGCAATGTGAACAAGGTTGTCGGTTTTAACCCCCCGGCAAATCCTGGTTTTACCGAAATTGGCTCTGTCGATTATATTTCCCGCACCAATTTCCACATCATCATCTATCTGCACAATACCGATATGAGGTATCTTGTAATATTTTTCTCCGTCAGGAGCAAAACCAAAGCCATCACTCCCTATAACCGTCCCGGCATGAATTATTACCCGGCTCCCTATTCTGCAACGCTCAAGAATCGTCACATTAGGATAGATCTTTACATCGTTTCCGATAACAACATTGTCGCCGATAACAACGTTGGGATGAAGTACCACCCGATGGCCAAGGGTAACATTATCTCCGATTACAGCAAAAGGAGCAATCGATACTTCTCGTCCACATATAAATTCTTTGCCGATATGTGCCTTTGAATTGATGCCGGGTTCAGGTTTTGACGGAGGGTAAAAAAGATTCAATACCATGGCAAAGGCAAGCTGGGGATTATCCACCCGTATAATGTTCTTTGCAGGGGCTTGAAAATCCCGTGGAACAATAATCGCCCCGGCATCTGTCTCATGAATCCTTTTTAAGAACTTTACATTACCGGCCAATGTTATTTCATCACCTTTAGCAGCATCAAAAGGTGCAACACCACGAATATATTTATTCCTATCTCCTTTTATCTCGCCTTCGACAACTTCGGCGATCCTTACAAGCGACAGTTCCATTTTAAATTTTACCTAACGGTTTTTATTATTTTATAAGTTTGACGGCTTCTTAAAAAGTAAAACTTATGCGTTGCGCTACATCCTTCGTCATTGCAACGTACTATAAGTACGCCTCATTCCTCAGAATTTGCGCGCCTTGAATTTGGAGCTTTTTACTTTCCGGTCGAATTTCGACTTTTTACGAGAGTTTTAAGTTTACGGTTTTTTCATTACGAGCCGTTATCCACGAGGTTTATCCGCCTTGGGCGTGATTTTCCAGAAAAAAATTTAATTATACCTGAAGCGGTAATATTTTCAAAAAGCTATAGTGTTACATTATTCTTTCTTTGTGTTTTCTTTGTTTTTATTCTTTTCCTTTTCAGTTTTCTGGACAAACCCTGCATTATATTTTTGAATTAATTGATCGGTGATATCGATTGTGTTTGGAGAATACATCACACCGGCTTCACGTTTCTCGAGAATAAGGAGATAGCCTTCCTTTTTGCCTATTCCTACAATAATATCAAAGACTTGTTTCTGGATGCGGCTAATCATCCTTTTTTCATACTCTTTAAACTCTGCCATATATTTTTTCTGCAATGTTTTAAAGTCATTGATATTTATTCTTATTTCGCGTCCTTTCTCTTCCCGCATCTCTTTGCTCATCACCAGAGCTTCACGCTCGAGTTTCTTTTTTGTTGCCTCGATTTCTCCTCCTTTTTTCTTAAGATCAGCCTCCATCTTTTTACCACGTTTATTGATTTCAGCCATCGCCATTTTGCCGGCACTGGATGTCTCAAGAATTCTTTGAAAATCGACAATCCCTATTTTGGCAACATCTGCTCCATAAGAAGATGCAACAAGAAAAGATAAAGCAATAATTGTTGCCACAAAAACAATGTTCAACGTTCGCATTTGATCCTCCTTCAGAAATAGTCTTTACATTCATCGTTATCAAAAAGCCGAGCCCATGGAAAATTCCCATTTTCCACCCTTACTCTCACCTTCCTTTGGATCGAGTATATATCCATTCTCAAAGCGCATGGGACCCATGGGAGAATACCATCTGAAACCGAATCCGGCGCTTTGCCTCAAGTTGCTCAAGTCTATACTCTCACCGTTATTAAAAACATTGCCGGTATCATAAAAGATGACACCAACGACTCCTGCCTCCTTGAAGAGAGGAATCAAATATTCGACATTAAATTGCACAAACTTATCCCCCCCGATCTCGCGGCCATCTTCATCTAAAACATGTATGTCCTGCCATTCAAAACCGCGCAATGAATTCATGCCCCCCAGATAAAAACGTTCGTAATCAGGTAGCTCTCCGCCGGAATTCTCTCTGACATACCCTGTTTTGCCGTGCAAAAAACCAACAGTATCCCAAAACAGCGGTAGATACCACCCGGTTTCCGCCAGATATTTTGTAAAAGCAACATTTCCTCCTAAACCGGCATATTCCACAGATGTAGAGTACCTCGACCCATCTGTGGTATTAATAACCCTGTTCCTTGAATCATAGCGCAAGGCAGCGGTTACACTGCTTGTTATATTTGTCCCTTTCAAATCTTTGATCGAATCTGAAGCGTTTATGGAGATATTAGTGATATTAGCATCGTCATACTTATAACTAATAGATGCCCGCGTAAAATCAAAAACAGGATAGCTGAAACTTACACCGCCTCCTATGCTGTCCCTGTCGTAGGTGTCATATTCGGTGTCCCAGTCATACAGATCAACCCCTGCTGACAAAGGAATATCAAACAGCCATGGTTCCATGAAACTCAGGTTGTAACGGGTTGTAACGCCTCCCAACTCGGCTTTCAATTGAAGAACCTGCCCACGTCCAAAAAGGTTCATCTGGGAAATGGAAACCATGGCAAAAATATTTTCGACGCTGCTATATCCGCCGCCAAAGCTGAAGGAGCCTGTTGGTTTTTCAGTAACATCGATCTTTAACATCATCTTTTCGTCATCACTTCCCTTGACAGTGTTAACTTTTACATCCTCGAAAAAATCCAACCGGTAAAGGTTGCGCACACTCCGTTTTAACCTCAGACCGCTGAATAGCTCCTGTTCATATACTTTAAGCTCGCGTCGGATAACTTTATCCCTGGTCTTTGTGTTGCCACCGACAATAATCCTTTCAAAATAGACCTGATTACCCTTTTCAACAACATAGACAATATTGACCATCAATTCTTCTATATTTGTCTCAATCCGAGGAAATATTTCAGCGTAGGCGTAACCTTCATCAGAATAAAGATCTGTAATAGCCAGTACATCGTTACGCACAACTTCACGGTTATAATAGGTTTCATTGGTAATTTTCAGCTTCTCCAGCAATTCCTCCTCGGGTAAGACAAGGTCACCGGTTATATCCACCTTTCCGACCCTGAAACGTGGTCCTTCATCAATTTTTATTTTAATATCTATCCGGTTTTCCTTATATTCAATTTGCGGCTCTCCGACTTTGGTTTGGATATAACCGTTGTTGTAATAAAAAGCTGAAAGTTTGGCAACATCTTGGTCAAGATCCTCCCCGTTCAGCTCTCCGGATGAGGTCATCCACGAAAAGAAACCCTTTTCCGACGTTTTCATCATTTTTTTTAGCTTCTTGTCTGTATAAGCGCTGTTTCCTTCAAATATGATATGCTTTATTAGAATCTTTTCGCCCTCTTGGATGTAAAATTCAAGATCAGCCTGATTGTGTTCTAGTTGATAGATCTTGTAGGTAACTGTTACATTATGATAGTTCTTTTCTTTATAAAACTCTTCTATCCGCTTTATGTTGCTGCGAACCTTGAATATATTCAGTATCGAACCTGTCCGGATATTTATGTTTTCTTTGATCTTGTCATCATCATAGACCTTGTTTCCTTTGAAACGAATAATCCGGATCGTTGGTTTTTCCTTTACATTAAATATTATTACCTTGCCTTGGGATCCTTGTTCAGCCTCGACCCGGATGTCTTCAAAATATCCCATTGAATATACCGCCTTAAGGTCTTGGGAAAGGCTTTTGGCAAGATATACGTCACCGGGCTTTGTTTTGATAATCTTTTTGATGGCGTCAGCCTCAATCCGCTTGTTACCGGTAACAAGCACTTTGGCAATCTTTTCCCGTTTAAAAAGTTTCATGCTTATATCCCGGGTAAGCTGCTTCACAGTTCCGAGCAGGTTTTCTATGCCTCGGCCTTCTTTTATAAAAACACCGGGAAGACCCTCTCCAAAAGATTCTATCATCTTTGCATCCAGGCTGAACTTTTGCCCGATCCAAGTCAAGCTGCCCCAGATAACATAATCGGCACCGTTGCTAACACCAAATTTCCGGATTCCTTCAATAGTCTCGGTTATTTCTCTCCATACAAACCCTGAAACAATTCCTGATTCCAGTATATCAGCACCTTCCTCTTTGAGATCCCTTTTGATCACCTCCGAAATTTCGGCTTGCATATATGAAAGATCTTTAACAGCATGTATTTCAAATGGTAATATTACTACTTGTACTGTTTCTAAAGGATAGGCCTTGTTCGGGAGAAAACACAGTATTGCGATAATGAGCAGGCTTAAAGTTCTCCCCATAAAATTCCTAAATCCACTAATTTTAAAACTTAACTAGTGTCCGAACAAAAACTAGGATTTTTCGTTAAGATCAAGAAAGACGAAAATTTTAACCACAGTAATACTGGTAGTATTTCGAGGATTAAAATTTGAGTCTGACGCCGATATTGGCAAAAAAGACAGTTTTCGTTCAGGCACTAACTAGTTGTCCGTCGACGATCGTCATGCTCCGTGACATGTTGGACGCAAGTTCCATGTTGTGTGTCACCACTACCAGAGTCATGCAAAACTCTTTGTTTAACTCCAGAAGCAAGTCATGGACGAGCTCGCTACTTTTCTTATCAAGATTACCTGAGGGTTCATCGGCCAAAAGAATAGCAGGGTTTAGAACAAGGGCTCTGGCCAGCGCAACCCGTTGCTGTTCACCCCCTGAAAGTTTACCGACCCTGAAATGCAACCTGTCTTTAAGTCCTACCCTCACAAGGATAGCCTCTGCAGCATCCCCGGCCTTTTGCTTGCTCAGCCCTTTAATCAGTGCCGGCATCATTGTATTTTCAAGAGCGGAAAACTCTGGGAGCAAATAGTGAAACTGGAACACAAAACCGAAAGACTCGTTTCGAAATTGTGCCAGCCTGTCATTATCAAATAGAAAGATATCTTCACCCTGGAAAAGATACGTCCCACTATCGGGCCGATCGAGCACTCCCAATATGTGGAGCAGCGTGGACTTGCCGATTCCCGATGCTCCGACTATTGCCAGAGTTTCTCCGGCATTCAGATCAAGATTTACCCCATTTAAGATATCAATACTGACACCGCTGTTGTCGAAACTCTTGCATAAACCTCTTATAGACGCAAAATGGTCTGCAACAACTTTCTTGCTGTTGTTCCCGGAGCTAACCATAACGGATCGCCTCAACAGGGTTGAGTTTGGACGCCTGTCGTGCCGGATATAGTGTGGCTACAAAACAGATCGCCATTGCAGAAGCAGCTATTATAAAAACATCCAGAGCCTCAAGTCTTACTGGAAGGGTTGAGATATAGTATACATCTCCAGGAAGATCGATAAATTTATATTTTTCAAGCAACTTACACATTATAAACCCAAGGCAAACGCCCAGCGTGGTGCCCACGGAACCGATGATCATCCCCTTGAAGATAAAAATCTTCCTGATGCTGCCGTCCATTGCTCCCATGGCCTTTAATATGGCAATATCTCTGGTCTTCCCCATCACCATCATAATCAGCGTGCTTGCGATGTTAAATGCTGCCACAAGAACGATAAGCGCCAGAATAATAAACATGACCGTCTTTTCCAGCTTAAGAGCGAAAAACAGATTGTAATTCCTCTGCATCCAGTCCTTGGCCCAGTATGGGAACCCCATGGCAGCAACGATCTTGTCCGCTATCCTCCTTGCATTATAGATATCATTTACCCTAACTTCGATACCGGTGATAGAATCTTCCATATGCAAAATTTTCTGGGCGTCGCTTAAGTGGATGTAAGCCAGGGATCCATCAAATGCATACATACCGGACTCAAACAGGCCTGCCACCTGGAAACGCTTCATGGCGGGCAGGTATCCCATGGGAGAA
>Ga0070723_10000530_pt1 | contig 10097 bp, 9 predicted proteins | sample tdAd002_FD_67277 | JGI IMG/M metagenome (GOLD analysis project Ga0070723, IMG submission 67277) | Marine sediment microbial communities from the Atlantic coast under amendment with organic carbon and nitrate - tdAd00.2 | ecosystem: Environmental > Aquatic > Marine > Coastal > Sediment | place...
CACATATCCACACTCACACGGGTGTTTTAATTTTACCTCCTCATGGGTATGCACGTGTTCGGCCACATCTACTGTCTTGGATTTCTCACATTTAGGGCAAATAATTATTGCCTTATGGTCTGTGTAAATAAAAACTTTATCCATCGTATTGACAGTCCTTATATGACGGCTTTGTAAAAAGTCTTTTGTGAGCGACATCGAGCAATTTTGGAGAAAGATTCATGATGAGTCTGGCGTTAAAAATTGCAAGCTGTTTGAGGGCGATAGCCCGAATTCTTGCAATTTAGCCAGGCGAGTCATGAATCCCAAAATTACTTGCGGAGCGAGCAAAATCAGACTTTTTACGAGTTCATCTTATTTGGCATTTTTCAGGTTTGTACTAAAGCATCTGACAAGTTATCATAATAATATATCATATCACATGGGGTCATTGCAAGATGTCTTGCATTTTCCAAGCCTTTCCGGAATCTTTCTTGGCCGGCAGGTTTAACGGAGACGATCCATTTATTATATTTTTTTATTAAATAGCATCCTTACCGATATCACAATATATTGTGGTATATTTTCCTTGACACACAAGATATTTTTCTATATACTATTCTAAATTTTGTTCCAAAATATCAACGATTTGAAACAACAAAGAAAAAGGAAGGTATGAATGGGCGAATCTCTAATAAAATGCCCTAAAGACCCGAAAATTCAATATTATCGTGAGGTTTGCACGGAAATTTTTCGGAAAGGGAACCTGCGCAAGTGGTGTAAGCACTGTGAAGTCTTTCATGATCAGAAGAAGTCTGTTGGTGATGCATAGTATATCCATTTATTAAAATCGTTTAAAGTTTGTCGGAAAGGTTGGAAGATGATGTATCGTTGATTTATAAAAGTGGTTTTTCATTTTAATATTGGCATTATAGAGGAGGCCATTATGATTTCTTCTCCATGTGCAGATTGTATTAAGAAAAATCAACCTAAAGAAACGTGTGTAAAGGATTGTGAAATATTAGAGGCGATACAACTTTATCAGGTATCATTTGATAAAAGTTATGCTGTACATGCCATCGATTATGCTGAAGAAGGAAGATTTTTTTTAAACAGCAGAGATATTACTTAAATTGATTTTTCTCTTCCGCAACGCTTAAGTTAAACTATACCTATTTTTCTGCTCAGTTGTCTTCATCATGCGAAGGAGGTACTCCTATGTACGTGGGCCGAATTATGAATACATACCTTATGACAATTCCCCCTGATACGAGTTTGCAAAAAGCAAAGGAGATTATCGACGAAAAGCGGATCAACCACCTTCTGGTGGTTGATAAAAATGAAGATTTGATCGGAATTGTATCGGACAGGGATGTTAAACAAAGTTCGGCATCTCCGGCCACTGCACTCAGCGTCCATGAGTTGAATTACCTGCTCACCCAACTTACCGTTGAACCGATAATGGCCAAAAAGATTATTACCATATCACCCGGCACAACCATTGAACGTGCGGCTTTAATTATGCAGGAAAACAGAATCAATGCGTTACCGGTCATCGAAGATGAAAAACTTGTGGGGATTATTACGAGTACCGATGTCATGAGAGTTCTGCTTCGTGCCATCGGATTTGGCGAGGGAAGTGCTCGGTTTATTGTCCTGGTTGAAGATCGCGTCGGGATCATCGCCGAAGTATCGAGAATCCTAAAAGATCAGCAAATCAGTATCCGCAGCCTTGTTACCTGGCCGGAGAAAGATTACCCCGGCATTTATCAGCTGGTTATGCGGGTGGCCTCAAAAGATAAAGATGATGCGGTTTTGGCGTTAAGTAACCAAGGATTCAAAGTCCTGACGGAATATGTCCATGACCTGACACCGTATCTGCCAAATGCATAAAATTTGTTTGGGAGGTTTTTAAACGGCTACTGAACCTGCCGTCTACCAGAAGCGCCTTTCAGAATAGAAGCCCCTGATTGTATTTCTTCCAGCATTCTATTATAGCATTCGCCAGCAACGCTGACCGTTGTAAAAGGCTTTCTTTGATCATGTATTCGTCTTCGCTGTGGTCCATGGCGCCGATGGGACCCAGACCATCGACAACCGGTGTATTTTCTCCGGCAATCAGATTGGCGTCAGATACGCCGGCCCTGAATTCTTCGTCTACCGATAATCCGATCGATTTTGCTGTTTTCTGAACAGCTTGAAAAAGCTTTTTATTTTTTTCAGAAACCGGCATGGGGGGTCTTCCGCTCAATATGACAAAATGGGAGTGTGTATTTTGGATGTTCTGTTTTTGGGTAATCTCGGCAATCTTTTTTTCGAGATACGCCTTGTCCGGACTTTTTAAAAACCTGAAATCGATCCGGGCTGAAGCATGCTCGGGCACGGTATTGGGTCCTATTCCGCCGTTGACTCGACCCACATTTACACTGATTCCCCCATGAGGATTGTTTAAGGATTCAAATTCAATTATTTTGTGCGCCAGTTCAACAATGGCGCTTGCTTTATCCTTGCCGGCAAATGCAGCATGACCTGCCCTTCCTTTAATCTTGAGTTCAAGGGAAAGGTTTCCTTTTCGTCCCGTGACGATTTCTCCATTCCGTCCCCCTGTCTCCAGCACAAAGGCAAAAATACTTTTTTTTGCCTCTTGCTGAACCAGCGCTTTAGAACTGGGAGAGCCGATCTCTTCATCGGAGTTAAATATGAATGTTATAGGTATCTGGGTTAAAAAGTTTTCGTTATCCAGTGCTTTAAGTGCGAATATACCGGCGGCAAGACCGCCTTTCATGTCGATGACCCCCGGACCGTAACAGCGGGTCTTTTCCTCTCTATACCAGTTAAAACCGGTATCTTTTGGAAATACAGTATCCATGTGGCCCACAAGGAGTATCTGTGTGTCGAATTGTCCTTTACAGAGGGATCTGACAACGAGATGATTTCCATATTTATCCTGCTCGATCACCTGGCATGAGACATTGTTGGACTGAAACGTCGATTTTATGAACCGGCCCAGCGCATCGACACCTTCCTTGTTGGTGCTGCCGCTTTGAATCAGCACCATTTTTTCAAGGAGCCCGAACATATCCCGATTGTACGCCTTTAAAAACGTTATTATACGGTTATGGATGGTCATCACAGTTATAAAGAAAAAATCTGGTTATATGAATAAGCTCGACTCATTCTATTCCGGAATATTCGGTATGGTGGTATGAATACCCTGGTAATTTCTCAGCGTGTATTCTTTTTCATTCTTATCGACAATATAATAATCCGGCATTAAAGGAATCTTGCCGATATTTGTTGCAATGACATACATGGGCTGGGCCAGACCTGTGGTGTAACCCCGGAGCGCATCCCTAATGAGTTCTGCGCCTTTTTCAACCGGTGTGCGGAAATGATCGATTCCCGGCGCAGGTTCGCAGTAGAAGACATAGTAGGGTCGGATTCGAACTGCCAAAAGTTTTTGATGCAGTTCCCTGAAGGTCTCTACGTCGTCGTTGATCCCCTTCAACAAGACCGCTTGGTTGCCGACATTCACACCGCAGGAAAGAAGATTGTAGACCGCCTCTGCCGTCTTTTCCGTAATTTCTTTGGGATGATTACACTGGGTATTCACCCATATGGGAACCCGATGAAAGCCGCTTAACACTTTTTTAAGATTGTCGGTGATTCGATGGGGCAGAACAATCGGTGTTCGCGTTCCAAAACGAATCATCTCTATATGGGAAATCTCTCGCAGCTTGCGAATAAGATATTCAATCTTGTCGTCTGAAAGTATGAAAGGATCTCCGCCTGTTATAAGAATATCACGAATTTCCTTATGTTTCGTGATCCACTCGATACCTTCTTCAAAATCGAAGCGAAGCTTAAGATTGCGGTCGACCACGAGTTCTTTTCGAAAACAGTGACGGCAGTAATTTGCACAGACATCCGTCACTGTAAAGGCGATGCGGTCATAATACTGTCTGGCAATACAATCGGGTCTGACCTCATCGGTGTCACGGTTTTCTTTCCAAATCAAATAATTAGGCATTCCGTATCGATTCTCTGTTTCCTTCATAGAGGGAATAACCTGTTTGCGTATCGGGCATTCAGGGTTATCCGGATCCATCAGAGACGCAAAATAAGGTGTTGTCCCCCATTTGGTATTGAGGGTATTTATGGCCGTTTCTTCCACCGGGGTAACGTTGATGAACGCTTTTAGGCCATCAAGTGTGTTCACACTGTTTTGGAGTTGTTCGATCCACTCTTCCATTATGTTATTCTCCCTTATGGATTTAATATTCAACTGTCTTTTTTGTTTCCTTTTTGTCTGAATAAGATTTTATATGCTAAGATATTTATCGAGTTCTCTTGGCGTAATGTGGACTCTATGATCTTCCCAGTCATTTATCTTAAGGGACATGTATGTGTTGTAAATCTGTTCCCCCAAAATTTCTTTCATAAATTTACTCCGTTCGGCTTCAACCAGCGCCTCGTACATGCTTTTTGGCAAGAACCGCCGGTCCCATACACGGTATCGATATTTCTTTTTATATGTGCTCCCGAAATCGGGCTGGCCGCAGTCAAGATCTCTCTCTATGCCTTTAAGCCCCATGGCAATTAACATAGCAATCTGAAGATATGGATTGCCTGCCGGGTCAGGGCTTCTCAACTCTATTCTCGTACTTTCGGGGTTGTAGCTATAGGGCACCCTGACCATAGAGCTTCTATTCCTGAACCCCCATCCTCTGATAATAGGCGCTTCCCTATCCAGCACGTATGCCTTGTATGAATTGAAAGTCGATGCCATGATGATCGACGTTTCCCTGGCATATTTCAAAATACCGCCAATAAATTTTTTGCAGATACTGCTGATATTACCTTCGCTGTCTGAATCGTAAAACAGATTTTTCCCATCTAGATCCTGCATGGAAATATGAATATGGAAGGCATTTCTGTTAAAATCGTCAAATGGTTTGGGCATGAACGTCGCGTGATAACCGAGCTCTAAAGCAACCATCTGTGTTATATAGTTAAATAGTATGGTACGGTCCGCCGCGGTCAAAGGGTCGGCACACTCCAGATTGATTTCATGCTGTGAAGGCGTGACCTCATGATGGGCTTTTTCAAACCGAATCCCACATGCTTTTAGAACGGCAATAATTCTGTTCCGTACCAGTTCTCCCTTATCATGGGGAGTTGACTGAAAGTAACCGGCTTTGTCAGAATGAACTTTTTCACCGTGTTCATCTTCACGAAGTAGAAAAAATTCATGCTCAGGACCGACCAGAAACTTGAGGCCATACTCTGTTTCCGCCTTTTTCAGGATACCTTCCAGAACAGATCTGGGATCGACTCGTGCACGAGATTTTTGATCATCATAAACATGCCCTATAAAGAAACCACGTTTATTATCCCCAAATTCCACAACTCGAAAACTCTCCGGATCTGGAAAAAGGAGCCGGTCGCTGCTGTCAACAGTAGCGTATCCAGCAACGGAGCTTCCATCAAAACCGATTCCATTTGCTATGATCAATCCAATGTTGTCTGGATTTATCGGCAAATTCATGATTCTGCCGTTCAGATCGGTAAAAAAGATCTTTGTAAGCGTCGTCTCTTTTAATGCCATATTGATATCTTCGATGGTCGCCATTTTTTTATTCCCCGCTTTGATGATTTAATTTAAGTTATAGAACCCTATTAATTCACTTAGAATACCCCCTTACAAGCGACGATTTCACATTGCAATAGATTTTACCAATAATTTGGAAAAAATATAATAATATTGCCTTAAGATAGTCCGCATATTTGCAACAGTTCTCTGAAAATGTTACATGTTTTATTGGTCAGCATTATCATTACATCTGTTTTATGGTATCACAACACAAATTTTTTGATTGTTTTTTCCGGATTTCTCTATTTCAATGAAGCCCCCTTCGCATACGGAATCTTCGATTCAGTTAAACAAAAAAGATAGATGGGTTTCAGGGGGTAAACTTTGCTTCGACAAATGGACGGAACTTAAAAAAAATCATAAAATTGAAACCCGATAAGGAACCGGGTGTGTAAAAATGATTAAATTGCTGGTCAGTGCCTGTTTGATGGGTGAACATGTGCGCTATAATGGGGGTGCTGTTAAGATATTGGATCGTCGCCTATTGGAGTGCTGGCAGGGTCAGGACCGTGTGGTGCTTTTTTGTCCGGAAGTCGCCGGAGGGCTTATGGTCCCCAGACCGTGCTCGGAAATCTCCCATGGCGATGGGAAAAAGGTGTTGTGCGGTGATTCCAGGGTCATTAACATCCATGGGAATGATGTTACGGAAAGTTTTCTGAAGGGCGCTCAAAAAGCGGTCGAACTGGCTCGCTCCATGAAAATCCGGATGGCCGTCCTGAAAGATGGCAGCCCTTCCTGCGGCAGCGCTTATATTTATGACGGGCGTTTTGCCGGGATAAAAAAGCCGGGCAAAGGTGTAACCGCTGCGCTTCTGGAAGAAAATGATATCCGTGTTTTCAGTGAACGGGAAATCCCCAAGGCATCTGAATATTTAAAAACTCTTGAACTCTAATATGAGATGGTTATGGCTCACCATACAGCCAAATCCGGTTATGTACAGCTTGTCGATCGTTTGAATCGCTTTCTTCAGGGGTCGTCGCCTTCTGAGCTGTTATATAGAATTCTGGAACTGCTGCGGGTGCTGCTGCGAGACCATGATTGCCACTCGAAAATTCGCGATCCTGCATCCGGGTCACACCACCAATTTTATCTCCGAGATTCAAGATGATGGGTGTAACGGATGTCGAAAATGTGTCAGCGTATGCCGTTTGGGTGGTTTGGGAATCGTTAGAAAGAACAAACGCATGGATGCGTCGACACTCATTCCAAAATTTCTTTAAACACTTGTAAAATATTCGGCAAAGCCTTACTGCTGGGTTGCTTTATAAAAAAACCGCGCCTGCTTTTTAACGCCAGATTCGAGAATGGATTCTCCTCGATGTTGATATCGATGATGATGCCGTCACGATTTTTTACTTCCCATACCACCTGGTTCGGAAGATTGGTGGCGCCGGAGGTTCCAACGACAATCAGGAGTTCAGTTTCCCCGGCGACGTTCAGCGCACTGTGGTATCGGTAGAAATGCTCGTTATACATTTCATCAAACCAGAGTACATGAGGCCGCGTACGGCTGCCGCAATCCGGGCACATCAGCAAATTGCGGTCCTTTTCCGTTAAATTTTTATTTTTTTCTCTGCGGCTCAAATCTTCCGGGATCGGATATACTTTTAATGCACATTTGCCGGCGCAGCGCATGAAAAAAACGTTTCCGTGAATTTGAAACGTTTTTTCCAAACGGTTTCCGGCCCGCAAATGCAGATTGTCTACATTTTGAGTGATCAGCGTAAAACGGTCTTTGAAAAGCGTTTCCATTTCAACCAGGGCAAGATGTCCCGGATTCGGCGAGGCCTTTCCACAAACGCCGATCCGGTAGAGATACCATTTCCAAACCTCATCGGGTTTTTTCACGAACATGCTATGGGTCGCCATTTCCTGGGGATGGTATTCCTTTGAACCGATGGTCCAGTACCCTTCGGGCCCACGGAAGGTGGGGATTCCGCTTTCAGCAGAGATGCCGGCACCGGTTAAAATTGTAATGCGCCCCAAACCGTGTGCGAAATCTTGAAGCGTTTTTGTAAGATGTCGATTCAACACAGGGTGTACTGTATACATGAAACTGTACAATGATACCATAATTTTGTATGATCCATATCGACGTGTCCTCGATTTTCGTGCTTTAAAAATGATTTTTTTGAAAAAGGAACCCACAAAAAATGGATTTGAGCAAAAACCGAATCCCTGACAATGTCAAACGCATACACCTGACTGCCATTTGCGGCACCGGGATGGGAGCTCTCGGCAGTATGCTAAAGGATATGGGCTTTGAAGTGAGTGGTTCGGATGAAAAGGCATATCCGCCCATGAGCGAATTTCTCTCCGGAAAAGGCATAAAGATTGTGGAGGGTTTTAGCGAAAAGAATGTTTTATACGGCCCGGACTTGGTTGTTGTGGGGAATGCCGTCTCAAAAGATAATCCCGAAGTTGTCGGAATGCATCGAATGGGCCTGGAATTCTGCTCCATGCCCCAGGCGGTTAACCGATTTATTGCTGCCGACAAAAAGCCGCTGGTGATAACCGGGACCCATGGCAAGACCACCACCGCATCCATATTGGCCTGGATTCTCCATGACGCCGGGTTTGATCCGAGTTTTATGATCGGTGGGATTTTGAAAAATTTCGGGAGCAATTACCGTCTTGGAAACGGCGAATATATGGTCATCGAAGGGGATGAATACGACACGGCTTATTTTGATAAAGGTCCGAAATTTCTACATTATGATCCATCGATGGCGATACTGACCAGTGTTGAATTCGATCATGCCGATATATTTAGAGACATGGACCATGTGAAGCAGGCGTTTAATACATTTATCGGCAACATTTCACCCCAGAGCACCCTCATCGCATTCGACGGCGATAAAAACATTTCCGATTTAATCAAGGGCAGACCGTGTCGGGTCGAAACATACGGCCGGAATACAACCGCGTTGTGGCGTCTTGGGAAGGTCACCCTTAAACCGCCGTGGACCTTCTTCGAAGTGTTAAATCACCATGAGCTTTTTGGAAGTTTCAAAACACGACTGGTCGGAGAGCACAACCTTTTGAATTCACTGTCCGCCATTGCCGTTGCCCACCGGCTGAAGATACCGGCAACGGCTATTTCAAGGGCATTTGAAACATTTGAAGGTATTAAGCGGCGTCAAGAGGTCCGGGGCCAAAAAAACGGCATTACGGTCATGGACGATTTTGCCCATCATCCCACGGCGGTTCGGGAGACCATCCGGGCGGTAAAACCTTTCTATCCGGATGGACGTCTTGTTGCTGTTTTTGAACCCCGAACCAATTCCAGCATGCGCAGTGTGTTTCAGAACATTTATCCCCTTTCATTCGACGGGGCAGACATCATATGCATCCGCCACCCTTCGCGCTTGGATAAGATCCCGGCCGAAGAAAGGTTTTCTTCTCAAAAACTGGTGGCCGACCTTAAAGATCGCGGAAGGAAAGCCTACCATTTCCCGGATACAGATTCGATCATCGATTTTTTGGTCGCAGAAACCAGACCGAATGATATTGTCCTGGTTATGTCCAACGGCGGCTTTGACAATATCCATGAAAGGTTATTGAAATCATTATGATTTTAGACATATATCTCAAAGGATGCACCATTTAACCCGAATTGATCGTAAACAAACTGGGAGAAATATTATAAGAGTATAGGTTTTTTATATATAATGATTACCTACCTGTTTTGTATGAAAGGTAGAGGACGCGGAGCTGAATGACTTTTCCATTAAATTAATGCAGAATCTGACTCAGGAACAGTTTGGTGCGTTCGTGCTGCGGATTTTCGAAAAATTCCTCAGGGGTGTTGCCCTCGACAATTTGGCCGTAATCCATAAAAAGTACACGGTGGGCCACGCTTTTAGCAAACCCCATTTCGTGAGAAACCACAATCATGGTCATCCCTTCTTGAGCCAGATCAATCATGACATCCAATACTTCCTTGATCATTTCAGGATCAAGGGCGGAAGTGGGTTCATCAAAGAGCATGACTTTCGGGTTCATACAGAGACTCCTGGCAATGGCCACACGCTGTTGCTGGCCGCCGGACAGCTGCCCGGGATATTTTTTTGCCTGTTCTGGAATCTGCACCTTCTCCAGGTAATACATGGCGGTTTCTTCGGCTTCAGCCTTGGGGACTTTTCTCACCCATATGGGCCCTAACGTCAGATTTTCGATGATGGTCAGATGGGGAAAAAGGTTAAAGTGCTGGAAAACCATGCCGACTTCCATACGGACTTTCTCGATATTTTTGATGTTGTTGGTCAGTTCGATTCCATCCACAATAATGCGGCCCTTTTGATGTTCCTCCAAGCGATTGATGCAACGTATAAGGGTCGACTTTCCCGAGCCGGAAGGGCCGCAGATGACAATGCGCTCCTGTTTATGCACGGTGAGATTGATTCCCTGAAGCACATGGAAATCACCAAACCATTTGTGCATATCGATGATCTCTATCATGGCT
>Ga0070723_10000531_pt1 | contig 10069 bp, 8 predicted proteins | sample tdAd002_FD_67277 | JGI IMG/M metagenome (GOLD analysis project Ga0070723, IMG submission 67277) | Marine sediment microbial communities from the Atlantic coast under amendment with organic carbon and nitrate - tdAd00.2 | ecosystem: Environmental > Aquatic > Marine > Coastal > Sediment | place...
GAAGAAGCGTCGGGCTGGTGACGTTCACCTCGATGAGCTTGCCGCCAATGACGTCGAGGCCGACGAAGAAGAGCTGATCGGCGAGCAAGCGAGGACCGATGGTCTCGATGATCGTCCGGTCCGCATCGGCAAGCTCCGCCGGTGCCGCTGAGCCTCCGACGTGCACGTTGCTCCGGAGGTCGCCCTTGCTTGGAACGCGCCCGACGACACCGAGAAGCTCACCGTCCACGAGAAGGATTCGTTTGTCCCCCTCGTCGTACACCTCTGGGATGAGTGCCTGTACGATCGCATTCCGCGCGCCCAGATGGGTGACGGACTCGATCAAAGCATTGAGGTTGCTGTCCCGGTTGGTGAGCAGAAAGACGCTTTCACCGCCGTGACCGTCGATCGGCTTGATGACAGCCTTGCCACCAACGTCGCTCAAGAATCGAAGAATCTCGTCCTTGTGACTCGTCATGATCGTGGGCGGCACGATCTCCGGAAAGTGATGTGCATAGAGTTTCTCGTTCGCTTCGCGCAGCCCGCGCGGGTTGTTCACCACCAGTGTGCTGCCCTCCAGGTGATCGAGAACGAGCGTCAACCACAGGTAAGCGTCGTCGAAGGGTGGGTCCTTGCGGATGAACACCGCATCGACGTCCACCAAGTCAATGTCCTCCGGCTCGCCCAAGGTGATCGGCTCTTCGACATCGAGTTGCATCGAAGCCCGGCGAACTCGAGCAACGACCCGGCGACCACGAAGCCCCACATCGCTCGGCAGGCAGTGCTCGACCCGATGGCCGCGAGCCTGGGCCTCCAGCATCAAGGCAAAGCTGGTGTCTTCGTCGACGATGACCGTCGACACGGGGTCCATCACGAACACGAGGCGCATCAAACTCTGCGGTAGCATCCCCGCAGGTTTGGAGGCAAGGTGCGAGCGATGAAGCGCTCGCTTTTGATCGTGTTGTGGTGCGTTTCGGCGTTCCTGATCACGGGCCTCGTTGGTGCGAACCCACCCGCCCAACCCGGGCACGAATCGGTATTCCGGCGCGGCGCGGTCGCCGCCGACCACGCGGAAGCCTCAAAGGTAGGCGCCGAGATTTTGAGGGCAGGGGGCAACGCGGCCGACGCGGCTGCAGCCACCATGCTGGCCCTCGGTGTGGTCAATCCGGCGAGCAGCGGTCTCGGGGGCGGAGGCTTCGCACTCTACTATTGCGCCAAGGACGGCTCACTGACGTTTCTAGACTTCCGCGAGCGTGCCCCGCGTGCGGCGACCCGGACGATGTTCGAGATCGAGAGCGAGCGCGGAGAGGGCCCAGCGAGCTCCCCCTCTCAGCTGGGTGGCCTCGCCGCGGGCGTCCCGGGGGAGCCCGCGGGAATTGAGGCGCTGGTCACGCGTTTTGGGAACCTCTCTTTGCGCGAGGTCATTGCGCCGGCCCTTCGTTTGGCCGAAGAGGGCTTCGTGGTGAGTGATGCTCTCGGCGCGATGGGAAGCGCCTTCGAGATTCAGCTCCGCAAAGACCCGGTGATGGCGAAGTGGGACCTGCAACCCGGGGCGACGTTGCGTCGTCCCCACTTGGCACGTGTGCTGCGGGCATTTGCCGAAAAGGGTGCGGCGGTCATTTACGGCGGCCTCATCGGCCAAGAGATGGTGGCCGCCGTTCAGAAGCAAGGCGGCATCATGACCTTGCAAGACCTGTACGCCTATCGGGTACGAACGCGCGAGCCGCTCGACACGACGGCGTTCGGATATCGCTGGGTGACGGCGCCTCCCCCGAGCGCGGGCGGGTTCACGATGATTCAAAGCCTCTCGATCCTGGAACAGGCGGCGGGGTCGGAACCAGTTTATGGCGCGCCGCTCCTGCATGCGATGGCCGAATCCTGGAAAGGGCCGTTCCTCGATCGCCAGCGCTATTTCGGCGACCCGGACCAGGTGATCCTACCGCTCGAAAAGATCATGGCCCCGTCCCGCATCGCCAAGCGCGCCGAGCTCGCAGCTGACGGTGAGGCGCACCCGAGCACCGACTACGCTTTGCCCGTCGAGTGGCCCCAAACTCGAGTTGCGGCTCCAGATAACGCCGGGACTTCACACCTTTGCGTGGTAGACGCGGAGGGCAACGTCGCCTCGATCACGACGACGGTGAACCTTCCCTTTGGCGCACGGTTCACCGGAGGTGGCATCGTGATGAACGATGAGATGGACGACTTCGCGAGCGGCATCGGGAAGGCCAACGCGTTCGGACTGGTTGGGGGCGCCCGGAATCTACCGGGACCCTGGAAGCGTCCGGTGTCGACGATGTCGCCCACCATCGTGCTCGAGAACGGCAAGCCAGTGCTTTGCGTCGGTGCGTCGGGGGGAAGCCGGATCGTGACCGCCACGCAGCAGGTCGCGATGAACGTTTTGTTGCACGGCATGAACGCGGGCGAGGCCGTGGCGGCCCCGCGCGTTCACCACCAAGGCGCACCCGAAGCGCTTCGCGTCGAGACAGTCGCGCCTCTAGACCCGGTACTGCAAGACGCGCTTCGCGCCCGTGGCCACCAGATCGATCCGATTCACAACGTCGCCAATGTGCAAGCAATCCAAATCGAGCACTCGCCGGAGCGCCACCTTCACGCCGCGAGCGATCCCCGCAAGGGCGGCCGACCTGCGGGTCACTAGCGAGAGCTCGCCAGGTATTCGTTCACCAAGGCTGCGTTCTTCGCGTACTGTTCTCGGGTCGAAGTTACGAAGTACGCCTCGATGAGTCGCCCGAGGCCCACTATATCCGCTCCGATCTCGAGCGTGACACATCGTTCACATTGATGATCTGAGACCGCCTCTACCGTGACCGTGCCTCGGACCCGAATGCGGTCGGTCACCGCCGAAGGGATCACGCGAAAGTCGTAGCACCCGGCTTCAGCGTCGAACGTCCCCTCTTCGACGTAACTGAACCGGTTGCCGAGCACGTTCGCGACGGCTCTCGGCATCTGACGTGTGGGCCAGATCTTGGCACGCCGGTAGCCGGTCTCAGGGTTCCACTCCTGAAGCTCGTACTCGAAGCCGAGGCCCTCGTACAAGTAGTTATTGAAATCTTCGCTGCCGAAGATTCGATCCCAGAATTCTTTTTTCGGACAGTCTAGCAACTGCCGAATTGCGAGACTCTTCGGCATGGTTACTCGGTGATTCGAACGACGACCACAGTGGTGTTGTCCTCGCCGCCGTTCTGGTTGGCCTGGGCAACGAGTGCTTTCGCGGCCGTCTCCACGTCGGATGCGGCAGTGTCGATGATGTCGAGGATGCGGTCGTCGCCCACCATCCCGTTGAGACCATCGGAGCAAAGCAAGTAGACGTCGCCGGGCTCGACGTTTTCAAAATACAGATCGACGGCGACACCATCCTGCATCCCAAGCGCCCGTGTGATTACATTGCTCGGAAGGCGTTCTCGCTGGGTATCCGTCAGATTCGGCATGACGAGCAAGTAGTCGTTCAGCAAGGAATGGTCGCGCGTGAGCTGTGTGATATCGCGCGCGCGAACCCGATACGCCCGGCTGTCCCCGACATGCGCGATGTGAATCTTCCGGTCGTGGCGTGCGTACAAAGCGCCGACGACAGTCGTACCCATCCCTTGCACCGAGCGGTTGCCAACCGACGCTTGGAAGATGCGTTGGTTCGCGAGCTTCACTGCTGACACCAGGCGATTCTGGTCGGGCGTCAACCGCGAGTCTTCGTCGGCCGGCCATTCGACACTGTCACCGTCGACGCTGGTCGCATCGAAGAACGCTGCCATCTCTGTCGTTGCCATGTGGCTGGCGACGTCGCCGGCGCGGTGGCCCCCCATGCCATCGGCGACCACGAACAAGCGATGCTTGGACAAGATGCAGTAGCTATCTTCGTTGTGCTCTCGCTGAAGTCCGACGTCGGAGAGCCCTGCAGCCATGAAGTTCATTCGTGTTCACACACCCCAAGAGACGATTGCCGAAAGTCCCAGCGGATCGGACGATCTCTTGGCCTTCGACCCGATCACGAGCAACCCAAATCGTTCGAAACAGTCTATCGAAGGAGCGAAGAGGAGCAAATCAGGGGTTAACGAACGCAGGCAGTTCGGGCCAACCGGCCTCTCGGTCGTCCAAATAGGAGTATCGCGCGTAGTGCGTGGTCACCCGTCGCACGTAGTTGCGCGTTTCGTTGAACGGGATCCGCTCGACGAAGCGGTCGAGCTCCATCCTCTTGCTCTCTTTGAGCCAACGTCTCACTCGACTCTTCCCTGCATTGTAGGCGGCGATGCTCAGGGGGTAGACGTCGTCGAAGTCCGCGGCGAGGGCGGTCATTTCTTGGAGCCCGAGCGCAATATTGGTTTCGGGTACGCGGAGCATGTACCGGGTAACCGACTTGCCTGCGAGCTTCGTCGCGATCTCCGGCATCAACTGCATCAAACCGACGGCGCCCGCCCGACTGACGACCTCGGGACGAAAGCCGCTCTCCTGACGCATGGTCGCGTAGACCAACGCGCGCGGAAGATCAGCGCGGTGTTCGTCGACAACGGACCGCCACGGCATGGGATACGCAGCGTCCCACCACCAACGGTGTTCGGACGGGTCACTATGGAGATACACCATGCGTCGACGCGCAATGAGGAGCGCGTCGCGATAGGCACCCGCGTCTCGATAGAGCTTAGCGAGAAGCGGGATACGTTGTGGTTTGGGATACTCCGCGACGAGCGCGTTCTCGTGAGCGCTGAGCCACGCGACACCGTCGAGGTCCAACCCCAGGCGTCGATAGGCCTCGAAGGTATCCGGCACCGGCAGATAAGTGTTTGGAACCTCGACTGCGTTTGGTGAGGTCGCATTCTCAAACGGAGTTGGTGGCTTCACCTTTAGCCGCTTGAGCCGCCCGGCCGCCAAAACGGCATACCAGTGCAACGGCTCCACAGCGATGGCCTTGCGATAGGCGTCAATCGCCTTCGGTCCACGCCGATAGGAGCGTCCCAGCCAATAGAGGCCGCGCGCCTCCTCCATCGAGTCGGTAACCAGCGTCGTGTACTGAGAAAGATAGTGAGCCGCTCGGGCGTAGCGGCGTGTCTCGAACGCGCGAAAGCCGAGCTCCCAGACGGCCGAACGGCGCCACCGCCCGCGTACTTGAGACTTTCCTCGCACGAGACGCTCCATCTGCCTTTCACCGTTCGTGCGACCGAGTCGGATCTCCAGCCACGCGGCCAGGAATCGGGCCTCGGGGGCGCGTGTGCTGCGAGGGTAGCGTTGGGCAAACCGCCGATACGAGCGAATCGCGCGAGCGTCTTGGTCCGCGCGTGACAGCGCACGTGCGGAATGAAATGCATCTTCGATCTCGTGCTCGCCGTGCAGCAAGGCGGACTGGTACAGAACGCGTGCCGCGTCGAGGTAACGCGTTCGCATTCGAAAGAGGGCCATGCCGTACACGTGACGCCAGCGCGCATCGAGCGCACCTTCATCTCCCACGTCGAGTTCCTCGAGCTCCTCGACCGCTCTGCCGAATCGGCGCGCGTCCATCAGCTCCTCAGCGCGCGAGATCCGGTCCGCAGCGCTTGGCGACGCGCGCTGTTGCAATTTGCGAGCGGCGCTCTGCTGCCCGGGTTGAACGGCCGACTTCCACGCTTGCAGTGCGGCGTCTCTGGCGTCATCAGGACGCCCGAGCTCGGCATAGACATCCGACAAGATCGCGAGCAGCGCGACACGATTGCTGACACCGTGTTTTCGGCGCGTAAGCCTTGCGAGCTCCTCGGCGGCGACCTCCAGCTCGCCGAGCTGAACCGCGCAATCCGCAGCGATCGCGCGGTCGCGGCGAGTCACCGCAATGTCACTCGACGGGGTGTGCAGCAGTACCGGTCGCGCGTCGGCGCAGTGCCCGCATTGCGCTGCAGCGCTTGCCCATCGGCGCATCGAGTCATGGCGCATCGCCTCGGGGAGCGTCGCCGGAGTTCGCGCGAGCTTGTCCATCGCATCGCACGGCCGGCCAACGTTTGAAAGCAGCCGACCTTCGAGATAGCGCAGCGCATCCGAGTCGCGATCGTGGTTCGGGAGAAGGTTGATCTGCGTGAGGGCGCCCCGATCGTCGCCAGTCCGGACGAGGGACGCGACACGTTCGAGCCCCTCCTCGGCCAGCGCCCCAGCGCCGACGAGCAATACGAGCCCGGTCCCCAGCCAAAAACGTCCCAATACGGAGGGAATCTAACACTCATTGGCGCCGGCGCAGAGCGATTGGCGATCGCCCGATGCGTCCCGTATGCTCCGCCGCTGACAATGGGACGCGCGATTATCTTATTGCTAGCCGGCCTTTCCGTGGCGGGGTGCAAGCAGCACATCGGGGACAGCTGCGGCAGCTCCACCGACTGCTCGGTGACCGGTGAACGGCAGTGCGATTTGGCCCAGCCAGGCGGCTATTGCACCGTCTTTTCGTGCGACCCGGACACTTGTCCCGAGGGGGCCTGTGTCGAGTGGCGTTTCATCCCAAGCCGCACGGCGGAAACCTGGTGTATGAAGACCTGCAATGACACCGGCAACTGCCGCTTCGACTACGCCTGTGTCTTGCCGAGTCAGATCACGATGAGCGGGGACTACGACCCGAACCTGCCGGCGGACGAACGGGTCGCGCGCATCATCGACCTCGACGCCGACACAGCCGACGACAAGATTTGCGTGGCCCTGTCCCCGGACAGCCCTCAGCCGGACGCGCTAACGCAGGCGGAGCTCGACGGGGGTCTGTAGCCCAATCCGGCAGGGAAACCGACGCCGGAGCGGATCGAGCGTAGTATGGCCCGGATGATGTCTCCGGGCCTCTTGCGGTATCTAGTGAGTCGCCTCTTGCGGGCACTGCTGACCGTCGTCGGTCTGGTGACGATCGTGTTCTTGCTCGTGCGCCTGATCCCGGGCGACCCGGTGGAGGCGATCCTCGGCGATCAAGCGGGCCCCGAAGAGAAAGCCGAGCTTCGACGGGCGCTCAACCTCGACCAGCCCGTCGCAGAGCAGTACCTGTCGTTCCTCGGTGACATGGCCGACGGCAGCATGGGCACCTCGTTCCGGCAGCCCGATCGATCGGTGTGGTCGATGATGCGCGACGTGTTGCCGTACACGATCGTGCTCGCTCTCGCCGCGTTGCTCGTGGCGTGGTTCGTGGCGATTCCGCTGGGCGCTATCGCCGCAGCCAACGCAGGCAGGGGTTGGGACAAGATCGCATCGACGGTGGCCGTGGCGGGCTTGGCGATCCCAAACATCTGGCTCGGCCCTCTACTGATCCTCGCGTTTGGGGTGAAACTTGGTTGGCTGCCCTTGCCGGGCGACGACCTCGCCGGTCCCGAGGCGTTGATCCTGCCTGCGATCACGATCGGGACTGCGCTCGCGGCCATACTGACCCGGCAAACCCGCGCAGCGATGATCGAGGTGCTCGCCCAGCAGTACATCACCGCGGCGCGAGCCCGAGGAGTTCCCTCGGTCCCGCTGCTGCTCCGGCACGCGCTTCGAAACGCCTTGCTCCCTGTCATGACGATCGGCGCTGCTCAGCTCGGTGCACTGCTCTCCGGCACGGTGGTCACGGAGAAAATCTTCGAGCGACCCGGGCTCGGAACTCTGTTTCTCGACGCATTCTTCGCCCGCGACATCCCGGTGGTTCAGGGGTGCGTGCTCATCATCGCGGTGATCTACGTCGTCGTGAACCTCGCGGTGGACTTGGCGTACGGAGTGGTGGATCCGAGGGTGAGGCTGTCGTGAAGAGGGTCCGCGCCCGCCTTCGGAAGACCCCGATCGGCTTGGCGATCGTGATCGGCTTCTTCGTGTTGGGGGTCATCGGTCCGTGGATTGCGCCCTACGATCCACTCGTGATCGACCTCTTGCACGAGTACGAACCCCCCTCGTGGACGCATCTGCTCGGCACCGGGGACAACGGGATCGACATCCTGAGCGCCTTGCTGCACGGCGCACGGCTCGCCGCGATCGTGGGAATCGTCGTCGTCGGGGTGTCGGTCATATTTGGCACCTTAGTCGGTACGTGGGCGGGGTACGCCGGGAGGCTCACCGACCACGTGGTCACCGGGATCGCCGACCTGGTACAAGCTTTTCCGGCGATCGTGCTGAACATCGCTGTTCTCGCCCTGGTTGCTAGGCCGGGTCTCATGCACTTGATTGTCGCGCTCGCGATCAACGGATGGGTGCTGTACGCACGCCTGGCACGCGCCGAAACGCTGACGTTGAGAGAGCGTGAGTTCGTCGAAGCGGCGCGCGCGCTCGGGGTACCCACACACGAGGTGCTAAGCCGGCACGTGATTCCCAACCTGCTCGGGCCACTCGTCATTCAAGCGACCACCGGATTGGGCGTGGTGATCCTGGCGGAATCGACGTTGTCGTTCCTCGGACTCGGACCCGGAAAAGCGGTGTCCTGGGGCGCCCTCCTCGATCAGGGCACGAGCGTACTGCTGCGCTTCCCGCACGTCGCACTGTTCTCGGGCGGCGCGATCGCGCTGACCGTGCTGGGCTTCAATCTGACGGGCGACTGGTTGCGAGACCGGCTCGACCCCCGCCTCCGATAGCCATGCCCGAGCTCCCCGACATCGAGCTGTACCGTCATGCGCTGCGCTCACGCGTGGTCGACAACGTGCTCGAGCGCGTGCGCCTCGCGTCGCCATTCGTTCTGAGGAGCGTGGAGCCATCGATCGACGCGGTGGAGGGGAAGCGGGTGCTCGACGTGCGCCGGCTCGGCAAGCGGGTCGTCTTCGTCCTGGAAGACGACCTGTACATAGTGTTGCATCTGATGATCGCCGGCCGGCTCCGGTGGAAGTCACAGGGGCACAAGATCCCCGGCCGACTGGGCCTCGGGGCGTTCGACTTCGAGAACGGGACGCTACTGCTAACCGAAGCAAGCAAGAAGAAGCGTGCCGCGCTCCACGTGTGCCGCGGGCAGAACGCGCTACTCGAACACGACCCCGGGGGAATTGAACCCTTGGGGATCGAGGGCGCCAGCTTTCGAGACGCGCTGGTCGAGCGGAATCACACGGTGAAGCGTGCACTGACCGATCCACGGATCTTCAGTGGGATCGGAAATGCGTATTCCGACGAAATCCTCCACCGCGCAAAGCTCTCCCCGTTGATTTGGACTCAGCGGCTGACTGAGGAACAGGTTCGGCGTCTGCACGACGCAACCCAGGCGGTGCTGTCGGAATGGGTAGCGCGATTGCTCGAGCAACATGGCGATGATTTTCCCGAAAAGGTCACCGCATTTCGCCCGGAGATGGCAGCACACGGCAAGTACGGTGAACCATGCCCGGCATGTGGCGATCCCATCCAACGAATCGTCTTCACGGATCGCGAAACCAACTACTGTGCAACATGTCAAACCGGTGGGAAGCTCCTCGCCGATCGCGCACTTTCGAGGCTGCTCAAGGGGGACTGGCCACGCTCCCTCGAAGAGCTCGAATCCCTGCGCCGTAGTTAGCTGCCTTGTCGGAAGCTTCGGGCGCACTAGATAATGTGCTTGTGCCGATTTTGACGGTAGGTTGCGGCTGACACATGCGTTTTTCCATTCGCCGAGAGGATCGCAGGAACCTCGCCGTGGGCTTCATCGGCTTGCTGGCGATCATGGCTGCCCACTCGGTCATGGAGACTGCGCGGGATACGCTGTTCCTGACGAGTTTGCCGGCGACCCATCTGCCGCGCGCCTACTTGGCGATCGCCCTGCTCGCAATCCTGGAGCTCAAGGTCCACGAACGCGTGCTGCGGCACGTGCGTGATCGAAGAACGCTATTGGCGGCCTCGCTCGCCTTTGGCTCTCTGGTCACACTCGGCTTCTGGGCCCTCCTCGACGAGATGGGCGCATGGGCGCCGTTTGGCTTCTACGTCTGGACGGGTCTCCTAATCACCGTCGTCCTGATCGAGTTCTGGCTGTTGCTGGATGACGCGGTGACCGTGACCCAGGCGAAGCGCATCTTTCCGGCAATCGCGGCGGGCGGCGTGACAGGCGCCACCCTGGGGTCGTTGCTCTCGGAGGGCTTGCTCCGAGTGGCTTCCCCCTTCGAGCTCGTGCTCGCAGCAACGGTGATTTTAGCACTCGCGTCGGCGACCCCGTTTCTATGGAAAATGTCGAGCGACGCCG
>Ga0070723_10000532_pt1 | contig 10068 bp, 12 predicted proteins | sample tdAd002_FD_67277 | JGI IMG/M metagenome (GOLD analysis project Ga0070723, IMG submission 67277) | Marine sediment microbial communities from the Atlantic coast under amendment with organic carbon and nitrate - tdAd00.2 | ecosystem: Environmental > Aquatic > Marine > Coastal > Sediment | place...
ACCGCGCGGCCATGAAGGAAGCCATGGCAAATGCGGAACAGGCCGGTGACTCCAATTTCAGCCACTTTGGCCCGCAAGCCAATCTTTTCGAAAAAATCGCAGAAACTTTCCAGACCTATGGCGATACCGGTGGCTGCGAACGCCGCTATTACCTTCACAGCGATGAAGAAGCCAAGCCTTTTGGGCAAAAACCCGGTGAATTCACCCCCTGGGAAACCGTTGCCACCGGCACCGATTTACTGTTCTACGAAGGCCTGCACGGCGGCGCCGTCGACGATAACGTCAATATCGCGCAATATGTCGATCTGCTGATCGGCGTGGTACCTATCGTCAACCTGGAGTGGATCCAGAAAATTCACCGCGACTGCGCCCAGCGCGGTTACTCCGCTGAAGCGGTTACCGACACCATCCTGCGCCGTATGCATGACTATGTGCACTACATTACGCCACAGTTCTCACGTACCGATATCAATTTCCAGCGTGTGCCGACGGTCGATACGTCCAACCCCTTTATCGCCCGTGACATTCCGACACCAGACGAAAGTTTCGTGGTGATACGTTTCCGCGACCCGGACAAGCTGAATATCGACTTCCCAAACCTGCTGAGCATGCTGCAAAGCTCGTTCATGTCACGGCGAAACTCTTTCGTTGTACCCGGTGGCAAAATGGGTTTTGCCATGGAAATCATCCTGGCACCCATCATTGAAAAAATGATGTCCGATAAAAAAACTGCCTGATCCCTTCATCACCCGACAAACCATAAACGGGGGCGCGCAGCAGCTGTCTGACGCCCCCGTTCTTTCATCGCTCAACCCGCCCCCTTTGAAGCGTCTGAACTTTGACGCTTACTGATATGTTTTACCACCTTGCACCGCAGGCAAGACCATCTATACTTTTTTGTTGTTGAAGCGTATCGGCGGCAGCCGGGATGGCTGCGATGAAACACTGTCATGCACTATCTCATGGAAAATATTGAACGGTATCTGTTGTCCTGTCGTGAACTGAAGGCCTTCCGTTCGCAGAATGGCCGGATCGATGAAAATTCGCTGCACTACGAAATCATCGAGCAGAATGATAGCCACGTCATAGCCTTTGTGCAGTTCGAGGAAATCCTCATGGAAGGCTCCGACTGTGTCGCCGGTCGCATACCGTGCCAGGGCCGCCTGTGTCTAACGCTGGACCGCTACGGACGAGTCAGTTACGCCACACTGCTTTGAACCTGCGGCAGCTATGCCGGTCTATTCAGTAATACCCGGACCGGTTGCACCATGCCACTAAGTTCAGTTGTGCTTTTATTTATGGCCATGCTGCTGGCCGCATTGTTACTGGAACCGGCAGCACGTCTGATTCGACTTCCGCTGAGCGCGGCACTGGTCGCCGGTGGCTTTGCGGGTTCCCAATGGATCGTCAGCCTGGGAATTGATACCGGGTTGCGCTGGCATCATTTCCACGACCTGGTGTTTTTTGTATTCCTGCCCGCGCTCATTTTTGGCTCGGCCATCAGCATGGACGCGCGCCTGCTGTTACGCAATCTGCTTCCAATCCTGTTGCTGTCCTTACCCCTGTTGCTGGTGGCTACCCTACTCAGCGCCACCCTGCTGTTTTTTGGCATCGGCCACCCGCAGGGTTTCCCCTGGATTTCCGCCCTCGTCTGCGGCGCCCTGATCTCGGCCACCGACCCGGTTGCCGTCAGCGAGCTGTCAAAGCGACTGCCGGTACCCAAACGCCTGCTCACGCTCATGGAGGGTGAAAGCCTCTTTAACGATGCAACCACCGTTGTTTTGGTCATGCTGTTGTTATCGGCTGCGATGACAAGCGACCCGCAGATCGAACTGCTGGACGCCGGCATGGCTTTCCTGAAGCTTGCACTGGGTGGCCTGGCTGTCGGCCTTCTGTTCGCTTTTATCGCCGGCCTGCTCATTCGCTGGCTCGATCGGGCCGTCGTTGTCAGCCTGCTGGCGGCCTATGGCAGTTACCTGATCGCGGAAACCCAGCTGCAGGTGTCCGGTGTTATGGCGTGTCTTGGCTGCGGCTTACTGCTCAGTCATACGCTGCGCCAGTTAAAAACGGACCAGTTGCAGCAGGTAAATGCCTGGTGGAGCCAGCTTGGCTGGGTCGCCAACAGCTCCCTGTTCCTGCTGTCAGGTGCCACCATAACACTGCTGATGTTTGAAGAGCGCTGGCTGGCCATGCTGCTGGGTATCGGCGCAGCGATCCTCACCCGAACCATGAGCGTGTGGATCGCGGGCGGCCTGACTTCGGCCATCCCGGGCCAGCAGGCTGTGACGAACGCCTATCGCATCATGATGTCTGTGGGTGGGCTGCGCGGGGCTGTGACACTGGCACTGGCACTATCTCTACCGCTCGAACTGGAAGGCTGGTGGACCGTACAATCGATCGCCTACGGCGTTGTGTTGTTCTCCCTGTTCATACAGGCACCCGGCATTGAACCCCTGCTTAACAGGCTGCAGAGAAATGGCCGCTTATAGTGTACCCCGCCTACATATAAACAAACCCGCTTTCGATCAAACGCTCGACCTCACCGGGTCCAAACGGCACTTGGCGCAAGAACGACGGCACTTCATCAGTCGCGATACCAAGATTACGCATCTGCGTCTGACAGATACTGATATCTACCGCGCCCAGGGCAGCCAGTTTAGCTGCATGGTCTACAATCGTTTTATATTTGCCGTAGTTTTTTATGGCGAAGAACTCAACTTCCGGACCATGCAGCACGAGGTTAACCAGCGCCGTCTCATTGTCAGTTCGTGGACGATCAAGCAACTGTTCAACACGGGCGAACAGTATCTCCAGTTCTTCCTGCGTATGCACACTGATGTCAGCGACACGGCTTGACTGCTTCTCTGCGGGGTGCGGCACAATGGGTTCCAGCTCCAGCTGCAAGGGGCCACCCTGTTGCGACGGCCGCTGTTCATTTAACAGAACATCGACAGCGAGCCAGAAAACCGCCGTGACAACAACCAGTATCAACAGTTTACGCAACATGAAACAACCTGTAACAGTAAGTGCCCTGGCCAGGGCACGGCCCGCTAAACCCCATACAAGCATGTTGTCTCAGCCGGCAACATAGCGCAAGCAGATCCGCTATAATGGCTGCGTCTGCACTCTTCCCAGGAAAAACACTATGACCCGCTATCCCGCACAGCTAGAGGATTCAGCCCGCAGGCAGGTGTCTGCCTGGTTGATGCTGTGCTGTGCCATGATCTTCGCCATGGTGATCCTGGGTGGAGCCACGCGCCTTACCGGCTCGGGATTATCAATGGTCGAATGGGATCCTATATTCGGCGTGGTTCCACCGCTCAACCAGGAGGAGTGGGAAGATGTTTTTTCCAAATACCGGGAATCACCGGAATATCAGAAAATCAATATTGGCATGGAACTGGACGGCTTCAAATCAATCTACTGGTTTGAATTTACCCACCGTCTGCTGGGACGCTCGATAGGTACAGTATTTCTGCTGCCATTCCTGTACTTTCTCGCTCGCCGCATGTTGACCCCTCAGCTCATCCCGAGACTCGCGGTTGCCTTTGTACTGGGCGGCTTACAGGGACTGCTGGGTTGGTACATGGTTAAAAGCGGGCTGATCGATCAGCCACACGTCAGTCAATACCGGCTGACGGCTCACCTGAGCCTGGCGCTGATAATTTACTGTTACCTGCTGTGGTTGTTACTCGAACTGCTGTTCCCGCAGCAGAAATCGGACGCCACCGGGAAGACTACCCAAAAGGCCGCGCTGTTCTTATTCGTCCTGGTGGCAATAACGATCGTATCGGGTGGTTTTGTTGCCGGCCTCAAAGCCGGTTTCGCCTACAACACCTTCCCCAAAATGGGTGACCAGTGGCTGCCACCCGCCGGCTGGATACTGCAACCAGGATGGCGCAATCTGTTTGAGAACATTGCCACTGTTCAGTTCGATCACCGCGTGCTGGCTACGCTGACCCTGCTTTCCGTACTCGGGTTCTGGGTTTACGCACTGAAAAGGCCGTTACCAGCCATGGCGCGGATCGGGATCCATGTTCTGTTACTGGTTGCCGTCGCCCAGGTGGCGCTGGGAATCTCGACACTACTGCTACACGTACCGGTTGCACTGGGTGTCACCCATCAGGCGGGTGCCTTAACCCTGTTGACCGTCACCCTGTTTGTCAATCACCAGCTAAGTCAGCAATAACCCGCTTAGAGACTTGAGAAGTAGGCCGCCAGATTTTCGATATCAGCACCACTCAATGGCTTGGCCATCGGCGTCATCATTGGATCTGATCGGGTACCATCGCGAAACGCCTTTAACTGTTTCACCAGGTAGGCTTCTTTCTGCCCGGCCAGATTCGGCCACAGCGGGTTGGCGCTGATACCGTTGGCGCCGTGACAACCGCTACAGCTGGCCGCCCTGGATTTACCGGCAGCCACGTCTCCAGCCAGGCTGGCATTGGCAGTGACGAGCAGCAGGCCGGCGATGGTGGCTGCGAAAACTTTTTTCATGTGATTCTCTCCGGAACAATGGCGACAACAATATGGCGATTAATCCAGCAGACCCGTCAGGTCGCTCCTACACCAGCTGGTCTCGCACCCTCTCAAGCTTTGCCCGAACTTCGCCCGCCAGCTGTTCGATACCACTTTTCTCGACCAGGCTGAGGACAGCATTGGGATCCATAAACGCGACAGTTATCGAGCCGTTATCTTCCTCACGAACCACAACATTACAGGGCAACAGCAGGCCGATATCCGGTTCAGCATTGATAGCCTGATTGGCCAGTTTCGGATTGCAGGCGCCCAGAATCTTGTAGGGCTTGCGGTCCACATCGATTTTCTTCTTCAGGGTTGCTTTCACATCGATCTCGGTAAGCACCCCGAAACCTTCTGTTTTCAGGGCTTCTGTTACCTTGTCGACCGCTTCATCGAAACCACACGACACCTGAACATTAAATCCGTACATTGAGTCACTCCCATTTCAGACAGACCCAGAATTGTACCGGATTTAGCCCGCAGCGCGTGTTTCACGTACGATGAATCCATGAACAAGATCGAAACACGCTACTGGCAGGATCCGCTGTTTTTCGCTGCCATGGCTGCAGCCCTGCTGTACTGGCTGGCGCTTTACCTGATCACACAGCCCGGAGTGGACGCCGGCTGGCCGTTACGGGAGCCGCTTCGCTTCTTATACCCGGCCCTGCTGTATCCGATTGTCGAAGAATGGATTTTCCGCGGTTTTGTGCAGGAACTCCTGCACCGCTACCTGCAGCCCTGGAGTCTGGGCCCGTTGAGTCACGCCAATATACTGACAAGCCTGCTGTTTACCGCCCTGCATTTCATCAATCACCCGCCGCTGGCGGCAGCCATGGTATTTATCCCTTCCCTGGTATTCGGATTTTTCAAGGACCGTACCGGCCAGCTGACCGCACCGGTTCTGTTGCACATTTTTTATAACAGCGGTTATTTCTGGTTGTTCACCCACTAGGAGCCTGTCGGACTTAGGCAATTAAGTCCGACAGGCTCCTAGAAAAACGGGGCCCGCAGGCCCCGCTCGACAGACTCAGTCCAGTCAGGGTTTACAGTTCGCCGAGTGGCCGTGTAAAGGTATAGGCGGCAGGCTCTTTGACTAGCTTGTCAAAGGCTTGCCCAAAGTTTCCGCCCAGGGCACTGAACGGCGACGTGATGATGAAGGTGAAGGTGGTCAGTATCGTACCGATCAGCATGGTTGGCCGCATCAGTATCTCAGCCATCATTTCACCGCCGGTCGGCTCGCTGCTCTGTCCCATATATTCATAGGAAGCTGCGTTGGCAGCCATCGGCAGACCCAGTGAACTCATGGTTAACATGACAGCCATCAGGTAACTTGCCAGTTTTTTTGAGATTATCCGCATGATCTGTGTCTCCTGTTCATACGCCCAATAGGGTTCAATCAATTATAGGTTATCCGGGCAACCATACACCGGCTCTGTTTCACCAGATCTACCGAATCCCGTATCTTTGGCCCTTATCGGCAATCCGGCGGAAATTTTAATGATTTCAGTCACAAATTTACTTTGCCCGCACGGCAGCGCGGGGCTGTGAACCCGTGTTTTCCAGAAAAACCTTTAATGACAGCGGCTTCGAAAGCCCTGCCAGGCGGGCCTCGCAGTGACAATCCGAAGATCCGAAACGGGCAACCGGCCGCCGGCTGAAGACTTTGACGAGACGCAGAGCGGCTCGAATCCCCCCCAAAAGCGGGATTCCGCACAGGCAAAACATCACACTATAATGGAAGCCCCTTGCCAGTCAGCCGCCGCAGCGCTTCCTGATACTTTTCAGCGGTTCGCTGAATAATATCGCCGGGCAACTTTGGCCCAGGCGGGGTTTTATCCCAGTCCAGAGTTTCCAGATAATCACGCACAAACTGCTTGTCGAAACTGGGTGGGCTGATGCCCGCCCGGTATTCATCCTGTGGCCAGAAACGGGATGAGTCGGGCGTCAGCACTTCATCGATCAGGAACAACTCGCCATTTTTATCCAGCCCGAATTCAAATTTGGTATCGGCAATAATGATGCCGCGCTGTATTGCGTAGCGGGCCGCCTCGCTATAAACCTGCAGACTGACATCACGCACCCGGGCGGCAAGGTCGGCGCCCAGCAGGTCTACCGAGCGTGCGTAATCAATATTCACATCATGGTCACCAAGCTCTGCTTTGGTGGAGGGTGTGTAGATGGCTGCGGGCAACTGATCGGCCAGCTGTAACCCAGCCGGCAATTGAATACCGCACACCGCACCGCTGGCCTGGTAATCCTTCCAGCCGGAACCGATCAGATAACCCCGCACAATCGCTTCCACTGGCAAGGCCTTCAGTTTACGCACGATGACGGCCCGGCCTTCCACCTGTTCGCGCTCGCGCCGATCCGGCAATACCGATTCGAGCGTGACATCGGCCAGATGGTTGGGGACCAGCGCCCGGGTACGCTCGAACCAGAAACTGGAGACCGCGGTGAGCACCGCCCCCTTGCCCGGAATCGGATCAGGAAGCACCACGTCAAAGGCGGATAAACGGTCAGTGGTCACGATCAGGAGATGGTCATCACCAACACTGTAAATATCGCGCACCTTGCCGCGTGCCAGCAGTGGCAGGCTTTGCAGGTGGGTCTCGAACAGTACATCAAGCATGCAGGTATCCCGTTTTAGTGGACTTGCTCCCGGAGCAGAAGCGCATTGTACCGGCGACGGGTGCGGGCGGCGAATGCTCAGCGCCTGGAGTGGCGGGCAGCGGCGGCGATGGTACAATGCGCGTTTTCTTTAATTCCGGGGTACACCATGGGATCCACAAAAGTCGGTTTGGTCATGGGCAGTAACAGCGACTGGGATGTCATGCAGGCGGCGGCCGAGCAGCTGGAACACTTCGGCATCGACTTCGAAGCGCGTGTTGTCTCGGCACACCGAACACCCGATCTGCTGTTTGAATACGCCGCGAGTGCACGGGATCGCGGCCTGGTCTGCATCATTGCCGGTGCCGGTGGTGCCGCGCATCTGCCGGGCATGCTGGCTGCCAAAACCACCCTGCCGGTTTTGGGTGTCCCGGTTCCGTCCCGGCACCTGAAGGGCATGGATTCATTGTTGTCCATTGTGCAAATGCCCAAAGGGGTGCCGGTCGCCACCTTTGCTATTGGGGCTGCCGGGGCTGCCAACGCCGCCCTGTATGCGGTCAGCCTGCTGTCACTCAACGATGCGGAAATTGCCCGCAAACTGAATCAGTTCCGCGCCGAACAAACAGAAATGGCGCTGAACATGAAATTACCCCCACAATCGTGATTCTACCGGATTCGATCCTCGGCGTGCTGGGTGGCGGCCAGCTGGGACGCATGTTCGCCGTTGCCGCACGCAGTATGGGTTACCGGGTCTGGGTGCTCGATCCCGATCCGGGCAGCCCGGCGGGAGCCATCGCCGATCGCCACCTTCAGGCCGAATACCGCGATGAAGCGGCGCTCACCGACATGGGTGAAAACTGTGTCGCTATTACCACCGAATTCGAAAATGTCCCGGCAGAAACGCTGCAGTTTCTGGAGTCCCGTGTACCGGTACGGCCTGCTGCAAGCGCCGTAGCCATTGCCCGCGACCGCATCCTCGAGAAAACCTTTATCCGCGAGCAGGGACTGGCCACAGCCCCCTTTTTTGCCATCCGCAAAGAAGATGAGCTGGCCGACGCCTGTCAACAGCTCGAGATGCCCGCGTTGTTAAAAACGGCGCAGCTGGGTTACGACGGCAAGGGCCAGCTCGCGGTCAGCAATTTGGATGATGCCCGGCAGGGTTTTCAACGACTAGGGGGAACACCCTGCGTGCTTGAAGAGCGCGTGCAGCTGGAGCTTGAACTGTCCGTTATTCTTGCCCGCAGCGTCACGGGTGAAACAGCGGTATTCCCCGTCGGTGAAAACAGTCATGTCAATGGTATTCTGGATACCACCTGCGTACCGGCACGCGTTGCCGATGAACTCGCCGGACAGGCCGAACGGATGGCACGCAAGCTGGCGGATGCCATGCAGTACTGCGGTGTACTTGCGGTTGAGTTTTTCCTCACCGCAGGGGGAGAGCTGCTGGTTAATGAAATGGCACCACGTCCGCATAACAGCGGACACTATACGCTTGATGCCTGCCTGAACTCGCAGTTTGAACAACAGGTACGCACCCTGTGCGGCCTGCCACCGGGCTCAACCGCCCTGCTGTCACCGGTGGTGATGATCAATATTCTCGGTGACTGGTGGGCTGAAGGCACACCACCACCCTGGGGGCGGCTGTTCAACCATCCGCAAACCAAGCTGCACCTGTATGGAAAACAGCAGGCGCGTGTCGGCCGCAAAATGGGGCACTTCAATTGTCTTGCCACAGAACTGGATGAGGCGATACACACGGCGGAACAGGTGCGCGCAGAACTGACAATGATGAGTACGTAAGGTTAGCCGACATACGCTTGCGGGACACGCCGTAAATACATCCCTGTAGGCTCGACGGCCGCATCCATGCGGCCGACGGTCCCGCAAGCGTATGTCGGCTAACCTTACGCACGCCTAAGTCATTACCCTGGTGAGTTTCGTGCTCTTTTTGGTAAAGATTCCGGTATGGTGAAATACACCTTGAACAGGAGCCCCCTATGCTTCAGCTAACCCTGATCCGTCACGCCAAGTCGAGCTGGGACGATCCAGCACTCAGCGATTTTGACCGGCCGTTGAACAAGCGTGGCATGAAAAATGCGCCGCTGATGGGAAAGATTATCAGCAAGCGCGGCCTGGTCTTCGAGCGGATCGTCGCCAGCCCCGCACAGCGCGCAATCACCACGGCACACCTGATTGCCGGAAAACTGGATTTCCCTGAACAGGATATTCAGCAGCGGAAAGAGCTGTATGACGCTTCCTTAGACGCATTACTGGCCTGCGTACATTCACTGGACAATCAATATGACAGCATCGCACTGGTCGCCCACAATCCCGGCCTGACCGATCTCTGCAATCACCTGAGTGGTGAATCGATCGCCAACCTGCCGACCTGCGCCGTTGCCGTCATCGAGTTTGACCTCGATGACTGGCGGGCGGTATACCAGGATACGGGCAGACTGGTACTTTACGAGTATCCGCGCAAACACACCGACTAAGCTGGCTTTCTCACGAGTCCATTGAATAAACCAGCGTGCGTTCAACCGATCGCTATGAGTCGAGCCTGAGGCGATTATGAAACTCGAGCTTGCTACCGTAGCGGTCATTGCGAACGCGGGTAAAGGCGGCGTTATCGATCCGTGTGCGATACCAGGCAGCGGGATCGGCATTCAGGATGTCGCCAAGTGCGGCCCGAACCACACCGGCATGGGCAACGATCAGCACATGCTCACCGGGACAATCAGATAGAACATCGTGCAGCGCTTGCGCAACCCGCTGCCCGAAAGGTTCCAGTGCTTCCGCACCCGACGGCCGGTTACGACAGGGATCACGATAAAATGCCGCGTATTCCTCCGGGTTACGTTTGATGATTTCATCCGCGCTGAGGCCCTCCCAGCAACCAAAGCCGACTTCCCGAAAACGATCGTCGATGCCGGGTTCAAG
>Ga0070723_10000534_pt1 | contig 10013 bp, 13 predicted proteins | sample tdAd002_FD_67277 | JGI IMG/M metagenome (GOLD analysis project Ga0070723, IMG submission 67277) | Marine sediment microbial communities from the Atlantic coast under amendment with organic carbon and nitrate - tdAd00.2 | ecosystem: Environmental > Aquatic > Marine > Coastal > Sediment | place...
CGCGGGCACGCTTTCTGAAATCCCCCTGCCAGGGACAACAGTGCGTACAAAGCGGCTGGCTGGAAGCAGCCGGTGAACTTACCGCCTGCCTGCCGAACCGTATCAGCATCCAGCTGCTTGGCCGGCACCCGCGCTTTGATGCGATTAATTTCTAATGTAGTAAAAGCCTGACAAGCCATGTTGAGTGTTTGTGTTGAATACAGACACACTACATCCTATATTTTCCTATAGGAGACGGGGCTTCAGCCCCGTTAAGTCAAGCGAGGCTAAAGCCTCACCTCCAGGGTCAGGGTTTATGAATAACGTACGGAGTCGGGGCTTCAGCCCCGAAAATCAACATCACCATCTTCCTCACATAAATATAAAAGACCATTACCAGTTCATTACATTCCGCACCCACGATAGTGTCGATACATACCTGAGAAAGCTGGCAGGACAAAACCTCCCCAATAGCAAACAACAACTCGCTATAGATAAATACCTCGATCAATCACGAAATGGCGCATACCTTACTGATGAGATTTTGCTTTTTCTCAGTGACTTTATAAAAATGAAAGATGCTGTTTTATATGAACTCATTTCTTTTTGCATTATGCCAAACCATGTCCATCTTTTGATAAAACCTTTAGATAAACTGGACAGGATTATGCAACTGTTAAAAGGTTGCAGCGCAAAAATAATTAATGAAATGATGCGGCGAGAGGGACGGTTCTGGGCAGCAGATTATTACGATAAATTAATCAGAGACGAAAAACACTTTGTAGTTGTGTATCAATACATTAAAAATAATCCTGCTGTATCAGGCGAGGCTAAAGCCTCACCTCCGAGGTTTTACAGTATTTACGAATAATCAGGAATTGATTGTGGAAGCGGGACTTCAGTCCCGCCGCTACGGGGCTAAAGCCCCGTCTCCGGATCACACAAATGGTCAGAAAAAAATGGCACTGATTTATTGTTCTGACTTTTCCACGTCCACAGCTATTACAGGACCAAAATCGTGTTTGGCTCCTCCCCAAACAGCTTGCGACACATACAAGGCAATCAACAAGGCGACTGAAACACCGATCAGTATTCGTTCCCCTGTTTTTGTCATGATGCCTCTCTCCTGCTTGCACGGTTCTTACCAAGTATGAGGAAAATTCAGCAGAATGGGTTATCCGGGCGCGCCAACAGCTAATCGTCTGACACCGCACAAAAAAAGGGGCGGAAATCCGCCCCTCGTGTAGATGCTGTTGTTGACAGCTACTTCATGGCCACAGCCTGCTTGCTATCCGGGACAACCACGGTCAGTCCGAGGATCTTCCACATCTGCATGCCACCACGGTAGTAGGAAATCTTTTCTGCCGGGAAGCCATGTCCCAGCAGGCTCTTGATCGCGCGCGGTGACTGTCCGCACCAGGGGCCATTACACCAGAACACCAGCTCTTTTGCATCGCTGAAGTCCCACTGTTCTGTCTTCATGTGGGCATCGAACAGGCCAAGCTTCGCCATCAGTGATTCAAAGGTACGTGTAAACCAGCTAAGCTCGCCACGTTTTACAGCACCGATTCTTTCCAGCACCATAATGGTCTCAGAGTCATCAAGCTCACCGGCAAACTGTGTGAATGGAATGTTTACCGACCCCGGAATGGTGCCCTTCTTGTACCAGGAAGGTGTACGTGCATCGACGATCATACCGGTCCCGCCTTCAAGCTGGCGGTCCATAAAACGAAACATCTCGGCTTCACCTACTGTCTGCACACCCGGGGCAACCTGCATCGGCTGGATACAGAATGGCGGACATTTACGCGATGTCTTCGCAAAACCATCGGTCAGGACATTGTCCTGGTCCTGGATACGCTGAATACGCACCTGCTCGCCATCATGGCCCACCTCGAGATATGCGAGGTAGTCGGTCAGCTTGACATCAATGGCAATGGCATTTGAATGAAATAATACAGTGGCCGATAAAACCACTGCGGCTGTGGATACTTTGGCGAATAGATGTTTCATTGATATTCCCTCGTTACAGAACTATGACAAAATGAATCAGCCTGAAGACAACAATTTGACGATCTTCTCTCGAATAGCTGAAATCCGGTTATCTTCCTTGTACGACTTGTAGACCCGCCGGCGGTTACTGTTTGAGAGCTTCACGTACAGCAAATGGCTGCCAGAAAAATTACTGTCCAGCTCCTCTTCGAAGCCCTCGAAATCAAGTCCGGACTGGATCACATCACTTTTTTTAACGTAGTGTTTTTTTGCCGGCGGCTCATGACTGACTGGATCCGCGGGCTTGCCGGACTTGGCATCGGTATCTCCCGCCTCGGCTTCCAGCATGCTGAGATAGTCGTCATTTGCCTGTAATCCCATGCCCGGAAGCACCCACAGAATCAGCCCGGCAACCAGTATCCGGGCTGTTTTTTCCAGCTTGCTGGCTGGGCCGATAGCTGATATATCCATCTGCAGATTCTTTGCCACTCTATAAGTATTTTTAACTCATTGAATATGATATGTATTTTCTATACCTTACAGACATATAAGACATGCACAGAAAGTTATCGTCTCCCCGTGGCCCCGCTTTAACCGGGAATGAGAAGTGCGTCACAATAAAAACATCAAGCAAAGACGCCAGCAGGTAAGATAGTTAACCCGCATATCGACATAAGCCGATGCAAGTACAGACCACCCCGGAAGACCACCGTATTGCCTGGCTAACGGCACTGGCAATCAGCATTCATCTGCTGGAAAGCGCCTTTCCCTCGCCACTGCCCGGCTTCAAGCCGGGGCTCGCCAATGTCATAACCATCGTCGTATTGATTCAATTTGGCTGGCGTACTGCCGCCTGGGTAAGCCTGTTACGCGTCCTCTGTGGCAGCCTGTTGCTGGGGACATTTCTTTCGCCCGGCTTTTTTCTCAGCCTCGGCGGTGCGCTCTGCAGCCTGGCGGCACTCTGGCTCGGCAGCCGCTTGCCCGGCGAGGGTTTCGGCCCTGTCGGTTACAGCGTGCTGGCGGCACTGGCCCACATGACGGGGCAATTTACCATTGCGTGGCTGTTGTTCATCCCGCACCCGGCATTGTGGCAATTGTTCCCGGTTCTGCTAACTGCAGCACTGCTGTTCGGCTGCATTAGCGGTATAATTGCCCGTGCAATGTGTCAGCGCCAATTATTATGTCGAACATAGATACCCCTGTTCTTGCCGATTCCCCGGTAACAGCTACCGACCGCCTGGCGCTCACCCTGTTCTTTGCACTGGTGCTGCATGCCATGGTGATACTGGGCATAACCTTTGGCGTGTATGACGATCCTGACCCCGAGAAAGCGCTACCCACGCTGGATATCACCATCGCCACCCGCACTACCCCGCCGCCGGATGAGGCCGATTACCTGGCACAGACCAGCCAGGATGGCGGTGGCAATGTCAGTGAAAAAGTAAAACCGACCATGGCCATGCCCGAGCTGGCACCGGCCATCGAACCACAGCAACCCGTACCCGCCCCCACGCAGATTATCACCGCACTTGAGTCCGACAGGCAGGTTAAAGAGAACAGCAAGGAGACACTCGAAACAGAAAAACCCGAGATCAAGGCCGCCGAACTCATCGAACGCATGATGGAAATGGATACCCTGAGCGAACAAATCAGTGAATCAACACAGGCCTATGCACAACGTCCCAGGCAGAAATTTATATCGGCACGCACACAGGAATACAAGTATGCAAATTACATGAGTGAGTGGGTCAAAAAGGTGGAGCGCGTCGGCAACCTGAACTACCCGGCTGCTGCGCGCCGCGGGAAGATCTCGGGCAAGCTGATGATGAAAGTGGCCCTGAATGCCGATGGCACGATACACGAGATCAGCATTCTGCGGCCATCCGGCGAGCCGATCATTGACGCGGCCGCCAAACGCATCGTCAACCTGGCAGCACCCTTCCCGCCGTTCCCACCGGAAATCCTCGAAAATACAGACATCCTGAACATTACCCGCACCTGGGAATTTTCCACCTCCAACCAGCTGAGCAGCCACTGACTATAAAAAATCGTAGCCCGGATAGAGCGCAGCGGAATCCGGGGATACGGAGCTGTGCAATCCCGGATTTCGCTGCGCTCTATCCGGGCTACGGGCTGATGACTATTAAGTCATATATATAAAGAGGGGCTTGAAGGGGACCCTGCATCTGCCTGATACTAGAGTCATGGATGAAACCACCTCCCTCAGTAACCACTTCCTCATTGCCATGCCGATGCTGGATGACCCCAATTTCCACCACACCACGACCTATATCTGTGAACATAATGAAGACGGCGCCCTTGGCGTTGTTATCAATCGCCCGCTGGAGATCCAGCTCGGGGAAATCCTTGGCCACATGGATATAACAACAGAGATCGAGGCAATACAGAACCAGACGGTGTACATGGGCGGGCCGGTACAGAGTGACCGTGGTTTTGTCCTGCACGAACCGGTCGGCAACTGGGAAGCGACCCTCAAGGTCACGGACACGATTGGCATTACCTCGTCACGCGACATTCTCGATGATATTGCAAAGGGAAAAGGGCCTGAGCACGCCATCATTACCCTTGGTTATGCCGGCTGGGGCGCCGGTCAGCTGGAACAGGAACTTGCCGAGAACACCTGGCTGAGCGGTCCGGCCAGCACCAAGATTGTATTTGAGACACCCAGTGAGAAACGCTGGCTGGCAGCCGCAGCGCTGCTCGGCATTGACCTCAACCTGCTGTCAAGCGATACCGGGCATGCCTGAATCCCTGCTGGGATTCGATTTCGGGCAGCAGCGTATCGGTGTAGCCGTTGGACAACAGGTCACAGGGACCGCCACGGCCGTTTGCACCGTGCAGTCCCGTGACGGCAAACCGGACTGGGATACAATCTCCGACCTGATCAGGAAGTGGCAACCGGATACACTGGTTGTCGGCCTGCCACTGCATGCAGATGGCGAGGAATCGGAAATCTCGCTGGCTGCCCGAAAATTTGCACGCCAGCTGGAAGGGCGTTACCGTCTGCCGGTACACACCATGAATGAATACCTGAGTTCACACGCAGCTGCAGAACTGCAACAACAGAACAGGCAGGCGGGTAAAGCAGGCATCGATGCCGTCGCTGCACGGATTATTCTGCAGAACTGGCTGGAAACACACACAACATGAATGCAATAAACGACATCCCGGCCATCATTGACGATATGGCCGAACAACTCGGCACGCTGATAAGCGACAACGGCTATAGCGACCCGGCCATGGTCGGCATCCATACCGGTGGCGTCTGGATCGCAAAGCTGCTGCACGCAAAGCTGGGTATCGGTGAAGCACTGGCTAGCCTGGACATCTCCTTCTACCGCGATGACTTCACACGCATCGGTATGAACCCGGTCGTACAGCCCTCGCAATTACCCTTCAGCATTGACGACCGGCATATCATTATCGTCGATGACGTGCTGCATACCGGACGCACCATTCGTGCCGCTATGAATGAACTGTTTGATTATGGCAGACCGGCATCCATTACACTGGCAACACTGATTGAGCGTGGCGGACGTGAACTGCCGATTGAAGCGAGCGTGGTCGGACGCCATGTAAAACTGGAGCCGCATGAACACATCAAGCTGACAGGACCTGACCCCCTGAAACTGGAAATACAAAAGACGGCATGAACCTGAAAAGCCTGCAAATCGATGACCAGGGGCGATTGCGTCATTTACTTTGTATCAGTGGACTGACCCGGGCACTATTAACCGAAATCCTCGACACAGCTGAATCATTTTCCGGCGTTACTGAACAATCGATCAAGAAGGTCCCGCTGCTGCGCGGCAAAACCATCACCAACCTGTTTTTCGAAGCCAGCACCCGCACCCGCACCACCTTTGAACTGGCTGCCAAGCGCCTGTCTGCCGATGTGCTGAATATTAATGTCAGCACCTCCGCCGCCGTCAAGGGGGAAACGCTGCTCGACACGCTGCGCAACCTGGAGGCCATGCATGTCGATATGTTTGTGGTCCGCCATGCCGACAGCGGTGCCGCCCATTTCATCGCAAGTAATGTCGAACCGCATATCAGCGTTATCAACGCCGGTGACGGGCGCCACTCCCACCCGACGCAGGCGTTGCTGGACATGTTCACCATCCGCCGCGTCAAGGGTGATGACTTCGGACGCTTGCGCGTGGCAATTGTTGGCGACATCCTGCACTCACGGGTTGCACGCTCGCAGATCCACGCATTGAACCTGCTGAATACCGGCGAAGTCCGTATCGTTGCACCGAAAACACTGATACCGGCACATGCAGAAACGCTGGGGACGCATGTCTTCCATGATCTGCGCGCAGGGATAAAGGACGCAGACGTGATTATCATGCTGCGCTTGCAACGCGAACGTATGCAGGGGGCGCTGCTGCCGAGTGAGCATGAATACTTCGAATTATACGGCCTGACGGAGGAGAAGCTGGCGCACGCCAGTGCGGATGTCACGGTGATGCACCCGGGCCCGATCAACCGCGGCATTGAAATGGACTCGGAAGTCGCCGATGGCCCGCGCTCGGTCATCCTCGAACAGGTCACACACGGGATTGCCGTACGCATGGCGGTGATGTCCATGGCCATGCACCGCAGGCAAGACGGGGCTGTGCAGGAATCATGACAGGCTCACGAATCAGCGATCCGAAAAGCATCCGTATCCACGGTGGGCGCGTCATCGACCCCGCGAACAATATTGATGCACCACAGGATGTCTACATCAGCAAGGGCAGGATCGCCGCCCTCGGTACAGCCCCGCCCGGCTTCAAGGCAGACCAGGAAATCAATGCCACTGGCTGTATCGTCTGCCCCGGCCTTGTTGATCTCAGCGCCCGCTGCCGTGAGCCGGGGCTGGAAAGAAAAGCAACCATCGCATCGGAATCACAGGCAGCAGCCAGCGGCGGTATCACCACCCTGTGCTGTCCACCGGACACGGACCCGGTCATCGATACCCCGGCCGTTGCCGAACTCATCCGGCTGCGTGCCGAGGCCGCCGGGAAAACCCGCATCGTCACACTCGGTGCACTGACCCGCGGCCTCGGTGGTGACCAGTTAAGCGAGATGGCAGCACTCAAACGGGCAGGCTGTGTCGGTGTCAGCAATGCACTGCAACCGCTGGGCAACCCGCTGATAGAGCGCCGCGCCCTGGAATACGCGGCCACCTTCGACCTGACCGTGTTTCTCTACGCCAACGATCACTGGCTCGCCAACAAGGGCTGCGCACATGAAGGCCGGGTGGCAACGCGCCTGGGCTTGCCGGGAATCCCCGAGGCAGCAGAAACGGCCGCGGTTGCCAGGGACCTGGCACTGATCGAGCAGACCGGTGTACGCGCGCATTTCTGCCGCCTGACCTCTGGCCGCGCAGCCCAGATGGTGGCACGCGCACAATTTGATGGCGCACCGGTTAGCGCCGATGTTGCAGCCCCGTATCTCTACCTCTCGGAAATTGACCTCAGTGATTTTGACAGTCAATGTCACCTGATCCCGCCCTTGCGTACCACGGAAGACCGCCAGCGTCTGCGCGACGCACTGCGGCGCGGCACGCTTGCCGCCCTCTGTTCCGACCATCAACCGCATGAACCTGATGCCAAGGCGGGGCCGTTCCCGTCAACCGAACCGGGCATTTCCGGGCTCGACACACTGCTGCCACTGGGGCTGCGACTGGTGCAAGAAAATGCGCTCGAGCTGGCGGATTTGATACGCCGCCTGACATCAGGCCCTGCCGAAATCCTCGGCCTGCCCTATGGCACACTCTCGCTTGATGGCAGCGCTGACATCTGCATCTTCGATCCGGAACATACCTGGCAGCTGGATGCCGGCACCCTGCAAAGCCGTGGCCATAACACACCTTTCATGGGCTGGGAATTCAAGGGACGGGTCACGCACACCCTGCTGGCCGGCAGCCCGGTGTATTCCCTGGAAAATAATGACAAGCACTAAAACACACCGCGACACCATGTTTGTCGAGGACGCAAACATCCTGTTGCACGAGTCTTATCCGGGTGACCAGTATGTATTACGCGTGCAGGCACCAAAGTGTGCGGCACATGCGGTACCCGGCAGTTTCGCGCACATACAATGCGGGCCCGAGCTGCCAATGCGCCGGCCGCTGTCAATAATGCGCGCACATGCGAACGCAGGCTGGGTTGAGTTTCTCTACAAGGATGTCGGCATTGGCACGCATGAATTATCAAGGCGTAGCGCCGGGGAAGTCATCAGCCTGATCGGACCCATTGGCACCGGCTTTACGCCGGACCCGGAACGGCCGCGCACCCTGCTGCTGGGTGGCGGCGTTGGCATCCCGCCCATGGTGTTTCTCGCTGACCGCCTGCGCAAGGATAGTCACTGGCAACCCATGGTATTGATGGGCTCCGAAGTCCCCTTCCCGTTCAACGCACAACCATCACGCTTTATTGTGCCCGGCATGCCGGAAGGCATCATTGCCACCATGCCCTTGCTGGAAGACTGGGGGGTTCCCGGCCGCCTTGCCAGCCAGCAGGACTACCCGGGCTGCTACCAGGGTTACATTACCGACCTCGCACGCCTCTGGCTGGATGGACTCAATGCCGAAGAGCACGCCAGGGTCAGCATGTTTGCCTGTGGTCCACACCCAATGCTGGCAGCAACAGCGGCTCTTGCCCGCGAATACGACCTCCCCTGCCAGGTCTCGCTGGAAGAATATATGGCCTGCGCGGTGGGTGGTTGCGCCGGCTGCGCGGTTGCCATCAACACAGAAGACGGCCCGGCGATGAAGCGGGTCTGTGTAGATGGTCCCGTGTTTGATGCCTGTACGGTTGACTGGTAGACAATCGCGCTTGAGAAGCGCTCCTACAAGTATATCTATTGCTGTAGGAGCGCTTCTCAAGCGCGAACGGTATACGCAAACAATCCGGTCTTCTCAAGTTACCCCTCATCCTGCCGATACAAAGTCCACCACGATCAACAGGTAACCCGGTATGGACAGAGAAAAGCGCAACGATACGAAACCAGTTCCGGAAAATCTTGAGGAGGTGCTCAATGAGGCCCAGGTACGCACATTGCGCTCAATAAGGTACTTCGGCTGGGAGCTCCATTTTGTACGCCGTCCGTTATTCCAGGAAGTCATACCGGTATTGATCAACAGGGACGGCGATAAATTTATCATCCTGATGGAAAATGGCGCCATCAATGAAATGCCGGACCTGGATATCCGTGACTGCACACCCGCACCGGAATTGATGAAGAAAATAGCAGGCGAGTAAGCAATAAATAAAAAAACGGGCCGGATACATTTAATGCATCCGGCCCGTTTTTTTGTCCAGGTTTCGTACGCTGGCGGCCTACTCCTGCTCCTCCAGCAAGACATCCTCCATCGCAACGTCATACTTGCTGATATCGCCCTGGTCCAGCTTCACCATGAGGCGCACTTCGTTGGCTGAATCGGCATAATGCATGGCATCGTCGAGGCTGATCTCCCCTTCCTTGTAAAGGGCGAACAGCGCCTGGTCAAAGGTAACCATGCCTTGCTGGGAGGATTGTTTCATCAGCTCTTTCAGCTTGTGCACTTCACCCTTGCGAACAATATCCTGTACCAGTGGTGTTCCCAGCAGGATTTCAATACAGGCCCGCCGGCCATTGCCGTCAGCCCGCGGTATCAACTGCTGCGCAATAAATGCCTTCAGGTTCATTGACAGGTCCATGAACAATTGCGGGCGGCGGTCTTCCGGAAAAAAGTTGATAATACGATCCATTGCCTGGTTGGCATTGTTCGCATGCAGGGTTGCCATGCACAGGTGGCCGGTTTCTGCAAAGGCAATCGCGTGATTCATGGTTTCACGATCACGGACCTCGCCAATCAGGATGACATCCGGCGCCTGGCGCAGGGTATTCTTCAATGCTGTCTCATAGGACTCGGTATCAATACCCACCTCGCGCTGGGTAATGATGCATTGATCATGAGGGTGTACAAACTCGATCGGGTCTTCAATTGTGATGATGTGCCCGCTACCGTGGCTGTTACGATAACCGATCAT
>Ga0070723_10000539_pt1 | contig 9981 bp, 11 predicted proteins | sample tdAd002_FD_67277 | JGI IMG/M metagenome (GOLD analysis project Ga0070723, IMG submission 67277) | Marine sediment microbial communities from the Atlantic coast under amendment with organic carbon and nitrate - tdAd00.2 | ecosystem: Environmental > Aquatic > Marine > Coastal > Sediment | place...
ACCTGGCGCCTCGCAATATGTCGTTGCCAGATACGCAGGAACCCGCTCGTAAAGTGCAACACCAACGAGCGTTCATGCATGACAAAGCGATGTCGGATGAGGCGCGTCATTGCGAACAGCGTGATCCACGCTCCGATCAGCCCTGCACTTGAGAAAACAGCCAATTGCTGCAGGCCCGGAAATGGCGCGACCGTTAGGGCCAGGTACGCCAGAATACTCGTCGCGAGTCCGAGCGTAATGCCCATGAAGATATTATTCAGCCCGCGTTGTGGCGTCCAGCTATCACCGCCAAACGCGTCATCCGCTATGTAGTGAAAACTGTAGTCCACCGAGACGCCGATCAGGCTTGCGCCGAACACCAGCGTGAACAGATGTACAAAACCGAAAACCGACAGCGTAAAAGCGAGAGCAATGACGCAGCCCGCAACAATCGACACGACAATCAACGACAGTGGTCGCAGCGAGCGGAAGGTCGAGATAACCAGTAGCAACAGGCCGATCAGGGACCCCACACCTATCGTCGAGATCTCCCCTTTCGCGCTTTGCGTAGCCTCGTGCGCATAGAATGAGAATCCGGTCTTAAGGATCTCGAGCTCCGGCTTGTTTGCCTTGATCTCGTCAAGTGCATCGTTGATTTGGCGCGCGAGAGACTCCTGCTCGACGATTGAAAGCGTCGGCGATTCGAGGTTGGCCATCACGAATACGTAGTCGAGCCCGCCTTTTTCCGCCCAGAGGTAGCCATCGTCAAAGGTCAGGGAACTGACGGAAGGTTGCAGCGCCTGCATGCTGTTCGCAAACAGGAAGAACGGATCCGTTGCCAGGTTACCGGCAGTGCCACCGAAGGGGCTATAGAGAATGGCAACGGCGTCTGCCTCGATGCTCTCGGGATCGTTCGCGATGCGCTCGAGTTGGGTATCGGACAGAATCTTCGAACGATACCCGTAATAAAACGCGACCATGTCTGAGTACTGCGATTCGTCGACGCGAGTAGTGACCGTCGCAAGCAGTGGATCGCTCGACAATGCGGCGCCCAGGGTTTCTGCGGCGCTTGCGGCCACATCACGATCGGCGTGACCTACAAAGAACAGCAGGCGAGTGCCAAGTTCCGCATCGACGATTCTTGTCGCGGATTCTCGCAGCGGGTCGTAGTCGGACTCGGGCAATAATTCGAAGACGTTGCTTCGAATCCAGTCGCTGTCACTGGAGATCCGTGCCGCAGTCACTGCGATAGCGACCAGCAGCAGGACCACCCAGACAAGCAGCGGCAGACTACCTCGCGTAAAGCTCGATCTCATGCTCGGTGAGCTCATCCGGTTCCGTTTGAAGATTGGAGAAGCTGATGATCGTTTCTTCCGACGATCGGCTGTTCACTTTCAGTTCTTCAATATACTCCCGACCGCTGATATTTATCGACGCGATCGCCTCGGACATCGGGTAACTGGTCGGCGTCAGCACGATATTCCAGCCATCCGCCTCGTCGTCTCCTGGCAGGAACTCAAGATCAAAATGACTCCGCAGTTCATCCTCACTGCCCTTAAAGATACTTAGAAACGACTGGCTGAATGTGAGGACGACAGGGTTTTGTGCCACATCGATGCTCTGTAACGGCCCATCGCCTATGCGTTGCAGCAATCGCTCACCGTCCGCGATCATCACCGACTTCAGCGGCTCGTCCTGTTCCCAGTACAGCCCCATATCGGAAAGAAGAAAACGGCCGCTTGATTGCAACGGCTTGCTGATGAGCTGCAAGTGGCGTGTTTGTTTGAAGCTGCCACGCAGCACAGCGGGGGCAGCGAGCTTTGCAGACACGGTATCGAACGACACGTCGTCGGTCTGCGCGTCCTGCGCTCGGGCGATGGACGACAACGCCAGAAAAAATGCGGCGCCGTATAGAACTACGCGCACGCGCGAATCTTCTCGATCAGCACATCCGGGCTGACAAAGCAAAGCTCTTCTGTGGCGTTGTCCACGGCGACCTGGGTCGTGTATCCCTTCGTAACGCGCACACCCGATTCAGCATCCGTGATTTCGTAACTGATCTTGAGCCGGTTCTCGTACTCCTGAAGCGTCGCTACAACGCGAATGCGTTGCCCGAAAACAGTCGGGCGCGTGAATTTCATACGTGTATCAACTATTGGCCAGGAGTAGCCCGACTCGATCATGGTCCTGTAGCCGTAACCGATCTTTTCGAGCAGGCGGCACCGCGCACGCTCGAGATAACGAAAGTAATTCCCGTGCCACGTCACGCCCATCGGGTCGCCGTCCTCAAACGGAACCTCGATTATTACTTCCGCCGCGATATCGACGTCACACTTCATCATAGAGGCTCCATGCCTGCGTCGAAATACTCGATGTAAAGTGCCTGAGATCCGCTTCGAGTGGACGATCCTCGGCCAGGAAGGCGAACTCCTTCATGACGGCGTTCTTCATATCCAGTAGTTCCGGAACGAGATGCGCTTCGTTAAGTTCACCGGCACGAAGTCTCAATTCAACCGCCTGCGATGTTGCAAGCAGCACTGCCGCTGCAACCTGTTCGGTGAGTTCTATGATGCGCAGGCAATCGCGCGCCGCTATCGTCCCCATGCTGACCTTGTCCTGGTTATGACACTCGGTCGACCTCGAGAATACGCTTGCTGGCATCGTCAGCTTGAGTGCCTCGGCAGTCCAGGCGGACGTGCCGATTTGCACGGCCTTGAAACCGTGGTTGATCATCGCACGATCCACTTCGGCGCCACTAAGGTTGCTGGGCAAACCATTGTTGAATTTTGTATCGACGAGCAGCGCCATCTGCCTGTCGAGCAGATCGGCAATATTTGCGACTGCAATCTTCATCGAGTCCATAGCAAACGCTATGTGACCGCCATAAAAATGACCCCCATGAAGAATGAGTTCATGATCCGGATCGATAATCGGGTTGTCGTTCGAGCTGTTGAGCTCGGTTTCGATCTGGCTCCGCAGCCACGGCAACGCGTCGACCAGCACACCTATAACATGTGGCGCACAACGAATGGAGTAGCGGTCCTGCAGGCGTAGCGGATTGCGTGGCATCTCTTCGTGTTCGAGATCACTGCGTATCCAGTAAGCAACCTTGCCCTGGCCTGGATGCGGCTTTACGTCGAACAGCTCTTTGCTGAAATGGAACGCGTTACTCTTGAGTGCAAGCGCCGCCAGCGACGTAATGCGGCTGGCCAGCCGTGAAAGATACTCTGCGCGGGAAAACGCCAGACATGCGAGACCCGTCATGACGGCCGTGCCGTTCATCAAGGCGAGTGCTTCTTTCGGGCGCAACGTGTGTGGCATCAAACCCTGCTCTTTAAGCACATCTGCCGTATCGCGAGGCCCGTCGTCGCCATGGACCTGCCTTTCGCCGATCAGCGCGGCCGCAACATAAGACAGCGGCGTCAGGTCACCGCTTGCACCGACGGAGCCTTCTTCGGGAATCAGCGGTACAACATTCTTATTAACAAAGTCTGCCAACAGCTCGAGCAAAGGCAAGCTGACACCGGAATAGCCGCGGCACAGCGACGTCAGTCGCGCAACAAGTACGGCTCTGCTTGCTTCTACAGACAAGTGCCTGCCCATGCCACAGCCATGGAAACGCGTCAGGTGAATGGGCAGCTCCCAGGCAAGGTCAGCCGGCACGTCGACCGTGCATGAATCGCCATACCCGGTCGTTACACCGTAAATGACACCGTCTTCCTCGAGAATACGATCGAGAAGTTCCGCACCTCGCGTAACGCGCTCCCGAAAAGCCGGTGAATCTTCGAGACGCAAACTCGCCCGTTGCTGCGCCAGATCGACGACATCTTCAATACTGATTGGCTGCTCGCCTACCGAAAGTTCGCGCACGGAGTCTCTATTATTTATCTGTGTGGGGTTCTTGCCAGAAATCGAAAAAATTGTACCACTGGTATGGAACCGCCAGACAATGACGCTCGAGCAACGCAGCGTATCGTTGTACGGCTCGCTCGATGTCCTCTTTCCGCGTTGCGCGCGGCAACTCGAGTGGATCGGCCAGTTTTTCGAGGTGTACGTTGTATTTGCCGTCCTCCTTCAGGCAGAACAGGAAGTAAACCGGGCAATCGAGCAACGATGCCAGAATGAACGGTCCTTCGGGAAAATGCGCAGGGTGGCCAAGAAAATCGCACTTGCGCGAGCGACCGGTGTCGGTGATCGACGTTCGATCCGCGACCATCGCAATCCATTCACGCGATTCGATTTTTGACTGCATGCGTATCACTGACTCAGGCCCAAGCGCGTCGACCTGCAAAATATTCTTAACGGCATCCGGGTTCGCTTCTTCGAGAAACTGCATGAACTTCAATGAATGGCGTGTGAACACGAGCGCGTTCACTGTCAGTCCCTGCTTGAGGTCGCCGTACGCGCGCAACGCTTCAAGATTGCCGAGATGCGAGCCAATGAATACGCCACCACGTTCGTAAGAAATGACCTGCTCATACAGCTCAGGTGCAACGTAGTGGATATTCTCTTTTGAGCGTACCCCCGCCCACTGCGCCGTTTTGTCCAGAATCGATTCGCCAAACTGCAGGAAATGCCGGAACCCGCTCAGCCGCTTCGACGGTTTGCCATCGACCCTCTCGCGCGTTGCTTCAACACGATCAAGAAATTGCCGCGACGCCCGCCGCGCCGATGACGATGTCAGGTAAAAGTAAGTCATGACCGGAAACAGCATGATGCGGAACACGGCGCGTCCGAAGAATTTGTAACCGACGAACAGAATTTTCATGCCGAGAACAGCGCCACGTTCCTCCAGCCCCGACCAGTGCCCGCGCCTGATGCCGAACTTGCGCAAGACCAGCAGTGGCAGGCGCAGCAGCATTCCGACAACTAATTTTGTATGCATCCAGGAGATACGTGCATTGTCCTGCCACATGCGAAAGTGCGACGTACCTTCGTCGGGATAGATCACCCTTGATGGCACTGCGATAAAAGGTACACCGCGCCAGTACAGGCGCACGGCGATCTCGATGTCGAACTCCATACGAGGACCAATGCGCACATCGTCAATCAACCGAATGCACTCTTCGAGCGGGTAAATCCTGAATCCACACATTGCATCGGGAATGTTTAGCGACAGCGTTTCGATCCAGACCCACACGCGAGTAACCTTGCGGCCATAAAGTCGGCTGGCCGGCACCGAGTCGTCGAACTGCGGGTTTCCCGAGATCAGTGCCTTCGGATTCTGCCATGCCTCGTCCAGCATCACGCCAAGATCACCAAGATCATGCTGACCATCAGCATCGACCTGGATCGCATGTGTGTAGCCTTGCTCCCAGGCGTTGCGAAATCCCGTCATGACCGCTGCGCCTTTGCCCTCGTTTTCCGCCAGCGTAATTCGTGTGATGGAAAAATCGGATTCGGTACGATCCAGGATCGCTTTCGTTTTTTCATCGCTACCGTCATCAACGATGATTGTCGCAAGGTTGTAGCTGGCGAGATTTTCCAGCGTCGCCGCCAGCGTCTCGCCGTGGTTGTATACCGGAATGATGACGCAGGGCTTCATTGCTTCACTCGAACAGCACCCTGCCCTGTGAATGCTTGCCGAACTCGGACGTGTAGCTGAACGTCAATTTGCCGCTCTCTTCATTGAGTTCGAGCACAAGCCTGAGAGGCGTCTCCGGTTCAATAATGCGGTGAAACTTGAGTGCCTCAATGCCTGCAAAAGACGGCTTCAGGTTAAAGTGCTCGCCGGCGAGCTGGATAGCCCAATGGACCTGGACCACACCCGGAAGCACCGGCTCACCCGGGAAATGCCCTTGCAAAAAATAGAGGTCTGCCGGCACCTGAATGTCGAATTCTGCTCGATTCGAATCGACCGATTCGTTGATAATTTCCGGATTGACCGCGTTCATCGGCTAGTCGAACAGCGCCCGGATCTCGGCCGGTTTGCGCTTGCCCTGTGGGTTCACAGGAATTACGTCGACGTAGCGCAATTTCTTGGGCACCGCGACTGGATCAAGCTTGTCGCCCAGTGCCTGTCGGAGCTTCTGCCCAAAATCTTTGCGGCCTTGTTTGTCGAGTACCTTTTTACCGGCGTCGCTGAGCTGAACGGCGAGTCCGACGAATTGCCGCGCGCCGTCTTCGAGCGAGGTCGCGGCTGCATCCGTGATATTCGTCAGTTCAATGGCACGCTGTTCGATTTCCGCCAGCGACACGCGCTTTTCCTCGATTTTCACTATGTGATCACCGCGACCGAGCAGCTCGAATGAGCGATTGGACTCGAGGCGCACCTTGTCGCCCATACGATGCCAGTTGGAGAGGCCCATGAACGGTGAGCTGACCTCTAGAAATCCCTCTTCGTCCTGCCTGACACGAACCTCGGGCAGCGTATGCCAAACCTCGCTCGCACCGTGTTCCTCCTGCTTACGCCATGCGACGCCGCTGGTTTCGGTGCTACCGAGAACCTCTACAGGGCAGGTGCCAAGCAGGCGCATCGCATCACTCGCAGCGTAGTCCGGCAACAGCCCTCCCGAGGAGAAGATGATGCGCCAATTAGCGGCATCTGCTTCGTCGAGATGACCGATACGTTTGAGCAATGCCGGGCTCGTTACAAGCGCACCATTTGCGCTCGCGTCACCGAGCAGATTCTCCGGATACTCAAGATTGTAGGTCGCAAATGCTCGCTTCGTGACCAGTGGCCACAACAGCCGAAACAACAGGCCGTATACGTGCTCATGGGAAACCGTGGAGTAGATTCGTCCGTCGCCAATCGACTCACCGAACAGCGAGTCGAGCACGTCGAGTTCCGCCTCAATATTGCGGATGGTGCGATAAACCTTGGTTGGCTCACCCGTCGAACCGGACGTAAAAAGAACCAGGTCGGATGTTGCGGGAATGATCGGGTCTTCGATTTCGGCCGCCTGCTCGCCGAACCCAGCACGGATGATGCCATCGAACTGCGCGCCATCGTCCAACATATGTTTGGGTGCGAGTACCGGCGTCTTGCCAGCGGTCCAACATCCGTACAGGGCGCACGCAAACTCACAGGCGTCGGCTATGTCGATGGCCCAATAGCGGTCCTCGGTCCGGGATAGTGCTGCCGAAATTCTCGCGACAGACGCAACGAACTCCGGCCACGCGACCTCCTCGCCCTTGCGGTCGAAGCAAACGGTGTGCGCTGATTCGATCTCGAGAAGTCGTGAGAGGGGAATAACTGTCAAGGCAGTTTACGCGACGCCGCCAACCAGCTCCTCAACGGCATCGACGACATCCTTGACTGTTCTGACACCCTTGAACCGGTCGGGTTGGATTCGCTTGCGAGTAATTTCCTGCAGGCGCACGACGAGGTCGACGGCGTCGATGCTGTCGAGATCCAGGTCTTCGTAGAGCCGCGCATCGAGCGTAATGTCCTGCGGTTCGATATCGAATAGCGCGTGCAACTCCCGGCTCACGTCCTGAAAAATGTCGTCCCGCCCCGCCATCGCCAGATTATTCACTGCTTGTACTCACAAATCGGGCCAAACTTGCCACGGATTCAAAATGCCCGCGGATTTCCTCGGAATCAATATCGAGATTGACGCCGTATTTACGCCGAATCGCCACACCAAGCTCCAGTGCATCGATTGAGTCTAATCCGAGACCCTCCCCGAACAGGGGCGCCTCTGTCTCAATATCATCAGGGCTCAGATCCTCAAGATTGAGCGATTCGATAATGAGGGCTTTTATCGCTTGTTCAGTGTCGTTCATTGCAATTGTCGTTAATCTCGAACTTACTCAACATCAGCTCTGTCAGCCTTCGCGATGCCATGCTCGGTTCTTCTCCGTCCCTGGCGAAAGCGCCAATATCGAGCCTATCACCGACCCTCATTCGTAGACAAGGACGCCGCTTCGGTATCTCAAACCAGTATTCGGCTTTCGTCAATGTGGATGGTGAACAACTAATGTGAACCATCTGCATTGGCACACCGGCGGCAAGCGCGACGCGCGCCGCACCCCTGCGCAATCGCATAGGCTGCCCCGGTACGGTACGTGTGGCCTCGGGAAAAATCACAAGTGTTTCGCCGCGTTCGAGAACCTCGACGCAGGCCGGCACCAGATCATCGGAATTGTCGTTGGGAATATAGCTTGTCGCTCGCATGACGCCGCCGAGGAAAAAATTTCCCCACAGCGCCTTTTTTACGATGCAATTTCCGTGCGGGATCTCGGCCAGCAACTGCACGACGTCGATCAGCGTCGGGTGGTTGGCAACTACGATCAGACCATTGTCGCCCCGGCACGCCGCCCGGCACCCCGGGTCAACGTCGAAGTCGAAAACCCCAAGACCGTGCATCATCCAGAGAAAGCGGCGAAAACTACGGCTAACCATTGCCCGAGAGCGCCGCGCGCGCGTTGCTTCGTCGCGTGCGAACAGCCAGATGGCCGGGAAAACGAAAACGACAAGAATCAGCCCGCCAACGCCGAACACGGTAAACGACAAACCGGTGCCGATCAGGCGCCAGCCGCGATTGATTAACGCGCCCACTGCCATCCCTGCCCGTCGGAACCAAGAGTGAGTTCCCGCTGTTCAGACTGAATCCAGGCCAGGAACTGCGGTCCTTGCGGTAGATCCTGATCAACTGCATCAGCGCTTCGCGTCATTTCGATACCGCCGTCCGGGGCTGCCGTGAGCAACATTGCCAAGGCGTGGTCACAATCGATCTGTTGCGAGTACGAACGGTACTCCTCGGGAATCACCTCGTCGAAGTCAACGAGCAGGACGCGATGTGCCGGATTGCCGGCCAGGTAAGCCTGCGCCTCGAGCCACGCATGAGCGAATGAGTTGGCCCCCGATGCGATGGATGTCGACGCGTGGTTCGACTTCGCGATGATCGTGTAGAGGCCTGAACTCGTGTTGTGAACCGATTGCGCGAACGCCGTTGGCGAGATTTCTACACCGTCGCTGATTGATGCCAGAATTTCGCGCGTGCGCACGATCTCACCGTGCTGTGAGCAAAATATGGAGTAGTCCACTGGCGCGTCAACCGTGGCGTCAAGCGCCACGGTCAGCGCCATCTTCGTCAGCCGGCTCATGCGCCGACGCTGCATGGGCGGAATCTGTTCGGCGCCCGGGTTGCCGTCCACCGGCTCCGCGCCGGTCGAACGCCATCGGTCGAGCCATTGTGCAGGATCACTGGATTCCGGAGACCAGAAAGTCCAGCGAACTACGTCAACGCGGTTCATTCATTCGGCCAGCTTGACCACATCTCCGACCATCGTCACACCGGCTACTGTAGCTCCGGCACCGCATTCAAATTCGGTCGCACTTACAAACTTGTTCTTGAAGTAGAAGCTGTGAATATTGATAACCGCGTTCCCGCCTTCCTTGATTGCGCGTTCCTGCAAAGACTTCATCGCCGACAAAAAAGCCCACTTGCAGGCTTTCTCATCGCTCTTGCCGACGGCATTGGTCTTCTTGTTCGATGTATAGGTGCCACGCTCGCTCTCAACTGCCGGGTGCTCCTGCTCACCGAAGTAGAGCTGCACGGAACTCAACAGCACGCCCTCTTTCTCGCCCCACTCAAGGGCGCTATCGATGGAGATCTTGTGCAGTGTGCTTCGTGCATTTCCCGCCGAGTAACTGAACAAAAGCATCGAAATCAGTACTAAATAAGCCAGTTGTTTCATCTTGTATCCCCTCATCTCGACTCTTTCCAAGGTGCTATTCTGAGTCATGGCCCTGCGCTTCTCAATATTCATTTCGCTGGCGACCTTGCTGTCCGGCTGCATTGGTATGGCGCCTACCGAGGTGCCACTGCCCTCGATTGTGACCGCAGACGCCACATCACAGCACAATACCGTCGTCATCATGCTACCTGGACGCGGGGATCGCGCCGATACGTTCATCAGAGAGGGGTTTGAGGCCGCTGGCGAGAGCCGGGGATTCGACACGATCGCCACTGATGCGCATTTCGGCTATTACATGAATCGCAGCCTGTTGCCGCGGCTGCATGAAGACATTGTCCTGCCAGCGCATGAGGCCGG
>Ga0070723_10000541_pt1 | contig 9954 bp, 10 predicted proteins | sample tdAd002_FD_67277 | JGI IMG/M metagenome (GOLD analysis project Ga0070723, IMG submission 67277) | Marine sediment microbial communities from the Atlantic coast under amendment with organic carbon and nitrate - tdAd00.2 | ecosystem: Environmental > Aquatic > Marine > Coastal > Sediment | place...
CGAAATCTTCGAACGCGCCGCCGAATTCGACATCATTCACAATAATTTCGACTTTCTTCCGTTAACGTACTCCGGACTGGTTGAGACCCCGGTCGTAACAACCATTCACGGATTTTCTTCGCCGAAGATCATGCCCGTCTACAGAAAATACGATGCTCGCAGCCACTATGTAGCGATCAGCGAGTCAGATAAGTCACCGGAACTCGATTACATCGCGACTATCCATCACGGAATAAATGATGCGCAGTTTCCGTTTTCGGCCGCCAAAGGTGAGTACCTCCTGTTCTTTGGTCGCATCCATCCGCACAAGGGCGTGTACGAAGCAATTCAAGTAGCACAGCGCGCCGGAATAAAACTCGTGATCGCGGGCATCATTCAGGACCCGGAGTATTTCGCGACCAAAGTAGAGCCTCATATCGACGGCACGAATGTGGAATATCTGGGTTCTGTGGGGCCTGACCAAAGGGCAGATGTGTTGGGCCACGCACTCGCGCTATTGCATCTGATCAGTTTCGACGAACCTTTCGGACTAAGCCTGATTGAGTCGATGGCCTGTGGGACACCCGTCATTGCTTTCGACCGTGGTTCAATGCAAGAAATTATCCGTGACGGGGAAACTGGGTATATTGTTGAAGACATTGAAGGCGCGATAAACGCGGTGGCTGTCGTTGGGACAATTGACAGATCCATCTGCCGCGCCGATGTTGAAATGCGCTTTACCAGCAGACGTATGGCGCGCGACTATGTTCGCGTTTACCAAGAGATTTTGAACCGGGAAGTACGCGATGATCAATGAACCGTTGGTGATGAGGTATGAGGGCAATCCAATCCTCACCAGACACGACATCCCCTACCCTGTGGAGACGGTCCACAATGCAGGGGCAACCAAGTTTAATGGCAAATACATCCTGCTGTTCCGCTCGCACCTGCGCAACGGACGATCGATTATTGGAATCGCGCGCAGCGATGACGGCTACAAATTCAAGGCGGATCCCAAGCCGTTTATAGTTCCGTCCTCCGAAAGCGAATTCGCAATCCACGAGGAATACGGTGTCGAGGACCCGCGAATCTGTTCCATTGCTGGCGAGCACTATATTACTTACAGCGCTTATTCCAGGTATGGCGTGCGAATCGGACTGGCAAAAACACACGACTTCAAGACTGTGGAAAGAGTGTCGCTAATCAGTCAGGCAGATATGCGCAATGTCGTTATTTTTCCGGATACGTTCAATGGTCGATACGCGCGGTTGGATCGCCCCCACTCAGAAATCAATCCCTGGTGCATGTGGCTATCCTGGTCTCCGGACCTGGTTCACTGGGGGGATTCGGTGCCTGTGATCCAGCCTGTTCCGTACCATTGGGACGAAATGAAGATAGGCCCTGGCGCGACGCCGATAAAAACCACGAAGGGATGGCTCAACATATACCACGGCGTGTTTCCGACCATGGATGGTGCCGTATACCGGCTGGGTGTGGCGCTGCATGATCTTGCCGATCCTGCCAAAGTGCTTGGCGTCGCTGACGATTGGATACTTTCACCAGAAGCTCCGTGGGAGCTCACGGGCTATGTCCACAATGTCGTCTTTACCTGCGGTGCGATCGCCGAGGACGATGGCACGGTGAAAATTTACTGGGGCGGCGCAGACACTGTCATGTGTGTCGGCATCGCGAAGATCGACGACCTAATTGACCTTTGCCTGAATAAGACCCGACCACCTTTATCCCGATAAGCCATGCCATGATGGATGTTCGGGAAATGGTGCCGGAATTTTGCCGGACTCGGTCCCGACCCGTTATGACTTGCTAGGCACTTATATCCACGGGCGTCTCCAGTATGCCTATTGATAACAACAACTTATAAACGCGCAAATGCCTTCGGGAGGCAGGGGCCGGAAGTTCGAATCTTCTCACCCCGACCAAATTTTCCTCATGAATCTAATTAGTTGCTGTCATACCGGCAGCTACTAGGAATTGACGAAATTTCCTCTGCCGAAATATTGCCGGGCGTCGTTAAACGGCATATCCCCGGCACCTATCACTCCCAATTCCTCAAGACGCCTCTTCGCGGCACTACTTCGTGCACGAGCGCTGCCTGGGATCGACAGCGCTAATGTGTCCCAGCTCCTACGCCCTCCAGATCAAGTTCCTGCGCTGGATAGTCAATTGTGAGTCGAGTATTCGACAGAAAGTTATGACCAATTATTCCGCCGACGTCATATTCGATCCGGCTGCAAATCTCCGACATATCCATCGTCATGCCCGTGAGATCGTAATGCGTCACTGAACCTATACTGAGAGACGCAACCTCAACAGAAGTAAAGTCGACGTTCCCGCCGGCTCCCATTCCTTCGCAGGTCATGTCAGCCTTTTCAAGCCCGAGTTCCCGAGCCACTTTTTGGCTAACGATCGTCGCCGCCGCACCCGTGTCCAGGATCATTGGAACGTTGCTTCCGTTCAGTGTTGTATTTACGACTATTAGATTGTTGACCAATTGAAAATTCATTTCACACCTTCCTCCCAATCTGTGGTCAGGGCTTTGTCCAACATGGGGTCATCCTCATTTCCAGCCGAAGAGTGACAATGTCGCCTGGTCCTTCCCGCTATTCACTTGCATTTCGGCAGACCAGACAGAGCACTACTGAACAGATTTCGATACCCATCAAAAGCGCGACGACCCTTTGCTGTCAGGCGAAACATCGTCTGTGGACGCTTCCCAACGAATCTCTTCTCGACCTTGACGTAGCCCGCATCTTCGAGCTTTGTCATGTGGGAGGAAATATTGCCTGCTGTTAGATTCGTTTGATTCTTAAGGAAGACAAAATCTGCGCTATCCACCACATACAAAAAGCTCACCAGCATCAACCGGGTTGGATCGTGTATCAGCCGATCAAGTTTGCTCAACTCAAGCGGTATACATATCGCCTTTACTTCCATTGACCCCGCCCTAGTCGGCAAGTGGATATTTGCGAAGGAACCGGGCGAGAAGAGATGCCCCCACAACGAGGCAAAATACGCCACTTGGTATGAATGCCCAGCCTGGCCGTAGGTCCAACACGACCACAGGGATTGCCGAAACCAAGAGAATCAAAGCGTAAACGAAAAAGCGGCCCAAACCGAACGCGAAAGCGACAATGATCGCGGGAACGGCCAAGAGTGCGGCGGGCAGACCCGCAATACTGTTGGCAACCCACGACGGTGCCTCGCCGCCGGATGGTTCGAGAGCATACCAACCGATGCCTAGTGTGAAAGTGAAGACACCAAACAGGAATAGCCCGAGTAGCTTCTTTTTCTCCTTCAACATGCGTTGCGGACCGAGAATCACCACACCCATTCGTGGCTCCGATATTCGCTTTCGCGCAACGGCCCATAAGGGAACCAAAATCGGCGCGACGAAAGACCCGTAAGCCGAATCCTGACTAACCCAAAACAGGCCGATCAGAAAAAGAGCAAGCCCAACAAAGATGTCAATCAGGCCGTCCTCCCAGATTGAGTGATACACCCGCTCCTCAAGCTGGTCCAGATCCGTAGTATCCAACATGCTCATAGAATTCACCGACAAAGTAAAATATAGTTTGTATTGCAAACCTATTTGCGACACCGCCCATTGTCAAGTACGTACAAGCCGAAACGCTAGAGAATGAACCCGAGCGCAGAATCTGAATCCCGCCATAGAGGCAGCCATGACCAAACGTAAACCAATCCAATACGTCGCTGTTTCGCTACTCATGTTTCTGTTTGCGGTTTTGCCATTGAGACTGTGCGCGGATGGTTTTACCGCAGTGGATATCGCCGCAGTAACTGTCTTCGGCGCGCTTGCAATGGTCATGTTTATCCGAGGTGTGCAAAGTTGGCGCCGAGAGCGATCATCCGAGCTCTAAGTGCTTGCTACCCTGGCTGCGGCCCAGATTGCCAGTTGGTCCATGCACTGCCGGAATATTGCCGGGATCAATCCTGCCCCGTTATGACCTGTTAGGCTATTGCGTCCGCAAACGTCTCCAGTATGCCTATGAATAACAACTACTTATGAACTCCAGAATGCCTTCGGGAGGCAGGGGCCGGAAGTTCGAATCTTCTCACCCCGACCAAATTCAAGAAGAAAAAGGCCCTTACAACTTGTTGGGGCCTTTTTCTTTTTGGGTTTGGGAGGAAATTGGAACTGAATCAAAGTTCGCACTGAGGAGCGCATAGCGCGACGACAAGCCGAGACATGGCGGGCTACCGTAACGAACGGTACGGTAATTACTAGTGATCTCTTACTGGCGATTCGTGTACAAATGTGCCATCAATTTCGGGGGATGTTGCTGTCAAAAAAGCGTGTTGCCTCACATTACGAATTAGGGAATACGGATATTGTTGGCGATGTAGCGGGAGATTCCAGCATGATTAGTCCACTACCAGACAAATACGATGACGAAGCACTCTGCATGCTGATCTTAGGTGCCTCATGAGCGCCGGCGATAACTCGGCCGCTCTCGAGCGATTCCTAGCAGGCGTCAATGGCCGGAATCGGTATGAGCCCGAATTTCAGCAAGCCGTCGCCGAGGTGGCGACGAGCATAGTCCCTTATATCGAAGAGCGTCCCGAGTACAAAGAAGCACGCGTACTCGAGCGCCTGACTGAAGCTGACCGGATAATAAGCTTCCGGGTTGTCTGGGAAGACGACAAGGGTCACTTTCGTGTAAATCGTGGCTACCGCGTGCAATGGAGTAATGCGATAGGTCCGTACAAAGGTGGACTGCGGTTCCACCAGAACGTTAACCTCAGCATTCTCAAGTTCCTCGCTTTCGAACAGACATTCAAGAACAGCCTAACGGGACTGCCACTGGGCGGAGGCAAAGGCGGCTCGAATTTCAATCCCAAGGACAAGTCCGATCGCGAGATCATGCGTTTTTGTCAGGCGTTCATGACCGAGTTCCATCGCCATGTCGGACCACACACCGATGTTGCCGCCGGTGATATTGGTGTTGGAACGCGTGAGATCAGTTACCTGTTCGGCCAATACAAGCGGCTGCGGAATGAATTCACGGGTGTACTAACAGGCAAAGCCCTGAGTTATGGTGGCAGCCAGATCCGAGTCGAAGCGACAGGTTACGGCACCGTCTACTTGATGGAGGACATGCTCAAGCATCACGGCAAATCGCTCGATGGCAAGACTGCACTGGTTTCCGGTGCCGGCAATGTCGCACAGTTTGCGGCCGAAAAGCTCATCGACCTTGGAGCAAAGGTCATCACCATGTCGGATTCAACAGGTTTCATACATGAACCTTCCGGCATCGATACCGAGCGACTTGAGTACATTAAAGATCTCAAATCGAATCGCGGTAGCTCACTTCAGGTGTATGCAGACAAGTTCGGTGCCGAGTTTCATGCGGGAAAACGGCCGTGGTCCGTGCCCGGCGATCTCGCACTCCCCTGCGCCACCCAGAACGAACTCGACGAAGACGATGCGAAAGTGCTGGTAAAGAACGGCTGCATCGCGGTGGCCGAAGGTGCCAATATGCCTACATCCAAGGGTGGGATCGATGCGTTCCAGGAAGCCGATACCTTGTACGGTCCAGGGAAGGCCGCGAATGCCGGTGGTGTAGCGACATCTGGTCTCGAAATGACACAGAACAGTATGAGATTGTCGTGGTCGCGCGAGGAACTCGATATGCGTCTACGCGGGATAATGTCCAGTATTCACGAACAATGTGTCGAGTACGGCAACCACAATGGAAATGTCGATTACGTGAAGGGCGCCAATATCGCGGGATTCGTCAAAGTCGCCGACGCGATGCTTGCTTACGGAATCATGTAGTAACTATCTAGTTAGTTTCGGTCGCCACCGCGCGGTCCCCGGAAGCAATGGCGTCTTCGCACGACGCATCAACGACGATGTTCAGCGATTCGCGGAACGAATCACGACGCACGAAGTGCGGTCCGAAGGACCGAGCGGCGAAGCCGCGAGTCCATCTTCTCACCCCGTCCAGTTTTTCCAAATCGGTCCCACGAATGTACTCAAGGCGTCTGCCAGGTCTTTAACTTCGTTGTCAGACCCGCTGCCTGAGTACGGCGAGTTCCGAATCTGGCGAGATCGCTCAGAATGAATATTAAATTCAGCTACCTCTATGTCGGGCACTTCCGTTCAACTTTCTCATAGTACTCGACGATTTCCTTACTACTCTGAATTCCTTCACTGATGACCCATTCGTCAAGGGCCTGCCAGTCAATTTTTTCAGTGCAAAACTCTGTCACTAGCAACGCTTGCTCTAGCGACTGCGGCTCATTCCACGCAGCTGCAGCGATGAGCCTATCCATTACCGAATGCGTCGGTGTAATTACTCGGAGAGATCCAAACCCGGTATTGATCCGAGTACAGTTTGATGGGTCGATGTATGTTCCACCGAAACTCAAAGGGGCCGGCGGAAACTCCAGATACCATTTCGTCTTTGGATGATCAAATACTGACAGACGCGGCTGGCCCGTATGCTCAAAACCAAGTGGTTCCAATGCCGTTTTCAAGTCATCAACCAGCGCAGCTGTCACGAAGTCGAGGTCCTCCGACTGGTATCTATTCTCTGAGTAGATCGACACTGCAGCTCCACCGGATAGCGTTGCAGTTATGCCTGCTTTTTCTAATGCCTCGGAAACGATTGCCGCTAGTTCCGCCAATGACGTGTGTTCATTAATCATGGCCCGAATCTACTTCTTTCCAAAGCGCCTCGGTCGCCTTCGTTCCCGATAGAATTTCTCAACAGTTGATTTAGGGAGTATTTCCAACATGTCTTTTAAGAACTGCCTCAGTGAATCTGTGACAGGGCTTTGCCTGAAGTAAAATACCCTTGCATTCGCCTCTTTTCGGCTTATCAAGATACCCAGTTCTTCAAACTTGTTTAGCTGATTCTGAATTTGGTTTAGTGAAATCCCGTAGGTTCGAGCAATTTCGGATGCGTAGCCTTTTTCATAGTTCTGCAAGAACATTAGAACCTGGTATGCAGATTCACTTCCGAATAACCCCATCAGCGGGCGTTCTGATATTGCAATCTTTGCCATTTGATCATTCACCTATATTTTGGGTTAGTATACCTATTTATTAGGTTATTTCACCTACTTTTTAGGTAATAACTGACTTCGGTACTTCGGCAGAAAACTATGCAACAAAGAAAACGAGCCCAACCTATTGGCCCTTGACCTGAAATCGCGAGAACAATGTCCTAGTCTGTAGATCCCACAATTTAGCCTTCAGGCAAACGATAAACAGTTGAAAGAACCACCGCAGCCCCTGCCTTTGGGAGGCAGGGGCTGGAAGTTCGCACCGAGACCGGCGCAGCCAGTCGACAGACGCCGAAAGCGAGGCAGCGAAGCTGCCGTTCCATCTTCTCACCCCGACCAATATGACTGAGCTCAAACTATTTGTTCAAATCAGTCGTTCTTCCACCGACCTGGCCAGATCGTGGGCCTCGGTCCGTGCCCGCGTGATGAGGTCTTGTGCCTGCGTCCGGGTACTGTCCGTCCAATCGTTCTTGTCCATACCACCCAGGTTGATAAGCACGTTGTAGTAGGCGCCCTCGGCTGCAGTCAACGCCGCCAGCCCGGCTACGCCGGCATCGCTCAGCGAATTGGGGTTTCCCTTGTCCGCCACTTTCCTGGCAAGGCTCAGGGTCTGCAGCGTCCGTTCAAGAACTGAGAGGGGAACCAGGGTTGCGCCGCGATTGGCATCCCACATCGCGTCCGACTTCTGCTTCTTCTCCTCGTCCGATTCGGCTTTCATCCGTATGGCGCTCATCACCGCGTTGAACGCCTCTGTATCCTCATCCACCGCGCGCAAGTAAAAGTCCTTCTGGGCCTGGGCCTCCCCGGCCAAGTGGATCATCTCCTCCCACACATCTTCCTGTCCCTTCCGGCCGACGGTCAGGTTCGCCACCATGCCGGCAAGGCCGGCAGCCAGGGATCCGCAGAGCGCAGCCACGCTGCCGCCTCCCGGGGCGGGGGAATCGCTTGAGAGCTCGTCGACGAACCCGGTCACGCTCCGGCTCACCAGGAGCTTTTCGCGGTGCTTACGGGCCAACCGGTACTCGATGATCTTCTCGTCAGGATCAAACGGGATGATCTCGTGCAAGCAGAGGGATTGGATGGCGGTCTCGACAATCTGGCGTTCGGGGATCCCGGTCGACTTCCCTTGTTTCCGGAGATAGTGGCGCCCGGCATCGAGCACGGCCTTCAGGGGGATGAGCCCCACCAGTTCGGAACCGGTGGCGCGAAGCCCGCGCTGTTGGGCCTCTTGGTCGATGGCATCGAAGGCCTCATGCACTCCGGTGGTGTTGTAGTCCACCAGGTTCATTGAGACCTGAGCGCGATCGTACTCCTCGATGAACCAGCCCACTCCCTTGACCGCTTTGAGCTTGCCCGGAACCTTGATCGAGGTACCGTCGGGTTGACGCATGATCACGCCTTTCGCATCGCGCTTGGCCCGACCCGCCTCGCGGATGTCGAGGGCGATATCGGAGGCCAGGCGCCGGTCCCGGGTGTTCAGGTTGACGTTGTAGGCGATCAGGAATTCACGGGCCCCGATCACAGTAGCCCCGCTCTTCGCATTGAACTTTGCCGGTCCGAAGTCGGGCTTCCATTCGGGATCCTTGACCTTTTCGGCCAGCCCGTCGTATTCGCCCTTTCGAACGTCGGCCAGATTCTGCCGCTCGGGCCGGGACGCAGCATGCTCGTACAGGTAGACGGGAATCTCCAACTCATTGCCAACCCGCTCTCCAAGCTCTCGGGCGAGTTCGGCGCACTCCTCCATGGTGATGCCGGAGACGGGAACGAACGGACAGACGTCGGTGGCCCCCATTCGCGCGTGCTCGCCTTCGTGGGTCCTCATATCGAGCACTTCTCCCGCCGTCTTTATCGCCCGGAAGGCGGCTTCCAAAACCGCATCCGGTTCGCCCACCAACGTCATCACGGTGCGATTGGTGGCTTGGCCAGGATCCACGTCGAGAAGTACGACTCCATCGACGCCACTTATGGCCCGAGTTATCTGATCGATGGCGGCGGTGTTACGCCCCTCGCTGAAGTTCGGCACGCACTCGACGATGGACATTCCAAGGACTCCTTCCTTTGAATGAATGGCAAAGATGGGGGCGAAAGTCTACGAGGCGCCGTTAGGCGGGTCAACTGAACGCCGTTAGGCCAATACTCTACGATATGACGCCCGATATGACACGAACGGCTGCACGAAGGCGCCCTTTAGCGTGAGGGCCGCAGGCCCGAATCAATCTTCTCACCCCGACCAACTTATTTGAGGTTCGCCAAATCCGAACCCGCCGGTTTCTGATATAGACGCAGCCCGAATTCCGACACGATTGCCAGCAGGTGATCGAAGATGTCCGACTGAATGTCTTCGTAGACAGCCCATTCGGTCGTGCTCGTGAAGCAGTAAATCTCCAACGGCAGTCCCTCAGGTCCCGGCCCAAGCTGACGAACAATCAGCGTCATGCCCTTGTGGATCTTCGGATGATTCTTCAGATAGTTGTACGCGTATGCGCGAAAGGTGCCGGCGTTCGTCAGCCGCCGTCTATTCACTTCAGAGGCCACCTCAGCCACGAGCCCCTCGTTGTAGTCAGCCAGCTCCTCTTCCTTGTTCTCAATGTAGTCCTTCAGCAATGCGAAACGAGTGAAATGATCAACTTCGTCTTGCGTCTGGAAGCGGATCGACGAAACGTCGACAAAAATTGCGCGCTTGATCCGCCGGGCACCCGACTGCGACATGCCGCGCCAATTTTATTCAACGAGTCCGTGATTAACCGGTGCGTCGGGATCGTCGTAATTGTCTTGTCCCAGTTCTGCACTTTGACGGTGTGGAGTTGCACGTCAACCACGTCACCGTCCGCGCCGAACTGCGGCATCTCGATCCAATCACCGACGCGAACCATGTCCTGCGCGGTGAGCTGCACGCTGGCAACCAGCGACAGGATCGTGTCC
>Ga0070723_10000542_pt1 | contig 9946 bp, 7 predicted proteins | sample tdAd002_FD_67277 | JGI IMG/M metagenome (GOLD analysis project Ga0070723, IMG submission 67277) | Marine sediment microbial communities from the Atlantic coast under amendment with organic carbon and nitrate - tdAd00.2 | ecosystem: Environmental > Aquatic > Marine > Coastal > Sediment | place...
TTTCATATAAGATACCGTTTTCTCCGCGTTTTACTTACGCACGTGCCGCTTATTATATGACGCGAACTTTACAATACAAGTAGCGACCGTTGGTGTAAGTTGCTTGATGCTACCATGTACACAAAGTCTAACAATACCCTCTATATTACGTTTTATTTTGGTAGAAACTAACCAGATATCGCCTGGCTTACACGTAGTATCTAACCTACAGACGTACCCAGATTCTTTGTATTCGGTCGCTTGTGAGACCGACGACATTCCTAAAAGTACTACTGCTAAGATTACATTTTTCATTTTAATTTCCTCATTGGGATTAGTTACCTTGGTTCTTTTATTAAAAAATAAACTAAAATAAACCACCCCGAAGGGTGGCTGTGTAACCATTAAAATTTGAAACGTTTTCTTTGTTTCTGCGTTTTTTCCTTTTTCACCATATCTAATACTGTTGCAATAAAAACACCTGCGAGTACCTGAATAGCGATAAAACCAATAACAGCTAAAATTGTGACTAACATTTTAATTACCTCACTTCTTATTTCATATAAGATACCGTTTTCTCCGCGTTTCAAATATCGAACTTTCCTCCCATTTCTTCGTAGATCATACCCCAACGCACAACAGTGTCATCTCTCACCAGAGAACCACTCTTACCGGTAATCTTATTTAACACATATAATACGTGCCTGGGTTCAGCATCTATGATCACGGTGAGTTCAACGCAAACAACATCGGGGAGTTCATTGAACAGCTCTATATACCTTCCATTGTTCCATCTGGCATGCCCCATTATATAGCCCCCGTATAAGTTGGGTGTGCTTTTATACTGGCCGCCACTCGGCTTTCCATGAGCATCCTATCTCTAATTGCACTTTCTTTTGCGTCCATTATGAGCTGTTCTAGATCGTCCAACTGCATGTCAACCTTTATTCTTTTGGAATTTGACAAAGAGATGCTGGAAAACTTGGTGGCCATAAATTCAGCCTTTATTGCAGCTATGTGTTCGATTGCGATTCGAGCCTCTTGGGTCTTTCCCGGTTCATATATTTCATCAACAGTTACAAACATTATTATTACTCCTGGCTTATTCAATTTTTAAGCCCTCATAATCGAGGGCGGCTGTATGACATATCATTTAGGCTTGATAACTTATAGCCTCGATGGTTAGTCTTTGTTTCATATAAGATACCATTATCTTCGCATCTTGCATTTGTATATTATCTCCTACAGAACTACTTGCGTAGGGTTAATCTAACGGGGTCGTAGTAAGTCGATGATTCCAAAGGAGTTTTCTGAGTGCTCCTGAGCGGCTCTCTCTGCTGCCGTTTTTTGAGCCACACTCCCATAACGGCGACCCCGAGATCGTCTCGCTATGGACGAACCTGGAGGCCACTCGCCTGGGACCGGAGCTTCGGGAACGTCAAAGTATCTCTCACTGAGCAGTCTTGGTCCAATTTACTGACACGATCTTGCACGCTCTTGGACCTTTTCTATTTAACTCTTCATTGCCGAACTTAAGGTAGCCTTTCTTGAATAGATTCAAGGGGTCGGTCTCAGAGTTAAAATCTGTTGTGTCATTTATGGCATGTAAGTATTCAGCCAACTCAAGTGTCACGTCAGAAACAGGATCCAGGAGCAACACGGATTTGCCTTCCAAATTTTCTCCTTGAAATGGATGAGGCACAATGTTCATATCAGAATTCTTTAATTTATGAGTAGCGTCCACCATCTCATAACGACTTTCACTTATACTCTTTACCATGTCCCTGATCTTCTTACTAGAACCGCTTTTAATCGCTTCAACAGGGTCTTTCCCTTCGGCCTTCCAAGTAGGCATTCTCAACTTACCCAGTGTATCCGATTTGATGGCAGCAGTCGCGATATTTGTGGGACCGTGATATGCCCAATGAGGGTCTGTAGCTATTGAATGTCCTTGTATCTTCTTTGTGGAATTGTCTATCAAGAAATATATAAACAAAGGTACATCACCGTCACCTAGATTGTAAGGTGGAGATGCTTGAATGTATCTACTTAACAGTAGGAAAGTCCGCGTTCCGCCACCCGAGTTCCTCCAACGATATGACAGCTCATATGGGTTCCTGCTTATCTTTCTGGACCAATTGTCATCATCGTAACCACTAGAGTATACATTCAATGTCCAAGTTCCACCTGTCACCAACAATGAACTGGAGTCGTCACTTTTGACATTCAAGCTTTGATATGCCAGCGCAGATTTCAATTCAAACTGACCGACACTTCTGGCTCCCGACGGTATTTTGGACCATACTGGATTGGATTGGGTCGGGCCACCTTTGAGATACCAGAGTTCTCCATTCATATCAGGAGCTATGGAGCCATTGAGATAGGTACCCACAGGAGGTCCATCATTTACATTGGGTGCTAAACGCAAAGGCACGCCACCGCCAGAACCAGAATTCGCAACAGTCAGATTCAAGGCATAACTCTCATCAGAATCTTGAGTTTCCATGAATGCCGCCGTACCACCATCGAGATTTGTATTCTCTGCACTCAATCCCACTCCTGTAGCGGAATCGTTTGTGAAGTAACCACCAGAAGCAGCACCTGAAGAAATACCTTCCACTGCCACACCAAGAGTACCATCGGCTTCTGCATGTATGGCAACTATATTGGCATGATCAGTTCTTCCCACTGAAAATATTGTTCCTACTCCAGTATCGTGTCCCAATCTAAAATTCTCAACATTGTCCAGGCCATACCCTATGACTTCATTGGTGGCGCTGCTGATTTCGATTCGTTGGCCTGTGTCAACACCCACACGTAAACCATCTTCATTCAATCTCAGAGCAGTATTGACCAGTGTAATTTCACCACCGTCATATTTAATATACTTTGTGGAATTGCCTATCCTGAATTCTGCATCACCTGTTATGGCGCTTAGCCAGTATCCGTCTCCATCCAGCTCACTAACGGAAGTTACGCCAGCGCTCTTAAGAACAGCCCCCAGTGCCATTGTTAAAGTGTCATTTACGGACAGCGCGCCTGTGTTGACTGAAATAGCAGACAGAGCACCCACTTTAAATGAAGATATATAAGGTACTTGCCAAGTGACTTGATTTGCAGCAGGATCGTAGAAACCATCTGACTGAAATATTGCTTCGTTACTTGCCAATGTAAAATTAGAAGAATATGACCAAGTGCCTGTACTGCTCCAAGGAGGTGGTGGGACAGCATCAGGTAATACATCTCCGGTCTCAACAACGGCACCGCCTGTGGGGTTGAAACCTGTGGACTCTTTTGAGTAACATCTTCTGGCACTCAACCCTGAAGTACCCGTTGATCCGCCTGCACCGGTCTCTCCGGCAGAACCCACAGCAAGTATGCTGTAATTGCTCCAAAATACCGTAGAGGTGGCCACTGAAACCTCTTCTTGAAGCTTCACAGTGATCTTATATAATGTCTGTCCTGTGGCCGGAGTCTGAGGCTCAACGAACCATGTGGCGGGTATCACTGACAGTATACTTGTGGCCCACGTATAGGTACTATCGGTTACAGGTGCAGAAGGCGTTGATGATTCCCATTTATATATGGCCACTTCGGTGCCTTTACCGCCAGGAACATTACCTGCATCTGTGGTGTATATTGAGGCGCTACCACCGTCCCAGTCTGCCAAGTGTGTTAGTGCTGTTGGTGGAGATTCTATATTGAGCTCAGCAAGCCAAAGCTTCACTCCAACACCACCGGGATTGGTCAACAGTATTAGAGACCAGCTACCTAAGTTTACCGGATTACTGTGACTGCCATCCAACCAGTCATACGTGGTTTGGGCGCCTGCAGCCAACGTGGGAGGAGTCGAGGCCCATTGATACAATGTTAGCTTTGTTCTTTGAGCGCCGGTTGCATTTGTCAATATCGGAAGCGACCAAGTGGGCGTATTCGTGTTCAGTCCATAGTTACCCATTCTGGAAAATAGCGTTGATGTTTGATATACAATGCCAATACCATCTGGCAAGTCATCTTCTAAGTACCATGTGACGTTACCTGTGGGCACTGTGGGAGTGTCTGTAGTGAAGTCAAATGTACCACCAGTGGGGACAGACGGTACAGCACCCGCAGAAGGTCTTCTATGAAATACCGTTACGTTCTTTACATTTCTCTCTGGGTTGAACAGTTGTAGATTGTCCCAAACCAATGGATCAGTATTCACATGTGGATAGTTCAGAATCGAGAGCGTGGTTGAAAAATATAAGTCCCCAGGATCGGTGGGATCTCCACTGGCCAATAAGGCTTCTGCACTAGAAGCATAGAATCCAGCAGGTGGTGTTGTGACCGCATTTTCAAAATCATAGAAACCGCCTAGAGGAATCTGTTCGTCCACTCTGTCTACCTTGGCATACACAAATATTTGAAGTGTGACTACTGAATTCTGTAAAGAAGGTATTGGGATGGCTTGAAAATCTATCAAAGGCCAAGAGGAATTCAAAGCCCAGTTTTCTTGCGGTGCTATGACGCCGCCCACAGTACGCGGTACTACAGTTAAGACGTAGTTGTTGTTTAATTCAAACACATCCAAAGCTGGTACAGAGAATCTGTTAGTAACAGAAGACCCTATATGGAACCACTCAGTAAGAATGGTTACACCAAGTGCAGTTTCATTTGCGTAGTAGATATCATAGCGTTGCAAATTGTTCAGGATTACCGGATTCCAAGTAAGTATCCCTGCAATACCTATTTCAGAATACAATGTTGCAAAAGCCAATCCAGTGACTTGAGGAACAGGACCATTGTATACATTTCTGGGAACTATGACTTCATCATCTGGAGCGTTCCAAGCCAAGGTTCTGGCATCATACTTCTCCAGCTGTAACTCTAAATTGTCAGCGTTGGTGCCTTCTACGGAAAGCACTTTAAACAATTCATAAGGAATCTGTAATTCAGCACTGGAGAGATTTACATGATCACCAGGTTCAAGATATACTAGTTCTGCGCTTACAGATAACGTTAAGAGATTATTATGTCTAGACTTTCTAACGGTCTCTTCGGCCAAAGCTCTTGCGTGGTGCTCATTTGTTACACCAACACCGTCCTCGGTAATATCCAGTGTGATACCATTATCTTCTGAAAGATACGTACTGTATACCGATCCAGTATACTTGGGCGGCCAATCGACCGTGCTCTTTTCAAAGTCTTTACTCTCATTCAAAAATGACACTTCGCAATGATTATATCTGGAAGACAGCGTGGGCCAACCGACTGCAACGTCACTGTCTAGCAGTATATCATCATCTGTAATATAAGCAGCGACTAGGTTCTCGTCTGGACCATTCTCCCAATCCACGCCCACCACAGGAGTGACACCAGTATTCTGCGTCTTGGCTCTCCAGAGATCAATATCGGTACCTGAGTCGTATTGAACAATATCTCCAATTTCATACTGTACAGCTATATCCCACACCAATGGGTACTTGTCCAAAAGTTTATATTCACCAGAAGACCAGAAGAAAGAAGCATTAGGCATTGTATCTAGAATGTTCTTAATGTTATCTCTTACGTCTCTTTCAGTATCCAACGTAAGATTACATTCGTACCGTTTCAGTACACGAGTCCTTCCACTGGCAAGCCATAGTGTACCTTCTGCAGGTGGAAGTTTTGAGCTGTTGACTTCCATATCTTTTGAATCATATATTTGAGCAGTATCATAAAAACTTTTTAGATTTATCTTATCTACGGTAATATTTAAACCATAGGGACTGAGTAAGTAATCCAGTAGACAATACGCGGGATTGTTTGTGTATGTCTTAGTGCCTGAGAGTACGTGACTGGGAGCACCCACTATTGTTTCCACTTTCATACCTTCCACGAAATACTGCGTAGAGGGTATTCCAGAATACTGAGGTTCGTCTCTGTCTAATTTAAAAGCTTGAAAAGCCCAGGCTGCTTCTGGATATAGTGAGGTGCTACCTGAACTGTCGTTGGCCGTGAATAATGGATCAGCTGTACCGCCGCTCTCGTATACGTGTGTTCTGGCGGTGGCATCAAAGTCTGGAGACCTTATGTCTTTGTCATTTACAAAAGCTGCGTATATTCCTTCTATTCCTGAAATACACAGTGTCTGAGCCATAAATAGAAATTCATTCTTAGTACCGGTCTTACTTGAACCCAAAGATGGCACTCGTGTTCCTTTAGGAATTTCGGTAGACCAAGGTCTCAATACTAAAGCACCGGTACCGTTGTTATAACTGACCACTTCGTAATTAAAATTACCAGGCGCTACCACATCACTCACGCCATTGCCATCCTGAACATTCCAAGTGTCGTAATATATGAACGGGAAGTGCGTTGCTTTTACTTTCCTACCTACTCTGATCCCTGTTGATCCCTCTATACCTGCTAGTACCGTTATGGTTAAATTTGATGTTGGTGAGATTCTTACCAGCGGGTTCCCACCGGTTAAGACTTTTGTCTTGTTGGTCAAAGAGCCTTTACCGCGATCATTGAAATCGTAATCGCCGCCTGGATACGTTGTCGTTTCGCCTTTTGCACTCGTTCTAGTGGTACTAGATCTGTGATACCAAAGAACTGATATGGTAGTTGGTACGACTGATGTGTTTATTGTGATCGACTCAGTAGCATCACCGCTACTTAGAATGGCGTGCCCAGAAGCATGTGGGTTTGCAAAAGTGTAGTTACTGGATACCTTGTGGAATACCCTGTTACCGCCTATCCTGGCTCTACCATATACTAACGGAAGATGTACTTCTTCGCCTTCAGTTACCAATTGAAAACCTTTGGCGTCATCTACCGCTCTGTCAATCTTCTTTTGTTGCCGCTTCTGTTCCTTTTCCAGTTCACTCTGCTGGTACTTGGAAGAGGCCACTGCTAGACCACCCGCTATGGCACCTGCAGGTCCACCGCCGACAAAGAATCCTACTGCGGCACCTACAGCAACATCAAATACATCTTTTGGACTAGGAATGCTAAATTTAATCATTACTCTGCCTTACCCCAGTTCAAAGCTATTTCCTTTGAACCCACAAAAACTTGATCATATCCTGTTTCTGAAGGATACTCTCTCCTAATGTAATCTCTACCGGTCAGTATCGTCCTACTGGTATCCAATGGACCCATGGGCGAAGCACCCACAATTCGCAGTATAGTGTTCTCATTAGTAACCGCATAATTTGCTGTATCCACAGCCCCTTGATACATTATCAAATATTCTCCGAATTCGTCTCCAGCTGGAGTTCCTAAGATTGTTATATCACTGGTATTCCAATAGCCCAACGTTACGGTCATGGGAACACCTATGAGTTGTCCATCACCGCCTTCAAAGAAAGGTCTGAGAGTGAACAAAGGATCCACTATCGTAACACGGTAAGATTCCTTATCTGTTGACTTGGAAATGGCAGGAGGATCCAACCCCGCCAAACCATTTTGAGCTACATATAAATTAGACTGGTAAGTAAAATCGTGAGGCAGTGTAACGTACCTAAAATACTGAGCAGCATCATTGGGTCCTATCTCTAATAAGTAATAGGGCGATACATCACTGCGCGCCAGTAATGCCAACATATCTGCAGAAATGTTCTTCATAGCTCCTCCACTAAACTAACACGGCCAGGGTCTGCCAAAATACCGTCCACGTAACTCACTCCAAGTACAGATCCGAGATCATATAGCATTTTCATTGTGGCTCGTTTCCCCAAGAATACAACTTCAGAAGAAATTACGGCCGCTGTCAATGGTGGAAAAATGGAAACCACAGATGTGTGAGCAGCGGGAACCACAGATTGAACGTCAGTAATCATGTATACCTTGTCATGATCATCGAATCTAAGAAAGTCCGTTTTGAATGCTTCCGAAGAAACATCCATGGTTATCGATACTGAAGTGGCTCCAATACTGAAGTTGGCGCTTAATGCGGCTGTACCGTTTGAGACAGCAAAACCGGCGCCTGGGATTGGGTATGCAACAGAATCACCCGCCGCTGGTCTTACGTGCCCTGTTGTTACAGACAGATTCTTAACCGGTAACGGAGGTCGTACATAGATGGTATTAACCACGTCATTCTGGATTTGATGCGCAAACAAATCTGAGCTACCGTCCATTATCGCGGTATCTGAATCTATTTGCCAGCGCTGTGCAGTTGACCTGTACCTAATACGTCTGAGAGACATTGTATCACCACCTCTAACAGTGGTATTTGAGACTACCTTGGTGGGTGCCGCAAATGCACATAGTAATAGGTCATCTGTACCAGTATCAGAGTCGATATCTGCTATGTCCAATATACCATACATTTTCTATATCCTCTTTTCAAAGTTGTAGGAGTTCACGCCCCTAGATATTTCGGGAAGTATTCTGAATATTTCATTCTTTGTTTGTCGGCTTATATCGCCTGTAATGCTTATATTGAACTGCTGTACGGGTCGCTTATCCTCTTTAGCTTCATTTGTAATTGCATTTCCAGAAGAGCTACTTGGAATACCCACAATGCCACCTGAAGCGAACTTATCTATCTTACCTGACCCTGAGTTTATGGCCTCCAACAAAGCTCTGTTGCCTTTGACTGCAGCGGACCTTATAACAAATTCACCATCAGAAAGCATTGCCGGAATACTATCGGAAGTGCCTGTACCGATACCGGACACGAATCCGCCAGTTGCCAATCCTCCAGCAGCACTGGTTATCGTTATGCCGCCAGGAGGTAAACCTGCCCCGCCTCCAACGCCGCCGCCAAGGCCACCAGTAAAAGCGGTGGCTATAGTGCTAAACAAATTCTGTGCCAAAGACGCTACGGATGTTCCTATGGTATCGAATAGCTTTTGAAACGCAGATTCTTCTCCAAACAGTGCATTCACGAAGCTGTCCGAGAACGTTCTCAAGATGCCCCTGGTTATTGTATCCAGAATGGAATCTCCGAAAGTCTCAATTATGCTTTTGCCTTCTTCTTTGAAACCCAATAGCGCATTGAAGAGACTGTTGCTGAAACCTTGTTCGACATTGGATGTGAACTGTCTACCGTATTCTGCAGAAAGCTCTGCTATGTCCACCAAATTTTGTTCTATGAACTCTTTCAACTCACGCTTGTTCTTGGTGAACGCGGCCTGGGTTTCAGAAGATATACCACCTTCCAAAAGCTCTCCAGCCAATCTGTCAGAAATCACGGCGAATTCATTCAGTCTGGCAGTTAGTTCTTCCACCTCAACAGCGCTACCGATACCCAATTGTTCTTCAGAGAGTGCTATGCCTAGCTTTTTAGCCAAAATATCAGCTTCTCTTTTGGGTGCAGCAGCGGCCGCAGCAACATCTGTTGTGGTTCTTTGTGAAACAAGATCGTTCCTATTAAGCGCTTCCAAATCTTTAGCTAAGCTGCTCACAAGATCGGGCTCTTCTATGGGAGCTTTTATAGCAGGAGTCAGATTGTCAGGTATTTCAACAGCTTTCTCTGCTTGTTTCTTGACTTCATCCACATTTCTGTTGAGACGAGCATCTGTGTTGGCCACAATTGCTGCTGTATTACTCTTGAGAGATGTATCCAAGTCTTCTATGGGTGTCTTTACATCCAATGATATACTTAAACCCTCAGCGGCTTTTCTGAGATTCTCGAAAATCGTTATATTGTCAGTGCCTTTCGCAAGCCCTTCTGAAATGACGTTTCTCAGAGTCGGTGAAAGGTCAAAGTCCAAAAGCGCCTGTCTTATGGCGTCTCCTGCTTTGGCTTGTCTGAGTATCTCACTTCTGTCTTCTCTACCGACTCTGGCGAAGTCCAGCTCATCGAATGGTAGATCTCCCAGGATTTGTTTCAGAGCTTGGAAGCCTTTTGTGAAGCCATTGACCATGGTATCTGCAATGTTCTCTGAGGCTTCAAATAAGAAAGATGTGAGATCCAGCTGACGAAGTCTGGTCTTGGCTTCTTGTAAGAGCGTGCCCATGGATGTTGTATTGGCTCTATTGGCTTCTCTGAAAC
>Ga0070723_10000547_pt1 | contig 9901 bp, 14 predicted proteins | sample tdAd002_FD_67277 | JGI IMG/M metagenome (GOLD analysis project Ga0070723, IMG submission 67277) | Marine sediment microbial communities from the Atlantic coast under amendment with organic carbon and nitrate - tdAd00.2 | ecosystem: Environmental > Aquatic > Marine > Coastal > Sediment | place...
TACTTCAGTTAATACTAAAGAAGTAACTAAGGTTACTACTGGTGGTGTGTATAAGCCCATGCGAGGCATCAAAAGCTCAACTATGGATTTGTATGGTGTTAAGACTTACCCTAATGTTGAATGGTATGAACGTAAGACTAAAACTTCAGGTAAATCTGAAGAAATTCGTTTCCCTTACCCTAATGGCACAGAGAAATACCGCCGCCTTGACCTAGAGAAAGATCATAAAGCTCACTTCAGTAAAAGTGAAGGTACTCTTACCGAGTTCTTTGGTATGGACTTGTTTCCTGCTGGTTCCTCTCGTAACGTTACTATTGTAGAAGGTGAGTTTGATGCTATGGCAGCTTACCAGATGCTTGCTACGAGCAACTACACAAACCCTGTGGTATCTCTACCTAATGCTACACCTAATGGTAAACTGTGGAAGAACTGTGAGAACTGGCTAGGCTCTTTTGATAAGATCATTCTGTCTCTAGATAGTGATGGAAAAGCGGATCATGTAGCTGAAACTTTGTTTGACATGTTCCCTGATAAAGTCTACACTATGGATCATGGTAAGTATAAAGATGCTAATGACTTCTTGGTTGATAATGAAGGGGCAGCTTACCGTAGTGCTTGGTGGAAACCTCGTAAGTTCTCTCCTGCTGGTTTCACTGCTGGTACTGAAGATTGGACTAAAGCTATCACTGAGGAATCTCCTTATGAGTATGTGGAGACACCTATTCAGGAGTTCAACAAGGTAGCAAGAGGGCTAGTTAAAGGTGGTTTGACTATCATTAAAGCCCCACCGGGTACAGGTAAGAGTAGTCTCCTTCGTATGCTACAGCATGACCTCGTGATGAACCACAAGAAGACTGTAGGCGCTCTTATGATGGAAGAAATGAAGTCTACTACCGGTCGAGCTATGGCTACATATCAGTTGGGTGTTAACGTAAATACTCAAGAAGATGCTGAGGATAATGGTGTATCCGAAGATAAGGTTATTGAGGCAGTCACACAAGTTGTAGCTGATGAACGGTTTATCTCTTTTGATATTAACCCTCAAGACCCTATCCAAGATTGCCTTAAGCAATGTAAGTTTGCTGTTAGTGTTTATAATGCTGAGTTCATCTTCATTGACCACCTACAACGTCTAGCTTACCTTAGTGGTACAGAAGGTGCTACAGCATCCTTGACAGAGCTTGGGGTTAAGCTTACAGAGTTTGCTAAGCGTAAGGGTATCGGTATCGTATGTATCTCTCACGTTAACTCTGATGGTAAGACTAAGTATGCTTCCTCTATTGAAGAAGAGGCTATTGTACTTGTCGAACTGGAACGAGATAAAATGTCGGATGATCCTGTAGAGAAGAACACTACGTATCTTACTGTAGGTAAAAATCGACCTTTTGCTCTTACTGGTCCTGCTGGGGCCTTGACATATGATGCAGAAACGACTATTGTATCTGAGAAGACGTTCAAAGGTGGTGATACTCCTGTCTATGACAAGGGTTCTGACCCTTTTGATGTGTAACTTGTGATTAAGGAGCTATTTATATGAATACTAGAGAGAAACTAGGGTTGTCTATTCTTAATAAGTAAGGTTGACAAAGGTTTAGAAGTGTAGTGTAATGGTGGCACTCGGCGCTCATAACGCTTGCAGAGTAGGGTTCGATTCCCTCCACTTCCACCAGTAACAAAGGAGGTAACGTATGAAACACAAGGAAATCATCTTTGATATTGAGGCAGATGATCTGCTTCCGGGTGTATCTAAGATGCATGTGGTATCTTGGCAGGAACGTTTGGATGAAGGCCCAGTGTCTTCACCAGACCCACAGTCTTTCGATTTGGTAGAAGACTGTGACCTACTGATTGGCCACTTCATCATTGGTTATGACCTTCCAGCTATTGAGAAGTTGTTTGGTCGTAAGCTTAAGCCTAAGGTGTTGATCGTAGATACTTTGATCCTCTCTTGGTATCTTGATCCTGAACGTAGTTCTTATGGTCTTGAATCTTATGGTGAGTCTTTTGGTATTTCTAAACCTAAGATCAAGAGTTGGAAAGACTTGACATATGAAGATTATAAACATCGTTGTGAAGAGGATGTTAAGATCAACACCCGCCAGTGGAAAAGGTGTCGAGCTAAACTAGTAGCCCTTTATGGTACAGATGAACACGGGAACCTCTCTAAAGATGCCCTTAAACTCATCCGTTATCTGGGGTTCAAACTACAATGTGCCTTTAATACAGAACAACACGGTATCCGTCTAGACTATAATTCTGCTGTATCCCTCCGTGACAAATTGGCTGAGCTTAAGGATGTTAAAGAAGTAGAACTTGCTAAGGCTATGCCAAAACATGCCTTGACAAAACGGATAACTAAGCCTAAGAATATCTACAAGAAGGATGAGACACTATCTGAGGCTGGTAAACGGTGGTTTGCTAACCTAGAGAAAGCTAAACTACCCAAAACTACTGAGATCCCTTTCAATGTAGTTTATGACTATGAGCAAGGTAATCCGGGGTCACATCCTCAGATTAAAGACTGGTTGTTCTCTCTTGGGTGGGAACCTTGTACTTTTGATTACAAGAAAGACAGTCAAGGGAATGACAAGAAGGTTCCTCAGGTCCGTAAGGATGGTGAGCTTACGCCTAGTGTAACTAAACTTATTGATAAAGACCCTGCTATTGAGCAGCTTGAGGGTTTGACTATCATTACACATCGTCTGGGTGTTGTACAAGGTTTCCTTGATATGGCTGAACTGGTTGAAGGTAATTGGATCGTCCGTAGTCGTATTGATGGTCTTACGAATACATTCCGGTTTAAGCATAGGAAACCTATTGCCAACCTTCCGGGTGTAGATAAACCTTATGGTAAGGAGATCCGTTCACTACTACTAGCACCTGATGATGATCATGTGTTGATTGGGTCTGATATGGTTTCTCTTGAGGATACCACTAAAAGACACTATATGATGCCTTATGACCCTGATTATGTGGCTGAAATGTCTGTAGAAGGCTTTGACCCTCACTTGAACCTAGCACAGTTTGCTGGGGCTTGTACTCAAGATGAGATTGATGAGTATAACCTTGGAGTGCCTTCTGTTGTAGCTAAGCTTAAACCTCTTCGTAAAGGTTTTAAAGCTGCTAACTACTCTTGTGTTTATGGTGTAGGTAAGGTAACTATGAATAGACAGACAGGTATCCCTATTAAGGAAGCTGAGGCTCTAATTAAGGCTTACTGGGATCGTAACTGGTCTATCAAGAAGGTAGGTACTACACAGACCACTAAGACCCTTAAGGATGGCTCTCTGTGGGTCTTGAACCCTGTATCTGGCTTCTGGATGTCTCTACGTAACTACAAAGATGTCTTTAGTACACTTAATCAGAGTACAGGTGTTTTTGTGTTTGACACTTGGCTTGCTTATGTGTTAGAAGAAGGTCTACCGGTTATCATGCAGTACCATGATGAATTTCTTGGGTACATTCTTAAAGGTGAGACTCAGGAAGCTCAAACTAAAGTGGATGCAGCCACGGTTAAAATGAATGAGGCCCTACGACTGAATGTTGATGTAGGTTCTGATACTCAGTTTGGTAATAATTATTCTGATTGCCACTAGTAACAAAGGAGTAACTTATGAGTAACCTTAAACACCAAACACCAGAAGAACTAAGGAAAACCTTAGAGTGGTGTAAAGCTTGTAAAGATGAACATAAGGCTTTTTGGTTGTATAAAGAGAAACAAGCGCATAATCTTCTGGAAGAAGTTATGGAACACCGAAGGCTATGGCATAACATAGGTCAAAAAGAAGCTTGGGCAAGGAAATATCTTGCTGAAAAGACTTAATTAAAACAACAATACTCCCTTGACAAATGGTGGAATAGGGAGTATATACATACGTACCACCAGATAAAACTACTACTGTTTCACTATATAAGGAGAAATGAAACATGGCTAACTTTGATTTTAAAATGACTCTGGAATACGCTAAAGTCTTCAAAGAGAATGCAGACTATGGTGACGAGAATGCTCCAGCGAAATCTGTACAAGGCTCTATTGCACGTAAAGGTGGTCACGCCATCGTTAATGCTTACTTTGATTCCGATGCAGATATGGACAAGCTGATTGCATCTGGTCTGGATCTTAAACCTATGGGTCATGATCGTATTCTGGAGGGTAATTCTGAGTATGGTAATGGTCAGTTTATTAAACTGAAGCGTAATATTGAGAGTAACGAGATGACCTTTACAAACAAAGGTAAAGAGGTTACTGTAGAGTACGGCCTGCCACCTAAGGTTATCGACCTTCGTGACCCTGAGACTAAACGTCTGTGGAACTACAGTGAAGATGGTGAGCTTGGTAATGGCACTAAGGCTATCGTCCGGTTCTCTACCTACTCTAATGGCTCTGGTGTCCGGTTGGAAGCTATTGCTGTTACCGAACTAGTCGAATGGGTACAAGAAGATAAGTCTGAATATGCAGACGTCTGGGATGTGTAATTATGGAGATCTTTAAAGATATTTCTGTAGTTGTCCTTAGTATCATGGCAGGGATTGGAATTGTGCTTCTGGCACTCTTCCTAACCTTCTGTGTAGGTTGGCTTGTTGGTTGGGGTGTAGTTTGGTTTATCCCAGCACTTGGACTTTGGACTACAACTACACTAGGGGTGACATTCCCGTTTCTCTTTGGTGTACTGTTTACAGCCCTTCGACTGTTGGTTGGAAGTTCCAAATGAAAGCAACATATAAAGACCACATGGGAACTGACCTTAGTGTAGTTAATGCTGCTAGGGTTAGTTTTGGCAAAGAGTCCAATTGGGTGAACGTACATGCTGCATTTCGTGATGCTGGTGAATGGGATATTGTTAAAGAACTCTCCAAAGGTGACAAAGGGCTGATCCAATTCCTAGCTCGTGGGTGTACCTCAGGTGACTGGGAAGACCTAGTAGCTACAGCCACAACAGAGAGGTGGGAAGACCATGTGGAGGAACTACTAAACCACATCCGAAAGATGCCTCCCCACTGGACACCTTTTGCTCATACTGCTATTACTATACACTTGAAGATGCCTATCTTTGTAGCTAGACAGATCATGAAGTCTACAACAGGTATGGTCTATAATGAGGTCTCTCGTAGGTATGTTGATGATGAACCTGAGTTCTATGTTCCTGAGGTTTGGAGGAAACGTGCAGACAACGTGAAGCAGGGTAGTGGAGAAGGTGAAGTCGTGATGCTCTGTCTACATGAGGACGGTTCGCAAGCCCGTGGCCTTCCTGCGATTGCTGACCGCAGCGGCACGGTTAAGTCATCCTACAGACGGGCTATGTTTGCCATGGATGAACTCTATCAGGAAATGCTCCGGTCTGACATTGCACCCGAGCAAGCCCGTATGGTTCTACCTCAGTCCATGTACACAGAGGTTATTGCTACAGGGAACCTTTACTCATGGGCTAACCTGTACGTCCAAAGGACTGATGCACATGCTCAGAGGGAGACACAAGAACTTGCCAAGCAGATTGGTGAGATTTGTCAACCGTTGTTTCCTGTGTCTTGGGAGGCACTAACACAATAGGAGTAACTATGGATAAACCAGAGTTAATCAAGAAAGTGTATATTGATGGGGATGTCTTGGCATACAGGGCATCCTTCTCAGCTACAGATAAACCCGTCTCCAAAGCTTACTCTAAAGTTGATGAACTGATGAGCTTCATCTTGAATTCAACTGTACTTTTTAGTAATGGCAGTGATTATGAGAACTACTTGACAGGAGATAACAACTTCCGTTATGATGTTGGAGTGACACATGTATACAAAGGGAATAGAGGTGGGACTAAACCTGAACACTTACAAGCTTCTAGAGACTACCTGTGTGAACGTTGGAGAGGTGTAATCATTGAGGGTCAGGAAGCTGATGATCAAATGGCTATTGAGGCAACTAAAGGGCCTCTAGGGGAAGTAGCCATTGCTTCTATTGATAAGGATATGCTACAAGTTCCCGGTTGGCACTTCAACTTTGGTAAGAATGAATGGCATTATTCAGACCAAGAATATGCAACTAGGTTCTTCTACACACAGCTGTTGACAGGAGACAATGTTGATAATATCATAGGTTTGTGGAGAGTGGGTCCAGCTAAAGCTAATAAAATCTTAGGTGATTCTACAGATGAACTTGAGTTGTACCAGAAGTGCTTAGAGGCTTATGATAATGATGCAGATAGAGTATTAGAGAATGCTAGGCTGCTTTGGCTTAGACGTTATGAGGGTCAGATGTGGACCCCACCAGTAGAAAAGGATACAAAATGAAGATCAAAGTTACCATCGAAGACAATGAATCAGGTAAAGTTACTCAAGTAGAAAAAGACTGTGATGGGTTCTTGACAGATGTATCAGGAGTGTTTACTGATGTTGTATCAGCAGCTTATGGTTACCCTGTCCACGTAGTTACAGTAACTGAGTTTGCTGCTTGGGACCGTGAAGGTGTAGTTGAGTAATGAAATCTCCAACTAGAGCAAGAGCCTTAAAGGCAGGCTACCGTTCTGGTCTTGAGGAAGATGTTAGTAATGAGTTGAAGTCTAAAGGTGTATCTTTTGGTTACGAAAGTATTAAGATTGAGTGGGTAGACCACAAAGTACGTAAGTACACACCAGACTTCATTTTACCTAATGGTATCATTGTTGAGACTAAAGGTAGGTTTGTAGCTGCTGATAGGCGTAAACACCTAGAGATTAAGAAACAACACCCAGAAATGGACATACGTTTTGTCTTCTCTAATGCTAATAATAAACTTAATAAAGGCAGTAAAACAACTTATGCTAAATGGTGTGAACAAAAGGGTTTCTTATGGGCTGAGAAGTCAATCCCTCAGTTTTGGTTGGATGAATAAAGGAGGATAACTAATGCTACTTACAGCTTATATTATAATTGTACATGTGGCAATTACACATGGTGTCTACACAGCAATTAAAGACTTTGGGCTTTTGGATGATACAGTCCCTCGTTGGTCAGACTGGCTTGTCACCTTAGTTCTCTGGCCTTATCTTCTGGGGGTGGGCCTTATGGGTATGGTTCTAGCTGATGAAGAAGAGATTGAAGTGGGTTCTGTAGGTACCTCCTTCGAAGATTTTACTAGTAAAGAGGAAGAAGAAGATGAACAATAAGGAACTTCAACTAGATCTGTTTGTATACTACGAACCAGTATCTATGGATGACCCTCGGGATCAATCTGTAGCTTCTATGGTGGAAGAGTTTGCTATTACTGCTGAGCAGGAGATTGATGTACCTATGTCACTAAAACTTGTGACAGAGGAATTCTACGAATTAATGGAGGAAGTAAGAGATTCTGCTAGTAAACCTGAGAATGAACTTAAGGAAATAGGTGATCTAGTTTATGTTCTCTATGGTTATGCTCGTGCTAAAGGATATGATCTTGAAGAAGCTGTAGCTCGTATTCATAAGAATAACCTAGGTCGAATGAAGCAACCTGATGGTACTATTAAACGTAGGGATGATGGCAAGATCCTTAAGAATAAGGATTATCCTAAGGTTAATTTGGAGGATTTGGTGTGAATATTTTCTTTAGATACTGGCGATATCTCTTGACTTGGAGAGAACATCGTGACACTATCAAACAACTTAATCGTCTGTCTAACCGTGAGTTGGAGGATATTGGCCTCAGCCGAGCAGATGTAGATGCTATGATCTGGCTTGAAGAGGATATGAACGAAAGGGGTAACTAATGTTTATAGCGCTAGTATTAACTTGTGGGCTTCACCAATCAGTGTTCACACCAGAGGGTTGTAGTTTGAAAGCTTATAAAAACCCATTTACTTCTAAAGTAGAGTGTGATTGGGTGGTAAGGGAACTTGAGTATAACGCTAGTGGTTCTCTACCTAAGGGAGCTTATATAGTTGATGCTAAGTGTGTAACATTAGGTACTTCGAGTTAAACAAGGAGAGAGATCAATGAAAACACGTTATGTAGATTGCTTGGGCACACCTATTTATGTAGGGGATATTATTATGGCTTACACTAAATACAACGGTATGAAGGTCTACAAGGTTCTTGGTGAGACAGAACACAAATTAAAAGTAAGCACTGGTGGTAAACCTAGTTATATTCCTTGTAATACGTGGTCAGTATTTAGGCTTACATACATGGATAGCCCAGAAGAAGTCTATAAGCAATTCAATAAACTGTAAGGAAACTTATGTATAAATCTAATCTAAATCCCATGTTCCGAAGTAAGTTTTCTGAGGATATCTTTAACCATAAGTATCGTCATGAAGGTGCTGAGACTTGGGCTACACTAGCTAAAACTCTTGTAGAAGATGTATGTGGTGAACATATGCCACAAGATGAGAAAGATCAACTTATTCAGTACATCACTGATATGAAGTTCCTACCCGGTGGTCGTTACCTATACTATGCGGGTAGACCTAACAAGTTCTTCAATAACTGTTATCTATTGAAAGCAGAAGAAGACACTCGGGAAGACTGGTCTGATCTATCGTGGAAGGCTGAAAGCTGCCTCATGACAGGTGGTGGTATTGGTGTTGACTACTCTGTGTACCGACCCTCTGGTGCCCCTATTCAGAGGACAGGAGGTCAAGCCTCAGGGCCTATCCCTAAGATGCTTATGCTCAATGAGATTGGTCGTAATGTCATGCAAGGTGGTAGTCGCCGTAGTGCTATCTATGCAAGCCTTAACTGGCAACATGGAGATATTGAACAGTTCTTGACTATCAAAGATTGGGATGCTATCAAGGTAGGAAGTACTGGTAAGTCTCTTTGGGATATTAAACAGGAAGATTTTAACTTCCCAGCACCTCTTGACATGACTAACATTAGTGTTAACTATGATACTAAATGGCTCATGGAATACTACAAAACAGGTGACCCCGGTGAGACCTTCCGTAAGAATGTCAAGCAAGCTCTTAAGACTGCTGAACCGGGCTTTAGTTTCAACTTCTTTGATAAAGAGAATGAGACACTACGGAATGCTTGCACTGAGGTAACTTCTGAGGATGACTCTGATGTATGTAACCTAGGTTCTCTTAACTTTGGTCGTATTGAAGATATCTATGAGTTGTCTAAGATTGTAGAGCTTGGAACTAAGTTCCTTATCTGTGGTACTCTTAAGGCTCAACTACCCTATGAAAAGGTTAATGAGACACGAGAGAAGAACCGTAGACTTGGACTTGGTATCATGGGTGTGCATGAATGGCTTATTAAGAAAGGCTATCGTTATGAAGTTACACCTGAACTACACCAATGGTTGGAAATCTATAAAGGAGTATCTGATGGAACTAGTAAAGACTTTGCAGATGCATTGGGCATCAGTCGTCCTGTGGCAAACCGAGCAATCGCACCTACTGGCACTATTGGCATTCTGGCTGGAACCTCTACTGGCATTGAGCCTATCTTTGCTGTAGCTTACAAGAGACGTTATCTTAAAGGTGGCTCACGCTGGCACTACCAATATGTAGTTGACTCTGCTGCTCAAGTCCTTATTGATACCTATGGTGTTGATCCTGACTCTATTGAATCTTCTCTTGATCTAGCAGAAGACTATGAACGTAGGATGAAGTTCCAAGCTGATGTTCAGGACTATGTAGATATGTCTATTAGCTCGACTATCAACCTACCTGCATGGGGATCAAAGCTTAACAATGAATCTACAGTGGATAAGTTTGCTGAGACACTTGCTAAGTATGCTCCTAGGCTTAGAGGCTTTACATGCTACCCAGATGGTGCTAGAGGTGGTCAACCCCTTACCTCAGTACCCTACAGTGAAGCTGTAGATAAGCTTGGGGAAGAGTTCGAGGAACATATTGAGACTCATGATATTTGTGATATTAGTGGTTCTGGTGGCTCTTGCGGAATTTAACGAAAGAGGGGGCTTCGGCTCCCTTTTTTATTTGACAAG
>Ga0070723_10000549_pt1 | contig 9891 bp, 9 predicted proteins | sample tdAd002_FD_67277 | JGI IMG/M metagenome (GOLD analysis project Ga0070723, IMG submission 67277) | Marine sediment microbial communities from the Atlantic coast under amendment with organic carbon and nitrate - tdAd00.2 | ecosystem: Environmental > Aquatic > Marine > Coastal > Sediment | place...
TCTGCAAAATAGCAGAATCGATTCCACTCAAATTCTCTAAAGCTGACCGGACAACGAAGCTTCACCTTGCGCTCACTGACCTCAATCACTTCCCAGTCCCCTCTCCTTGGCCCTCCTGCAATATATATTTTCTGACCAACGGCCATGGGATAGGGCTTGAACAAAAGTACAGTATGTTTAGCCATGATCTCCTTCTCCATAGAAGAGGAATTCGAGTCTTCATCGATAACTTCTAACCCGGGTTTCTCACCAAGTTCGTCGCGAGAAGCCGGAAAGGGTTGTGGATAGGTAAGCGTAGACTCCGCGAGGCACGCGCCGAAAAACACCCGCAGGCATACTGTAAGTATGTTGAGGATGTTTTTCAAGCGTAACGAAGTAAACACAATGCTTGCCGGCTTCGTAGCAGATCGCTGGTGAGAAATGCGGGTTAAGCCTGCGAATAGGGATTCGGGCTTATAAAAAATATGCCTGGAAGTTAACCGACCCTTGACAAATGCGGATATAAATAGAATACACCAACAACCGGAAAAACATATTTCTTTCTTTCACTGTTATGAAAGATTTTTAAAAATTATGGAGAATTTTAATGGATAAGGACTGGTACCGGAAACTGGCTAAAACAGCAATTAACGGCGATTTACTGTCTCAGGATACCTACGCCGGTTTGCTGACGGACAGCAAAGTTGAACTCTTATCTCTCCTGGATGCCGCCTTTACAGTGCGCAAGCATTTCCATGGCAAAACAGTGACCGTCCATATTATTAACAACGTGAGCAACGGCCTCTGTTCTGAAGACTGTAATTACTGCCCGCAGTCCAAAAGCAGCAATGCCGAAATTGTTAAATACTCCGAGAAAAGTAAAGAGGAAATTCTGACTGAAGCAAAACAGGCCTATGAAGCAGGCGCCTATCGCTATTGCATGGTATATGCCGGGCGGCGGACCGGAGAACGGAAAGCTGAACGTATCGCCGACCTGGTAAGGACCATCAAGGCACAGTATCCCATCGAGGTTTGTGTTTCAGCCGGTATCATGGATGAAAAAAGCGCAAGGTTTCTCAAACAGGCCGGGCTTGACCGCTTAAATCATAACCTCAACACCTCTGTGTCCCAATATGCAAAAATCTGCACCACCCATACCTTTGCAGACCGGCTCAACACCTTAAAAGCTGCCCGCAGTGCAGGCCTTGAGGTCTGTTCAGGCATTATCGCCGGCATGGGGGAAACAGCCGGGGAAATCATTGAATTGGCCTTCATGCTGCGTAACCTTGAGGCAAAATCCATCCCAATCAATTTCCTGCTTCCTATAGTTGGGAACAAGCTGGGAAATGCCCAGAATCTCACCCCTGAATATTGCCTGAAGATTCTCTGCCTGTTTCGCTTTATAAATCCTCAGGCTGAAATACGAACAGCTGCAGGCCGTGAGTATCATTTACGCAGTATGGAAGTCATGAGCCTCTATCCGGCAAATTCACTGTTTATGGATGGTTATCTGAACACGAGGGGAAAAAGCAGACAGGACACGCTGCAGATGATCATTGATGCCGGTTTCACTATCAAATCCGATAAATCTGCTGAAGAATTACTGCTGCATGAAGGTGAAAATGCCAAAGAAATTAATTATACGACTCCGAATTTGAAGTCAGATGCTGACCTGCATCCGGCACGCCAGGAAGGCCAGAGTTAAGGAATTCACATGATAACACTCCAATAACATTAAGTTACTAACTTAAACTTATCGGAGCTATATTTATCAAAGGGCTTGTTTGATAGCTTCAAGTTGTACATTAACTGGGAATCCTTCCACATATAGTCAACACTGTTGGCAAGCAATGTGATTTTTGGTTTGTGACAAATTTTGTCAAAAAACAACCTTTAAATTTACTTCAGTATTTTTTCTGTTAATCATTTAATTACACTAAACCCCCTCGATTGCTTCATTAGGCGATTATTTATTCTTCCCTCCTAATACAGGTTTACTTTTTGCATGTAATTATTTGAGCTGCAAATTTTAGATTTTTACTTTTCTGCAAGGTTTGAAATTAGCAAATCTCTTTGGGTTTAAGTTATTTAAAATTTGTTTTTTTGAAAAACAAATGGGGGAAGCACATCATGCACAAGAAAAACCCAGCAATAGTACTTGTAGTAGATGATGACCCATCTATTCTATACCTCGTTAAAGAACTATTATTTGCATATAAATATCAGCCGATCCTAGCATCAAGTGGTGAGGAAGCGCTTGAGATTGCCTCAAAACAAACCCCTATTGATCTTTTGCTCACAGATATTAAGATGCCTGGAATAAACGGCATAGCCCTTGCCAAGCAATTCAGCACCTTATACCCTGATATAAAAGTTCTTTTCATGTCTGGTTTCACCTTGCCTTCAACTTTATACAGTATTTCTGGCAAAAAAGTGGTTTTTCTGCAAAAACCCTTTCTCCCAGATACTTTAATTACCAAAATGAAATTTGTTTTGAGTTAATCAAGTATCAATATCACCACAAATGATTCTAGTTATTTGGATTTCAAAGTTAACATTGTCACTAAAGTAATATTCTAAAAGTGATCTTGCCGTAAGTGCGGAACAAAAATTGTGTCAGAGATTATTGAAAAACACATCGAAGAATAAATCAGGACTATCGGGGCACAAGACGGATCATTTAGCTCCTATTGTTTTTTGTTTAATGGATTAATCGCCAAGTAAAAATTACCACTGAACATCTGAACAATGCCGGAGGTGGGATCAGAATTTCCCTCTCCGGTTTTTTATTTTGGAGGAGTGATCCTGTCTTGAATTATTGGACACCTTAATCTCAGTATCATTTGAATAAGGATTTTAAAAAGCTGAAACTACTTATATTTGCTTCCAGATTAATATGGAAACGATAACAGCAGAATCTGCGCCACTCCTATAAAAAAACCCAGGACAGCGCCGACCATTTCTATAAATTTGAATTCCCTCCGCATTATGGAAAAAAGAATTTCTTCCAGTTTATCACTGGAAAAAGCAGAAACCTTTTCCTCCACAATCCTTTGCACATCAAGCTCTTCTTCCAACTCGCTGCTCAGCTTGTCGATTAGATCCTCATTGAGACCGCCCATCTGATCAAGCAACAGAGCTTTTATCTTATCTGCCAAATCACTTGGCATCAGCATGGCCAGCATGGGAAAGGCCCCCGGCAACCGTTTAGATATCCCTTCTTCCAGCTTCAGGGCGATATGACTAAGAACAGCCTCGGATGTTGCCTTTTCCTTGAGATGGGCTGTAACATCCTGCGCCGAAACCAGTTCTTCGGAAACAATCTGGCCGAGCTTGCGAGCAAGTGCTTTCTGTCTCTTGGGAAACACTCCCTGTACTGAAAGGAAGAAAATTTTTACCATATTTTTGGGGTGAAACAGCATTTTAATGGCTATGTAATTGGTCAGCCAACCGATAAGCGCACCAATCAATGGTAATGTATATACCAACATCATTAAACTCCAGTAAACTTGTTGAAAGTGAAAATTTAGCCCGGGTTTCTCACAAGTCGAGACACCGGATAGACAAAGTGTAAGGGGGTTGAACTATACTTTAGTATGTTAAACGCCTTACACTGCAGGCTATACGGATGTATCGGCTTGCCTTGTGCGAATAGTTCAGCATATTCCTTCATTAACAATTAACACCAGTCGCAAACACTCTGTTCCTGTTAATATCCTGCATACCGTCTTCTATGCCCTCTGACTATCACCATTTCACTATTGGATGCTGAAATGTTCGTGAGAAATGCGGGCTAGAACCGGAACATAGATTATCTCAGCGAGGAGAATTGCAACCCTGCGTCATTTGGAGGTATTGAAAAGTTCAAGCACAACATTTTTCATTTTCGGGGAACCCCAATCGTAGGGGCCTATAAACTTATGCTTCAGGATGCCGTCAGCATCTATGAGAAATGTCTCAGGAACACCGGTTATCATATAGGCCTGGGTCAATTCCTTGCTGGGATTGCCAAGCACGGGAAATGTAGCCCCCTGCCGTCTGGCATAGCTCTTTGCAAGATCAAGGTCATCATTGAAGATAATGGAAAGCATCTGGAACGGCTTATCTGCCATGGCCTTATTGAGGGCTTCCATAGAGGGCATTTCATCTCTGCATGGCTTACACCAGGTGGCCCAGAAATTAACAAAAACCACTTTGCCCTTCAAACCGGAAAGCTTCCAGACCTTTCCGGATGCATCCTGCAACACGAAGTCAGGAGCCGGTTTGCCGACCTCCATCCTCTTAACATTACCCAAACCGGCTATATTCTCGCATCCTGTAATAAGAACCAGGAAAAACACCATCAGCAAGCATGATAACAGCACACTTGACCTTTTCATTATTTGCATTATTTATACTCTCACTTTTTAATAAATAACTGTACTCAGTCTTTTTCACTTGGAAAGAGTTATGTAACTCTCTATACTTACACTTGATTTATAATCTGAAATCATTTAAACAACTATAATAATCATTACTTTTTTTAAAGTAAAAAAACACAGATGAATCCTACCGATAAATCCTCAGATTATGACAAATCCTTCAGGTACTGATACCTCCAGGCCATCTCATACGAGGGCTTTTGATAAGCAGCGACTCTCTACACTTATCGATATGGATTCCCCGGAGGCGGTCCATAAAGAGGTACTCCATACTCTCAGTCTGTTCACTCCAGAATTTGACGCAGAACCGATTTACCATATTTTCAAATTCACCATTGACCTGTATGAAGGTCATCTGGCTGGATACAAAGCCTGCAACACAGATTATCATAATCTCCGGCACATAACCGATACCTACCTGGCCATGGCGCGACTGCTCCATGGCGCTCAGCTCAGCAGCAAAAATTTCAGCGTGCATGAAATCTTCCTTGGCCTTACCGGCGCCCTCATGCATGATACCGGGATGATACAGAAAGCATGCGACATGGAAGGGACCGGTGCCAAACATACCCAGGATCATGTCAAACTCAGCATGGATTTTGCAGAAAAACATGCTGCCACTTTACATCTTGAGAGTCAGGAGATAGTTGACCTACGGGATATGATACTGTGCACTGACCTTGCGGCTGAAATACCTGCTATTAATTTCTCCTCACAAAAAATAGAACTGCTTGGCAAAATGCTTGGCACTGCTGACCTTATAGCACAAATGGCTGACCATACTTATCTTGAAAAGCTGCTTTTTCTCTATCATGAATTCCAGGAAGCCGAGATAGGAAATTTTAAAAACGAGATCGACTTTCTTCACCATACGATCCACTTTTTCGAGGTCAGCGAAACGCGCTTCAAAAAGACACTTGATGATACCAGCAGTTACATGGTTCCTCACTTTAAAGCCCGCTGGTCCATTAATGAAAACCTCTATACCATCTCCCTGGAAAACCAGCGCAAGTTCCTCGAAAAAATCATGACAGATAAGAATAAATCCGTTTACCAGGAATTGAAGCGGGACAATATTGTAAAGAAGGTCCGCCAGAAATTCGGTGATACCGGGCTGGGGGAATAAGAAAAAATTTTCCTGATCTTTTTACCGCCACACCACCCAAGTATAAAATATTGGACTATTGGATATTCTCGGTTTCAGATGCATCAAAGAGATGCTGGATGCCCTGCTCGTATTCCATTTTGGACATCTTTTCCAAGGCTTCCTGCCTGGTGATCCCGAGAGCTTCTGCAATTTTTTCTATATCGTAACAGGGGTCACCAGACCCGGTATAACGTTCCGCCTCCAGCTTCGGGAAACAGGACTTTGTAGCAATGTTTGAGGCCTGCCGCATAACTTCCTGCAACTTGGGTGGTCCATAAAGCATTATCCATTTCGCGGCCTCGGACCAGATCGCGCTCTCAACGTTTTGGCTCTTTAAAACATCAAGGGCCATTTCCAAACCCCATTGTTCTTTAAAAGTTAGCATAGGTGTCCTCCCTAACCGTACATGCTGCCAAAGGTCAACATGAGTGAACGACTTTTTCATTTCGTTTTATGAACAAAAAAGGCCCGTCAAGAAGTACTGGCGGGCCCTGAATACGTCACACAAGTGCTGTTATAAAATTACTCGCTGAACGATATATCAACCGAGGGCCTCATGGTGGCGCATACTGCAAGGGCAGCGTGCACCTTATGGGACTTAAAGGCAGCGATCAAATCCTCATCAACGGGCTTGTCGGCATCGTAATCAACAAAGGCCTGCTGGACAATATTGTAGTCAAATCTGGGTGCCCACTTTCTGGAACCAAGCCTTGCCGTTGTTGAGCAGTTATCTACCATGTAGGCCACTCCTTTGAAATGCATGTAGGGATTGAGGGAATCCACTGCCTCGATCACCGATTCATTCGCCACTTCACTCAAACAGTGACCTTTTTCAATAAGCAGATCAATCTGGGCCATCATGGTTGCACAGTAAAGTCCTGCAGTAAAAGGGTTAATCCTGGGCATGGTGTCTGAACGATTGGCCCTGACTTTTTCTCCTACCTGCCACATACTGGTCCCATCAATCCTGCCCATGGGGAAACGGTCAAATCTCTTGCCCGCCAGATACACAGAGCGGATTTCATTACCGCTGGAGACTTCATCATATATTTCAAGCAGGATATCAAAGGCCGGCTTGTAAGAATGGGAATAAATTTTTTCAAAAATCTTTTTCCCTTCAGTATCACATTGTTCATAGACTGCAAGTATGCCGTCATGGGAAATTGTCCGGCTCAAAGGACCTGTTACATTTTCCACCGAATCGGTAAATGCCTGTTCTTCAGCCATACCTTCCTGCATGACAAAACGGCGGTAAAGCGATTCCACTATGCCGTGCACCGCACCAAGCAAAATGCCGCGCTCGCCAAAAATATCACTGCGGTATTCACTCCCAAGGGTGGTCATAAAAACATAAGGCGCGCCAACAGCTACGGCCCAGCCCAAAGCCTGATCCGTGGCCTTGCCGTCAATATCCTGCTCAACTGCAAAGCTTGTATTAATACCAGCACCGTTTATCTCCTTGCCCTGTACATACAGCCTGCGGACGGAAGGCCCCATGCCCTTGGGACACACACCTACCACATTGATATTTTTCGGAAAATATTCATCGATGCTTTCAAGATGCCCCAAAAGGAAACCATGGGAAAGTCCCAGGGTGGCACCATCCTTCATGGTGGTAAATATCTTCCCATAATGATCAATCTGGGCTGCATCGGAAATCAGCAGGAGCACCATATCGGACTCGGCAACCACCTCGTACATCTCGCCAAGGGTACCTGTCTCCTCTGTAAAACCTGTTTCCCTGGCACTGGCCATTGAAGCACTGCCGGAGCGCAGACCGATTTTTACCCTGACATCAGTGTTCTCCAGTGAATCCCTGAGATTCTGGGCCTGGGCAGGTCCCTGGGAACCCCAGCCGATAACGCCTATCTGTTTGATGCCATCGAAAGCCTTGGCAAGCAAGGGAAATTTATCACGTCCTCCCCGGACAATCATCTCCTGGGTATCAGCCAGCGTGATGACCTCGGTTGCAAAGACATTTGTTTTAAATGTAACGTCCATTTTTTCCTCCTGAAATATAATGATAGCTGTACATTAAACTCTAAATATTATTTTGAAATGAACAGGAGATACTAGCAGAATCAGCAATAAAAAGCCACTGCATTTTTACGCTGAAGGACAGAACCAATATCTCCAGATCGCTGAAGATGGGCCGTTTCCCGCCCACCCAACATTTCGCTGGCATTTAATAAGAAAATTTCATTTGGAATCATATGGTTAATTGGGTATAAAAAAAATTAGTCTGGAGAGCAATACCCGTTTAACAAGAGTATTATATTCAGGTATCCGGGCACTAGACCGGGCAGGAAAAACTACAAATATGCAACTCTATCCTCCTGTATTTGGATATAACTGCAAAATCGATGCATAATAAATTGTTCTGTGCAGATAAAGCACTGAACAAATCACAATAGAACACCATGCCATCATCTCCCGAAGAAAAAGAATTTACATCTTACGTAGTAGATCTCATGCAATCCATTGGGCCAGTTAACGCAAAAGCCATGTTCGGAGGATATGGAATTTTTCATGAAGGGCTAATGTTTGGGCTGGTTGCAGATAGTGTTCTTTACTTAAAGGTAGATAAAGAAACAGAGAACGAATTCAAAGCCAAAGGGCTTGAACAATTTACGTATAATAAGAAAGGTAAAGAATTTAGAATGTCCTATTATCAAGCTCCCGAGGAGGCATTAGAAAGCGGCAAAGAAATGAGTTCTTGGGCAGCTAAAGCTTATAGTACTGCACTAAGGGCAGCATCAAAGAAACGAAAGAAATAAAAAGATTATCACTACTGTGGACCCAAAACGACAAATAAACATATGACTCCACGTCACTCAAAAACATCTATCCCGTCAAAGTGCACGAAGGACGATTCCGAATCCATTCTCACGAAAGCCTCCTTGGCCCACAGGGAAGGCAGGCTTGCTGAAGCGGGAAAAGGCTATATGGAAGTATTGAGAAGAAAGCCTGATTGGGGACAGGTGCTGAATGCACTTGGAACGGTATTCCTGGACCAGTCCAAGCCGGATAAGGCCAGGAAAGTTTTTGAAAAAGCAGCCGACCTTAAACCTCCCAATTTTTCGGCATGCTATAACCTGGCCAGGCTGAAGCAGCGAGAGAACGATCACAAGGGTGCCATAAGTATCTACAGGGCCATGTTGAGAAAGCAGCCTGGTCTTGGTGAAGCATGGAATAATCTGGGTGTCGCATATAGGGAAATTGGGGACCAGGATGAAGCCATCTCCTGTTTTCAAAGGGCAGTGACGTTCGCTCCTGACATGGCAGAGGCATGGAACAACCTTGGCGTGGCACAGGACGAGTTTAATATGATTCAAAACGCTTCAAAGTCATACAGAAAGGCCATTGAGATACGGTCAGATTATACATCCGCCCACTTCAACCTCGGGATTTCTCTTCAAAAGCTCGGACAATTCAAGGAAGCCGAGGAACATTACAACAAGGTGCTTGAGACCAAGCCGGATGATGAGGCGGCAAGATTCATGCTCCAAAGCTTGGGGACATCGGCAACACCTGATGCCGCCCCGGTGGAACACGTGCGTAGGATCTTTGATCGGTGTGCCGGGACTTTTGAAAGGATCCTGGTTAAAGACTTAGAATACAAGACCCCTGAACTCCTGTTTAACCTTGTACGCCCATATTTTACTAAAGAAATGAATGTTCTGGACCTTGGTTGTGGTACCGGCCTGGGCGCTCAACTCTATCGGCCGTTTGCGAAAAGACTGACAGGCGTCGATGTATCGTCAAAGATGCTCGAAAAGGCAGCAGAGAAGAAAATCTACAACCGGCTCGAGGTTTTTGACATACTTCAAGACTGGCCCTTTCCACAAAAATTTGATCTGATATATAGCTCTGACGTTTTTGTATATTGCGGGAATCTGGATACGATCATCAGGTCCGCATCTTCATATCTTGCTGGCGGAGGGATCATTGCATTTTCAGTGGAAAGACTGAAAGACAACAGCATGGAGTACCGGCTCTTTCCCAGCGGTCGCTATGCACACTCACGGACGTATATTAAAGATTGCCTAAGGCGTCATGGATTACAATTAATAGAGGAAACCAAATCAGATATCAGGAAGCAGTCAGGAAATCAGGTCAAGGGATTATTAATTGTAGCAAAAAGGGAGGTGCGCGGGTCGCATCTTAAGGAAAAATCGACCTAACCATGTGCACTTGACGCCCTGAACCGGGCGCAAGTGATCCCAATCATTAAAAAGTTCAAGGCCCCAAAATAGATGCAGGGATAAGCATGAACCTGTTAAATTTAAACACCTTGTCTTCCCTCTTCGCCTGAAAGCACACATAAGCGGTTTTGCCATCATC